>Ga0255338_1000149_pt1 | contig 299871 bp, 300 predicted proteins | sample MeOH1_35cm_T4_19_FD_203715 | JGI IMG/M metagenome (GOLD analysis project Ga0255338, IMG submission 203715) | Sandy soil microbial communities from University of British Columbia, Vancouver, Canada - MeOH1_35cm_T4_195 | ecosystem: Engineered > Artificial ecosystem > Sand microcosm >...
CGCTGTTGAGGCCACGGTTGCGCTTGGCGATCACCACGCCTTCGTAGGCCTGCACGCGCTTGCGGGTACCTTCCACCACGTTCACGTTCACGATGACCGTGTCGCCGGGGGCGAACTGAGGAATGTTCTTGCCGAGGCGGGCGATTTCTTCCGCTTCGAGGGTCTGGATCAGGTTCATGTTGCTCTCCATCGATCATGCGCTCGCTACACAAAAGGCGGCTGTCAGATACCAGAGCATCTGACTCGTTTGCCGCGGCCGGCAGAGGATCGAAAAGCCTTTGATTATAACTGCTTGGCCTGGCGTCACTTTGTCGGCGTCGGCGGACGGGCCAGCACCGCCTCGTCGGCCCGGCTCAGTTGCCCGGCGGCTCGCGCCGCGGCAATCAGGTCGGGACGATGGCGCGCGGTGATCTCCAGGCGTCGGTCGCGCCGCCAGCGCTCGATGTTGGCGTGGTGACCCGACAGCAGCACCGCTGGCACCGCATCACCCCGCCAGCTTTCCGGCCGGGTGTAGTGCGGACAGTCGAGCAGGCCGTCCAGCGCCGGATTGAAACTGTCGTACTGGTGACTGCCCTCGTCGTGCAGCACGCCGGGCTGCAGCCGCGCGACGGCATCCAGCAGCGCCATGGCCGCGATCTCGCCGCCGGACAGCACGAAATCGCCCAGGCTGATCTGCTGGTCCACCTCGGCGTCGATGAAGCGCTGGTCGATGCCTTCGTAACGGCCGCAGATCAGGATGGCGCCGGCGCTGGCCGACCAGCGCTCGACCCCGGCGTGGTCCAGCGGCGCACCGATCGGCGAGAACAGCACCACCGGCGCGCCATCGGCGCGCTCCTGCCGGATCACCGCCAGGCACTGCGCCAGAGGCTCTGCCATCATGACCATGCCGGGACCGCCGCCGAAAGGCCGGTCATCGACGCGGCGGTAGTTGCCCTCGGCAAAGTCGCGCGGGTTCCAGAGCCGAACATCGACCAGGCCCGCCTCGTAGGCACGGCGCGTCACACCGCTCGTCAGGAACGGCGCAAACAGCTCGGGAAACAGGGTAATGAGGTCAAAGCGCATGGCCGGATGCCCATGCCGCTCAGTAGTCAGGCTGCCAGTCGACCGTGATGCGGCGCGCCGCAAGATCAACACCATCCACAAAGGCCGAGACAAACGGGATCATGCGTTCCAGCGTTTTCTCGCCTTCGGCGTATTCCAGCACCAGCACGGTCTGTGGACCGGTCGACATCAGGTCCGTGACCTGACCCAGCGCCACGCCCTCGCGGTTGACCACATCCAGGCCGATCAGATCGACCCAGTAATACTCATCCTTGGCCGTGGACGGAAAATTGGAGCGCGACACGAAGATGCGCGCCCCCTTGAGCGCCTCGGCTGCCGTGCGGTCAGGAATCTCATGCGCACAGGCCACCACGACGTCGGAGTGGTCCTTGGCTTCCTTGACGGAGAGCCGGACCGTGCCGGAAAACGTCTTGGCGCCGCGCTCGGCAGGTTGCAGATACCAGCGCTTGGAGGAAAAAAGCGCCTCGGACGAGGCGCTGTGGGACAGGACCTTGAACCAGCCCTTGATGCCCCAGGCATCCAGGATGCGCCCCACCTCGATCGCGTCCGCCGGCAGTTCGGCGGGCTCCAGCCCGGGCAGCATCACTGTCGCCAAGGTGATCAGGCTGCCTTGGCGGCGGCTTGCTTGATCAGGCGATCCACGGTCGGGGAGGCCTGGGCGCCCACACCCTTCCAGTAGGTCAGACGGTCTTGCGCAATGCGCAGACCCTCTTCGCCTTCCACGGCGGTGGGGTTGTAGAAGCCGATGCGCTCGATGAAGCGACCATCGCGGCGCACGCGCTTGTCGGCGACGACGATGTTGAAGAACGGACGGCCCTTGGAGCCGCCGCGAGAGAGTCGAATCACAACCATGATTTATCCTGTGGGTGGTAGTAGTTTTTCCAGCGTTTGAGACACGCGACATGGCCACCCGGCCAGCGACACACTGAAAAGCTTTCCATTATATCGACATTACCCCCATGCCCCTGATTCGCCCCAGCCGCGACGAGGATCTCGCCGCCATCACCGCGATCTACGCGCACCACGTGCTGCACGGCACTGGCACGTTCGAGACCGAGCCGCCCACCGAGGCTGAAATGGCCCGCCGTCGCGCCGACGTGCTGGAGAAGCACCTGCCTTGGCTAGTCACCGAGGATGATGGTCAGGTCACCGGCTTTGCCTACTGCAACTGGTTCAAGCCGCGGCCGGCCTACCGGTTTTCCGCGGAGGATTCGATCTACATGGCGCCGCACGCCAAGGGACAAGGCCTGGGCCGCGCCCTGCTGGCCGAGCTGTGCGCACGCGCCGAGCGCGCCGGCCTGCGCAAGCTGATCGCCGTCATCGGCGACTCGTCCAATACCGGCTCGATCGGCGTGCACCGCGCCAACGGGTTCAGCCACGTCGGCGTGCTGCCGTCCTGCGGCTGGAAATTCGGCCGATGGCTGGACGTGGTGCTGATGGAAAAAACCCTCGGTGCGGGCGACACCTCTGCTCCGGAATAGGCGCACCAGCCACTCACACCGCATGAAAAACAAGACCCTCGCCGCCTGGCTGGCCTTCTTGGGGGGCCCGCTCGGCCTGCACCGCTTCTACCTGCATGGCCTGGGTGACCTGCCGGGCTGGCTGCTGCCGATTCCGACAGCGCTCGGGCTGTACGGCCTGCAGCGCGTGCAGCAATTCGGCCAGGACGACCTGTTCAGCTGGCTGCTGATCCCGCTGCTGGGCTTCACCATCGCGGCCTGTGCGCTGACCGCCATCCTGTACGGACTCATGTCGGCAGAGAAATGGAATGCCCGCTTCAACCCGCAGGCACCGGCGGATGCGGCGCCCGGCCACACCCAATGGCTGACCATCGGCGCCATGGTCTTCGCCCTGATGATCGGCACCGCCACCCTGATGGCCAGCATCGCGTTCAGCTTCCAGCGCTACTTCGAGTACCAGATCGAGGAAGCGCGCAAGATCTCGCAGTGAAGCAGCCCCACCAAGGACAGCGGCGCCAGCCTGCGTTGCAGGACTGGCGCCGCCGGACCGTGGCGAGCACGCTAACTCAGTACAGTTGCAGACTCACCCAGTAGGCGATCGCTGCCACGAAGGCGCTGGCTGGAATGGTCAGGATCCAGGCCCAGACGATGTTGCCCGCGACCCCCCAGCGCACCGCACTGGCGCGCTGCGTCGAGCCCACGCCGACAATGGCGCCGGTGATGGTGTGGGTGGTCGACACCGGAATACCCAGCGCAGTGGCAATGAACAGCGTCAAGGCACCGCCGGTCTCCGCGCAGAAACCACCCACCGGCTTGAGCTTGGTGATCTTCTGCCCCATGGTCTTGACGATGCGCCAGCCGCCGAACATGGTGCCGGCGCCGATCGCCATGTAGCAGGAAATAATGGTCCAGGTCGGCGGACTCGCTTCGCCGGCGGCCACGTAACCGGTGGCGATCAGCATCATCCAGATGATGCCGATGGTTTTCTGCGCATCATTACCACCGTGACCCAGGCTGTAGGCACCGGCCGACAGCAGCTGCAGGCGCCGGAACCACTTGTCCACCTTGGACGGACGGGTGCGGCGGAACAGGTTGGCCACCAGCACCATCATCAGCGAGCCGAGCAGGAAGCCCAGCAGCGGCGAGACGAAGATGAAGGCCACAGTCTTCAGGATGCCCGTCGAGAGCAGCGCGCCCGAGCCGGCCTTGGCAATCACCGCACCGACGATGCCGCCAATCAGCGCGTGCGACGAGCTGCTCGGAATGCCGTAGTACCAGGTGATCACGTTCCAGGTGATGGCGCCGACCAGGGCGCCGAACACCACGTGCGTATCCACCACCCCAGGCTGCACGATGCCCTTGCCGACCGTGGCGGCCACGCTGAGGTGGAAGATGAAGATCGCGACGAAGTTGAAAAAGGCTGCAAACACCACCGCCTGGGTGGGCTTGAGCACGCCGGTGGAGACCACCGTGGCAATCGAGTTGGCCGCGTCATGAAACCCGTTCATGAAGTCGAAGGCCAGCGCCAGCACCACCAGCAATATCACCACCCAGAGGGCGGCCTGTACCGTTTCCATGTTGTGCCTGTCCCGCGCCGATCAGGAGTTCTCGAGGACGATGCCCTCGATCTGGTTGGCCACGTCCTCGCACTTGTCGGTGATGGTTTCCAGCAGCTCATAGATCGCCTTGAGCTTGATCACCTCACGCACGTCGGGCTCCTCACGGAACAGCTTGCTCATGGCGCTGCGCATCACGCGGTCGGCGTCCGACTCCAGGCGGTCGATTTCCTCGCAGGTCTTGAGCGCGGCCTCGGCCGTGGCCTGGTCGGCGATCTTGTCGAGCAGTTTCACCGCGTCGCGCAGACGCTCGCAGCACTTGACCGACAGGTCGGTCAGGCGCGTGATCTCCTCGGTCATGTGGCGCACGTCGTACAGCGCCATGGTCTCGGCCGAATCCTGGATCAGGTCGGCCACGTCGTCCATCAGGTTGATCAGCGCGTGGATCTGCTCGCGGTCGATCGGCGTGATGAAAGTGGTGTGGATCAGGCGGTTGACTTCCTGCGTCACGCGATCGGCCGACCGTTCGGCGTTGTCCACGTCCTGGTTGTACTTCTCGCGCAGATGGACATCGTTGTAGTTGGCCACCAGATTGGAAAATGCACGTGCCGCCTCGACGATGCGGTCAGCGTGCTGGTTGAAAAGTTCAAAAAAATTGCCCTCTTTGGGCAACAGCTTGCCAAACAGCATGGCGGGCTCCTGGGGGAAATGTCAGAAATGTGACGGATTTGGGACTGCCGGGAGTTTAACCGCCCGCCCTCGCCAGACTGCCAAGGGGATCGCGCGGCGGCGGACTCAGGCGCTGCGGAAGATGAAGAACACCGCCCCCACCATGCACAGCGCGGCCCAGAGGTAGTCCAGCTTGAGCGGCTCCTCCAGGTAGAGCACGGCAAACGGCACGAACACGCCGAGCGTGATGACCTCCTGCAGGATCTTCAGCTGACCGACATTGAATTCGGTGTGGCCGATGCGGTTGGCCGGCACCTGCAGCAGGTACTCGAACAACGCGATGCCCCAGCTGGCCAGCGCCGCGAAGTACCACGGCGCACTGGCCATGTTCTTCAGGTGGCCGTACCAGGCAAAAGTCATGAACACGTTGCTCGCCGTCAGCAGCAGCACGGTCTGCAGCGGAATGGGCAGGGACTGGAGGAATTGCATGCGCGGGAATGGAAGAACGGTCAAGAAAGGTCGCTGGCGGCCAGCGTCAGAGCCGCGCGATCGGCTGCCCGCAAACCGCCTGCAGCGCATCGGCGCCGACCTGCTCCGGCGCAATCTCGGCCAGGGGCACCAGGACGAAGGCGCGCTCCCCCATGCGCGGGTGCGGCACGGTGAGCGTCTCGCTGTCGATGCGAGCGCTGCCGTAGAGCAGGATGTCGAGGTCCAACGTGCGCGGCGCGTTGCGGTAGAGGCGCTCGCGCCCCGCCCCCGCCTCCAGCTGTTGCAGGGCCTGCAGCAGCGCGGGCGCCGTGAGCGTGGTCTGCAGCATCACCACCGCGTTCACGTAATCGGGTCCGCTTGCCTCGTGCGGCGCCGTGCGGTAGAGGCTGGAGCGAAAGGTCACGTCGGTGTCGGGCAGGCGGTCGAGCGCATCGATCGCCCGCCGCACCGCCCCGGCCGCATCCCCCAGGTTGGCGCCCAGCGCGACGAAGGCCGTGACGGGCTCCCGCCTCATGCCTCGCCCGACGACGGCGCCTCGCCACCGGCAGCCGGCTTGCGACGCCGGCGCCGACGCTTCTTCGCGGGCGCCTCAGCGCCTACGCTTTCATCGACCTCAGACTGCGCGGGAGCATCATCCATCGCGGCCTCGGTGCTGCCGGCCGGAACGCGGTGCACCCGCGCCGGACGAGGCTCGCGCGACTTCGGCTTTTTCTGCTGCTCGGCGCGGGCCTGCTGCACCAGGTCCTCGCGCGCGGCCTCGTCGGCCAGACTGAACTCCTGCCACCAGTCGGCCAGCGTCTCGTCGATCTCCGCAGCATCGGCACGCAGGCGCAGGAAGTCGAAGCCGGCCCGGAAGCGCGGCTGCTCGACCAGGCTGAACGGGGTGCGGCCGGCCCGCTTGTCGAAGCGCGGCTGCATCATCCAGATCTCGCGCATGTCGGCGGCGAGCTTGCCGCGGCCCGACACATCGCCGATGCGCGCATTGAACACGTCGTCGATCGCGTCCTGCAGCGCCTGGAAGGGGTGCTCGCCCTGCGTCTGGCGACGCGCCCAGCCCTCGCGCACGTCGGCCCACAGCACGCAGGCGAGCAGGAAGCTCGGCGCCACCGGCTTGCCCTCGCCGACGCGACGATCGGTGTCCGCCAGCGCGGCCTTGACGAACGGCGTTTCGGCACGTTCCACCACCACGTCGAGCAGCGGGTAGATGCCCTGCGCCAGTCCGAGCAGCTTGAGTTGTTCAACCGACGCCAGCGCATGCCCCGTCTGCAGCAGCTTGAGCATCTCGTCGAACAGGCGACTTTGCGGCACGTCGGCCAGCAGCGCCTTCATCTCCACCAGCGGCCTGGCCGTCTTTGAATCCATCTTGAAGCCAAGCGGGCTCAACTTGGCGGCGAAGCGCACGGCGCGGATGATGCGCACCGGGTCTTCGCGGTAACGCGCCGCCGGGTCGCCGATCATGCGCAGCACACGCTTCTTGCCGTCGGCCATGCCGCCGTGGTAATCCACCACGATCTGCGATTCGGGGTCGTAGTACATGGCGTTGATGGTGAAATCGCGCCGCGTGGCGTCTTCGTTCTGCGGGCCCCAGACGTTGTCGCGCAGCACCCGGCCGCTGGCGTCCACCGCGTGCTTCATGCCCGCCAGCTCGCTCTTGCTGGTGCGCTCGTTGCCATTCACCTGCTCGGCGGCGGCGTTGTCCATGTGGGCACGGAAGGTGGAGACCTCGATCACCTCGTGCTCGCGCCCGCGACCGAAGACCACGTGCACGATGCGAAAGCGCCGGCCGATGATGAAGGCGCGCCGGAACAGACCCTTGACCTGCTCGGGCGTGGCGTTGGTCGCGACGTCGAAGTCCTTCGGGCGCAGGCCCGCCAGCAGGTCGCGCACCGCGCCGCCGACGACGTAGGCCTCGAAGCCGGCCTGCTTGAGCGTGCGCACCACGTTGACGGCGCGCTCATCCACCAGCGTCGGATCGATGCCGTGCTCCTGCGCGCCGATTTCCACGCGCTTGCCGAAATGCGGCCGGCCCTTCTTGGCCGTGGACTTGCCCAGCAGTTTGTCGATGATGTTCTTGATCATGGGTGGTCCGAAAACAGGTCGAGGAGGCGCCAGCCGCGCGCCACAGCGAGGGCGCGCAGCGCGGCGCCGGGGTTGGTGGCCACGGGGACGTGCGCCTTCTCCAGTAGAGGCAGGTCGTTGGTGGAGTCCGAGTAGAAAGTCATCTCCACATCATCCCAGCCGAGCTGGCGCGCCGCCAGCCACTGCTGCACACGCGTCACCTTGCCCTCGCGGAACGACGGCGTGCCTCGGATCTCGCCGGTGATCCAGCCATCCGGGCCGCGCTCCAGCTCGACCGCGATCAGCTCGGGCACACCGAACACCTCGGCAATCGGGCGCGTGATGAATTCGTTGGTGGCCGTGACGATGGCGACCAGGTCTCCGGCCTGCTGATGCCTGCGCACCAGCTCCAGCGCCTGCGGCTTCACGTTGGGCCGCACGACCTCGCGCATGAAGCGCGCATGCGCCTCGGCCGCCCTGGCCGGCCCCTGCAGGCGCACCGCCTCGGTGGCGAAGCGCACGTAATCATGGATGTCGAGCGTGCCGGCCTGGTAGTGGGCGAAGAAATCGTCGTTCTTCTGGCGGAACGCATGCGGGTCGGTCCAGCCGATGTCGGTGGTGAAGATACCCCAAGAATAGTCGGAGTCGATCGGCAGCAGCGTGTGATCGAGATCGAACAGCGCAAGCTTCATTTTTGGGGAGGTCACTCGTTCTCCAACATGGATTTGATCAGCGGAATGGTGATGGCGCGCTTGGTCTGCAGGGCATAGCGATCGAGGTAGTCAAGCAGTTGCATCAGGCTGCCCAGATCGCGCGAGAAGCGGTTGAGCATGAAGTCCATCACCTCCTCGCTCAGAAACAGGCCGCGCGCGTCGGCCTCCTGGCGCAGCACGGCGCGGCGCTCGGGTTCGCTGAGCATCTGCAGGGCGAACACATGGCCCCAGCCGAGCCGGGTACGCAAGTCCTCGCGCAGCTTGAGGTCGGCGGGCGGCAACTCGCCCGCCGCCAGCACACCTCGCGGCGTGCCGGATTTGGGCGTCGTGGCGTTGACGAACCAGTTGAACGCCGTGTGCTGCTGCTCAGGCGTGTACAGATGCACATCGTCCATCAGCACGGCCGTCCAGCGCTCGTCGAACTCGGGCGGATCATACAGATCGGCGTCGAGCCATCCGACGGCGGCACCCTGCGCCAGCAGCGCGTCGCGCACGGCCGTCAGCAGGTGCGTCTTGCCGCAGCCGCTCTCGCCCCACAGGTAGATCGGGACCGGCGAGCGCTCGGAACTGCTCACCCAGGTCTGCAGGTACTTCAGCGCCGGTTCGTTGCGGCCGACGAAGAAGCTCGACAGGGTGGGGCCGGTAGACAGCCCGATATCAAGGGCGATTTGCTTCATGCGAAATAAGCGATTGCGATCCGTTGTCACTGTACAGATGGCTTTCCAAGTAATGTTGGCGCACGCGCCGGATGGCCACCAGCAGCACCGCGCTGGCCGGCAGTGCCACCAGCACGCCGACAAAGCCGAACAGCTGGCCAAAGGCCATCAGCGCAAAGATCACGGCCAGCGGGTGCAGGCCGATGCGCTCGCCGACCAGACGCGGCGTGAGGACGAAACTCTCCACCAGCTGCCCCACGCCGTAGACCACGGCCACCATGACCAGGGCCTTGAGCGAGGCAAACTGGAGCAGCCCCGAGAGGAAGGCCAGCAGCAGGCCCAGCCCGAACCCAAGGTAGGGCACGAACACCGCCAACCCGGTGAACACACCGATGGGCAAGGCCAGGTCCAGCCCGAACAGGGCCAGGCCCACACTGTAGAACACGGCCAGCAGCAACATCACCAGCAACTGGCCGCGCAGGTACTGGCCCAGCACCGTGTCGGCCTCACCCATGAAACGGTCATAGGCGCCGCGCAGTGGCCGCGGCACCAGCTCCACCACGCGCGCCACGAAACGGTCCCAGTCCAGCAACAGGTAGAACAGCGCCACCGGGATCAATACGGCATTGCCGAGCACCGCCAGCGCCACGCTGCCGCCAATCTTGAGCGAGGACAGCAGCGGACCCAGCAGGTCCTCGCTGTTGGCGCTGAGGTACTTGAGCAGCAACGCCTTCACGCCGGCCGTATCCAGAGACACACGCAGGCCCAGCTGTGCCAGCAGCGGTCGCAGCCCCGCATCGAGCCGGTCCAGCAGCAGCGGCACCTGCTCACGCATCAGCGGCACCTCCCGGGACAGGATCGGCACCAGCAGCAGCGCCAGACCCAGCACCGCGATGATGAACACCATCTCCACCAAGGCGACCACGACCACGCGCGGCAGCCTGCCGCGCCCCCAGGCGTGCAGACGGTTGACCAGCGGGTGCAGCGCGTAGGCGAGCACGCCCGCCACCAGGAACGGCGTCAGGGCCGGCGCCAGCAGCCACAGCGCCAAGCCTGCCAGCACGGCAATGATCCCCCAGGCGGCGGCGCGTTTGGGCGTGGAAGTCAGCAACATGAAGGGGGCATAGGACGGAGGCGGAAGGTGAACCCTTAAAATCAGGGTCAAATTTTAGACCGCTCGCCCGGACGAGCTTTTCCCCCTGCTCCCAACAGCCAGCAATGGCCGCCCCCCATGACGCAAACCCCCCTCTCCTACAAAGACGCTGGCGTTGACATCGACGCCGGTGACGCGCTGGTCGAACGCATCAAGCCGCTGGCCAAGAAAACCATGCGCGAAGGCGTTCTGGCTGGCATCGGCGGCTTCGGCGCGCTGTTTGAAGTGCCCAAGCGCTACCAGGAGCCCGTCCTGGTTTCCGGCACCGATGGCGTGGGCACCAAGCTCAAGCTGGCCTTCGAATGGAACATGCACGACACCGTCGGCATCGACCTGGTCGCCATGAGCGTCAACGATGTGCTCGTGCAGGGCGCCGAGCCGCTGTTCTTCCTCGACTACTTCGCCTGCGGCAAGCTGGACGTGGACACCGCCGCCGCCGTGGTCGGCGGCATCGCCAAGGGCTGCGAGCTGTCCGGCTGCGCGCTGATCGGCGGCGAGACCGCCGAGATGCCCGGCATGTACCCGGCCGGCGAATACGACCTGGCCGGCTTTGCCGTCGGCGCGGTCGAGAAGTCGAAGATCCTGACCGGCCAGAACGTCAAGCCCGGCGACGTGGTGCTGGGCCTGGCGTCCCACGGCGTGCATTCCAACGGTTTCAGCCTGGTGCGCAAGGTGATCGAGCGCGCCGGCGCCAACCTGCCCGCCACGCTGGACGGCCAGCCGTTCCGCCAGGCCGTCATGGCGCCGACCCGCCTCTACGTGAAGCCCGTGCTGGCCGCCCTGGCCCAGCATCCGATCAAGGCGCTGGCCCACATCACCGGCGGCGGCCTGCTGGAGAACATCCCGCGCGTGCTGCCCGAGGGCACGGCGGCGCAGTTGAAGAAGGGCAGCTGGCCGCAGAGCGAGCTGTTCGCCTGGCTGCAGCAGACCGCCGGCATCGACGACATCGAGATGAACCGCACCTTCAACAACGGCATCGGCATGGTGGTGGTGATCGACGCCGCCGAGGCGGCCGCCTGCGCCGCCACACTGCGTGCCGCCGGCGAGCAGGTGTACGAGATCGGCGCGATCGCCGAGCGTGGCGACGGCGCTGCCGTGGTCGTGGCCTGATCCCCTGCCCCGACGACGCACTGCGCTGAAGCCGGCAGGCTTCAGTCCTGGACCGGCCGGCCCTGCAGGAGCCGGTTTTTCATGGCGCGCCGATCTTGCGCTGCAGTTCCTGGTACTGCGCCAGGCGCGGCCCGCCCAGGGCCACGGCACGCTCAATGGCGGCAAGCGCCTCCGGGCGCTGCCCCTGCTCCAGCCGGACCTGAGCGAGGTTGTTCCAGGCGTCGGCAAAATCCGGGTGCGCGCGCGTGGCGGCCGCATAGGCCTGTGCCGCGCGCGCCAGTTCGCCCTGCGCATAGGCCGCATTCCCGACACCGAGCAGGCTGGCCCGGTGTGTCGGCCAGCGCGCCAGGGCCGTGGCATAGGCGGTTTCGGCCGCGCGCGTGTTGATGCGCTCCAGCGCCGCCACGGCACTGGCCCAGCCATCCGGCGTGGCCGTCACGGGCAGGCGTTCTGGCGCCGCGGCGCGCATGGCCCAGTAGTCCGAACGTGCCCAGGTGTGCTCGAAGGTCGCTAGGCTCATCACCTCCCGCTCGGTCACGCCTGAATGCAGCACCACCTCACGGCTCGCGCGGTCGTAGCCGATCACCACCGCGTAATGCCAGAGAGGAGAGATTGGCAACGAGAGATTTTGCAGCACCAGCACAGGCTGTCCCGCCGCGATTTCCTGCAGCAGGTCTTGCAGCCGGGGGGCCAGCGGATAGGCCACCAGTCCCTGCCGCCGCGTCGCGGCCAGCATTTCCAGTTGCAACGCCCCTTGCCGCCCCGGCAGGTACACCTGCTCGGTCAGTTCAGCCGGCGTAACCTTGACGCCAGCCGCCTGTGCCACCATGGCCAGGGAGGCCGGACCGCAGAGATGATCGTCCTGCGCGAAGAACGGCACATCGCTCAATACAACGGCCGCCGGCAGTTGCTCCGGCCAGCGCTGGCCCAAGGCCGTCAGTTGCGGCGTGGCGCAACCCGACAGGAGCAGCACCGCAAGCAAAACCCCCGCCGCAGCGGGGGTTCTCCAACCGCAACGGCGATGGGTCATCGCATCGAGCGAGTGAACGGGAACACCTTGGTCAGCCCGAGGATGTCGGTGACCAGCAGGATGATGAACACGGTGAACAGCACACCGATGATGTCACCTCCGGCCGGTGCCTGATCAACGCGCGCAGCCAGCTGGGCCACTTCGGCATCGGTCATCGCCCGAACGCGTTCGACGGCGGCATCCGCGCTCACGCCCTGGGCCTGCAAGGCCTGACGCACGTCGTCGCGGGCCAGGAAGGTGGTGACGCGTTCGCGCTCGAGCGTCGCGTCCGAGGTCGCCAGCACCTGATCGGTGCTCACAATGCCGGCCTGCACGGTCATTGGCAGGCCCGACAAGGTCAGACCGGCCACCAGACAGGACACCACCACACGTTTGAAAGCATGCATAAAAAACTCCTCTCGGTATCGTTTGTGAAGCGCTGCATCCAGACGGCGCAACGGATGGCGCTGAATTTAAGGGAGGCCCGGTTACACCGTCAATTCACCTTACACGCCGACACGTCGTCTTTCAATCGGTGACATCCCGTCACGACGAAGTGCGGCGCAGTTCCGCCACGCGTCCCGCGATGACGGCGACGTCGAGCTCTTGCGCCGCATGGTGCAAGTAGGTTTCCAGATCATCCACCGCCTGCGCCACTCGGCCCTGCTCGGCGTAGGCCAGGCCACGGTCACGGTACTCGTTCCACGCCTCGGGGAGCAGCACGATCAGACGATCCTGCACCTTGACCAGCCGACGCCAATCCGCTTGGGACCGGTAGATCTCCTTGAGATTGCGCAGCATCCGGGCCACGATGTCACGCGACGGGCACGATTGGAGGTACAGGCCCAGCGGCACCTCAAAATCACCCGCCAGGCCAGCCGCCCCCTTCAAAGGCGTCAACCGTTCGGCCAGCTCCTCCCGACTGAGCGAATGACCATTGAGCGGATCCATCACCACCTGCCCCTTGGCCAGGTGCGCCTTGACCAGGAAATGCCCCGGGAAACCCACGCCCCGGACGTTCAGCCCGAGCCCCTGCGCCAACTCCAGCCACAACACGGACAAGGACACCGGAATGCCACGTCGCGTGCGCAAGACCACATGCAGGAAGCTGTTGTCCGGGTCGTAATAGTCGTTGACATTGCCCGCAAAGCCCAGCTCCTGGTAGAAGAACTGGTTCAGCAGGCGCAGCTGCTGCAATTCGTCAGCCTCAGGAGGAATGCGGCGTTTCAGCCGCTCCTGCAACTGGTCGACCGCCTCCAGCACCGGCTCCACATCGAACTCGGGGTATTCGTCCTGTGCCAAGCTGGCCACAGCCTCCAGCAAGGGCAGCTGTGCATCGCTTTCCACCAGCGCGCGGAAATAGGCGATCGGGGTCAGTTCGGGCACCTGGAAATCCATGGCCTTTTTGTAAGCCAGCCCGTCACCGCCGTCAACCCGGGCCAATACGCACCCGCCTACCGCCGCGCGAACATCCTGAGCTTGACCCCGGCCGCCCAGAGCGCTCCAAAGTAAATGGCGGCCGACGCCGCCAGCACAGCAGCCAGCAGGCCGATGCGTTCAAGACTCTGGGCGCGTAGCTGGATCCAGCGGAAGCTGTTGGCCGCCCACATCAGGAACAGCGCCAGGAGCGCCGTGGCGGCCAGCACCTGCAAGGCGAATACCGCCCAACCCGGCCGCGGCCGGTAGCTGCCGCGCCGCACCAGACCGATCAGCAGCCAAAGCGCGTTGACCATCGCGCCAATGCCGATCGCCAGGGCCAGACCGGCGTGCTGCAGCAGCGGCACCAGCACCAGATTGAGCAGCTGGGTGAGCACCAGCACCACGATGGCGATCTTGACCGGCGTGCGGATGTCCTGGCTGGCGTAGAAGCCCGGCGCCAGCACCTTGATCGCGACCAGCCCGAGCAGGCCGACGCCGTAGCCCATCAGGGCCAGTGCGGTCTGCTGCACATCGTGGTCGCGGAAGGCGCCATAGTGATAGAGCACCGCCACCAGCGGCGTGGAAAAGGTCAGCAAGCCCACCGCGCAGGGCACGGCCAGCAACACCACCAGGCGCAGGCCCCAGTCCAGCATGGACGAGTACTTGTCGCCATCGCCGACCGCCCGGGCCGCCGCCAGCTGAGGCATCAGGACCACGCCCAGCGCCACGCCAAGCAGCGCGGTGGGGAACTCCATCAGCCGGTCCGCGTAGCTCAACCAGCTCACGCTGCCCGGCGTCAGGTGCGAGGCGATCTGGGTGTTGATCAGCAGCGAGATCTGCGCCACGCTCACGCCCAGCAGGGCCGGCAACATCAGCCGCACGATGTTCTGGCTGGCCGGATCGGCCCAGGCGGCGCGCACCGCACGCCAGCGCAGTCCGATGCGCGGCAGCAGACCCAGACGCCACAACGCAGGGACCTGCACGCCCAGCTGCAACAGGCCACCGAGCATGACACCCGCCGCCAGCGCGTAGACGGGCTCGATGCCCCGGGCGGCAAACCATGGCGCGCCCCACCACGCCGCGCCGATCATGGCCACGTTCAGCAGCACGGGCGTGGCCGCCGGCACGGCAAAGCGCTTCCAGGTGTTCAGGATGCCAGCCGACAGCGCCACCAGCGACATAAAAGCGATATAGGGGAACATCCAGCGCGTCATGACCACGGCCGCCCCGAATCCATGCGGCTCCTGCTGCAATCCGCTGGCCATGGCCCAGACCAGCACCGGCGCGCCGACCACGCCGAGCACACAGGTCAGCAGCAGCGCCCAGGTCAGCAGCGTGGCCACGTCATCGATGACGCGCCGCGTCGCCGCCTCGCCATGCTGCGCCTTGCTGGCGGCCAGCACCGGCACGAAAGCCTGGCTGAACGCGCCTTCGGCAAACAGGCGCCGGAACAGATTGGGAATGCGGAACGCCACGTTGAACGCGTCGGTCAGCGCGCTGGCGCCGAACGCCGAGGCGATCAGCAACTCGCGCACCAAGCCGGTGATGCGAGACGCCAGCGTCAGCAAGGAAACAGTGGATGCAGCTTTGAAGAGACTCACCGGGGCGAGTGTAGCCCCGCAGAAGAACCTGGCCCGCCCCTTGTCGCGCAGCTAACACAGGGTTCAGGAGGGGGGACGAAAGTTGTGACAGCAGTCTAAATTTCTTGCCTCTTTTTACATCGTAAGAAATGAGATAATTCCGCCCCTGATGAGAAGACCGCCGACAGGGAATAAGGGCGGTCGAATGCAACCAAGGGAACCCTCCATGATTTTCGTGACCGGTGGCGCCGGCTTCATCGGCGCCAACTTTGTGCTTGACTGGCTGGCTCAGAGCGAGGAGCCGGTGGTCAACCTGGACAAGCTGACCTACGCCGGCAACCTGGAGAGCCTGGCCGGGCTGCAAGGCGACGCGCGCCACGTCTTCGTGCAGGGCGACATCGGCGACGGTGCCCTGGTCAGTCGCCTGCTGGCCGAGCACCAGCCGCGCGCCATCATCCACTTCGCAGCGGAAAGCCACGTGGACCGCTCCATCCAGGGCGCCGAGGACTTCATCCAGACCAACATCTTGGGCACCTTCCGCCTGCTCGAAGCCGTGCGCTCTTACTGGAGCGGCCTGCAGGGCGAGGCCAAGGCCGACTTCCGCTTCCTGCACGTCTCCACCGACGAAGTCTACGGCAGCCTCGGCGCGGGCGATCCCGCCTTCACCGAGCAGCACCGCCACGAGCCCAACAGCCCGTATTCGGCCAGCAAGGCCGCCAGCGACCACCTCGTGCGCGCCTGGCACCACACCCACGGCTTGCCGGTGCTCACCACCAACTGCTCCAACAACTACGGGCCCTACCACTTTCCCGAGAAGCTCATCCCGCTGATGATCGTCAACGCCCTGGCCGGCAAGCCGCTGCCCGTGTACGGCGACGGCCTGCAGGTGCGCGACTGGCTCTACGTCAAGGATCACTGCGGCGCCATCCGCCGCGTGCTCGAGGCCGGCCGGGTGGGCGAGACCTACAACGTCGGCGGCTGGAACGAGAAGCCCAACATCGAGATCGTGCACACCGTCTGCGCCCTGCTCGACGAGTTGAGCCCGCGGACCGATGGCAGCAGCTACAAGGCGCAGATCACCCACGTCACCGACCGTCCGGGGCACGACCGGCGCTACGCCATCGACGCGCGCAAGTTGGAGAGGGAGCTCGGCTGGACGCCTGCCGAAACCTTTGACAGCGGCATCCGCAAGACTGTGCAGTGGTATCTCGACCACCCCGAGTGGGTGCAGCACGTACAGAGCGGCGCCTACCGCGACTGGGTGCAGGCCCAATACGGCGCCCAGCCCGCCCACGCGTGAGCCCCCGCGAGACGGCATGCCGGACCTGGCTGATCCCCTGATGCCCGAGGCATCGCAGTCCGCCGCACCCGAACAGGGCCACGCTTGGCAGGCCCTGGCCGGACTGGCGCCGCACTACCTGCAGCGCTTCGACCTGCGCCGGGCCTTTGCCGCGCAGCCTGGGCGCCTGGCCGCCCTGAGCCTGCGCGCGCCGCATGTCTTCGCCGACCTGTCCAAAAACCTCTGGGATGAACAGGTCCTGGCGCAGCTGCTCGCGCTGGCCCGCGCCAGCGGTCTGGAGCGGCGGCGCGCCGCCTTGCTCGGCGGCCAGATCGTCAACGCCACCGAGCAGCGTCCGGCCCTGCACGCGAGGCTGCGCCGCGCCATGATCGACACGCCGGGGAACGAGGATCCGCTGTGCCAGGGCGTGCAGGCCATGCTGCGCCTGGCCGAGCAGGTGAGAGCCGACGCCACCATCCACGACATCGTGCACCTTGGCATCGGCGGCTCGGGCCTCGGCCCCGAGCTGGCCGTGCAGGCCCTGCAGCCCTATCGGAGCGGCCACCAACGCCTGCACTTCGTCTCCAACATGGACGGGCATGACCTGCACGAAGTGCTGCAGCAGGTTCAGCCGGCCCATACCCTGTTCATCGTCGCCTCCAAGTCCTGGTCCACCGCCGAGACCCTGCGCAACGCCGAATCCGCCCTCGACTGGTTCAAGCGCCAAGCTGGCGCCGACCCGGCAGGGCACTTCATCGCCATCACCGCCCGAGCCGAGCAAGCGCGCGCCATGGGCTTCGGCGCCGTGCTCGACCTGCCCGAAGGCATCGGCGGGCGCTTCTCGCTGTGGTCCGCCGTCGGCCTGCCCATCGCCATCGCCCTGGGCGCCGAAGGCTTCAAGGTCATGCTCGACGGCGCCGCCGCCATGGACCGGTACTTCGAGGAGGCCCCGCTAGAGGCCAACCTGCCCGTCTGGCTCGGCTTGCTCGACGTGTGGAACAGCACCTTTCTTGAACTGCCCAGCCGCTGTGTTGCGCCTTACCACCACGGTCTGCGCCGCCTGCCGGCCTACCTGCAGCAGCTGGAGATGGAGAGCAACGGCAAGCGCGTGCGCGCCGACGGCACGCCCGTAACCTACGCCACCACCGCCGTCCTGTGGGGCGAGGCCGGCACCAACGGCCAGCACGCCTTCTTCCAGTGGCTGCATCAGGGCACCCAGCGCGTGCCGGTCGAATTCCTCGTGGCCAAACAGCCGGCCCACCCGCTGGCCGGTCACCAGGCGCCGCTGCTGGCCAATGCGCTGGCGCAGGCGCAGGCCCTGATGCAAGGCAGCAAGGCCAATGACACCCAGCGCCCCGGTCATCAGGATTTCCCCGGCAACCGGCCCAGCAGCTTCATCGTGCTCGACAACCTGAGCCCAGGGGCCTTCGGCGCCTTGCTGGCCTTGCAGGAGCACCGGGTATTCGTGGCCGGCACCGTCTGGGGGGTCAACAGCTTCGACCAGTGGGGGGTGGAGCTGGGCAAGGTGCTGGCCCACGACCTGCAGGCGCGGCTGCGCACCGGCGATGTGCGGGGCCTTGATGCGTCCACCGCGAGACTGCTGGGCGTGCTGCGCGACGACCACGGACATCCATCCTCATGAAGATCCTGCTCCTCGGCAAGAACGGCCAAGTCGGCTGGGAACTGCAACGCAGCCTCGCCCCGCTGGGCGAGGTGATCGCACTCGATCGCCACGGCGCGTCCTACGACGCCGGCCTGTGCGGCGACCTCGCGGACCTGCCGGGGCTGGCCGCCACCGTCCAGCGGGTGCGCCCCGACGTCATCGTCAATGCCGCCGCGCACACCGCCGTGGACCGGGCTGAGAGCGAACCCGAACTGGCCCACGCCCTGAACGCCCTGGCCACCGGCGTGCTGGCCCAGGAGGCCGCCAAGCTCGGTGCCTGGCTCGTGCACTACAGCACCGACTACGTCTTCGATGGCCACGGCGAGCGGCCCTGGGTCGAGACCGACACCACGGCGCCGCTGAACGTCTACGGCCAGAGCAAGCGCGACGGGGAGCTGCGGATCCAGGCCGCCAACCCCAGGCACCTGATCCTGCGCACCAGCTGGGTCTACGCCGCGCGCGGCGGAAACTTTGCCAAGACCATGCTGCGCCTGGCGCAGGAACGCGAGCGCCTCACCGTGATCGACGACCAGTGGGGCGCGCCGACCGGCTCCGAGTTGCTGGCCGATGTCACGGCGCATCTCGTGCGCCACGTCCAGCAGCGCCCCACGGAGGCGTCCGCGCTGGCGGGCCTTTACCACCTGGCGGCCGGTGGCGAGACCACCTGGCATGGCTATGCCAGCCATGTGCTCGCCCAGGCCCGGCGCCTGCAGCCCGCGCTCCCGATCCAGGCGAAGGACATCGCGCCGGTGCCCACCAGCGCGTTTCCCACGCCGGCGCGGCGGCCGCGCAACTCGCGCCTGGACACCGCCAAACTGCAGGCCACCTTCGACCTCGTCCTGCCGCCCTGGCAGCAGGGCGTGGACCGGATGCTGGCCGAAATTCTTTGAATCGATGACTCCACAGGGAACACCGAAGTGACACAACGCAAGGGCATCATCCTCGCCGGCGGCTCCGGCACGAGGCTGCACCCGGCCACGCTGGCCATCAGCAAGCAACTGCTGCCGGTGTACGACAAGCCGATGATCTACTACCCGCTGAGCACCCTGATGCTCGCGGGCATCCGCGACATCCTCATCATCAGCACCCCGCAGGACACTCCCCGCTTTGCGCAACTGCTGGGCGATGGCAGCCAATGGGGCCTGAACTTGCAGTACGCCGTGCAGGCCAGCCCCGACGGGCTGGCGCAGGCCTTCCTCATCGGCGAGCAGTTCGTGGGCAACGCGCCCAGCGCCCTGGTGCTGGGCGACAACATCTTCTACGGCCACGACTTCCAGGGCCTGCTCAAGCAGGCGGACCGCCAGGCCGGCGGCGCCACCGTGTTCGCTTACCACGTACACGACCCCGAGCGCTACGGTGTCGTCGCCTTCGACGCGAGCGGCCGCGCCAGCAGCATCGAAGAAAAGCCGGCCAACCCCAGGAGCAGCTACGCCGTCACGGGCCTGTACTTCTACGACAACCAGGTCGTGGACATCGCCAAGGCGGTCAAGCCCAGCGCGCGCGGCGAGCTGGAGATCACCGCGGTGAACCAGGCTTACCTGGAGATGAACCAGCTGAACGTGCAGATCATGCAGCGCGGCTACGCCTGGCTGGACACCGGCACGCACGAGAGCCTGCTCGAAGCGGGCCAGTTCATTGCCACGCTGGAGCACCGCCAGGGCCTGAAGATCGCTTGCCCGGAGGAGATCGCCTGGCGCCAGGGCTTCATCGGCGCCGAGCAGTTTGAGCAGCTCGCGCAACCCCTGGCCAAGAACGGCTATGGGCAGTACATGCTGCGCCTGCTGAAGGACGAGAAACACGCATGAAAGCGACCCCCACCGCCCTCCCCGACGTGCTGATCATCGAACCCAAGGTGTTCGGTGACGCACGCGGCTTCTTCTACGAGAGCTTCAACCAGGCGCAGTTCAACGAAGCCACCGGCGCCGGCCACCAGTTTGTGCAGGACAACCACAGTCGCAGCAGCAAGGGCGTGCTGCGCGGCCTGCACTACCAGATCCAGCAGCCGCAGGGCAAGCTCGTGCGCGTCGTGCGCGGGGCGGTGTTCGACGTAGCCGTCGATATCCGCAGGAGTTCGTCAACATTTGGACAGTGGGTCGGTGCCGAGCTGAGCGAAGACAACTGCCGCCAGCTCTGGATTCCCACCGGGTTTGCGCATGGCTTCCTAGTACTGTCCGACACTGCAGACTGCTTGTACAAGACTACTGGGTACTATGCGCCCATGCATGAGCGATGCATCGCCTGGAACGACGCAGATATCGGCATCGAATGGCCTCTGGGGTCGCTACCGCCCGTTCTGTCTGCCAAGGATCAAGCGGGAGTTGCCTTCATCGATGCCGACGTGTTTGCCTGAACGTAAAGGATTGGTGCGTATGGTTCGCATATATGCGGGAGCGGCTGACCTGGCGAGGTTGGCCTTGAGGGAACAAGGCTGCCTAGCCGCCTCCCGGCCGCACTTGGAGGTGCTGGTTTGAATCCTCACGCTCAACAGTCCGCATCGGTGGCAACGCTTGGCGCAAGCCTCTGGCGCCACCGACAACTGATCTTCACGATGACCTCGCGGGAGGTGCTAGGGCGCTACAAGGGATCCACGATGGGATTGTTTTGGTCCTTCTTGAATCCGCTGTTCATGCTGGTGGTGTACACATTCGTCTTCTCGGTCATCTTCAAGGCCCGCTGGGGTGGCGAGCAAGAGTCTCGAACGCAATTCGCGGTGGTGTTGTTCTGCGGCATGATCGTCCATGCGTTCTTCGCCGAAGTGCTGAACCGGGCGCCCGGACTGATTCTGGGCAATGTCAATTACGTCAAGAAGGTCGTCTTCCCTCTGGAGATCCTTACGGTAATTAGCATGGGGGCGGCCCTGTTCCATGCGCTGGTCAGTCTGCTGGTGCTGATGGTCGCGCTAATGCTGTTCAACGGGACCGTGCCATGGACGGCTGTCTTCGCACCCGTGGTGCTGATTCCATTGATGATCCTGAGCCTCGGGCTGGCCTGGATTCTGGCCTCGCTGGGTGTCTTCGTCCGCGACGTGGGGCAGGTCGTGGGAGTGATGACCTCCATTCTTATGTTCCTCTCCCCGGTGTTCTTTCCCATCAGCGCGCTGCCGGAAGGCTTTCAGCCGTGGATGCACCTCAATCCATTGACGTTCATCATCGAGCAGGAGCGGGCGGTTCTTGTCTGGGGTCGTGTGCCCAACCTGATGGGCCTGTCGGCATATACCGCCGCAGCCATGCTGGTCGCGTGGGGTGGATTTGCCTGGTTCCAAAAGACGCGAAGAGGGTTTGCCGATGTCCTCTGATCGCCTCGATGCCGCGGCCGGCGGCCTGGCCATTCGTGTCGATGGCGTCGGCAAGTGCTTTGAAATCTATGACACTCCGAGGGACCGACTCAAGCAGTTCATCCTGCCGCGCCTGAGGCGCAGCCTGGGGCTGCAGCCAAGGCAGTATTACCGGTCGTTCACGGCACTGGACAACGTCTCGTTTGAAATCACGAAGGGTGAAACCGTCGGCATCATCGGCCGAAACGGTGCCGGCAAGTCAACGTTGCTGCAAATCCTGTGCGGCACCCTGGCGCCGACCAGCGGGGCGGTCGAGGTCAACGGACGGGTCGCGGCGTTGCTGGAGCTCGGGGCCGGATTCAACGTGGAATTCTCCGGTCGCGAGAATATTTACATGAATGCCAGCGTGCTCGGGCTGAGTCGTGAGGAGATCGACGCACGTCTGGCCGACATCGTCGCCTTCGCAGACATCGGCGACTTCCTGGAGCAGCCGGTCAAGACCTACTCGTCTGGGATGTTCGTGCGCCTGGCATTTGCAGTGGCGGTCCATGTCGATGCCGACATCTTGATCGTCGATGAGGCATTGTCGGTCGGCGACATGTACTTCCAAGCAAAGTGCATGAGTCAACTCAAGAAGCTCATGCAGTCGGGAGTGACCGTGCTCTTTGTCAGTCACGATGTCACGGCGGTCAAGGCGCTGTGCACACGCGCCATCTACCTTGAAAAAGGGCGCGTGGCAGCCGTCGGCACCACGGATGAGGTGGTCGAACGTTACTACGCTGCAGGTGTCCAAAAGGGGCAGGACGTGGTCACGATGCGTGACGAGCCTGCGCCAGGAGAAGCTGTCCAGCAGGGCGCCTCGTGGATGGAAGGCTGCGCGGACTTCGCGTGCCGCGCTGACTTCCAGCGCATCCGCAACGGCATGGCTGGATTCGTCAATGTGCAACTGCGTGGTGCAGATGCACTTGTTACCCAGCGAACAGTGGATTACGGCAGTCGCGTGACGCTTGAAATGACTTTTCGTTGCTACGTGCCGCTGGCCTCGATCGGGCTCGCATACCACATCAGGGACAAGAATGGCTTCGACGTGGTCTATTCAGACACTGCCGTTGAGAATCTGCATGTCACTAATTTGGAGGTCGATGAGACGGTTCAGGTGAATTGGGACTTTGACCTGAACCTGCGCGCGGGTGATTACACCGTTGCGGCGATGTTGTCGATTCCGATAGATCTGTCGATTGGCAAGGTCGAGGTGTGCGACTTCGTTCCGATTGCTGCCCAGTTTTCCGTCTCGCGCGGGGAGCGTTATCCGCTTTACGGTGCAGTGCATTGGGAGAACGCTGTCAGCATTTCTCGTTGCGGGCCAGAGCTCCCGCCGATTGATCAGTAATATGAAATTTGACCTTGGATACGGTATGCCCTGTTGGGCTGGATCGCTGAATGTGGATCTGAATTCTGCCTGTGCGGTTCGTCGCGGGCATGTGATTGCTCGGACGTGCAAATGAAATCAAACCAGGCGATTTACGTCACCCAGCCCTACCTGCCGCCGCTGGAGGAATTCATTCCTTATCTGCAGAGCATTTGGAACAACAAAATTCTGACCAATGCCGGACCGTTCCACCAGCAGCTTGAGCAGCAGTTATGCGAACACCTCGGGGTTGAGCATATCTCCCTGTTTACCAGTGGCACCATCGCGTTGGTGACGGCGCTGCAGGCCTTGCAGGTCACGGGCGAGGTGATCACCACGCCCTATTCCTTCGTCGCGACCGCGCACTCACTGCTCTGGAACGGCATCAAGCCGGTGTTTGTGGACATCGATCCGAGAACGCTGAATCTCGATCCCGCCAAGATCGAGGCCGCCATCACGCCGAAAACCTCAGCCATCCTCCCTGTGCATGTCTATGGGCATCCCTGCGACGTGGAGGCGATCCAGCGCGTGGCCGACAGGCACGGCTTGAAGGTGATCTACGATGCCGCGCACGCATTCGGGGTGACGGGACACCAGGGGAGCGTGCTCAAGCACGGGGATCTATCGGTCCTGAGCTTTCATGCCACCAAGGTGTTCAACACGTTCGAGGGTGGAGCCATCGTCTGTGATGATGCCGCCATGAAGCAACGGATCGATCAGCTGAAGAATTTCGGTTTCGTGGACGAGGTGACAGTCGTTGCGCCGGGCATCAATGGCAAGATGAGCGAGGTCAATGCCGCGTTTGGGCTCCTGCAGCTCAAGCATATGAAGGAGGTCATCGCCCGGCGACGGGAGATTGACGGCGTCTACCGGACGCGATTGGCCGGTGTCAGCGGTATTCGCTGCCTGTCCACTGCGGGAGAAACGCAGGCGAACTATGCGTATTTCCCCATCCTCATCGAGGATGAATTTCCGATCAGGCGCGACGCCCTCTATCAGCGGCTGAAAGATGGCGGTATCCATGTCAGGCGCTATTTCTACCCATTGATTTCTGATTTTCCGATGTATCAAGGGTTGGAGTCGGCGCAGCGTGAACACCTGCCTGTGGCGGCTGATGCGTCCGACCGTGTCCTGTGCCTGCCGATCTATCCAGCCCTGGCCAAGCAGGATCAGGAACGGGTGATCTCAATCATCGAGGGGGTGAGGCCATGAGTACGATCAAGTTTGGTCTGTTCGGAGCTGGCGGCTTCGGACGCGAGGTCATCCCCTATGTCAAGGCCAGTGTCTGCAAGACCCTGGGGGCCCATGAGGCCGAGGTTGAGGTGTTCTTCGTGGAGACGTGGATGCCTGACCGGCAGGAGGTCAATGGCTACCCGTTGATCTCTATCGACGAGTTCCTCGGTCTGGAGGGGGCGCGTTACTTCAATGTGGCGATTGGAGACGGGCGTGCGCGTGAGCAGATTGACCGGCAGGTCGGTACAAGGGCCGAGATGCTGTCCCTTCGGGCCGAGCAGTCCATCTTCATGGACCGGAATGTCATCGGGGAAGGTGCCATCTTCTGTCCCAACACCATGGTCACGTCCAATGCGACGATCGGAAGATCCTTCCACGCCAACATCTATTCCTACGTGGCCCATGACTGCGTAATTGGGGACTATGTGACCTTTGCGCCAGGGGTCCGGTGCAACGGGCGCGTGGAAATTGGAGACCATGCGTACATTGGCACCAATGCCATCATCAAAGAAGGGCGGCCGGACAAGCCGCTGCGGATCGGGGCTGGTGCCGTGATCGGGATGGGGGCCGTGGTCACCAAGGATGTGCCGGACGGCGTAACCGTGATCGGGAATCCGGCTCGGCTGATGGATCGGAAGTCATAGCCATATGGTGCCGTATTTCTCGATCATCATGGCCTCATTCAATTACGCGCCCTACATCGGTGCGGCAATTGAATCTGTCATCAGCCAGAGCTTTCAGAGCTGGGAACTGTTGATCGTGGATGACTGCTCCGAGGACGCGTCGTGGCAGGTGATTTCCAAGTACAAGGACGATCGCATCCAGGCGTGGCGAAATCCCCGGAACCTCGGCGCCTGCCCGACATACAACCAGGCGCTTCATCGGGCCCGCGGCCAGTACATCTGCTGCCTGGATGCCGATGACTTCTTCTTCCCCGGGAAGTTACAGCAGCAGGCGGATTTCTTCGCGGCACATCCGGACATCGATGTGTGTGGCACCTTCGTCACCGAGGTGGACCAGGGGGGGCTGCCGTCTGCGGCCGGCGGGAGCTATGCCGACTGGTTCAATGTCCCCGGCGACCTGAATGATCCAGCTAGCTGGGTCTGGGAGAACCGACTGTGTCATTCCGGGACGGCTGTGCGCGCCACACGCCACCACGAAGTGGGGGACTTCGATCCCTTGCTCGTCTACACGCCGGATTGGCAGTTCTGGATCCGGGTCATGCTCGCGGGCGGGCGCTTTGCGGTCATTCAAGAGCCCCTGGTGGGCTATCGGAACCACGGGGGCAACATCACCCACAGGAATCGGCAGGGCACGATCCGTGAGTATGCGGGGATCTGTGCGCAGTTGCTGTTTCCCCGGCTGCGTCAGATGGGGCGAGATGATCTGGTCCGCAAGGCTTCGGCCGAGTTCATTCGCCGTATGGCGGAGGAAGGTTCCACCGAACTTGGGGAAACGGTGGCCCGGCAGTTGTTTGGCGAACGCGATGCGGCCGAGATAGCTGCAGGATGGATCGAGGCCGCCGTGAAGCGAGAGGCCGAGCGTCGGCAGAACGCTCGCTATCTGGAGGAGCTGCAGCAGGGCAAGAACTGGCTAGAGGACCAGTGGCGATCCTCCGCGGACGAGTTGGCGAAGCTTCAGGCCTCTGCAGAGGCCCAGCACAATGCCGATGTGGCAAGAATTGAAGTATTGCAGGCAAAGGTGGAGGCGCAGGCGATAGCGTTGGAGCGTATCCGAGGCAACCGCCTCGTCAACCTGTTGAGAAAGATTGGGGCAATTGACAATGTCTGAGCATCAGGAGCGGTCGATCAGTGCGATCGTGACGTTTCATAAGGAAAGTCTTTTGGCGCACAAGACCTTGCTGGGTCTGGAGCGAGTGCGCGCATATGCGGAACAGCGCGGTCTGGACGTGGAGTACGTGCTGGTCCTGGATCGCGCGGACGCCGAAACCAGTCGGGTCGTCGCATCCTGCCCGGTGGTGCGAGCCAGTGACCGTCTGTTGCATGTCGAGAACGGCGATCCTGGAGTTTCCCGCAACGACGGCGTCACGGCGGCTTCAGGCGCGTACGTCGGCATCTTCGATGGCGATGATCTCTACAGCGAGAACTGGCTTTACAACGCATGGGCGGCGGTGCAAGGCAAGGTCGCCAAGGTGGTTGTGCATCCGGACTATGTTGTTTCCTATGGGGCGGTCCACTCGGTGGGGCGCATGCTTGATATGGAGCGCACGCCGGACTATTCCCTCTCCAGCTGTTTTTCGGTACACCCATGGGTGTGCAGTTCCTTTGTCTCGCGAGCGCTGTATCTGCAGCATCCTTATGTGCGAGCTGACTCGGCACGCGATGGGTTCGGATTCGAGGATTGGCACTGGAACCTGGAGATGCTAGCGGCGGGCGTCCGGCACGTTGCTGCGCCGCAAACTGCCCTGTTCTATCGGCGTAAATCAAGCTCTGTCCTGTCCAATCATCTGGCGAACGGTGTACTTGTCCGGCCGAGCAAGTTCTTCGAAAGGCCGGGATCCTGGGGGACGCCGCAGAGCGCGAACGACGTTCTGCATGAGGAAGGGGCTGCCTGATGAAGAAGCAGACATATGGGGCCGCACGGTTCATCTGGCGGCGGATCGTGTTGGCGCTTTTGCATCATCTACCGCCGCTACGACGGATGCAGATTCAAACGCTGGCCCACCATCTGAAGATGGTGATGGTCCATCGGCAGGTCATCGATTTTGAGCCGGTCACCTTGCAGGTTGGCACAGTTCGAGAGACTCCCACAACCCCGACCGCGCTTGGACCAACGAAGGCTGAGGTGAGTGACGACAGCGCACTGATCCCGAAATGGCTGAAGCAGGAGATGCGTCAGGTCGCCGAGATCGAGCCTGCCCTATTTCCCAATCCAGAATTGCTCGGACGCTTCGTGCGCTACGTGCCGCCCGCGTTGCCCGAGCCTGGCGAGGTCTATGCGAGTTGCTGGAGGGACATGACGGCCGGCTCTCCAGACATCGTTTTTCTTGTCCCGTGGCTCATTCCTGGTGGCGCAGACCAGGGGGTGCTGCATCATGTGAACGCAGCCTTGGCTGCCGGGAGACGGGTGGCGGTGATCACAACCATTGACCGGGAGTCTCCCTGGCGGGAGCGGTTGCCACGGGAGGTCTGCTTCCTGGAGCTGGGCGTGCGGGGTCGGCGCCTTACCGAGCCCCAGCGGCTCGATGTCTTGACGCGACTGATCCTGCAGTCGACGGCTTCGGTGATCCATCTCATCAACTCTCCGCTGGGCTGGGAGATGCTGCGCCAACATGGCCGGTCGGTCCGTGCTGTCGGCAAGCGGGTCTATGCCAGTGTCTTCTGCGACGACTACGACTTTTACGGTGCCCGCAGAAGCTATCCGCAGATGTACCTGGAAGACTGCTGGCCATGGCTTGACGGGCTGTTTTGCGACACGCAGTGGTATCCGCATGAGTTGCAGCACCAGTACGGAGTCTCGCTTGAAAAGATCCGCACCCTGTATTTCCCGGTCAAGGAGCATGTTTCCCCTGTCTATCGCTCCCAGGATCTGGGCCGGGTTCTCTGGACGGGGCGCTTCGCACAGCAAAAGCGGCTGGATTTGCTGATCGCGATTGCCAAGCTGATGCCCGAGGTTCAGTTCGAGATCCACGGCTATGCAGTACTGCCGCATGAGAAGGAGATGGCGGCCGCCATGCGTCGGGTTGCCAACATCGAGGTGCGGGGGGCTTTCGAGTCCCTGAACGACTTGGTCGCTTCCGGCGACTACGCCGTGCTGCTGTTCACGTCCGGCTGGGAGGGCCTACCCCTTACGCTGCTGGATGCCACCATGGCCGGACTTCCTATCGTGGCTTCGGCCGTGGGGGGCGTGGGCGAGTTCATCAATGACACGACTGGTTATCTGGTGACGGCAGTGGAGGATCCGGCGGCGTATGTCGCACAACTGAGCGCAGCGCTGGCCGATGGCGGCGAGCGGCGTCGCCGATGGGAGGCCGCGGTTTCGCTGGCCCATACGCGCCACGGATTTGATCATTTCTACGAGACAGTCCGTGCGGTACCCGGCTATCTGATGCTGCAGGGGGATCAGCCATGATCGTCGGTAACGGCTTGCTGGCACGTGCGTTTCAAGACGGTTATGCGCAGCGAGAGGATGTGGTCATCTTTGCATCGGGCGTATCCAATTCCTCGGAGGTGAACCCCGCAGCGTTTGAGCGTGAGCGCGTGCTGCTGAACCGGACGCTGGCCTCCAAGCCTGCATGCCTCGTCTACTTTAGTACTTGCAGTGTCGATGATCCAGAACGCGGGGGAACGCCCTATGTGCGGCACAAGCTGGAAATGGAAGGACTCGTCTCGCAGGCGGACCGGTGGTTCGTGTTCCGGCTGCCACAGGTGGTCGGACAGAGCGAGAATCAGAACACCTTGACTAACAACCTCTACCGCTCCATCCTGGGCGGACAGACGATCCCCGTGTGGCGCCATGCAAGGCGCTATCTCGTGGATGTCGATGATGTCCGGCGCATTTCGGATGGCCTGATCTCCCGTGGCTTGCATGTGAACGAGGTGGTCAACATTGCGCCCAGGAGATCTGTCTCCATCGATGAATTGCTGGATGTCTTCGAGCGAGTGACGGGGCGTACTGCGCATCGTGAATGCTACGACAAAGGTGCGTCCTACGAGATCCAAACGCCCGTGCTGGATGAACTCGGCGACGAGGCGCGAGCGCTACTCGATGCTGGGTACAGCGAGGCCCTTGTCAGAAAATACTACTCACCAGTCGCGCCGGGTGACGAGCCGAGGGGAACGTGAGTCGGCGAACCCAGGAGGCTGGGGGCACTCCTGGCGATCCTCCTCATGGCGAAGCCGCGCTGGCCAGCCGGCAAGCACCGTCCGCGTGGCTGAGGCGTCTGGCGCGAGGTGTTTTCCTGTGCCTGCCCATCGGCCTTCGCATGCGGGCGAGGCAGGCCGTGACCCGTCTCCGGTCGGTCGGGGAACTGCTCAGATATTCACCGGCCAACAGTCGGATGATGAATGAGATCGTCGACTACCGATGTGCCCACACCGAGGAGACATTGGCGCGACTCGTGCGCCAAGTGGGGGCGGCACAGCAGGCTCTGCCGCCGATCGATGTCAGTGTGGTGACCTACAACAGCCAGCGCTGGATCTCCGCCTTTGTCGAAAGCCTGCTTGCACTCCGCTATCCGGCTGCGCTGTTGACCGTGCGGTTCGTGGACAACAGCTCGTCGGACGAGACGGTCGCTCGGCTGAAGCTGGCCGTTACCAGGCTCCGCGCCGCCGGTATGGCAGCGGATGTGATACTTCACCCGAATAAGGGCTTCGGTGCTGGGCACAATGCCGGTCTTGCCGGCGGAACCTCGCCGTTCTGCCTGGTCACCAACATCGATCTCGAGTTCGAACCTGACGCATTGGCTCTGATAGTAGGTTCGGCCCAGCATGACGATGCGCGCGTGGCGGCCTGGGAGCTTCGGCAGCGGCCGTTCGAACACCCCAAGTACTACGACCCGGTCACGGGGCTGACGGCCTGGAATTCGCATGCCTGTGTGCTATTGCGGCGAAGCGCCTTCCAGTCGGTGGGCGGATATGACGAGACGATTTTCATGTACGGCGAAGACGTCGAACTTTCCTACCGTCTTCGCCGGGCCGGCCATCTGTTGCGCTACTGTCCCCAGGCGGCCGTGCAGCACCACACCTACGAGAAAGCCGGGCAGATCAAGCCTCTCCAAGTTACGGGCAGTGCGTTTGGAAACCTGTATCTACGGATGAAGTACGGGTGCTGGTTCGATATCGCACAAATTCCTCTGTTGGCGATGGCGCGATTCGTAGCATCTTCCGGGTGTCGGCGGCAACTGGCGGCCGAGTATCTGCGCCTGTTGCGCGTGGCGCCGCGCGCGCTCGCTGCGCGACGAGCCACACCAGTCTCGTTCCCGTTCCGGGCGCTGGACTACGAGCTGAGTCGCGTAGGGAGCTTTGTCCAGAGTCGAGCCGAGGGCAACGAGGCCACTCCAATTGTCAGCGTGATTACCCGGACGTTTCGAGGCAGAGGGCTCTATCTACAACAAGCGCTGGCGACGGTGCTCCAGCAGACCTACGCCCCGATCGAACACATCGTCGTAGAGGATGGCGGCGACAGCCTTGGCCGGATGGTGGAGGAGCTGGCTGCACAGACCGGTCGTCGCATTCTGTTCCTCGGGCTACCCAAGGTGGGGCGGTCGGCCGCAGGAAATGCCGGACTGAAAGCCGCCCAGGGGCGCTACTGCCTGTTTCTGGACGACGATGATCTACTGTTCGCCGAGCACGTCGAAACGCTAGTTCAGGCGTTGCAGGATGATCCGGAGGCGGTGGCGGCCTACACGCCCGCGATGGAGGTCATGACCGACGCATCGCGGATTGGCGAGGGCCGCTATGCGGAGGTGTCCCATGTCATGTCTCGCTCGCTATGCTGCGACTTCGACTACGGGCTACTGAAGTCCCGCAACTGCATGGCCATTCAGTCGGTCCTATTCGAGCGGCGGCTTTTTGCTGAGCGTGGCGGCTTCGACGAGAAGATGGATGCTCTGGAAGACTGGGATCTCTGGCTTCGCTACGCCTGGGGCCATCGATTTTCCTATGTTCCCAAGGTGACTTCCATCTTTCGGACACCGGCAGACTCACAGAAGCGGCTGGATCGCCAGCAGGCTCTCGACAGGGCCTATCCGTTCGTAGTGGAGAGAGCGCGACAATTCGAGAGAGGTGGGTCAGCTATACGTCCTGGGGCGTGAGCCGAGCCATCCATCGACGGTATTGCCAGTACGTGGGGGACGCCCACATCTGCAGCAGGCTCGTGAGGTGGCGCCGCAGGTGGGAAGTCGACCCATGGCTGTCGCGCTGCCAGGCATGCGTGACGGCGAGATCCGGATGATGGTCCACCGTCCAACCCCCGAGCATCAGCCTGGCGCACAGGTCGAAGTCTTCGCAGTACATGAAGAAGCGCTCGTCGAAGCCCCTCACTTGCCGATACGCCTCGGCGCGCACGAGCATGAACATGCCCTTGACCCAGCCCCCGTGGTTGGGCGGCGGCGGTGAGCGCTTGAGCACTTGGCGCTGAATCAGTTCCCAGGGCGTGATCAGGCCGCGCAGGTTGTCGATCGGTTCGCCTGTGGGGCTGATCTCCTGCGGGGCCAGCAGGCCGGTGCGCGGTGTCACCCGTCGCAGCAGGGCCGACACCACGTCGTCATGCAGCCGGACATCGGGATTGATCACCAGGAACCACTCGGTGTTGCAGTGCCGGAAGGCCTGGTTATGGTTCGCGCCAAACCCCAGAGGGTGCGGGTTGTACAGGATTTCCAGGGGCAGTCCCTGACCACCCGGGACGATGTCCAGTGACTCGGGACGGTTGCAAGTCAGCACAACTCTTTCAATCGAGGCATGGCAATACCGGTTCAAATCGGCCAGCAACGACTGCACCAGTGGGCCCTGCAGGTGGCTGACCACGGACACGGTGACGCGTTTCAACGCGGGGCTCCCGGGTGCTGCGACAATCCATTTCCCCGCCTCACGACATGGCGTGAGGCGACCAGTGACCGGAAGAGTTTCAATGAGGCATAGGGATACACGGCAATGAGTGTAGCGAAGATGAGGGAGGACGCCGGGGAGGCGACGATGGTGGCATTGGAGTGTGATGAAGCGGCTCGGCGCGACTGAGCCCAGGCGGCTCGGGGCCGACCGGCTGCGCGTGGCCGCCGTGTTGCTGGCGGACTTGACGATTCTGTTCGCCGCCTGGGTGCTGGCGGTAGGTCTGGCGACGTGGCTGGACCGCTCGCAGGCGGCGGAATGGTTCCCTCTGGCCACGCGTGGCGGGAGGGTACACAGCCTCATGAGCGTGCTGCTGGTGCTGTCGCTGGCCTTCAGTCGGCAATACGTTCGGCACGCCGCATTCTGGGAAGAAACACGGCTGGTGTGGCGCTACACCGTCCTGGTGGCGCTGGCCAGCCTGGCACTGAACTTCCTGGTGCAAGTGAGCAACACGCGCACCGTGCCCCTGCTGGCCTGGGCGCTGGTGCTGGCGCTGTTGCCGCTGGGGCGGCTGGTGGCCCGCGAGACGCTGATCGGCCTGGGCGCCTGGAAGCGCCGCGCCCTGGTGGTCGGAGAGGGGCCCAATGCCAGCGATGCCTGCGCCGCGCTGCGTCGTGAACGGCACATGGGGGTGGAGGTGGCGGGCATGACCAGCTTCTCCGGTGTTCCGGTGCCGCTGGGCGATGCCGCCCCAGCCACTGCACCGGTTGGCGAGGGGCCGGGCGTGGAGGCACTCGCCCGCCAACTCGGCTGCGAGGTGATCGTGGTTACGCTGGACGACCAGGCCAGCGATCAGGCGGCGCGGCTCGTCGGGTCGCTGCATGCTCAGCAGTTCGAGGTATTCGTGGTGCCGGCCCTGAAGGGCCTGCCGTTGCACGGCCTGCATGCTCAGCACTTCTTCAGCAACGACGTGCTGTTCCTGCGCCTGCAGCACCAACTGCTCAGCCCGGTGTCGCGCTGGCTCAAGCGCAGCGTCGATGTGGTCCTGGCCAGCTTGCTGTTGCTGGCGCTGTCGCCCCTGATGGCCTGGGTGGCCTGGCGCATCTGGCAAGAGGACGGCGGGCCGGTGCTCTACACCCAGCCGCGCGTGGGCCACGAGGGGCGGGACTTCGACTTCATCAAGTTCCGCTCCATGGTGAAGGACGCCGATGCGGTCCTGGCATCGTGGCCCAGCACGGACCCGGCGCTGTACGCACGCTACGTGGCGAGCAACTTCAAGCTGCCAGACGATCCCCGCATCCTGAAAGTCGGCCGACTGATCCGCCGCACCAGCATCGACGAACTGCCCCAACTGTGGAACGTGCTGCGCGGCGAGATGAGCCTGGTCGGGCCGCGCCCGCTGCTGCGCCGCGAACTGCCTGAGTACGCGGACGAGGCCATGGATCTTTACCGCCAGGTGCGCCCCGGCATCACCGGCCTGTGGCAGGTGAGCGGGCGCAGCCACACCAGCTTCGAGGACCGCGCCACCTACGACAGCTGGTACGTGCGCAACTGGTCACTCTGGGTGGACTGGGTGATCCTGCTCAAGACCGTGCGCGTGGTGTTGACCGGGCGCGGGGCCATGTAGAGGATTTTTGCCCAATGGCCCTGCGCGGCTTTCCGGCCCCTCGGACGGCCCGTGGCGCGGACTGATAGAATCGCAGGTTTTGCTGACAACATCCTCAGACACAAGGAAACTACATCATGGCATCTACCAAGCCGAAGAAAAAGAACCCGCGCCTGGCGTCGGGCCGCAAGCGCGTCCGTCAGGACGTCAAGATCAACGCCGCGAACACCTCGCTGCGCTCCAAATACCGCACCGCTGTGAAGAACGTCGAAAAGGCCGTCGTAGCGGGTGACAAGACCAAGGCGACCGAACTGTTCGCCAAGATGCAGGCCGTGGTGGACACCATCGCCGACAAGGGCATCTTCCACAAGAACAAGGCCGCTCGCGACAAGAGCCGCCTGTCCGCCAAGGTGAAAGCCCTGGCCCTCGCCGCCGCCTGACGATTTCAGGCAAACAGCCCGGACCGGGCCTCCCGGTCCGCCGTTTGCAACGGGTGCGCTGTCAGCAAAGCAAAAGAGCCGCAGATGCGGCTCTTTTTGTTTCTGGGATCAAGAACGGGACGGGACTCATCCCCCGCCCTACTCCGCGCGACGGGACGGCCAGCGCGCGATCACCTCGCCGACGATGCCCCTGCGGAACAGCAGCACGCAGACGATGAAAATGAAGCCGGTCACGATGGTGACCGACTCGCCCAGCGTGCCGAACCAGGCCACGCCCGTGCCGCTGGCCAGCAGGGCACCGATCTCGCCCAGCTTGTTCTCCAGCAGCACGATCAGGAAGGTGCCCAGGATCGGGCCGAGCACCGTGCCCAGTCCGCCGACCAGCGTCATCAGCACCACCAGACCCGACATGCTCCAGTGCGCGTCGGTCAATGTCTCGAAGCCCAGCACCAGCACCTTGGTCGAGCCCGCCAGCCCAGCCAGCGCGCCGGACAGCACGAAGGCCAGCAGCTTGAAACGCTCCACGTCGTAGCCGAGCGAGATGGTGCGCGGCTCGTTCTCCTTGATCGCCTTGAGCACCTGCCCGAACGGCGAATGGATGGTGCGGTGGATCAGCCAGAAGCCGAACAGGAAGATGGCGAACACCACGTAGTACAGGGTCAGATCGCTCGCCAGGTCCAGTACGCCGAGCAGACGACCGCGCGGCACGCCCTGCAGGCCATCCTCGCCGCCGGTGAACGGGGCTTGCAGCCAGAGGAAATAGATCATCTGCGACAGCGCCAGCGTGATCATGGTGAAGTAGATGCCCTGGCGGCGGATCGCCAGCCAGCCCATGACGAGGCCGATCAGCGCGGCGAACGCCGTGCCCGCCAACAGCCCCAGTTCCGGCCCGACGCCCAAGTCACGGATCACATAGCCGGTGACATAGCCGGCCCCGCCCAGGAACGCGGCATGCCCGAACGACAGCAGGCCGGTATAGCCGATCAGCAGGTTGAAGGCGCAGGCAAACAGCGCGAAACACAGCATCTTCATCATGAAGACCGGATAGACCACCAGCGGGGCGGCCAGCCCGGCGATCAGCAGCAGCGCGTAACCGATTTTCTTGTTCATGGTGTCCCGCCCCTGCTCACTTTTCCTTGCCAAACAAACCGGCGGGCCGCACCAGCAGCACCAGCGCCATGATGATGAACACCACCGTGCTGGACGCTTCCGGGTAGAACACCTTGGTGAAGCCCTCGACCACGCCGAGCCCGAGGCCGGTGAGGATGGAGCCCATGATCGAGCCCATGCCGCCGATCACCACCACGGCGAACACCACGATGATCAGGTTCGAGCCCATGAGCGGCGCCACCTGGTACACCGGCGCGGCCAGCACGCCGGCGAAGGCCGCCAGCGCCACGCCGAAGCCGTAGGTCAGCGTCACCATGCGCGGCACGTTGACGCCGAACGCCTCCACCAGGCGCGGGTTCTCGGTGCCGGCGCGCAGGTAGGCGCCCAGCTTGGTCTTCTCGATGACGAACCAGGTGGCCAGGCAGACCGTCATCGACGCCACGACCACCCAGGTCCGGTAGTTGGGTAGCACCATGAAGCCGAGGTCCGTCGCGCCGGTCAGCTGCTCGGGCACCGAATAGGACTGCCCCGAGGCGCCATAGACGGAGCGGAAGATGCCCTCCAGCATCAGCGTGATGCCGAAGGTCAGCAGCAGGCCGTACAGGTGATCGAGCTTGTACAGCCAGCGCAGCATGGTCTTCTCGATGACGATGCCGACCACGCCCACCACCAGCGGTGCCAGCACCAGCATCGCCCAGTAGGGAAGGCCGAAGTACTCCAGCCCCATCCAGGTGACCATGGCGCCCAGCATGAACATGGCGCCATGGGCGAAGTTGATCACGTTGAGCAGGCCGAAGATCACCGCCAGCCCCAGGCTCAGGATGGCATAGAACGAGCCGTTGACCAGGCCGAGCAGCAGCTGGCTCAGCATCGCCGACACCGGCACACCGAATATTTCCATGTTGTGTCCATCTCCTGGGTGACGCCATCGATCCGCGCGCACCACCGGGGTTGCGCCAGGTCCACGGGAGCCGGCCCGGCCCCCGCGACCTTCAGGCCCTTACTTCTTCAGCAGCGAACACTTGGAGTCGGCCACGGTGGTGAAGGCCTGGTCGCCCGGCACCACGGCCACCTGCTTGTAGTAGTCCCACGGCTTGGTGGACTCGGAAGGCTTCTTCACCTGCATCAGGAACATGTCGTGCACCATGCGGCCGTCCGCGCGGATATAGCCGTTCTTGGCGTACATGTCGTTGATCTTGGCCTTCTTCAGTTCGGCCATGACCTTGTCGGCGTCATCCGTGCCCGCGGCCTTGACCGCGTTCAGGTAAGTCAGCGTGGCCGAGTAATCCGCCGCCTGCACGCTGCTGGGCATGCGCTTGAACTTCTCGAAGAAGCGCTTGGCGAACTTGCGCGTTTCGTCGTTCTGGTCCCAGTACCAGCTGTCGGTGGCCAGCAAGCCCTCGGTGTTCTTCAGGCCGAGACTGTGCACGTCGTTGATGAACACCAGCAGGCCAGCCATCTTCATCTTCTTGTCGATGCCGAACTCCTTGGCCGCCTTCATGCTGTTGACAAAGTCGCCGCCAGCGTTGGCCAGCCCGAGCACCTGGGCCTTGGAACCCTGGGCCTGCAGCAGGAAGGAGGAGAAGTCCGAGGCATTGAGCGGATGGCGCACCGCGCCCAGCACCTTGCCGCCGTTGGCCTTCACCACGTCGGAGGAATCCTTTTCCAGCGAATGACCGAAGGCGTAGTCCGCCGTCAGGAAGAACCAGTCCTTGTCGCCGCGCTGGATGATCGCCTTGCCCGCCACCTTGGCCAGCGCCACGGTGTCGTAGGCGTAGTGCACCGTGTAGGGCGTGCATTCCTCGTTGGTCAGGCGCGCGGAGCCGGCACCCATGTTCATGTAGACGCGCTTCTTCTCCGCGGCCACCTTGCTCGTGGCCAGCGCCGTGCCCGAGTTGGTCCCCCCCAGGATCAGCGACACGCCCTGCTGGTCGATCCACTCGCGCGCCTTCGACGCGGCAATGTCGGCCTTGTTCTGGTGGTCCACCGTCAGCAGCTCGACATTGCGCCCCAGCACCTTGCCGCCGAAGTCGGCGATGGCCATCTTGATCGACTCCGCGCCGCCCTGCCCGTCGATGTCGGCATACAGGCTGGACATGTCCGTGATGAAGCCGATCTTCAGCGGGCCGCTCTGCGCGAAGGCGGGCACCGCCGCGAGCGAACAGACCGCGGCCACTGCAACGAACAGGGGATTGAGTTTCATCATTGTCTCCTTCAGGGATTGAACCAACACAGGAATAGGCGCTGCATGTCAGACGCCCAGCAACTCGCCGAGCACCGGCATCTTGTCGGGCAGCTGGGCCGCGCTGAACTTCTCCACGATGCGGCCGTGCTCCATGACGTAGAAGCGATCGGCCAGCGGCGCGGCGAAGCGGAAGTTCTGCTCGACCATCACGATGGTGTAGCCGCGTGCCTTGAGCGCCGTGATCATGCGCGCCAGCGCCTGCACGATCACCGGCGCCAGGCCCTCGGAAATCTCGTCCAGCAAGAGCAGATTCGCGCCGGTGCGCAGGATGCGCGCCACGGCCAGCATCTGCTGTTCGCCGCCCGACAGCCGCGTGCCCGGGCTGTGCCGGCGTTCCTGCAGGTTCGGGAACATGGCGTAGATCTCCGGCACCGACATGCCGCCGCCCTGCGCCGTGATCACCGGCGGCAGCATCAGGTTCTCCTCGCAGGACAGGCTGGCGAAGATGCCGCGCTCCTCCGGGCAGTAGCCGATGCCGTGGTAGGCGACCTTGTGCGTGGGCAGGTGGATGGTCTCCACGCCGCCCACCTGGATCGAGCCCGTGCGTCGGCCGGTCAGCCCCATGATGGCGCGCAGCGTGGTCGTGCGGCCCGCGCCGTTGCGGCCCAGCAGCGTGACCACCTCGCCACGGTTCACGGTCAGGTCCACGCCATGCAGGATGTGCGACTCGCCGTACCAGGCATGCAGGTCGCGCAGTTCAAGTGCCGGCGGCTGGCTCATCCATGGGCTCCCTGCAGTTCACCATCGGCGGAGCCCATGTAGGCCTCCATGACCTGCGGATTCTTCGACACCTCGGCGTACGGCCCTTCGGCCAGCACGGCACCCCGCTGCAGCACAGTGATCTTGTCGGCGATGCTGGACACCACGCTCATGTTGTGCTCCACCATGAGGATGGTGCGCCCCTCGGACACCTTCTTGATCAGCCGCGTCACGCGGTCCACGTCCTCGTGGCCCATGCCCTGTGTCGGCTCGTCCAGCAGCATCAGCTCGGGCTCCATCGCCAACGTGGTAGCAATCTCCAGCGCCCGCTTTCGGCCATAGGGCAGGTTCACCGCGGACGCCTGCGCGAACTCGGTCAACCCGACCTCGTCGAGCAGCGCCAGGGCGCGCTCGTCCAGTGGCGCCAGCGACTGCTCGCTCTGCCAGAAGCGGTAGGAGGTGCCGAGCATCCGCTGCAGGCCGATGCGCACGTTCTGCAGCACCGTCATGTGCGGGAACACCGCCGAGATCTGGAACGAGCGGATGATGCCGCGCCGCGCGACCTCGGCCGGCTTTTCGCCCGTGATGTCGATGCCGTTGAACAGGATGTGCCCGCGCGTGGGCACGAGGAACTTGGTCAGCAGGTTGAAGCAGGTGGTCTTGCCGGCGCCGTTGGGGCCGATCAGCGCGTGAATGTGGCCGCGCTGCACCTTCAGGTTGACGTCATTGACCGCGGTGAATCCCTTGAATTCCCTGGTCAGGTGACGCGTCTCCAGGATGGTCTCGCTCATGCTCCCCCGCTCGCTTCTGTGTTGGAACCGCCGGACGAAACTGGTGCCGACGGCCTTTGTTACAACACAGCATAGCCCGATCCCCGGGGGCCGCAGTCTGGGGTTTGTCCCAAGTCAAGACGCGCAGGCGACAGCGCGAGGGAGAGGTTCGTCACGGGCACGGGCGGCGCCCGGCCCGCAGCCTGGACGGGGGAAGCGAGCCGGCTACGCGTCCGGCAGCAGGCAGCCCTCGACGACCTGCAGGTCGTTGTCGCGGGCGAAGTTCATCACGAAGTCCCAGGCCATGGGCTCATGGCCGCGCAGATCCTGATGCACCACCACGCACTTCACGCCGCCCAGGGTTGTCGGAATGCACCAGGGCGAGTAGCTCAGGTGGCTTCCAGGCCGGGCGCCGCCCGGCCGGAACTGACTCATCACGCCTGCCAGACGCTCCGCCCAGTCGCTGGGGCGAAAGGTTCTGCCCTCACGGGTGACGCCCTGGATGAAGACTTGCTTGGCGGTGGAAGAGACCATCGGATAGAGGCTTTAAAAAAGAGTCGGCGTCGAGGGGATCACCCTCACCTGCTTCGGGCGAAAATTATATCTTATATAAGACCTAGACCCAAGCCATTCCGCCCGCACCGCCAGCCGAGTCGTCGCGCGGGGCTTGCGTGCGCTGCGCCTAAAATGACAACCCAAAGGCCCTGTTCGTTGGGCCGCTTTGCTTTTTCAGGAGCCCTGCATGACCGCCTTCGTCGAAGCCGCCTCGCCGCACACCATGAACACCTATGGCCGCCTGCCGATTGCGCTGAGCCATGGGCAGGGTTGCCGCGTCTGGGACGTCAACGGCAAGTCCTACCTGGACGCGCTGGCGGGCATCGCGGTGAACACGCTGGGCCACAACCACCCCAAGCTGGTGCCGGCGCTGCAGGACCAGATCGGCAAGATCATCCACAGCTGCAACTACTACCACGTGCCCAACGCCGAAAAGCTGGCCGCCCGGCTGGCCGAGTTGTCGGGCATGAGCAACGTCTTCTTCTGCAACTCGGGGCTGGAGGCCAACGAGGCCGCGCTGAAGCTGGCGCGCAAGTTCGGTCACGACAAGGGCATCGAGCGGCCGCAGATCGTCGTCTATGAGAAAGCCTTCCATGGCCGCTCCATCGCCACGCTCAGCGCCACCGGCAACGAGAAGATCCAGAAGGGCTTCGAGCCGCTGGTGGAAGGCTTCATCCGCGTGCCGCTCAACGACATCGAGGCGCTGAAGCAGGCCACCGAGGGCAACCCGAACGTGGTGGCCGTGTTCTTCGAGACCATCCAGGGCGAAGGCGGCATCAACCCGATGCGCTGGGACTACCTGCGCCAGGTGCGCGAGCTGTGCAACCAGAACGACTGGCTCATGATGATCGACGAGGTGCAGAGCGGCATGGGACGCACCGGCAAGTGGTTCGCCCACCAGTGGGCCGGCATCGTGCCCGACGTGATGCCGCTGGCCAAGGGCCTGGGCTCGGGTGTGCCGATCGGCGCGGTGGTGGCCGGCCCGAAGGCTGCCAACATCTTCCAGCCCGGCAGCCACGGCACCACCTTCGGCGGCAACCCGCTGGCCATGCGCGCCGGCCTGGAGACCCTGCGCATCATGGACGAGGACGGCCTGCTGGAGAACGCCGCCAAGGTCGGCGCGCACCTGAAGGCGGCACTGGAGCGCGAGCTGGGCAACCTCCCCGGCGTGAAGGAGATCCGCGGCCACGGCCTGATGCTCGGCGTGGAACTGACCAAGCCCTGCGGCGCCCTGACCCAGCGCGCCGCCGACGCCGGCCTGCTGATCAGCGTGACGGCCGACAGCGTGATCCGCCTGGTGCCCCCGCTGATCATGACCACCGCGGAAGCCGACGAGGTGGTGAGCCTGCTGGCACCGCTGGTGCAGCAGTTCCTGTCCGAATGAGCGAGGCCACCATGTCCCTCCAGCACTACCTCCAGTTCACCGACCTCACGGCCGACGAGTACGCCTACCTGTTCGAGCGCGCGGCGATCATCAAGGGCAAGTTCAAGGCCTACGAGAAGCACCAGCCACTGGTGGACCGCACGCTGGCCATGATCTTCGAGAAGGCTTCGACGCGCACGCGGGTGAGCTTCGAAGCCGGCATGTACCAGCTTGGCGGCAGCGTTGTGAACTTGACGACCGGCGACAGCCAGCTGGGCCGCTCCGAGCCGATCGAAGACAGCGCCAAGGTGATCAGCCGGATGGTGGACCTGGTGATGATCCGCACGTTCGGCCAGGATCGCATCGAGAAATTCGCCCAGCACTCGCGCGTGCCGGTCATCAACGGGCTGACCAACGAGTTCCATCCCTGCCAGATCCTGGCCGACATCTTCACCTTCATCGAGCACCGCGGCTCGATCCAGGGCAAGACCGTGGCCTGGGTCGGGGACGGCAACAACATGGCCAACACCTGGCTGCAGGCGGCCGAGCTGCTGGGCTTCACCGTCCACGTCAGCACGCCGAGCGGCTACGAGATCGACCACGCCGTGGCGGGCGCGAGCAGCGCCTGCTACAAGGTCTTCGAGGACCCGATGCAGGCCTGCGCCGGCGCCGACCTGGTGACCACCGACGTCTGGACCAGCATGGGCTACGAAGCGGAGAACGAGGCGCGTCGGCAGGCTTTTGCCGACTGGTGCGTGGACCGGGACATGATGCGTGCGGCCAAGCCCGACGCGCTGTTCATGCACTGCCTGCCGGCCCACCGCGGCGAGGAAGTCGAGGCCGAGGTCATCGACGGCCCGCAGTCCGTGGTCTGGGACGAGGCGGAGAACCGGATGCATGTGCAGAAGGCCTTGATGGAGTACCTGCTGCTCGGGCGCCTGTGATGTCCGCATGCACCACCTGCGGCGCCTGTTGCGCGAGCTTCCGCGTCGATTTCGCCATCTATGAACTGGACGAGATGGGCGGCAGCGTGCCGTCCGGCCTCGCTGTCGAGGTGAACGGCAGCACCTGCCGCATGCGCGGGACCGACCATGTGCCGATCCGCTGCGCCGCCCTCACCGGCAAGGTGGGCGAGCAGGTCGCGTGCGGCATCTATGAATGGCGCCCGTCACCGTGCCGCGAGTTCGCCGAGGGCGACTACGCCTGCGAGAAGGCCCGGGCACGACACGGACTGCCGCCCCTGGCCAGCCTCGGCGGCTGACCCGCCGGCTTCAGCGGCTGCGCTCGCGGCGCTCCTGGGCGAACATCTCGCTGCGGGGGCGGTTCATCCACAGCTGCAAGTGACTAACCTCCACGTCATCGGCCGAGCGGGCCAAGGCCTTGCGGCCATCACGCCGACCCGCTTCCCGCCAGCAGCTACCGGCCAGAATGCCTTTTTTCGTCTTGTCATCGGTCTCGAATCGATCAGTCATGGCAGTCGCCTTTCGGTCAAGGAATGCTGCATCGGTGACACCTGACAAAGGCTGACATCCGATGCATCTAGCTCCTCAACGCAGCCGCCACCGTTCTGGCTGACACAGGCTGACATTTACTTTCAATACCGTCAGGTTGGCATCGCCCCGCCGGCCGCCCCCCCCCCCGACAGCAGGCGCTCAGGCGCCCCGGTACAGCCAAGGCACGTCCAGCAGGCGCTCGCCCAGCAGGCGCAGCGAGGCGTCGCGCCCCCAGCGCATCACGCCGCCGTAGTGAAAGATATGGCCGTTGCGGATCGAGTGCGACTGCACCCGGGCGCACCGCTGCCAGCGGTTGAGCGCGTAGCGGCGCAGACGCAGGGCCACGTCCATGTCGGTCATCGTCAGGTCGCGCGCCAGTTCATCGGCATCCTCGATCGCCATGCCGGCGCCCTGCGCCAGGTAGGGCCGCATCGGATGCGCTGCATCACCGAGCAGCGCCACCAGCCCGCGCGCCTGCTGGTGCGCGCCGGTCATCGGCGCCCGGTCGCACAGCACCCATAGCCGCCACTCGGGCACGGCCCGGATCACATCCTGCAGCGCCACACTGGTACCAGCCAGCGCCCGCAGGAGATCGGCCGCATTGGTGCTGTGATCCCAACTCTCCAGATCCTGCATGAGGTGACCATGGATGATGGCCACCACGTTGAGCCAGTCGCCCCCGCGTACCGGGTATTGCACCACGTGCAGTTTCCGCCCCAGCCAAACGGTCACCTGCTGGCTGCGCAGGCGCTCGGGCAAACTGGCCTGCGGCAGCATCGCACGGTAGGCCAGATGGCCGGTCACGCGCGGCGCGCCATCGGCCAGCAGCAGCTGGCGCACCCGGCTCCACAGCCCGTCGGCGCCGATCAGGGCGTCGCCTTCCACCTCCAGCCCGCCTGCCATCTTGAGCGTGACGGCATGCGCCCGCTCGGTGAAACCGGTCACATGGCTTTCCAGGTTCAGCCAGACATCGTCCCTCGCCTGCAGCGTCCGAAGCAGCAGACTGTGCAGATCGGCGCGGTGGATCGTGGCGTAGGGCGCCCCATATTTGCGCTGGGCATGCTCGCCCAGCGGCAGCCGGCCCAGTTCGCGTCCCGTCATCGCGCTGCGCACCTGCAGCCGCTGCGGAAAAGCGGCCACGCCCGCCAGTGCCTCCTGCAGACCCCAGCCATGCAGGATCTTCACCACGTTGGGGCCCATCTGGATGCCGGCCCCGACCTCGCCGAATTCGGCGGCGCGCTCGAACAGCCGCACTTCCCAGCCGGCGCGGGCACAGGCCAGCGCCGCGGACAGACCGCCGATGCCGCCGCCCGCAATCAAAACCTGTTTTTTCATGCCTGCCGATTTTGCCGGTAAAACGGGCCGCAGCCTCCCCTTTTAATCAGTGAAACACGAACGCGGAAAATTTGCCTGCCCCCCGCGCAGGCGACCGGCACCATGGACGAGGACGCTCGCGCTCAGGCGCCCAGCAGTTGCCGCAGCACGAACGGCAGGATGCCGCCCGAGCGGTAGTAATCCACCTCGATCGGCGTGTCGATGCGCAGCGTCAGTGGCGCCTCCTGCCGCGTCCCGTCGGCCCGGTGGATCAGCAGCCGGGCGGCGCTTTGCGGCTGCAAGGCCGGATGCACGACGAGGTCGATCTGTTCGTCACCGCGCAGGCCCAGCGTCTCCCACGAGATGCCAGGCTCGAACTGCAGCGGCAGCACGCCCATGCCGACCAGGTTGGAGCGGTGGATGCGCTCGAAGCTGCGCGCCACCACCGCCCGGATACCCAGCAGCTGCGTGCCCTTGGCCGCCCAGTCGCGGCTGGAGCCGGTGCCGTACTCCTCGCCCGCGAAAATCACCGTCGGCGTGCCCTCGGCTTGGTAGCGCATCGCCGCGTCGTAGATCGCCATCCGCTCGCCCGAGGGCTGGTGCAGCGTCAGACCGCCCTCCTCGCGCGAACCGTCGGGCCGGGCCGGCAGCATCAGGTTCTTGATGCGCACGTTGGCGAAGGTGCCGCGCATCATCACCTCGTGGTGGCCGCGCCGCGCGCCGTAGCTGTTGAAATCGGCCTTCATGACGCCGTGCTGCACCAACCACTGGCCGGCCGGCGAGCTTTCCTTGATCGAGCCGGCCGGCGAGATGTGGTCGGTGGTGATGGAGTCGCCAAACAGCGCCATGACGCGCGCGCCCTGCAAGATTATAGCCTCTTTTCCGGATCCAGTGCTTGCTGAAGCTGCATGAACAGCTCCTGAATCAAGAGCAAATGAGGCAAAGAACGGCGGCTCGGCGATGTAGGTGCTGGCCGGCCAGGTGTAGGTCTGGCCGGCGACACCGTGGATGCCCGCCCACAGCTCACCCGGCTCGGTCTGCACCTTGGCGTAGTTGGCACGGAAGGACGGGCCCTTCATGGCGGTCGGCAACAGCGCATGGATCTCGTCGCTGGTCGGCCAGAGGTCGCGCAGGTACACGTCCCGCCCGTCCACGCCGCGCCCCAGGGGCTCGCTCGTCAGGTCGCGCAACACGGTGCCGGCGATCGCGTAGGCCACCACCAGCGGCGGCGAGGCCAGGAAGTTGGCCTTCAGGTTGGGGTGGATGCGCGCCTCGAAGTTGCGGTTGCCCGACAGCACGGCGGCGCAGACCAGGTCGTTCTGCGTGATCGCCTCGTTCAGCTCCGGCGTCAGGTCGCCGGCATTGCCGATGCAGGTGGTGCAGCCGTAGCCGGCCAGCGCGAAGCCGAGCTGCTCCAGGTACGGCAGCAAGCCAGTCTCGGTCAGGTACTCGGTGACGACGCGCGAGCCTGGCGCCAGCGAGGTCTTGATGTGCGGCCTGACCTTCAGTCCCGCCTGCACGGCCTTCTTCGCCAGCAGGCCGGCCGCCAGCAGCACGCTGGGGTTGGAGGTGTTGGTGCAGCTGGTGATGGCGGCGATCAGCACGTCGCCGTGGCCCACCGTCAGCGCCTCGGCCGGATCGGCCGGCAGGTCGCACACCGAGACGCCGGCGGCACCCGCCTGCGCCGTGTCCAGCGTGGGCCGGTTGCTCTCCATCTCCGCCACGTCGCGCGCCGCGCCAGGCTGCGGCGACGGGGCCTCGCTGGCCGGTCCGCCCTCCCCGCAGGCCACCCGCTGACGCTGGTTCAGGCGCTCGGCCGGCTGGTTGAAGCCGTTCTCGGCGTTGGGCTTGCTGAACAGCGCTCGGAACTGGCTCGCCACCTGCCCCAGCTCGATGCGGTCCTGCGGACGCTTGGGCCCCGCCAGGCTCGGCGTGATGGTATCCAGGTCCAGCCGCACCACCTGCGAGTAGTCGATGGCGCCCGCCGCCGGCACGCCGAACAGGCCCTGGGCGCGGAAATAGGCCTCGAACGCCTCGATCTCCTCCGTGCTGCGCCCGGTGCCCCGGAAGTAGTCCAGGGTCTTCTCGTCCACCGGGAAGAAGCCCATGGTCGCGCCATACTCGGGCGCCATGTTGGCGATGGTGGCCCGGTCCGGCACGGCCAGCGAGCGCGTGCCTTCGCCGAAGAACTCGACGAACTTGCCCACCACCTTGTGCCGGCGCAGCAGCTCGGTCACCGTGAGCACCAGGTCAGTGGCCGTGACGCCCTCGCGCAGCCGCCCGGTCAGCTCGAAGCCCACCACGTCGGGCGTCAGGAAATAGACCGGCTGGCCCAGCATGGCCGCCTCGGCCTCGATGCCGCCCACGCCCCAGCCGACCACGCCGATGCCGTTGATCATGGTCGTGTGGCTGTCGGTGCCGACCAGCGTGTCCGGGTAGTAGAGCTCGCCCTGGCGGTGCACGCCGCGCGCCAGGTACTCCAGGTTCACCTGGTGCACGATGCCAAAGCCGGGCGGCACCACGCGGAAGGTGTCGAAGGCCTGCATGCCCCACTTCATGAACTCGTAGCGCTCGCGGTTGCGCTGGAATTCCAGCTTCATGTTCAGGTCGAGCGCATCCTTCGTGCCGTAGTGGTCCACCATCACCGAGTGATCGACGACCAAGTCCACCGGCACCAGCGGCTCGATCTTGCGCGGATCCTGGCCCAGCCGCTGCGCCACGCTGCGCATGGCCGCCAAGTCGGCCAGCAGCGGCACGCCGGTGAAGTCCTGCAACACCACGCGCGCCACCGTGAACGGGATCTCGTCAGTGCGCGCCGCGTCGGGGCGCCAGCTGGCCAGTTGCGCCACATGGTCCGGCGTCACCTTCTGGCCATCGCAGTGCCTCAGCACGCTCTCCAGCACGATGCGCAGCGAGACCGGCAGGCGCGCGACGTTGGGGAACTGCTGCGCCAGCGCCGGCAGCGCATAAAAGCGCCCGGCCTGGCCCGAGGCGGTGTGGAACGTCTGCAGGGTGGCAGCGAATGCGTGGGCAGTGGCGCCCGGTGCCTTGGCCATGGTGCACTCCTTGAGGAGGTTCAACCTGCGGATTGTGGCGGCCGGTGCGCCGACCACGCCAGCGAAGCGGGTAATCCATCCGGCCCCCGGCAAGACCCCGCCGGCCGCCCCGCCACCCCGAACGCGGGACAATACGGGCCTATGACGCTCAAGACCCCCGAACTGCTGCTGCCCGCCGGCTCGCTCGACAAGATGCGCGCGGCCTATGACTTTGGCGCCGACGCGGTGTACGCCGGCCAGCCGCGCTACAGCCTGCGCGCGCGCAACAACGAATTCCGCCTGGAGCAGATCGGCCAGGGCATTGCCGAGGCCCACGCGCGGGGCAAGAAGTTCTTCCTGACCAGCAACCTGCTGCCGCACAACGACAAGGTGCGCACTTACCTGCGCGACATCGAGCCTGTGATCGCCATGGGGCCCGACGCGCTGATCATGGCCGACCCCGGCCTGATCATGATGGTGCGCGAGAAGTGGCCCGAGGTGCCGATCCACCTCTCGGTGCAGGCCAACACGGTGAACTGGGCGGCGGTGAAATTCTGGCAGAAGGTCGGCGTGACGCGCATCATCCTGTCGCGCGAACTGAGCCTGGACGAGATCGAGAAGATCCGCCAGGAATGCCCGGACATGGAGCTGGAGGTCTTCGTGCACGGCGCGCTGTGCATCGCCTACTCGGGCCGCTGCCTGCTGTCGGGCTACTTCAACCGGCGCGACCCGAACCAGGGCACCTGCACCAACGCCTGCCGCTGGAACTATGCCACCCAGCCCACCACCGTCGATCCCAACACCGGCGAGGCCATCGCCGTGCCGATGGAACGCGACTTCGACTTCGCCAAGGCGCAGGAAGAAGACAACTCGGCCTTCGCCGCCTGCGGTGGCGGCGCGCGCCACCCGGCCGCCGACCAGGTCTACCTTCTGGAAGAGGCCGGCCGCCCGGGCCAGCTCATGCCGATCATGGAAGACGAGCACGGCACCTACATCATGAACAGCAAGGACCTGCGCGCCATCGAGCACGTGCAGCGCCTGGCGGAGATCGGCGTCGATTCGCTCAAGATCGAGGGCCGCACCAAGAGCCTCTACTACGTGGCGCGCACCGCGCAGATCTACCGCCGCGCCATCGACGACGCCGTGGCCGGTCGCCCGTTCAACCCGCTGCTGATCTCCGAGCTGGAAAGCCTCGCCAACCGCGGCTACACCAGCGGCTTCCTGGAGCGCCGCCCCTCGCAGGACTACCAGAACTACGAGACCGGCCACTCCGAACTGCACCGCAGCCACTTCGTCGGCGAGGTGCGCTCCCATGCCGACGGCTGGGCCGAGGTCGAGACCAAGAACCGCTTCGCCGTGGGCGACACGCTGGAGATCATCCACCCGAGCGGCAACCGACTGATCGAGCTCAAGGAGATGCGCAACCTCGACGGCCAGCCAGTCCAGGTCGCGGCCGGCAACCCGCTGCGCGTGCGCATTCCGCTCGAAGGCCCGGCCGAGGGTGCGCTGATCGCGCGACTGCTGACCGACCCCGCCTCCCAGCCTGTGTAAGGCGCCCGGAAGTCAGGCCGGCCCCGAATCGGCCTCGAATTCCCCGGCGTAGCGGAACACCTGCCCCAGCAGCGGATGGGTCAGGCGGAAATCCATCGCGAAATGGCGGGGACCGGTGGCGACCTCGACGATGGTGGTTCGCCCGAGCACCAGCCACTCGGGAATCGGCAGCAGCAGCGCCCCCAGCTTCACGACGAAGCGCACGCCGCGGTAGTGCAGCGCGCCGTCCGCCACATGCGCGGCCATCTGCAGGCCCAGCATCGGATTGACGAATTCGATCATCTCATTGCCGCCCGCGTAGACCCAGAAGCTGTTGAACCGGACCACCTTGCCATCGGGGAACGTGATGGTTCTGCGCCAATATTGCCGATCATCCACCACGCTCTTTTGGACGACCGTGGCGACGCGCCGGCCGCTGCGGTTGACGAGCGCACCACAGACGCGCAGCACGCTCAGGTAGACCTGCATGTAGCGCGGATAGTCGATGTCCATGTGCCCGGTGTCGGTCGTCGTGCCGAAGCGATAGTGCGCCTGCAACGCCGGCGGCAGTTTGTCCCAGTCGTCGCCAAGCACCGTTTGCATCAGGCTTTTCATGATCCAGCTCCCGGAATGTGTTTGAAGACCATCAGTGCCACCACCAGCACCATCGCGGTGAAGGCGGGGATGCCCAGCAGGAACCACCAGCGCGCCATGCGCCAGTAGCTGTCGGGCAAACAGGACCCGTCGGAGACCGCTTTCTCAGCGAGTTTCTGCATGCGGATCTGCAGCCAGACGACCGGCAGCCAGCACAAGCCCGCGAGCACGAACAGGAACAGACTGGCCGCCACCCATGGCGTGGTTGGCGGCACACCGAGCAGATGCACCATCCACAGGCCGGTGAGCGGCTGCAGGATCACGGTCGGCGTGGTGAAGAGCCAGTCGGCGAGGACCACATGCCGGTTGGTGACGGCGATGTGGGCCACGTTGCCGCTGCGATCGGCCATCCATTTGTAGAACGCGCTGCCCAGCCCGGTGCCGAACAGCAGCACCATGCTGAGAATGTGCAGCGTCTTGAGTGCGGTGTAGCTCATGCGCAGCTCCCTTCGGAGGCGACATCCGAGAAGAACAATGGGGATTGAACGCGCAGGGGTGAGCGTCCCAGGAACTGGGCGAAGGGCTGAGCATCCGCACGGTAGCCCGCCTGCAGCATGCGCAGGTTCTCCGGTTGCAGCAGCGGACTCATATGGCGCGCCAGGTAGGCAACCGCCATCGCCAGCGGGAACGGGATAGGCAGCAGCCGCGCACGCGGCAGGCCTTGGGCCTGGCGCATCCGCTGCAACCACTCCGAGAACACGATCGTCTCACTGCCGACGAGGTCGATCGTCTGCCTGGCCGTCGGCAAGCTGATGCATTTCATGACGGTCGCCACCACGTCACGAATATGGATGGGTTGCAGGGCCTGCTGCCCGTCGCCCAGGACTGGAATCACCCATGGCCCGGCGGCCACGCGCATGAACAGCTCCGCGCTGGTTCCACCCCGGCCGTAGATGAGCGAGGGGCGCAGCACGAACCAGTCCAGATCCAGGCCGCGCAAGGCCTCGTCGGCGGCACGCTTGCTCAGGTGGTAGGCAGAAAACGCCGTCTCATCGGCGCCGAGCGCGGAGATCTGCACCACCCGGCGGACCCCCGCCTTGGCGCAGGCACGAAACAGGGCGACAGGGGCCTGCGTGTGCAGCGGCACAAAACGCTGGGTGCCTCGCTCGCCAATGACGCCGACGCTGTTGATGACGGCATCCACCCCATCGAGATGGGGCGCCCAATCGTCCTCCGTCAGCAGGCGGCAAAAATCGAAGCCATGATGGCGTGAAACCGGTCTGACTTGGTGGCCCGCCATGGCGAGCGCCGCTGCGATATTGCGCCCGATGAATCCGCTGGTGCCGGTGAGCAGAATATTCATGACGCGCTCCCCGAATGATCCGGGACCGCCACGAATTGCCCCAGGCGTTTTCCAATCGAGCGCAGGCCAATCAACAGTCCGCCCAGGGCGACGACCAGCGCGAGACGCAAACTCAAAATCGGCCCATCGCGATTGAATAAAAGATCGACCGTGAGAACCAGAAACAACGGCGCGATCAGCAGCATCACTTTCGTGTAGCAAAGCCAGAAGAAGGCCAATTGCTCGTCGGGGCAAATGCGGTTCAGCACATTCACCAGCGGCCGCGCCAGCACACGAAGCACCGCCAGGCTCACGATCAGGCTGACCAGCACTTCCGCCAGCCACAGGACATAGGTATTCATCGAGGACTCCCGTTCAGTGATAGGAGCCCTCAGTTTGGCGACGGCCGCCGCGAGGCTCTTCCGTTTTGATCGGAACGGAGCACTTTCCGGCTCCGGAAAGATCATTCCGGAGCCGCCAGCCCCGCCCCGCAGGCTCAGGCGGCCCTGGTGCCGGCGTTCAGCTTGCGGTATTGGCCTGGCGGCATGCCCTCGATCTCTCGGAATGCTTCATAAAAATTGGACTGCGAGGTGAAACCCACACTGAGTCCAACCGACAGGACGGAGGCCGAGGGTTCATTCAGCAGCATGGTCTTGGCGGCCCCGATGCGCTGCTCACGGAGATAACGCGAAAATCCCTTTCCCAAACGGGTATTCATCAATTCGGACAACTGATGCGAACTGAGTCCGATGCGTTCGGCCAAACCGGGCAGGCTCAATTCGGGATCGACATAGATTCGGTCCTTCTCCATCAGGCATTTCAGTTTCTCCAAAACGGCATCGCAGTCCACGTTCGTGAGTGTGGAGGTGGCGTAAACTGTTTGGACCGCTTCACGGACCTCGATCGACAGACGTGGCCGAAGGCCGAGCGTCAGCTGCACCAGCAGGAATGCCAGGCCGATCGAAATGGCGTAGAGACTGAAAAAGGTTTTTCCCGGCAATGCCGACTGGGCCAGGCCAAGGACCGAGACGCCGACTGCGATGACAAACACCGTTCCCAGCAGCATCATTTCCAGCTGGAAATGCGCCCGCTCGCGGCGAAGCTCATACAGACGGCGTGCCAGCCACAGCAGATAACCGGCGCCGAGCAGAAACGCCGATCGCAGAGCCCACTCCTCCGCGACAAAGACGGACACGACGAGGGGAAGCGCATGCCACGCCAGCGCGGGCCGGACCTGGGGCAGGACGGGCAGCCGCAACAGGGGCTGGCTGAACAGGAAGAAAGCCGGCGCCACGGCGAACAACATGACGCGGTAGGGAACGGTCGCGACCCAGGCACGATGCTCGTGAAGCCACGCGAAATGCGAGAGCTGCAGACCGCTCAGGGCCAGCAGCAGGATCAGCCCCATGACTCGCGACATCGACTGGCCGGGGTAATTGGCACGCCGAAAATGCGTCAACGCGATGGTGATCGCGCTGAAGACGGAAAACCCGATGAGAAGAAGAGCAAGGGAGGTCACGGCAATCGACGGGCGATGAAGGTGCGTTGGAGGCTAACCCACGCGGGCATGAAAAAACCCGCCGAGGCGGGTTCTTTCATGCGGTCAGACCGACGACGCTCAGGCCGTGACGCCCTTGGCGGCTTCCGCGTACTCTTCGATCTGGTCGAAGTTCATGTAGCGGTACACGCTGGCCTTGTCGCTGTCGATCACGCCCATCGCGGCCAGGTACTCTTCCTTGGTCGGCAGCTTGCCCAGCTTGGAGGCGATGGCCGCCAGCTCGGCCGAGCCCAGGAACACGTTGGTGTTCTTGCCCAGACGGTTGGGGAAGTTGCGGGTCGAGGTCGAGATCACCGTCGCGCCTTCGCGCACCTGGGCCTGGTTGCCCATGCACAGCGAGCAGCCCGGCATTTCGGTGCGGGCACCGGAGGCGCCGAACGCCGAGTAGTGGCCTTCCTTGATCAGCTCGGTCTGGTCCATCTTGGTCGGCGGGGCGACCCACATCTTGACCGGGATGTCGCGCTGGCCGCCGAGCAGCTTGGCGGCCGCACGGAAGTGGCCGATGTTGGTCATGCACGAACCGATGAAGGACTCGTCGATTTTGGTGCCGGCGACTTCGGACAGGAACTTGGCGTCGTCCGGGTCGTTCGGGCAGCAGACGATCGGTTCTTGGATGTCGGCCAGGTCGATTTCGATCACGGCCGCGTATTCGGCGTCCTTGTCCGCTTCGAGCAGGTTCGGGCTGGCCAGCCAGGCCTCGACCTTCTCGATGCGGCGGGCCAGCGTCTTGGCGTCGGCGTAGCCGTCGGCGATCATGTTCTTCATCAGAACGACGTTCGACTTCAGGTACTCCTGCACCGGCTCCTTGTTGAGCTTGATGGTGCAGCCGGCGGCGGAACGCTCGGCGGACGCATCCGACAGCTCGAACGCTTGCTCGACCTTCAGATCCGGCAGGCCTTCGATTTCGAGGATGCGGCCCGAGAAGATGTTCTTCTTACCAGCCTTGGCCACGGTCAGCAGACCGGCCTTGATGGCGTACAGCGGGATCGCGTGCACCAGGTCGCGCAGGGTCACGCCGGGCTGCATCTCGCCCTTGAAGCGCACCAGCACGGACTCGGGCATGTCCAGCGGCATCACGCCGGTGGCGGCGCCGAAGGCAACCAGGCCGGAACCGGCCGGGAAGGAGATGCCGATAGGGAAGCGGGTGTGCGAGTCACCGCCGGTGCCCACGGTGTCGGGCAGCAGCAGGCGGTTGAGCCAGCTGTGGATCACGCCGTCGCCCGGGCGCAGGGCCACGCCGCCGCGGCTGCTGATGAAGGCGGGCAGTTCGCGGTGCGTCTTCACGTCCACCGGCTTCGGGTAGGCGGCCGTGTGGCAGAAGGACTGCATCACGAGGTCGGCCGAGAAACCCAGGCAGGCCAGGTCCTTCAGCTCGTCGCGGGTCATCGGGCCGGTGGTGTCCTGCGAGCCCACGGTGGTCATCTTGGGTTCGCAGTAGGTGCCGGGGCGCACGCCCTGGCCTTCCGGCAGGCCGACGGCGCGGCCGACCATCTTCTGCGCCAGCGTGAAGCCGGCCTTGGTTTCGACCGGCGGCGTGGGCAGGCGGAACAGCGTGGAGGCGGGCAGGCCCAGGAACTCGCGCGCCTTGGCGGTCAGGCTGCGGCCAATGATCAGATTGATACGGCCACCGGCACGCACTTCGTCAAAGAGCACGTCGCTCTTGAGCGCGAACTCGGCCACGGTTTCGCCGTTCTTGACCAGCTTGCCGTCGTAGGGCAGCACGTCGATGACGTCGCCCATTTCGAGCTTGGAGACATCGACCTCGATCGGCAGCGAGCCGGAGTCTTCCTGCGTGTTGAAGAAGATGGGGGCGATCTTGCCGCCCAGCGTCACGCCACCGAAGCGCTTGTTCGGCACGAACGGGATGTCGGCGCCGGTGGCCCAAATCACGCTGTTGGTGGCCGACTTGCGGCTGGAACCCGTGCCGACCACGTCGCCCACGTAGGCCACGAGGTGGCCCTTCTTCTTCAGGTCCTCGATGAACTGCATCGGGCCGCGCTTGCCGTCTTCCTCGGGCTTGAAGGCCGCGTCGGGACGGGTGTTCTTCAGCATCGCCAGGTAGTGCAGCGGGATGTCCGGGCGGCTCCAGGCGTCAGGGGCCGGCGACAGGTCGTCGGTGTTGGTCTCGCCGGGCACCTTGAAGACGGTGACGGTGATCTTCTTCTCGACTTCGGGGCGGCTGGTGAACCACTCGGCGTCGGCCCAGGACTGGACGACGTCCTTGGCCTTGGCGTTGCCCGCCTTGGCCTTCTCCGCCACGTCGTTGAAGAAGTCGAACATCAGCAGCGTCTTCTTCAGCGCCTCGGCGGCCACGCCCGCCACTTCGGCGTCGTCGAGCAGCTCGATCAGCGGGTGCACGTTGTAGCCACCGACCATGGTGCCCAGCAGCTCGGTGGCCTTGGCCTTGGAGATCAGGGCCACCGCGATGTCGCCATGCGCCACGGCAGCCAGGAACGAGGCCTTGACCTTGGCGGCATCGTCCACGCCCGGGGGCACGCGGTGCGTGAGCAGGTCCAGCAGGAAGGCGTCTTCGCCAGCAGGCGGGTTCTTGATCAGTTCGATCAGCTCGGCCGTTTGCTTGGCATCGAGCGGCAGAGGCGGGATGCCGAGCGCGGCGCGCTCAGCCACGTGGTCACGGTAGGCTTTCAGCATGGTGGTTTTTCTCCTGTGATTCAAACAATCGTGGCGGACCCCCTCCGTGCGGGGCTCCCGCCTGTATTCAGCGCGCGCCGGCCGGCGTGTCGATCAGACTGGGCGGCGGATTGGTCTTCATGGCTTGGGCCACGGCGACCTGGGCGGGGCTGGCGCATTCGTCGGCCAGCCGCTTGCCCTGCTTCTGATCCATCAGCATGGACTTGTTGGCCAGCTGCAGCCAGACGGCGCCGGCCTTGCTGTCTTCCAGCCGGATCGCGCCGGTGCTGGTTGCCACCGGGTGCATGCGGTAGCGGAAGCCCTTGCCCTGCAGGTTGAAGTAGCCGGGCGCCTTGGCGTCACTCTCCAGGTGCACCGAGGCGCCGAGTTCGCAGGGCAGTTGCCCGACGTGCACGCGCTCGGCGATGGCCAGCTCGGACGGACCCATGGCCGCCTCGGCGGCCGCGATGCCGGCGGCCACCTGGCCAGCCGCGCTGTGCAGTTGCTCGCGGCTGGTCGGTGCCTTGGCCTTGGCCTGCGCCGTCGGCTTGGCCTTGCTGGCGGACTCCGCCTTGGCGGCGGCGGGCTTCTGAGCGGTCTCGGCCAGCAGCAGCGTCGGCGCGATCAGGATCAGGGCGGAAGCGATCAGGCGTTTCATGAAAAGCTCCATTCAATGGGCATGGGGAGGCGACTGGAAGTACGCCTGCACGGCATCGGGCAGGGGGCGCCCGGTCTGGTGCGCGCGTTCCAGCACTTGCCAAAAATAACGATAACTCGCACGGTCATGCAATTGACCGGCGTAACTGATGGGAGCCCAGTCGGCCTGGAGCGCCGCCACGACGATGGCGGCGGCGGTCTCGACCTCGCGCACGCTCGGCGCGAAGGCCTCCAGGATCGGCCGGATCTGGCTCGGGTGGATGCTCCACATGCGGGTGTAGCCGAATTCGCGCGCGGCGCGCGTGGCTGCGGCCTGCATCGCCGCCGTGTCGCTGAACTCGGTGACCACGCAATGCGAGGGCACCTTGCCGTGGGCGTGGCAGGCGGAAGCGATTTCGAGCTTGGCGCGCACCACCAGCGGGTGGGTGAACTGGCCGGCGGAGGACATGCCGTCGGCCGGGATGGCGCCGGCATGGGCCGAGACGAAGTCCATCAGGCCGAAGCTCAGCGACTGCACGCGCGGGTACGCCGCGATGTCGAAGGCGCGGTGCACCGCGGCCGGGGACTCTATCAAGACGTGGAGCGGCAGATGGCCGGCGGATGCGGCAAGGAGCGCTTTTTCAGCGCGAAGCACATCGTCCACCGATTCCACCTTGGGAATCATGATGTGGGTCAGACGGTGACCCGCCTGACCCGCAATTTGGGCCACATCGGCCTCGAACGCGGGGTGGTCCACCGGGTGGACGCGCACGCCGACGCGGGCGGTGTCGGCGGCGGCCAGCGCCAGCTCGGTGACCAGCGCGGCGTGCTCCGCCTCGCCGCCGACCGGGGCGCCGTCCTCACAGTCCAGCGTCACGTCGAAGACGCAGGCGCCGAACTCTTCACTCATTTCAGCCTGCAGCTGCAGGCTCTTGCGCATCCGCGCCTCCACCCCGCTGTAATGATCACAGACGGGGAGGACTCCCCCCGCCGCCTGGGCGCCCAGCAGGACTTCGCGCGGATGCTTCACGAGCGAGTTACCAACAGGTTACAGCAGGTGCTTCACGCCGTCGGCTTCGCCTTGCAGCTCGGCCAGGGTGATGTTGATGCGCTCTTGCGAGAAAGCGTCGATTTCCAGACCTTGGACGATCTTGTATTCGCCGTTTTCGGTGGTGACCGGGAAGCCGAACACGATGCCGGCCGGAATGCCGTACTCGCCATTGGAGGGCACGCCCATCGTGACCCACTCGCCCTTGGAGCCCAGGGCCCAGTCGCGCATGTGGTCGATGGCGGCGTTGGCGGCGGAGGCCGCCGAGGACAGGCCGCGGGCGGCGATGATGGCGGCGCCACGCTTGCCCACGGTCGGCAGGAACACTTCAGCGTTCCAGACCTGGTCGTTGATGGTGTCCTTCACCGATGCGCCGTTGATGGTGGCGAAGCGGTAGTCGGCGTACATGGTGGGCGAGTGGTTGCCCCACACCGTCAGGCTCTTGATGTCACCCACGGCGGTGCCGGTCTTGGCGGCGATCTGCGACGCGGCGCGATTGTGGTCCAGGCGCAGCATGGCGGTGAAGTTCTTGGCCGGCAGGTCCGGGGCCGACTTCATGGCGATGTAGGCGTTGGTGTTGGCGGGGTTGCCGACGACCAGCACCTTCACATTGCGGCTGGCGACCTTGTTCAGGGCCTTGCCTTGCACGGTGAAGATGGCGGCATTGGCGGCCAGCAGGTCGGCACGCTCCATGCCCGGACCACGCGGACGGGCGCCGACCAGCAGGGCGTAGTCGGTGTCCTTGAAGGCTTCTTCCGGGTTGCTGTGGGCTTCGATGCCGGCCAGCAGCGGGAAGGCGCAGTCTTCGAGTTCCATGATCACGCCCTTGAGCGCGTTCTGGGCCTTCTCGTCCGGGATTTCGAGCAATTGCAGGATGACGGGCTGGTCCTTGCCCAGCATTTCGCCGGAGGCGATGCGGAACAGCAGGGCGTAACCGATTTGACCTGCAGCGCCGGTGACGGCAACGCGGACGGGCTTTTTGCTCATGGTGAAAACTCCAGAAGGGTGATGAAACAGGGCGCGCAAGTCCCGGCATAGCGCGAAAAAGCGGCCGAGCCCCGGCAAGAACCGGGGGAGTGTACTCGCGAAAAAGCTGAAACGTCAATTTGTCTTATGTCTTATATAAGATATGATTGGAACCGTGAGCGGCGCCGCGCCGCGCCTTTTTCGACATGTCCTCCCTTCCGCCCTCCTCCGCTGACCAGGCCTCGGCCGACACCGCCCCGGTCGGGCCCGCGTCCAATGCCGCGCCAGCCTTCAGCCCGCTCTACCAGCAGATCAAGGCACTGCTGCTGCAGAGCCTGCAGTCGGCCGAGTGGAAACCCGGGGAAACCATCCCGAGCGAGATGGAACTGGCCGCGCGCTTCCGCGTCAGCCAGGGCACGGTGCGCAAAGCCATTGACGAACTGGCGGCCGACAACCTGCTGGTGCGCCGCCAGGGCAAGGGCACCTTCGTCGCCACCCATGCCGAACGGCATGTCGAATACCGCTTCCTGCGCCTGATCCCGGACAACGGCGACGTGCGCAGTGAAGGCCCGGCCCAGCGCGACGTCATCGACTGCCGCCGCCTGCGCGCCACGGCCGACATCGCGCGCGCCCTCGGACTGCGCCCGGGCGACGCCGTGCTGCAGGCGCGTCGCCTCCTGTCCTTCGCCGGCACGCCGACCATCCTGGAAGACCTGTGGCTGCCTGGCGGCCCTTTCAAGGGCCTCACCGCAGAGCGCCTGAGCGATTACCACGGCCCGATGTACGCGCTCTTCGAGACGGAATTCGGCGTGCGCATGGTGCGCGCCGAGGAAAAGATCCGCGCCGTGCTGCCCGATGCCGCGCAGGCGGCCTTGCTGCAGGTCCCAGCGGGCACGCCGCTGCTGAGCGTGGAGCGCGTGGCCTACACCTACAACGACGTGCCGATGGAACTGCGCCGGGGCCTCTACCGCACCGACACGCACCATTACCGCAACGAGCTGAATTGAGGGAGGGAGCAGGAAGCAAAGAGGAGCGTCAATGCCACGCAATGCTGATGTCAGCTTGCTGCGTTGCAATAGAATGCCCGCGCCTGCCACTTGAAATTACAACGCAGTTACAACCACGAAGGATCTCCACTCATGACTGAACTTGCCAGGAAGCGGCCCCAGTTCCGCAACATCAACGTCTTCACGGACGTCCGCACTTATCGGCTGCCTGCGGCCGGCATCGTGTCGATCCTGCACCGCGTGAGCGGCGCGCTCATGTTCGTGCTGATGCCCTTCATCATCTGGATGTTCGACACGTCGGTGTCATCTGAGATCTCCTTCGAGAAATTCAAGGCCGCCTTCAACATCGGCCTCGGCTTCGCGCCGGGCTGGTTCATCAAGCTGGTCGCCCTGGCCCTGATCTGGGCCTACCTGCACCACTTCATCGCCGGCGTGCGCCACCTGTGGATGGACGCCACCCACGCGGTGACCAAGGAATTCGGCAAGTCGTCGGCCGTCGTCACGCTGGTGCTGAGCGTCGGCCTGACCGTGGTGCTCGGCGCCAAGCTGTTCGGTCTCTACTGATTCCCCCAAGAGGAGCAAAAAAAATGTCCGTCAATTACGGCTCCAAGCGCACCGTCGTCGGTGCCCACTATGGTCTGCGCGACTGGCTGGTCCAGCGCTTCACCGGCGGCCTGATGGCCGTGTTCACCCTGATCCTGCTGGCCCAGGTGCTGTTCACCCAGGGCCCGATCGGCTACGAGGCGTGGGCCGGCATCTTCGCCGCCCAGTGGATGAAGGTACTGACCTTCTCCGTGATCGTCGCCCTGCTCTACCACGTGTGGGTGGGCGTGCGTGACATCTGGATGGATTACGTCCAGGCCGTCGGCCTGCGCCTGACGCTGCAATTCCTTTCCATCGTCTGGCTCGTCGGCTGCGCCGGCTGGGCCATCCAGGTCCTGTGGCGCCTCTGAACTTGACGCTGTCCGACTCACCAGATTGACCTCACCATGAGCTATACCAAAGCCAATACCATCAAGCGCAAGTTCGACGTCGTCATCGTCGGAGCCGGCGGCTCCGGCATGCGCGCCGCCCTGGAACTGTCCCGCGCCGGCCTGAACGTGGCCTCGCTGTCCAAGGTGTTCCCCACCCGCTCGCACACCGTCGCGGCGCAGGGCGGCGTGAGCGCCTCGCTGGGCAACATGTCGGAAGACAACTGGCACTATCACTTCTACGACACCATCAAGGGCTCCGACTGGCTCGGCGACCAGGATGCGATCGAATTCATGTGCCGTGAAGCGCCGAACGTCGTGTACGAACTCGAGCACTTCGGCATGCCGTTCGACCGCAACCCCGACGGCACGATCTACCAACGTCCGTTCGGCGGCCACACGGCCAACTACGGCGAAAAGCCCGTGCAGCGCGCCTGTGCCGCGGCTGACCGTACCGGCCACGCCATGCTGCACACGCTGTACCAGCAGAATGTGAAAGCGAAGACCAACTTCTTCGTCGAGTGGATGGCGCTGGACCTGATCCGCGACGCCGACGGCGACGTGGTCGGCGTGACCGCGCTGGAAATGGAAACCGGCGAGCTGCATATCCTGCAGGCCAAGACCGTGCTGCTGGCCACCGGCGGTGCCGGCCGCATCTTCGCTGCCTCCACCAACGCCTTCATCAACACCGGTGACGGCCTGGGCATGGCGGCGCGTGCCGGCATCCCGCTGCAGGACATGGAGTTCTGGCAGTTCCACCCGACCGGCGTGGCCGGCGCCGGCGTGTTGCTGACCGAAGGCTGCCGTGGCGAAGGCGCGATCCTGCTGAACAGCAACGGCGAACGCTTCATGGAGCGCTATGCCCCGACGCTGAAGGACCTGGCCCCGCGCGACTTCGTCTCGCGCTCGATGGACCAGGAAATCAAGGAGGGCCGTGGCTGCGGTCCGAACAAGGACTACGTGCTGCTCAAGCTGGATCACCTGGGCGCCGAGACCATCCACAAGCGCCTGCCCTCCGTGTACGAGATCGGCGTCAACTTTGCCAACGTGGACATCACCAAGGAGCCGATCCCGGTGGTGCCGACCATCCACTACCAGATGGGTGGCATCCCGACCAACATCCATGGCCAGGTCGTGACCCACGACGGCACCCGCAACAACGTGGTCAACGGTCTCTACGCCGTGGGCGAATGCTCCTGCGTGAGCGTGCACGGCGCCAACCGCCTGGGCACCAACTCGCTGCTGGACCTGCTGGTGTTCGGCAAGGCCGCGGGTCGCCACATCGTCGAGTTCAACAACAAGAATAAGGAGCACAAGCCCCTGCCGGCCGACGCCGCCGACCGGACGCTGGAGCGCCTGAATCAGCTCGACAAGTCGAACGACGGCATCTACGCCCAGGTCGTCGCTGGCGACATCCGCGCCGCCATGCAGCAGCATGCCGGCGTGTTCCGCACCCAGGCCAGCATGGACGAGGGCGTGAAGAAGATTGCCGAAATCCGCAAGCAGGTGGCCGGCGTCACGCTGAAGGACAAGTCCAAGGTGTTCAACACCGCGCGCATCGAGGCGCTGGAAGTGGACAACCTGATCGAAGTGGCCCAGGCCACGATGGTGTCGGCCGCCGCCCGCAAGGAATGCCGCGGCGCCCATACCGTGTACGACTACGAACACGGCGCCGACCACCCCGAGTTCCCGCTCGGCCGCAACGACCAGGAATGGCTCAAGCACACGCTGTGGCACAGCGAAGGCAGCCGCCTGACCTACAAGCCCGTCAACCTGAAGCCGCTGACCGTGGACAGCGTCCCGCCCAAGGTCCGGACCTTCTAAGCAGCCCAGCAGCCTCAACAGAGAAGAAACATGCAAAAGCGTACATTCCAAATCTACCGCTACGACCCGGACAAGGATGCCAAGCCGTACATGCAGACCGTCGAGATCGAACTCGAAGGCAACGAACGCATGCTGCTCGACGCGCTGATCAAGCTCAAGGCCCAGGACCCGACGATCTCCTTCCGCCGCTCCTGCCGCGAAGGCGTCTGCGGCTCGGACGCCATGAACATCAACGGCAAGAATGGCCTGGCCTGCCTCACTAACCTGAACACGCTGCCAAGCACCATCGTGCTCAAGCCGCTGCCCGGTCTGCCCGTGATCCGCGACCTGATCGTGGACATGACGCAGTTCTTCAAGCAGTACAACTCGATCAAGCCGTACCTGATCAACGAGGGTCAGCTGCCGGAGAAGGAACGCCTGCAGTCGCCCGAGGAGCGCGAGGAGCTCAACGGCCTGTACGAGTGCATTCTGTGCGCGAGCTGCTCCACGAGCTGCCCGAGCTTCTGGTGGAACCCGGACAAGTTCGTCGGCCCGGCCGGCCTGCTGCAGGCCTACCGCTTCATCGCCGACAGCCGCGATGATGCGACCGGCGCCCGCCTGGACAACCTGGAAGACCCGTACCGTCTGTTCCGCTGCCACACCATCATGAACTGCGTGGATGTGTGCCCCAAGGGCCTGAACCCGACCAAGGCCATTGGCAAGATCAAGGAACTGATGGTGCGTCGCGCCGTCTAACTGCGAAGGCCTCTCGATGAACCAGGAACGAATCGACGAGCGGGCGCTCAGCAAGCTCAAGTGGCGCTGCCGCCGCGGCTTGCTGGAGAACGACCTGTTCATCGAGCGGTTTTTCACCCGCCATGAAGCCACGCTGACCGTGGCCCATGAGCGGGGCTTGTACGCACTGATGGATCTGGCCGACAACGACCTGCTGGATCTGTTTCTGCGACGCAAGGACCCCGAGGGCGACCTCGACACGGCGGAAGTACGTGAAGTGCTGGCGATGCTGCGGGACTGACACCGACCGGTGCCGGGCCCGATGAGTCCCAGCGATGGGCATTACTGTAGGAAACCATGAAATGAAACTTGCTGACAATAAAGCCACCCTGTCGTTCAGCAACGGCAGCCCCAGCGTCGATCTGCCCGTTTACAGCGGCACCGTCGGTCCGGACGTGATCGACATCCGCAAGCTCTACGGCCAGACCGGCATGTTCACGTACGACCCTGGCTTCCTGTCCACCGCGTCGTGCCAGTCGGCCATCACCTACATCGACGGCGACAAGGGCGAGCTGCTGTATCGCGGCTACCCGATCGAGCAGCTCGCCACCAACTGCGACTTCCTCGAGACCTGCCACCTGCTGCTGTACGGAGAGCTGCCGAACGCCCAGCAGAAGGACGCCTTCAACAGCCGCGTGACCAACCACACGATGGTCAACGAGCAGCTGCAGTTCTTCCTGCGCGGCTTCCGTCGTGACGCGCACCCGATGGCTGTGCTGACTGGCCTGGTCGGCGCGCTGTCGGCCTTCTACCACGACAGCACCGACATCAACAATCCCGAGCACCGCGAGATCGCCGCGATCCGCCTGATCGCCAAGATGCCGACGCTGGTCGCCATGGCCTACAAGTACGGCGTTGGCCAGCCCTACATGTACCCGCAGAACGACCTGTCCTACGCCGGCAACTTCCTGCGCATGATGTTCGGCACGCCGTGCGCCGAGTACAAGGTCAACCCGGTGCTGGAGCGTGCGCTGGACCGCATCTTCATCCTGCACGCCGACCACGAGCAGAACGCCTCCACTTCCACGGTGCGCCTGTGCGGCTCGTCGGGCACCAACCCGTTCGCGGCCATCGCCGCCGGCGTAGCCTGCCTGTGGGGCCCGGCCCACGGTGGCGCCAACGAAGCCTGCCTGAACATGCTGGAGGACATCCAAGCCATGGGCGGCGTGGCCAAGGTCGGCGAGTTCATGGAGAAGGTCAAGGACAAGAACTCCGGCGTCAAGCTGATGGGTTTTGGCCACCGCGTCTACAAGAACTACGACCCGCGCGCCAAGCTGATGCAGGAAACCTGCAACGAAGTGCTGGCCGAACTGGGCCTGGAAAACGACCCGCTGTTCAAGCTGGCCAAGCAGCTGGAAAAGATTGCCCTGGAAGACGACTACTTCGTGCAGCGCAAGCTCTACCCGAACGTGGACTTCTACTCCGGCATCGTGCAGCGCGCGATCGGCATTCCGGTCAACCTGTTCACCGGCATCTTCGCGCTGGCACGCACCGTCGGCTGGATTGCCCAGCTCAACGAGATGATCAGCGACCCCGAGTACAAGATCGGCCGTCCGCGTCAGCTGTTCACCGGCGCCGCACGCCGCGACGTGCCACCGCTGGCCCAGCGCTGATCCGCACCCGCTGAGCCCGAACAGGCCCGCCCGATGCTCCCATCGGCGGGCCTTTTTCATGCGCTGCTCATGTTGCTATGCTTGGACCTGATGGCGGGGCATTCCCGCCACGCGCGCCCGCCCGCCGCCCTCTCGATGACACCCTCATGAGCACCACCCTGCCCCTGATCCAGACCCCGCAGGAGCTTCGCGACCTGCTCGCCGGGCATCGCCCCCAGCCCTGCCGTTGCGCCCTGCGCCGCTGCGCCCCCTGGGACAGCGTGACCGAGGGCGACTGGCCCGCCGAGCACCTGCACGCGGTCGCCACCTTGCGCGACCCGGCCGTGGACGAACCGACCTTCGAGGAACACCACCCGCACGGCACCCGCTACGCCTCGCCCGATGCCCCAGTCGCCCTGCGCTTTTTCCCCTACAACCGCTGCGATATCTGGCACTGCGACTGCTGCGACCAGCACTGGCTGCGCTACACGGAGTTTGGCGGCTACTACATTGACCATCGCTCGCGTCGCCTGGACGCCGCGCAGGTGGCGGACGATCCCGTGACCTGAGCCCCCGCGCGGCTGGGCAGCCCCGTCATCGCCGATTGCGATGACGGGATACCAAACGACGGTGCAGAATGAAAAGCCTTCTCCAACCGAGAAGACTTTTCACCATGAAGCCCTCTGAGCGCACCTTCATCCGCCGGATTGATCTGACCTCGCTGCAGCTGTTCGTGGCCGTCTGCGAGCTGGGCAGCATCGGCCGTGCCGCAGAACGCGAGTTCATCGCCGCATCGGCCGTGAGCAAGCGGCTGGCGGACCTGGAGACCACGCTCGGCACCGTGCTGCTGTACCGCCACACGCGCGGCGTCGATCTCACTCCGGCCGGCGAGAGCCTGCTGCACCATGCGCGCAGCGTGCTGTTCAGTCTGGAGAAGATGCAGGGCGAACTCAGCGAATACGCGGATGGCGTGCGCGGCCATGTGCGCGTGCACGCCAGCATCTCGGCCATCGTGCAGTTCCTGCCGGAAGACCTGGGGGCCTTCATCCGCCAGCACGGTGAGGTCAAGATCGACCTGGAGGAGCACCTGAGCAGCGAGGTCGTGCGCGCCGTGCAGGAAGGCGCCGCCGATCTCGGGATCTGCAACGCCAGTGCGCTGGCCACCTCCGGCGGCGTGACGCTGCAGACCCGCCCCTATCGGCAGGACCGGCTGGTGCTGATCGTGCCGCTTGGCCACCCGCTGGCAACCCACGACGCCATCGATTTCGCGGCCAGCCTGGACTACGATCAGGTCGGCCTGCATGCCAACAGCTCGATCTACCTGGCCATGCGCCAGGCCGCCGCCGAGCAGGGGCGCACGATCCGGCTGCGCATCCATGTCACCGGGCTGGACGCCATGTGCCGCATGATCCACAACGGCCTGGGCGTCGGCGTCATGCCCCAGCGCGCGTTCGAACTGATGCACGGCGTCGGCGACCTGGCCTGCGTGCCCCTCACCGACGACTGGGCCACGCGCCAGCTGCAGCTGGTCGCGCGCGACTTCTCCAGCCTGCCGGTGACGGCCCGACTCCTGGTCGAGCACCTGGGCGCCCGCGCCGCCACGCCGCCTACCCCATCCACCTAAAATCACAGACCTGCCAAGGAAAGAGACCCATGGGACGCACCCTCTACGACAAGATCTGGGACGAACACGTCGTCCACACTGAGGAAGACGGCACCGCCATCCTCTACATCGACCGCCACCTCGTGCACGAGGTGACCAGCCCACAAGCCTTCGAGGGCCTGCGCCAGGCGCACCGCAAGCTCTGGCGCGTGAGCTCGGTGGTCGCGACGGCCGACCACAACACGCCGACCACCGGCTGGGAGCTGGGCTACGACGGCATCGCCGACCCGATCAGCAAGGAGCAGGTCACCACGCTGAACACGAACATCAACGAATTCGGCGCCGCCGCCTTCTTCCCGTTCATGTCCAAGCGCCAGGGCATCGTGCACGTCATCGGCCCGGAAAACGGCGCCACCCTGCCCGGCATGACCGTGGTCTGTGGTGACTCGCACACCTCCACCCATGGCGCCTTCGGTGCGCTGGCGCACGGCATCGGCACCAGCGAAGTCGAGCACGTGATGGCCACGCAGACCCTGCTGGCCAAGAAGGCCAAGAACATGCTGGTCAAGGTGGAAGGGCAGCTTGCGCGCGGCTGCACCGCCAAGGACATCGTGCTGGCCATCATCGGCAAGATCGGCACCGCCGGCGGCACCGGCTACACCATCGAGTTCGGCGGCTCGGCCATCCGCGCGCTGAGCATGGAAGGCCGCATGACGGTCTGCAACATGGCGATCGAGGCCGGCGCGCGCGCCGGCCTGGTCGGCGTGGACGAGAAGACCATCGACTACGTCAAGGGCCGCCCGATGGCGCCGACCGGCGTCGAATGGGAGCAGGCCGTGGCCTACTGGAAGACGCTGCACTCGGACGTGGACGCGGCCTTCGACACCGTGATCGAGCTCGACGCCAGCCAGATCGTCCCGCAGGTGACCTGGGGCACCTCTCCCGAGATGGTCACCGGCATTGACGGCCGGGTGCCCGATCCCGACAAGGAAAAGGATCCGAACAAGCGCGGCGCCATCGAGCGCGCGCTGACCTACATGGCACTCACCCCCGGCAAGCCGATCAACGACATCACCATCGACAAGGTGTTCATCGGCTCCTGCACCAACTCGCGCATCGAGGACATGCGCGAGGCCGCCGCCGTGGTCAAGAAGCTCGGCCAGAAAGTCGCGAAGAACGTCAAGCTGGCCCTGGTGGTGCCGGGCTCCGGCCTGGTCAAGGAGCAGGCCGAGCGCGAGGGCCTGGACCAGATCTTCAAGGCCGCCGGCTTTGAATGGCGCGAACCCGGCTGCTCGATGTGCCTGGCCATGAACGCCGACCGGCTGGAGCCCGGCGAGCGCTGCGCCTCCACCAGCAACCGCAACTTCGAAGGGCGCCAGGGCGCCGGCGGCCGCACCCACCTGGTGTCGCCGGCCATGGCCGCCGCCGCCGCCGTGCACGGCCATTTCGTCGATGTCCGCCAATTCGCCTGAACGCCCGGAGAGCGTCATGAAGAAGATCACCGCGCTGATCACCGTCACCTGCCTGCTCCTGCTGACCGGCTGCAACACCGTGCGCGGCATCGGACAGGACCTTGGCAATGCCGGCTCCGCCATCGAAAACGCCGCCAGAAAGTAAACCATGCAGAAATTCAATGTGCACAAGGGCCTGGTGGCCCCCATGGACCGCGAGAACGTCGATACCGACGCCATCATCCCGAAGCAGTTCCTCAAGTCGATCAAGAAGACCGGCTTCGGCCCCAACCTGTTCGACGAGTGGCGCTACCTGGACCACGGCGAGCCGGGTCAGGACCCGGCCAGCCGCAAGCCGAACCCCGACTTCGTGCTGAACCAGCCGCGCTACGCCGGCGCCTCGGTCCTGCTGGCGCGCAAGAACTTCGGCTGCGGCTCCTCGCGCGAGCATGCCCCCTGGGCGATCGACCAGTACGGCTTCCGCGCCATCATCGCGCCCAGCTTCGCCGACATCTTCTTCAACAACTGCTTCAAGAACGGCCTGCTGCCCATCGTGCTGCCCGAGGCACAGGTGGCCCAGCTGTTCGACGAGGTGGCGGCCTTCCCCGGCTACCAGCTCACCATCGACCTGGAGCGCCAGGTGATCGTCAAGCCGCAGGGCGAGGAAATCCCGTTCGACGTGCAGGCCTTCCGCAAGTACTGCCTGCTCAACGGCTTCGACGACATCGGCCTGACCCTGCGCCACAGCGACAAGATCAGGGCCTACGAGGCCGAACGCCTGGCCACCAAGCCCTGGCTGGCCCACACCATGGCGTCTTGATTCTCTCAATCAAATCAGCCTCCAGTACTTATTCATGCTGCGCTGGCAGCTATCAAGAAGTCCATCATGAAAATCGCAGTTCTCCCCGGTGACGGCATCGGCACCGAAATCGTCGCCGAGGCCGTCAAGGTCCTCAAGGTGCTCGACCTCTCCTTCGAGATGGAACAGGCCCCGGTCGGCGGCGCCGCCTACGAGGCTGCGGGCCACCCGCTGCCCGAGTCCACGCTGAACCTGGCCAAGGCATCCGACGCCATCCTGTTCGGCGCCGTCGGCGACTGGAAGTACGACACGCTCGACCGCCCGCTGCGCCCCGAGCAGGCCATCCTCGGCCTGCGCAAGCACCTGGGCCTGTTCGCCAACTTCCGCCCCGCCATCTGCTACGAGCAGCTGGTCGGCGCCTCCAGCCTGAAGCCCGAGCTGATCGCCGGCTTGGACATTCTCATCATCCGCGAACTCACGGGCGACATCTACTTCGGCCAGCCGCGCGGCCGCCGCACCGCCGTCGATGGCCACTTTCCCGGTGCCGAGGAAGCCTTCGACACCATGCGCTATTCGCGCCCCGAGATTGAGCGCATCGCCCACGTCGCCTTCCAGGCCGCGCGCAAGCGCGGCAAGAAGGTCACCAGCGTGGACAAGGCCAACGTGCTGGAGACCTTCCAGTTCTGGAAGGACGTGGTGACCGAGGTACACAAGGAGTACCCCGACATCGAACTGGAACACATGTACGTGGACAACGCCGCCATGCAGCTGGTCAAGGCGCCGAAGAAGTTCGACGTGCTGTTCACCGGCAACATGTTCGGCGACATCCTCTCCGACGAGGCCGCCATGCTGACCGGCTCGATCGGCATGCTGCCCTCGGCCTCGCTGAACGCCAAGGGCCAGGGCCTGTACGAGCCCAGCCACGGCAGCGCGCCCGACATTGCCGGCAAGGGGGTTGCCAACCCGCTCGCTACAATACTGTCCGCTGCCATGATGCTCCGTTTCTCCCTCAACCAGCCCGAAGCCGCCGACCGCATTGAAACTGCGGTCAAGCAGGTGCTCGCCTCGGGCCTGCGCACGGCGGACATCTGGTCGGAAGGCACCACCAAGGTCGGCACCCGTGAAATGGGTGATGCCGTCGTGGCCGCCATCACCAAAACCATTAAGGGCTAGACCAAGCTCCGGTTCGTCACGCCCTTCCCCCGGCTCGACGAGCCGGGGGGAACAGAAGTTTTCTAACTTTGAAAGGGCATTGAAATGACGAAACTCGTAGGACTGGTGGGCTGGCGCGGCATGGTCGGCTCCGTACTGATGGACCGCATGCAGGCCGAGGGCGATTTCGACCTGATCGAGCCGCTGTTCTTCTCCACGTCCAACGCCGGCGGCAAGGCCCCGGCCATGGCCAAGAAGCACGCCACGCTGCAGGACGCCAACGACATCGCCGCGCTGCAGCAGTGCGACATCATCATTACCGCGCAGGGCGGCGACTACACCAAGGAAGTCTTCCCCAAGCTGCGCGCTGCCGGCTGGCAAGGCCACTGGATCGACGCCGCCTCGTCCCTGCGCATGGAAAAAGACGCGGTCATCGTGCTGGACCCCGTCAACGACAACGTGATCCAGAAAGCGCTGGCCGCTGGCGGCAAGAACTGGATCGGCGGCAACTGCACCAACTCGATCCTGCTGATGGGCCTGGGCGGCCTGTTCAAGGCGGGCCTGGTGGAATGGGTCAGCTCCATGACCTACCAGGCCGCTTCGGGCGGTGGCGCCAACCACATGCGCGAACTGCTCAAGGGCATGGGCGTGGTGCACGCCGCCGTGGCTGATGAGCTGGCCACGCCCGCCTCCGCCATCCTGGAAATCGACCGCAAGGTCGCCCAGACGATCCGCGAGGACGTGCCCACTGAATTCTTCGGCGCGCCGCTGGCCGGCGGCCTGATCCCGTGGATCGATGTGCAACTCGACAACGGCCAATCCAAGGAAGAGTGGAAGGGCCAGGCCGAGGTCAACAAGATCCTCGGCACCGAAGCCACGATCCCCGTGGATGGCCTGTGCGTGCGCATCGGCGCCATGCGCTGCCACAGCCTGGCGCTCACCCTCAAGCTCAAGAAGGACCTGCCGCTGGCCGAGATCGAGGCCCTGATCCAGGGCGGCAACCCCTGGGTGAAGTGGGTGCCCAACGACCGCGCCATCACGGTCAAGGAACTGACCCCGGCCGCCATCACAGGCGGTCTGCAGGTCGGCGTGGGCCGCGTGCGCAAGCTCAACATGGGCCCCGAGTACATCTCGGCCTTCGTGATCGGCGACCAGCTGCTGTGGGGTGCCGCCGAGCCGCTGCGCCGCATGTTGCGCATCCTGCTGGACGCCTGACCACCGCATGACAACCAACGGGCGGTAGCATTAAGTTACAACCCGTTGGCGTCTGACAACAGGCCAGTGCGGCATATTCAACGGGTTCGAAGACCTCCTGAAGTTGAGCGCCCGCCTTAGCTTGTCAGGCTAAGGCATTGATGCTAATTTCAATTTTCACTTTTCAACGCCGAGGCATTCGAGCATACGATGAAGAAAAAATGGCAAGCCAAACGAACCGGGCCAGGACTCCGACTGCAAAGGACATGGCAGCCTCTGGCCGTGGGCGTGGTGACCGCCGCTGCGCTGTCCGGCGTGACCTACAGCCCTGAGGCTCAGGCACTGGCACTGGGGAAACTCACCATCCACTCGGCCTTGGGTGAACCCCTGCGCGCCGAAATCGACATTCCAGAAATCAATCCCGAGGAATCCGCCGGCCTGAAGGCCGGCGTGGCCGCGCCGGAAGCTTTTCGGGCGGTCGGTATCGAATACAACCCCGCTGTTGCGGCCGTTCAGGTCAGCCTGCAACGGCGCGCCAACGGACACTATTTCCTGCGCCTGAGCAGCAGCCGTGCCTTCAACGAGCCCTTCCTCGACCTGGTGCTGAACGCCCAGTGGTCCTCGGGACGGCTGGTGCGCGACTACACCCTGCTGCTCGACCCGCCAACTTCCCGGCAGGCCGCACCGGTGACCGTCACTGCGCCGCAACTGTCGGCTCCCGCACTGCGGCCAACGCCCGTGGAGCCAGCATCGACCAGCGCCTCCCCGATCGCCGCCCGCGCCACGCCAACGGCCCGGCCACAGCGGCCCGTGCCACCGGCCCGCGACAACGAGCCGGCACCGAATGGCGCAGCCACCGTCGTCAAGGTTCGGACAGGCGACACCGCCGGACGCCTGGCTGCCGCGCACAAGCCCGCGCATGTGTCGCTGGATCAGATGCTCGTGGCGCTGATGCGCGCCAACCCGGATGCCTTCATCAACGGCAACGTGAACCTCATTCGCGCCGGCGCCACGCTGAGCCTGCCGACCGCCGAGCAGGCGGCTTCGGTCACGGCCTCCGAGGCCCGCCAGACCATCGTGGCGCAAAGCGGCAACTTCAACGAGCTGCGCCGCAAGCTGGCGGAAGGTGCACCGCCGGCGGCCACCGGCGACGGGCGTCAGGTCTCCGGCAAACTGACCACCCAGGTCGAAGACAAGCAGCCTACGGCTGCAGCACCGGACAAGCTGACCCTGTCCAAAGGCAGCGTGCAGGGCAAGGCCCCCGAAGCCGCCGTGGCGCAGGCCCGGGAAGCCAAGGAATCATCGCAGCGGCTTGCCGAACTTTCCCGTAACGTCAACGAACTCAGCCGTCTCGATGCGGCAGCCACGACGACTGCCGCGCCCGCCGCGAAGCCTGCTGCCGGCACCGATACGGCAGGTGTGACGATCGCGGCCGCTGCACCGGCAACGCCAGAACCCAGCGCCCCGGCGCCTTCGGTGGCAGCCAGTGCGCCGGAAACGGCCGCCGCGTTGGCACCGACACCGGCCGCATCTGCGGCCGTGACGCAGACCGCCGCCCCCAAGCCCCGTCCCGTTGTCGTGCCGGCACCGGCGCCCGAGCCGTCGTTCATCGACATGCTGCTGGAAAATCCGCTGATCCCTGCCGCCGGCGCGGGCCTCATCGCCCTGCTCGCCGGCCTCGGACTGTACCGCGCGCGCCAACGTCGCAATGGCCAGGGGGTCGACAGCTCCTTCCTCGAAAGCCGCCAGCCCTCGGACTCCTTCTTCGGCGCCAGCGGCGGACAGCAGATCGACACGGCGGAATCCACCGGCCAGGGCACCTCGTCGATGATGTACTCGGCCAGCCAGATCGATGCCGCTGGGGACGTCGACCCGGTCGCCGAGGCCGACGTCTACCTCGCCTACGGTCGCGACATGCAGGCCGAGGAAATCCTGCGCGAAGCACTTCGACTGGAGCCTCAACGGATCGCCATCCACACCAAGCTCGCGGAGATTTACGCCAAGCGACGTGACCTGCGCGCGTTCGAGGCCATGGCCAACGAGGCCTTCAGCCTGACCGTGGGCACCGGCCCCGAGTGGCAGCGTATCTGCCAACTCGGCCAAGAGGTGGATCCGGAAAATCCCTACTACCACCCGCACGGCGAATCCGCTGGCACCGGCCACGGCGCCCCCGCTCTCGGCGGGGAGCCGACGGTGTCGTTCGCCGACACCGTGGGTCAGACCGAGGGCGATTCCCTGGACCATGCCAAGTCTGGCCTGGACATCGACCAGCTCGACGAGCACGCCTTGGATTTCCCGGTCACCGAAGCACCGACCGAGACGGCTCAGTCGGTTTCGGGACTGGCCAGCGACCCACAGCCGATACTGGACGAGCCCGCCTTTGTCCCGCCGACCGCCGTGGCCTCGACCACCCTGGACGACCCGGGTCTGGACCTGGACTTCGGCACCCTGGATTTCAAGGCACCGGAGCCTGCTGTCCCGGCCTCGTCGTCGGAGCCAGAGCAGATGGCCGCGTCCGCCTCGCTGCCTGACCTGGACTTCCTGGCACCGGAGGTTTCCGCGCCGGTCGCTGCACCAGCGCCTTCGGCTTCCGTCACGACATCCGACGACAGCAACCTGATCAACTTCGATCTGAGCGCCTTCTCGCTGGACCTCGGCACGCCGACGCCCGCACCAGCCGCCGCACTGGAAGCTGTCGCTCCTGCGATGGAAGAGCCACTGGACCTGGCCACGGAGGCCGACGAAGACGATCCGCTGGCCACCAAGCTGGCCCTGGCCCAGGAGTTCCACGCCATCGGCGACACCGAAGGCGCGCGCAGTCTGGTGCAGGAAGTGGTGGCCGAGGCCAACGGTCCGCTGAAGTCCCGTGCCGAGCACTTCCTTGCCGAGCTGGCCTGACACCGGCCATGCAACGCTCGTGATGTGCCTTCCGTGAGACTGGCGCTCGGCATCAGCTACAACGGACAGGCCTACCAGGGCTGGCAAAGCCAGCCCTCGGGTCTGACGGTGCAGGACCGGCTGGAGCGCGCGCTCCAGCGGTTCACCACGACGCCCGTGTCCACCCTGTGCGCAGGCCGTACCGACGCCGGCGTGCACGGCCTCATGCAGGTCGTGCACTTCGACACGCCGCTGCGGCGTGAGCCGTTTTCCTGGGTTCGCGGCACCAACACCTTCCTGCCGCCCGACATCGCCGTGCAATGGGCGCAAGAGGTCCCCGACAGCTTCCACGCCCGCGCCAGCGCCGTCGCTCGGCGCTACGCCTACGTGCTGCTCGAATCGCCGGTGCGCCCGAGCGTGGACGCCGGTCGGGTCGGCTGGGTGTTCCGTCCGCTCGATGGTGCCGCCATGCAGCAAGCCGCGCAGCACCTGCTGGGCGAGCACGACTTCACCTCTTTCCGCGCCAGCGCCTGCCAGGCACTCTCGCCGATCAAGACGATGGCGCGCATCGATATCCAGCGCCGCGGCGGCTACTGGCGTTTCGAATTCGAGGCCAATGCCTTCCTGCATCACATGATTCGCAACCTCATGGGCTGCCTGGTGGTCGTCGGCCAGGGTCTGCAGCCGCCGGACTGGCTGCGCGAAGTACTGGCGGCGCGCAGCCGCGATGCCGCAGCCCCCACCTTCTCGCCCGACGGCCTGTATTTCCTCGGGCCCGTCTACGATGCCCACTGGGGCCTGCCCACCCGCACGGCTGCGTATGATTGGCTCCCATGAGCCCGTCCCCCGCCCTACAGCATCGCACCCGAATCAAGATCTGCGGCCTGACCCGTGAACAGGACGTGGATGCCGCCATCGCGGCCGGTGCCGACGCCATCGGCCTCGTGCTGTACGCCAAGAGCCCGCGCCATGTCAGCGCGGAACGTGCCGGCGCGCTGGCGCGCCGGCTGCCGCCCTTCGTTACCCCGGTGCTGCTGTTCGTCAACGCCGGGCCTGCCGAGGTCGCGGCAGCCTGTGCCCAGGTACCCGGCGCCACGCTGCAGTTCCATGGCGACGAAACGCCAGCTCAGTGCGAAACCATGGCGCGGCAGTGCGGGCGTTCCTGGCTGCGCGCGGCGCGCATCCCGCGCGACGCCGCGACCGGGTTCGACTTGGTAAAATTCGCAGCTGATTACGCCAATGCCCAAGCCATCCTGCTCGACGCCCATGTCGAGGGATACGGCGGCGGCGGGAAAACATTCAATTGGTCACAGCTGCCACCAAACGTCAACGCTCACCTCGTCTTGTCTGGTGGGCTCACGCCTGCAAACGTGACCGATGGCATCGTGCAGGTGCGCTCGCGCGGCCTGTCGCTGGCCGTTGACGTGAGCTCCGGCGTCGAAGCCGATGGCCCCGATGGCAAGAGCCTCAAGGGCATCAAGGACGCGGAAAAGATCCATCAGTTTGTTGCCGCCGTGCGTGCGGCCGACAGACCCTCTGCCTGATTTCCTGCCGAAAGGCACACCATGTACGAATACCACCAACCCGACCCGACGGGCCACTTCGGGATTTACGGCGGCAGCTTCGTCAGCGAAACGCTGACCTACGCCATCAGTGAACTGCGCGAGGCCTACGCCAGGTACCAGAACGACCCGGAATTCCAGGCCGAATTCGAGTACGAGCTGGCGCACTACGTGGGCCGCCCCTCCCCCGTCTACCACGCCGCGCGCATGAGCCGCGAGCAGGGCGGCGCGCAGATCTACCTCAAGCGCGAGGACCTCAACCACACCGGCGCGCACAAGATCAACAACACCATCGGCCAGGCCATGCTGGCGCGCCGCATGGGCAAGCCGCGCATCATTGCCGAGACCGGCGCCGGCCAGCATGGCGTGGCCACGGCCACCATCTGCGCGCGCTACGGCCTGGAATGCGTGGTCTACATGGGCGCCGAGGACGTGAAGCGCCAAAGCCCCAACGTCTACCGCATGAACCTGCTCGGCGCCACCGTCGTGCCGGTGGAGTCGGGCAGCAAGACGCTCAAGGACGCGCTGAACGAGGCCATGCGCGACTGGGTCGCCAACGTGGACAACACCTTCTACATCATCGGCACCGTGGCCGGCCCGCACCCCTACCCGATGATGGTGCGCGACTTCCAGAGCGTGATCGGCAAGGAGTGCCTGACCCAGATGCCGGAGATGCTGCAGCGCGCCGGCTGCAAGACCCCGCAGCCCGACGCGGTGGTTGCCTGCGTCGGCGGCGGCAGCAACGCCATGGGCATCTTCCACCCCTACATCCCGCATGAGAGCACCCGACTGATCGGCGTCGAGGCGGCCGGCGAGGGCATGGACAGCGGCAAGCATTCCGCCTCGCTGCAGCGCGGCAGCGCCGGCGTGCTGCACGGCAACCGCACCTACGTGCTGCAGGACGAGAACGGCCAGATCACCGAGACGCACAGCGTCAGCGCCGGCCTGGACTACCCCGGCGTCGGCCCCGAGCACGCCTACCTCAAGGACATCGGCCGCGCCGAGTATGTCGGCATCACCGACCGCGAGGCGCTGGACGCCTTCCACTACCTGTGCCGTACCGAGGGCATCATCCCGGCGCTGGAATCGAGCCACGCTATCGCCTACGCGATGAAGCTGGCCAAGACCATGCGCCCGGACCAGTCCATCCTGGTCAGCCTGTCGGGCCGCGGCGACAAGGACATCGGCACCGTGGCCGACCTGGCCGGCGTCGATTTCTACGACCGCCCCTCGATGCGCGGCCTGTCCGTCAAGGGCGCGACCGGAGGCAAAGCATGAGCCGCATCGAAACCACCCTCTCCAGCCTGAAGACCCAGGGCCGCAAGGCGCTGATTCCTTACGTCACCGCCGGCTTCCCGTTCGCGGACATCACGCCGGAACTGATGCACGGCATGGTCGCCGCCGGCGCCGACGTCATCGAGCTCGGCGTGCCCTTCTCCGACCCGTCGGCGGACGGCCCGGTGATCCAGCAGGCCGGCGAGAAAGCGCTGGCCATGGGCATCGGCACCCGCCAGGTGCTGGCCATGGTGCGCACCTTCCGCGAGCGCGACACCAACACCCCAGTGGTGCTGATGGGTTATGCCAACCCGGTCGAGCGCTACGACCAGCTACATGGTGCCGACGCCTTCATCCGCGACGCCTCGGCGGCGGGCGTGGATGGCGTACTCATCGTGGACTACCCGCCCGAGGAATGCGTCGAGTTCGCCGCCAAGCTGCGCGCGCACCAGATGGACCTGATCTTCCTGCTCGCGCCGACCTCGACCGATCAGCGCATGGCGCAGGTGGCCCAGGTGGCCAGCGGCTATGTCTACTACGTCTCGCTCAAGGGCGTGACCGGCTCCGGCGCGCTCGACACCGGCGCGGTCGAAGCCATGCTGCCACGGATCCGCCAGCATGTGCACATCCCGGTCGGCGTCGGTTTCGGCATCCGCGACGCTGCCAGTGCGCAGGCCGTCGGCCGGGTCGCGGACGCCGTCGTGATCGGCAGCCGTATCATCCAGTTGATCGAGACGCAGCCGCGCGAACAGGTCGTCGCCACCGCCGCGGAGTTCCTGCGCGGCATCCGTCAGGCGCTGGACGTATCATCCACCCCCAATCGTTGAGGAGTGACCCCATGAGTTGGCTTGAAAAACTGCTGCCGCCCAAGATCCAGCAGACCAACCCCACCGAGCGCCGCAGCATCCCTGAAGGCCTGTGGATCAAGTGCCCGAGCTGCGAAACTGTGCTCTACAAGACGGACCTGGAACAGAACCAGAACGTCTGCCCGAGCTGCGGTCACCACCACCGCATCGGCGCGCGCGCGCGTCTGAACGCGTTCCTCGACAACGAGGGACGCTACGAGATTGGCCAGGAAGTCCTGCCGATCGACGCGCTCAAGTTCAAGGACAGCCGCAAGTACCCGGAGCGCCTGAAGGAGGCCCTGGAAAGCACCGGCGAAACCGACGCCCTGATCGTCATGGGCGGCGCGGTGCAGAGCATCAGCGTGGTGGTCGCCTGCTTCGAGTTCGACTTCATGGGCGGCAGCATGGGCTCCGTGGTCGGCGAGCGCTTCGTGCGCGGGGTCGAGTCCGCCATCGAGCAGAAGGTGCCGTTCATCTGCTTCACCGCCACCGGTGGCGCGCGCATGCAGGAAGGCCTGCTCTCGCTGATGCAGATGGCCAAGACCAATGCCGCGCTGACGCGCCTCGCCAAGAAGGGCCTGCCCTACATCAGCGTGCTGACCGACCCGACCATGGGCGGCGTCAGCGCCGGCTTCGCCTTCGTCGGTGACGTGGTGATTGCGGAGCCCAAGGCGCTGATCGGCTTCGCCGGCCCGCGCGTGATCGAGTCCACCGTGCGCGTGACGCTGCCCGAGGGATTCCAGCGTGCCGAGTTCCTGCAGCAAAAAGGCGCGGTGGACTTCATCTGCGACCGCCGCGAACTGCGCCAGACGGTCGCCCGCACCCTGGCCATGCTGCAGCGTCAGCCGGCCGACGCCGTCAGCTGACAGCGGGGGCCCGCGCGCCGCGGGCTCTACTGTTTCAGCGCAACAGACCCTGCTGCAGCGCGGCGAGCACCATGCCCGCGACCTGCAGCAGCACCAGCAAGGCCAGCGGCGACAGGTCGATGCCGCCCACCAGCGGGATGACACGCCGCAGCGGCTGCAGGAGCGGCGCGCACAGCCGCCCGATCAGATCGATCATCGGCGAACTGGTCTGGACCCAGGACAGCACCGCGTAAACGATCAACAGCCCCGTCAGCGCTGAAATCACCAGTTGGGCCAGGCCAAACAGCGCCAGCAGGGGCAGCAGCGCCACCGATCCGCCCCCCCCCGCCATCAATAGCAAGACCCCGTACTGCGCCAGCTTGAGCAGCCAGGCCGCGAGCAGGCTGGCCGTGTCCCAGCGGCCGAACGCGGGAATGACCCGACGCAGCGGCAGCACCAACCAGTCCGTGAGTGCGAACACGAAGCGGCCCACCGGGTTGCCGAAGGGCAGCCGCTGGTACTGCATGTACAGCCGCAACAGGCAGGCCGCGCCCAGCAGACCGACGACAACTTCCAGCAGGAACGAGATGATTTGGTAGAGCATGGCAGGCCAAGTGGGGATCTGATCAGATGATACCGGCCAGCCCTCCCCCATGCGCGAGCTGCGAGCCCCGGCCAGAAGCCGCGGGCCACCGCGGTCGCGGCCGCGCAAGAGCGCCGCCTCGGGCGGACGCCGTGAGCATTCAGCGCGTGATGACCACCAGGACGCTGCAAGGCGCGTGTTCGATCAGCGCCTTCGAGATCGAGCCCCGCCACCACCGGGCCGCCCAGCCTTCCTGATGCTTGTGGCCGACGACGATCAGGTCGGCCTCAATGCGGCCGGCATGGCGGACGATTTCGTCGACCGCGTCACCGACCACCACCTCGCCACGCGCGGCCAGCCCGGCCTCCGTCAGCCTGCGCAGCCCCGTATCGAGGATGGCCTGGTAGCGGCTTCGCTCACGCTCCTGCATGCCCTCGTCGTAGAACCCCCCTTCGGGACCAAGGGCCGTCAGGGCCAGCGGCATGACCGCCAGGAGCTGCAACTCGGACCGCCCCCACTGAGCAATGTCATGGCAGTCCAGCAATGCCTTCTGACCTGCCTCGGAGCCGTCGTATGCCAACAGGATGCGCTTGTACATCGGACACCTCCTCCTTCGCCACACCGGATGCTGATTGGAATTCGCCCAGAGGATAGACCTTCCCCAGATGCCGCGCAATCGATGCGGCTGGCCATCGTGGTGGCGCGGCGTCCCGCAACGCGCCACGATGGTGCGGTAGAGTCGATCCCCAAAACCACCGATCGAGCTGCCCTTGACCGAAACCCTCACGCTCTCCTCCCTTCCGCTGTTCCCCCTGGGAACGGTGCTGTTCCCCGGCGGCGTGCTGCCACTGCGCGTGTTCGAGGTGCGCTACCTCGACATGATCGGCAAGTGCTACAAGACCGGCGCGCCCTTTGGGGTCGTGGCGTTGACCCAGGGCGCCGAAGTGCGCCAGCCTGCAGCGCCAGCGGAAGCCTTCCACGCCATCGGCACGCTCTCGACCATCGAGACGCTGGAGCAGCCTCAGCCAGGCCTGATGCTGATACGCTGCCGGGGCCTGCAGCGTTTTCATATTCGCGAACGACACCAGCTCAAGCATGGCCTGTGGGTGGCCGACGTGGAACGGCTGGAGCCAGACCGCCCGGTCGCCATTCCCGACGACTTGCAAGGCGCGGCGCAGGCGCTGCACCGGGTCATCCTCTCGTTGCAGGCGCGCCAGGGCGACCCGCTGCCGATCGAGGGCCCCTTCCTGCTGGACGACTGTGGCTGGGTCGCCAACCGCTGGTGCGAACTGCTGCCCATGCCGCTGGCGCTGAAGCAGCAGTTGATGGAATTGGACAACCCGCTGATTCGGCTGGAACTGGTCAGCGACGTCCTCGCGCGCACCGGCATCGCCCCCTGACGCGGCGCATCACTCGCGACACGCACGCACCGCGGCGAAAATTTAGAATACAGGGTTTTGGCAGGAATTGCCCTTTGCGCCAGGCGGCTGCGCCTCCCGCGCCCAACCATCTTCCCCCATGTCTGACCACCACAACACCCCCGCTTCCCAGGACGACAACCAGCTGATTGCCGAGCGTCGCGAAAAGCTCAAGACCCTGCGCGAGGCTCAGGCCCGGGGCCAGGGCGTGACCTTCCCCAATGACTTCAAGCCGCAGGACCACGCGGCCACGCTGCAGGCCGCGCACGGCGAGAAGGCCGCCGAGGAACTGGACGCCGAAGGGGCGCCTCGGATCACCACCCGGATCGCCGGCCGCATGATGCTCAAGCGCGTCATGGGCAAGGCCAGCTTCGCCACGCTGCAGGACAGCACCGGCCGCTTCCAGATCTACGTGACCCGCGACGCGGTGGGCGAGGAGGCCTACGCCGCCTTCAAGCACTGGGACCTGGGCGACATCCTCGGCGCTGAGGGTTACCTGTTCAAGACGCGCACCGGCGAGCTGTCGCTGCACGCCACTAGCGTGCGCCTGCTGACCAAGAGCCTGCGCCCGATGCCCGACAAGTTCCACGGCGTGGCCGACCAGGAAGTCAAGTACCGCCAGCGCTACATCGATCTGATGACCGACGAGGCCGCGCGCAAGCGCTTCGTCGCGCGCAGCAAGGCGGTGAACGGTATCCGCGAGTTCATGGCGGCGCACAACTTCCTGGAAGTCGAGACGCCGATGCTGCACCCGATCCCGGGCGGCGCCAACGCCAAGCCCTTCATCACGCACCACAACGCGCTGGAGCAGCAGATGTACCTGCGCATCGCGCCCGAGCTCTACCTCAAGCGCCTGCTGGTCGGCGGCTTCGATCGCGTGTTCGAGATCAACCGCAACTTCCGCAACGAAGGCATCTCGGTGCGCCACAACCCCGAGTTCACGATGATGGAGTTCTACGCGGCGTACTGGAACTACCAGGACCTGATGGGCTTCACCGAGGCCCTGGTGCGCGACGCGGCGATGAAGGCGGTCGGCACGCTGCAGCTGTCTTACCAGGGCCGCGAGGTCGATCTGGCCCAGCCGTTCGCCCGCCTGACGATCCGCGAAGCCATCTACCAGTACACCGAGGCCGGCGCCCATGTGGACGATGCCGCCTGGCTCACCAGCGAACTCAAGAAGCTGGGCATGACGGAGGAGAAGAACAAGCTCTCCACGCGCAGCCTGGCCAGCCTGCAGGTGCTCTACTTCGAGGAGACGGTGGAAGACAAGCTCTGGCAGCCGACCTTCATCATGGAACACCCGACCGAGATCTCGCCGCTGGCGCGCGCCAACGACACCCGGCCGGAAGTCACCGAGCGTTTCGAGCTCTACGTCACCGGCCGCGAGTTCGGCAATGGCTTCAGCGAGCTGAACGATGCCGAGGACCAGGCCGCGCGCTTCCACGCCCAAGTGGACGCGAAGGACAGCGGCGACGACGAAGCCATGTACTTCGACCACGACTACGTGCGTGCGCTGGAATACGGCATGCCGCCCGCCGGCGGCTGCGGCATCGGCATCGACCGCCTGATGATGCTGCTGACCGACAGCCCCAGCATCCGCGACGTGATCCTGTTCCCGGCCCTGCGCCGCGAGCACGACGTGCACCACGCGCCACGTCACGAGGCCTGAAGCGCCATCGGTGGTGGGGCGATCGCTCCACCGCCCGGTCAGCCCGGGCCCCGTCCGCGGCGAAGCTCTCCCCCGCCGGGCCAGGCGGCGTCAGCGTGAGTCTGGCGTGACGTCGCGGGCCTGCACGTCCACCACGTCGGCCAGCACGCGCGCGGGGCGGACTGCGGCGCCCCGTGTGCCCGTCGGCCGGGTCCAGCGCGGCCGGGGAGCGGCCTCGCGGTAGCGCTGCCACAGCGCCAGCGGTGCGGGCTTGCGCCCGGTCAGCAGCGACCAGAGCAGGCCGAACAGCACCAGCAGCGCCACGGCCAGCAGCAGGCTCACGGTGAACACGACGACCGCCAGGGTCAGCATCAGCCGAAGCAGCATGGACGCCGCGCGCCCGACCAGATCCAACATCAGTGTCATGCCTGAGGGGGCCTCGGCGGCCCCGGAAGTTCACAAAACCAGCACATGCGGGCGCAGGCCCGGATTTCAAGCCGAGCAACGCCGATGATCGTGGGCGCCGCGCTGGCGGGTCCTCGCCGCGCCGGCACGGGCCTGCGGCGTCGCCTACCGGCCAACCAGCTGATTGAGCCGCTCGGCCTCGAAATGCTCCTGCCGTGCCGCATCGCCGGGCACCATGCCCGCCGGACGCTCGCCGGTCAGCTTCTCGATCACCTGCCAGAGCAGCGCGATCTGGTGCTCCTGGCTGGCGGCGTTGTCGATCAGGCCGCGCATGGCCTGACTCAGGGGATCGTCGTTTTGCGTCACGCCATAGGCCGAGAAACCCATGCGCGAGGCGGTGGCCTCGCGCTTGGCATCCGCCTCGGCCTGGATGATGCGCGCCGGGTTGCCCACCGCCGTGGCGCCGGCCGGCACCGGCTTGGTGACCACCGCGTTGGAGCCGACCTTGGCACCGTCGCCGACCGTGAAGCCGCCCAACACCTTGGCGCCGGCCCCGACCACCACGTCCTTGCCCAGCGTCGGGTGCCGCTTGGCGCCCTTGTAGAGCGAGGTGCCGCCCAGCGTGACGCCGTGGTAGATGGTGCAGCCGTCGCCCACCTCGGCCGTCTCGCCGATCACCACGCCCATGCCGTGGTCGATGAAGACGCGCGCGCCGAGCTTCGCGCCCGGATGGATCTCGATGCCGGTCAGCCAGCGCGACAGGTGCGAGATGAAGCGCCCCAGCCACCGGAGGCCAAGGTTCCAGCAGCCGTGCGCCAGCCGGTGCAGCATCACCGCGTGCAGGCCCGGGTAACAGGTGATCACCTCCCAGGTGCTGCGCGCGGCGGGATCGCGGTCAAGAATGCACTGGATGTCGGAGCGGAGGCGGGCAAACATGTTTCGAGTCTAGCGCCTGCCCGTCGGCACCACCGGCGGTGCGGCTTTGACCTGGCCCGCGGCGGCCGCTGTCTGGCCCATGGCCTTGGCGATGCCGCGCAGGATGTGGATTTCCTCCTGCGTCAGGTGAGCGCGGTTGAACAGCTGGTTCAGCCTCGGCATCAGTTTCTTGGGCGCCGCCGGATCGAGAAACCCGATCTCCGCTAGCGCGCGCTCCCAGTGCGCCAGCATGCCGCTCACCTGCTGGGCGTCCGCCAACCGGGCCGGCGCGGTGGCCGCCTGCACCGGGAAGCCGCCCAGCGCCTGCCGCCACTCGTAGGCAATCACCTGGATCGCCGCGCCGAGGTTGAGCGAGCCGAAATCCGGGTGGGTCGGGATGCTCAGGGCTGCGTGGCAGCGGTAGACATCCTCGTTCGCCATGCCGAAGCGTTCCGAACCAAACAGGAAGGCCACGCCCTCCTCGCCATCCTCAGCCCCAGCGCCCGCCGCCAGCGCCGCGAAATGCGGCCGGGGCGCCACCGTCGGTGGACCGAAGTCGCGCGGCGTCATCGCCGTGGCGCACAGGTGGGTCATGCCCTCCAGCGCCTCGTCCAGCGTGGCAACGACCCGCGCCCGGGCCAGCACATCCTCGGCGCCGCTGGCGCGCTGGATGGTTTCCTCGCGCGCCAGCACGTCGGGCCAGCGCGGGGCCACCAACACGAGGTCGTCAAAACCCATCACCTTCATCGCGCGCGCGGCGGCGCCCACGTTGCCGGCATGGCTGGTCTGGATCAGGATGAAACGGGTCTGCATCGCTCAAGAAACAGGCCCACGCAGGGCCGGACGGGTAAAATGGCCCTCCATTGTCGCCGCCCGCATCGCCGAAGCGGCTCCCGAACACGCCGTTCCGCTCTTCCCCCACAATCCATGTCGTCCAATCTGCACCCCATGCTCAACGTGGCCATCACGGCCGCACGCGCCGCTGGCGCCATCATCAACCGCGCCGCGCTGGACGTGGAAGCCGTGCGCATCTCGCAAAAGCAGGTCAATGACTTCGTCACCGAAGTCGATCAGGCCAGCGAGAAGACCATCATCGAGACCCTGCTCACCGCCTACCCCCATCACGGCATCCTGGCCGAAGAGTCGGGCAGCACGCACGGCAACCCGAATGCAGACCATGTCTGGATCATCGATCCGCTGGACGGCACGACCAACTTCATCCACGGCTTCCCGGTCTACTGCGTCAGCATCGCGCTGTCGGTGCGCGGCAAGATCGAGCAGGCCGTAATCTACGACCCGAGCCGCAACGACCTGTTCACCGCCAGCAAGGGCCGCGGCGCCTACCTGAATGCACGCCGCATTCGCGTCAGCAAGCGCACCCGGCTGCAGGAAAGCCTGATCTCCACCGGCTTCCCGTTCCGCAAGGGCGACAACCTCAAGCTGTATCTGCAGATGATGGCCGACATCATGCCGCGCACCGCCGGCCTGCGCCGCCCGGGCGCAGCCGCGCTCGACCTGGCCTACGTGGCCGCCGGCTTCACCGACGGCTTCTTCGAGAACGGCCTGCAGCCCTGGGACGTGGCTGCCGGCTCGCTGCTGGTGACCGAGGCCGGCGGCCTGATCGGCAACTTCACCGGCGAGGCCAACTTCCTCGACCAGCAGGAATGCCTGGCCGGCAACCCGCGCGTCTACGGTCAGCTGGTCAGCGTCCTGGGCAAGTACAGCAAGTTCGCCAGCGCCGGCGACAAGGCCGCCGTGCGCCAGGCGGCCGCGCCGGCCGAGAGCCCGGCCCCCACGGAAGAACCGGAAGGCCCGGGTTACGGCAGCGACGCCTGATTCACCCGGGGATTCCCGCCCCATCATGCGCCGCTCTGCGTCCGCCGCCTGGTCGAGTCCCTTGCCGGGCGGACGCTCACGCGCCTTCTGGCAGCTGGCGCTGAGCCAGTACGTCACCAACGGCCTGGCGGTCGGCACCGGCCTGCTGCTGATCGCGCTGGGCGTGTACCTGGCCACCGGGCTGGCGGCAGCGGCGGCCGCGGCTGCTGGCGTGGTCATCACCAGCGTGCCCGACACCCCCTCGCCGCGCCGGTACAAGGCGCTGCAGGTGCTGCCCGCGCCACTGCTGGGCCTGCCGCTGTTCCTGCTGGTGCAGCTCTCCCACGGCGACACGGCCGGGCTGGGCACCGTGCTGGTGGCCGGCAGCTTTCTCGCCGCCCTGCTGACGGCCTGGGGCAAGCGCGGTGGACCGGTTTCGTTTGCCATGATCTTCGCCATGGTGATGTCCATGGCCACGCCCGCGCCGATCGACGCTCACCAGGCCTGGGAACGCAGCGGCTGGTTTGCCGCCGGCGCCGCGCTCTACCTCGCCTGGAGCCTGCTCACCGTCCACGCCCTCAACCGGCGCTACCGCCGGCAGTTGCTGGCCGAGGCCCTGATCAGTTTCGCGCGGCTGCTGCGCACCCAGTCTCTTCGCTTCGCCCCCCAAGCCGACCCACAGACGCTGCTGCCGGCCCTGCTGGCGCAGCACGCGGCGCTGGCCGACCAACTGCAGAACACCCGCGACCTGGTGTTCGAGTCACCCACCACGCCGCAACGCCAGCAATTCGCCGCGATGCTGCTGGCGCTGCTGGAGGCGCGTGACCACCTGCTGGCCTGCGAGCTGGACCTCGACTTTCTGATCGGCCACGAAGGCGCCGACAGCCTGCTGCCGGAACTGCGCGTGGTGCTGGCGGGCAGTGCGGACAGCATCGAGGCGCTGGGCATGGCCCTGCTGCTCGGCCGTACACCGCCCGCACCGACCGACCTGCGCGCCCTGCTGGCCAGCCTGCTGCCGCCGGCCGCGCGCGCCACGCCCACGGCGGACCTGACCGGCGAACCCGAAGCCACCCTGGTGCTGCGCAACATCGCCGACCGTGTCGGCCACATCAACGACGAGGCGGTCCGGCTCGCCGCCCTGGCGCGCGGGGAGATGGCCCCTGAACTGACTGCCGTGCGCTCGCAATGGCAGCTGTTCGTCAGCCCGGTCCACTGGTCTTGGCAGCCGCTGCGCACGCTCGCCACCGGGCACGCCCCGGTGCTGCGGCACGCGCTGCGCACCTCGCTCGCGATCGGCACCGGCTACGGCGTGTCGCTGCTCCTGCCCTGGGCCACGCACAAGTACTGGATCGTGCTGACTATCGCCGTGGTCATGCGCGCCAGCCTGGCGCAGACCGTCGCGCGCGGCAATTTGCGCGTGGTGGGCACACTTTTCGGCGGCCTGCTGGCGATGGCGATCCTCTCCACCCGGCCCAGCCCGCTCGCCATCCTGGTGCTGCTGGCGCTGGGCACCACCTTCGCGCACGGCCTGGCGATACGGCTGTCGCTGGTGGCCTGGGTGGGCTCCGCGGTGCAGGGTCTGCTGCAGGCGCAGATGCTGCTGGGCGACGCCAGCCCGGTGTTCGCCGCCAGCGAGCGACTCGCCGACACCGTCATCGGCGCGCTACTGGCCTGGGCCTTCAGTTACGTGTTGCCCTCCTGGGAGCGCCAGCACCTGCCGGCGCTGGTCCGGCGCGCGGTGGCGGCGCAGGCCCGGCACGCGCGGCTGGCACTGGCGCTCGGGCAGCCGCAGGCCCCCGACCTCGAATGGCGCTTGGCCCGCCGCGAGGCCTACGACAGCCTGTCCGCGCTGACGCTCGCCGCCCAGCGCACCCTGGCCGAGCCGCGCTCGGTGCGGCCGCCGCTGGCCCCGCTGGAAACGCTGCTGGCGCGCAGCTACCAGCTGCTGGCGCAGCTCGCGGCCGTGAAGGGGCTGCTGATGCTGCGCCGGCCGCAACTGCGCATGGACGTGGCGCAGCCCGCGCTGCAGCAGGCGGCGCAACGCATCGCGGCCGAGCTGGGCGAACGGCCCAGCCCCGAGGAAGGCCTCCCGCTGGCCCTGGCCGGCCACCCCCACGTCGCGCCGCCCGACCCACTGATGAGCGCGGACCTGACCCCCTGGCTGCTGCGGCGCCTGGGCCTGGCCTGCGCCATGGCGCGCGAGCTGCGGGTGGACGTCGAACGCCTGCATCCCCCCGGCCGCTGACCCCGGCCGAGGCGTCCCGCACCCGCTTCAGTTTCGCGGACCATGTGGGCGTGACTTGCGGGACCTGACGACAACACGAACCGCCCCTTCGCGTGCAGCAGCCCCCAACGCCGGCATCAGGAAGCCGAACCCCAGGGCGAACTTCCTCCGGCTGCGCGACAGCCTGGCGTCGTGAGGGAGCCGCCAGGGCACCTGCGGCTTTGGGACAATAGCGCCCATGCGCCCTGATACCTCCGCCGCCGTGAGCGACGCCCTGAAAGACCATACTCCCATGATGCAGCAGTACCTGGCCCTCAAGGCCGGGTACCCCGAGACGCTGCTGTTCTACCGCATGGGCGACTTCTACGAGCTGTTCTTCGCGGACGCCGAGAAGGCCGCCGAGCTGCTCGACATCACGCTGACCCGGCGCGGCCAGTCGGCCGGCCAGCCGGTCGTCATGGCCGGCGTGCCCTTCCATTCGATGGAAGGCTACCTGGCCCGGCTGATCAAGCACGGCGAGTCGGTGGCGATCTGCGAGCAGGTCGGCGACGTCGCCACCTCCAAGGGCCCCGTCGAGCGCAAGGTCGTGCGCGTCGTGACCCCCGGCACGCTGACCGACAGCGAACTGCTCGGCGACAAGACCGAGTCGATCCTGCTGGCCGTGCACCAGGGCCCGCGTCACCGCTGCGGCCTGGCCTGGCTCAGCGTCACGCAAGGCGAACTGCAGCTGGCCGAGTGCGCGCCCGACGAGCTGGCCGACTGGCTGGAGCGCATCGCGCCGAGCGAACTGCTGGCCAGCGCCGACATCACGCCCGCCTTTGAGCAACGCCTGCGCGCGCTGCGCGTGTCCAGCCGCAGCGGTGCCCTGTCGCTCACGTTGCGCCCGGAATGGCAATTCGACGCTGCGCTCGGCGAACGCAAGCTGCTGGAGCAGCTGCAGGCCGCCAGCCTCGGCGCCTGGGGCGCCGAGGAGATGCCGCAGGCTCATGCCGCCGCCGCCGCGCTGCTGGCCTACGCCGAACACACCCAGGGTCGCGCGCTCTCGCACGTGGCGCAGCTGCGCGTGCAGCGCAGCGACGAGCTGATCGACCTGCCGCCCACGACCCGGCGCAACCTGGAACTGGTGCAGACCCTGCGCGGGGAGGATGCGCCGACGCTGTTCTCGCTGCTCGACAGCTGCATGACCGGCATGGGCAGCCGCGCGCTCAAGGGCTGGCTGCTCGCGCCCCAGCGCGACCGCACCCAGGCCCGCCAGCGCCTGGACGCCATCGGCGCGCTGCGCGGCGAGAGCGGTGCCGGCCCCTGGCACCGCCTGCGCAGCCAGCTCAAGGGCAGCAGCGACGTGGAGCGCATTACGGCACGCATCGCGCTACGCCAGGTGCGCCCGCGCGAGCTGGTCGCCCTGCGCTTCACGCTGCAGAAGGCCGAGCAGCTGTTCGCGCCGCACCCCGGCCTGGTGCCGCTGCTGCAGCAGATCGCGCAGCACCTGACCCCGCCGCCCGGTTGCGCCGAGCTGCTGGCGCGCGCGCTGCTGGAGGAGCCGGCCGCGCTGATCCGCGACGGCGGCGTGATCGCGCACGGCCTGGACGCCGATCTCGACGAGCTGCGCGCCATCCAGACCAACTGCGACAGCTTCCTGCTCGATCTGGAGACGCGCGAGAAGGCCCGCACCGGCATCGCCAACCTGCGCGTGCAGTTCAACAAGGTGCATGGCTTCTACATCGAGGTCACCACCGGTCAGCTCGACAAGGTGCCGACCGACTACCGCCGTCGCCAGACGCTCAAGAACGCCGAGCGCTTCATCACGCCGGAGCTGAAAACGTTTGAGGACAAGGCATTGTCCGCGCAGGAGCGCGCCCTGGCGCGCGAGAAATGGCTGTACGAGCAGCTGCTGGACCTTCTGCAGCCCTTTGTGCCCGCGCTCACGCAACTGGCCCGCGCCATCGCCGCGCTGGACGCGCTGTGCGCGCTGGCCGAGCGCTCGCTCACGCTCCACTGGTGCGCCCCGCAGTTCGCCCTGGAGCCCTGCATCGAGATCCGCCAGGGCCGGCATCCCGTGGTGGAAGCCCGCCTGGCCGAAGGCTCGGGCGGCAGCTTCATCGCCAACGACGCCGTGCTCGGTTCCAAGCAGCGCATGCAGATCATCACCGGCCCCAACATGGGCGGTAAATCGACCTACATGCGCCAGGTCGCGCTGATCGTGCTGCTGGCCAGCATCGGCAGTTACGTGCCGGCGGCCAGCTGCCGCCTGGGACCGATCGACGCCATCCACACCCGCATCGGCGCCGCCGACGACCTGGCCAACGCCCAGTCCACCTTCATGCTGGAGATGACCGAGGCCGCACAGATCTTGCACAGCGCCACGCCGCACTCGCTGGTGCTGATGGACGAAATCGGCCGCGGCACCTCCACCTTCGACGGTCTGGCGCTGGCGGCCGGCATCGCCGCCCACCTGCACGACAAGACGCAGGCGTTCACCCTGTTCGCCACCCACTACTTCGAGCTGACCGAATTCCCGGCCAGCCACCATGCGGCGATGAACGTGCACGTCAGCGCCGCCGAGTCCGGCCACGACATCGTGTTCCTGCACGAGATCCAGCCCGGCCCGGCCAGCCGCAGCTACGGCATCCAGGTCGCGCGCCTGGCCGGCATGCCGGCGCCGGTGCTGAACCACGCCCGCCATGCCCTGACCGAACTGGAAGCCGGTGCCAGCGAAAGCCGCGCCCAGGTGGACCTGTTCGCCGCGCCGCCCGAGGAGGCGAGCAGCGGCCCCGGCCCGGTCGAGGCCGCACTGGCCGAGATCGACCCCGATGCCTTGAGCCCGCGCGAGGCGCTGGACGCGCTATACCGGCTCAAGCGGATCGGGGCGAAGTCCGCCGGCTGAAGCCTTCGCCACCCGGACAACCCTGCCGCCCCCCCCCCGTGTGAGGCGACAAGCTCGCGGTCACCCCGCGAAGGCGGGGATCCAGACACGAGCCTGCGGTTGACCATTGCGCTACCGTACGGCCGAAGTTCAGCCGCGCCCGGACCCAGAAGGCGATGGAGATGCACTATGTGGTCATGCTGCATCCCAAAGCCTCCATCCGGCGCCCGCCGATGAAGGCCTTCGATACCACGGCGGTGAACAAGGCCGATCAGTTTCCGGAGTGGCACCGCAAGTTTGCGGACAGCATCGGAATCGGCGCCCTTCTCAAGCATGCACTCAACATGCGCAGCCTGGACACCCTGAAGAAATGGGGCGAGAAACTGATGCGCCAGCATCGACCCGCGGATCCGCTGACGCTGCCTGAGTTCTTGCAGCCCCAGCCTTCAACACCCAGGACCGTGTCAGCCGCGCGGCCTCCGCGTACGGAGGTCGCAACACAGCCATCCATGCAGACCGGCATCGTCACGACCGTCAACAATGCTCCGCCTGCGAGCGACGAATCCGTCAAACGACTGATCTACAGCCATTGCGACACGAAAATCAGCGACGCCGAGGGCAAGTTCTGCTGGAACCAGACCGCGCGGTTCGGTGGCCATCAATATGGCCGCGAACACCAAGCGCTGTTCTGAGCACCTTGCGGGAAGCCCGTTGAGTAGGCGAAGACCTACGTCAAGCCGACCGGGGAGTCCAACGCTCGCGAGGACCGACGCGAAACGTGGTGGATTCTCGGTGAAACGGGAGCAGGCTGGCGTGCGGCCACATTGAACATCAATCGGTACATTGCAACAACGCGGGGCGCAAGACATCGAGCTTTTGCCGGGTTCCCCTCTGCGTCCTGGCCTCGGGACGTCGTTGTGGAAATCGCCTGCGCCGACGAAGCCACCTTCGGCATCCCGCACAGCCTCCAGAAGTCGCGGCCCTTGCCGCGCCGCCCGACCACCGGCCTTGACCGGAGTCAGGCGGCCGTCCATGCCGCGTGGCGTATAAACACTTCCTGTTACAGGAACAAGAAAAACCATGAGCCACGCCCCCAAACTCGACGCGTCGAACGAATCCGTCACCTCACCCTCTGCCGCCACACCCGCTCCCGCCGGCCGCGTACAGCGCAAGGCGAGCGATCTGGTCAGGCAGGGGGACATCTCGGCGAGCCTGACGCCCGCCGACATCGGCCGTTTTGTGGTTGAACAGTCGCAGGCGGCGGCGCAGGACGCTCAGCTCGCGGCGCTGCAGACCCTCATGAAGGGACCGCCGCCACTGGCCGTGGACAGCGAACCGGTGCGGGCCATCCTCGACGGCCAGGCCCCGGACGATGCCACGCGCCTTCGCACAGGGCTGGAGGTGGCCAGCCCCGGATCCGTACCTCACTGCGCGAATGACGAGCTGGCCGACGACTGGCGCCGCGGCGGCTACCCGTACAAGTACAAGATGCTGCGGGGCGACTACGAGCAGCAGAAGTTCATCCTGCAGACCGAACTGCTCAAGCTTCAGGCCTGGGTGAAGGCGTCGCGTCAGCGCGTGATCATCGTGTTCGAGGGGCGCGACGCGGCTGGCAAGGGTGGGGCCATCAAACGGTTCATGGAACACCTGAATCCGCGCGGGGCGCGGGTGGTGGCGCTGGAAAAGCCCAGCGAGGTCGAGCGTGGCCAGTGGTATTTCCAGCGCTATGTGCAACATCTGCCCACGGCGGGCGAGATCGTTCTGTTCGACCGCTCCTGGTACAACCGGGCTGGCGTGGAACGGGTCATGGGTTTCTGCACCCCCGCCGAGTACGAGGAATTCCTGCGCCAGGCGCCCGAGTTCGAACGCAATCTGGTGCGCAGCGGCATTCACCTGATCAAGTTCTGGTTCTCCGTCAGCCGCGAGGAGCAACGCCGCCGCTTCAAGGAGCGCGAGGTCCATCCCCTCAAGCAATGGAAGCTCTCGCCCATCGACCAGGCCTCGCTGGACAAGTGGAACGACTACACGCGCGCCAAGGAAGCGATGTTCTTCCACACCGACACCGCGGACTCGCCCTGGATCGTGGTGAAGTCAGACGACAAGAAACGCGCCCGCCTGAACGCCATGCGCTACGTGCTGCACTCGCTGCCCTACGCCGGCAAGGGCGCCCAGCGGATCGGCGCGGTGGACGACCTGCTCGTCGGGCGGGCCAACTTCATCCACGAGCGCGGCGAACACGACCTGGTGACGGGGCGCTACCGCTGACGGCCACGGCTGGGGCCGCGGGCACGCGAGTTGCATGCGCGGACGCGCCACTAAACTCAACCCTTTGACCCCACATTCCCCGCCATGACCTACTGCGTCGCCATCAAGCTCAACGCCGGCCTGGTGTTCCTGTCCGACTCGCGCACCAACGCCGGACTGGACCAGATCAACACCTTCCGCAAGATGATCGTCTATGAAAAGCCGGGCGACCGCTTCATGGTGCTGCTGTCGGCGGGCAACCTGTCCATCTCCCAGTCGGTGCGCGAGATCCTGCAGGTCGAGCAGATCAAGGATCCGGACAGCGGCGAGCCGATCACGATCTGGAACGCCAAGAGCATGTTCGACGCGGCGCGCGTGCTCGGCGCCGCGGTGCGCCACGTGCACCACCGCGACGCCGCCGCGCTGAAGGCGGCCGGCGTGGAATTCAACGTCTCGCTGATCTTCGGCGGCCAGATCCAGGGCGAGGGCATGCGCCTGTTCCAGGTCTATTCGGCCGGCAACTTCATCGAGGCCACGGCCGAGACGCCCTACTTCCAGATCGGCGAATCCAAGTACGGCAAGCCGGTGCTGGACCGCGTCATCACGCCCGAGACGCCGCTGGACGAGGCGGCCAAGTGCGCGCTGGTGTCCATGGACTCCACGCTCAAGTCCAACCTCTCGGTCGGCCTGCCGCTGGACCTGGTGGTGTACCCGGTGGACCAGTTCCAGACCGACCGCGTGGTCTGCATCGACCACGACAACCCCTACTTCCGCATGCTGCACGACAGCTGGGGCCAGAAACTGCGCCAGGTGTTCGACAGCATCGAGGACCCGACCTGGGACGGCGGCGTGACCGAGGTACCGCTCAAAACCGGCTCGCCGCGCAGCAAGCCGCTCAAGAAGATCGCCTCGCCCAAGGAAAAGCTGATCTGACGCCATGGCCCTGATCATCTTCTCGCACGCCAACAGCTTCCCCGCCGGCACCTACGACGTGCTGTTCGATAACCTGCGCGCACGCGGCTTCACGGTGCGGGCACCGGAGAAGTTCGGCCACGACCCGGCCTACCCCGTCAGCAACAACTGGCCGCGCCTGGTGCAGCAGCTGGCGGACTTCGCCAGCGAGGAGGTCCGGCAGGCGGATGAGCCGGCGTTCCTGGTCGGCCACTCGTTGGGCGGCTTCCTGAGCCTGATGTGCGCGGCGCGTCACCCCGAGCTGGGCGGCCGGCGCCTCCAGGGCGTGTTGCTGATCGACTCGCCCATCGTCGGCGGCTGGCGCGCCACGACGCTGGGCATGCTCAAGCGCACGCCGCTCGTCGGCTCGCTCTCGCCAGGCAAGATCAGCCGCTCCCGGCGCAACCACTGGCCGGACCGGGACGCGGCGCTGGAGCACTTCCGGCACAAGAAGGCCTTTGCCCGCTGGGATGAGCAGGTGCTGCGCGACTACATCGCGCACGGCACGCACGACGAGGGGGGGCAGCGCGTGCTGAGCTTCGACCGCGACGTGGAGACCGCGATCTACAACACCCTGCCCGACAACCTGGACCGGCTGCTCAAGCGCCACCCGCTCAAGTGCCCGGTCGCCTTTCTCGGCGGCACGCATTCGGCCGAACTCAAGCAGCTCGGCATGGGGATGACCGAGAAGCTGGTGAAGGGCCGCCTCATGATGCTGGACGGCAGCCACCTGTTCCCGATGGAGAAGCCGCTGGCCACTGCCGCGGCGATTGAGGCCTCGCTGCGCAACCTGGCCGGCTGAGGCAGCGGCACAGCACCACGCGCCGCGCTGCGGCCCGGCGTCAGGCCGCCCAGGTCACCAGGCCGCTCCAGGCCGTGCCCAGCACCACCACGCCGAAGGCGATGCGGTACCAGGCGAATGGCACGAAGCTGTGGCTGGCGATGTAGCGCAGCAGCCAGCGCACGCAGATCCAGGCGCTGATGAAGGAGAACAGCAGCCCGGTGCCGAACAACGGCAGATCCGCCAGCGAGAGCAGCGCGCGCTCCTTGTACAGGCTGTAGGCGCCGGCGCCGATCAGCGTGGGAATGGCCAGGTAGAACGAGTAGTCGGTGGCGGCCTTGCGCGACAGACCCAGCAGCATGCCGCCGATGATGGTGGCGCCGCTGCGGCTGGTGCCCGGGATCATGGCCAGGCACTGCGCCAGGCCGACCTTGATCGCGTCCAGCGGCGTCATGTCCTCCACCGCGTGGATGCGCGCCGCGCTCTGCGGCCGGCGCTCGGCCCACAGGATGATGAAGCCGCCAATGATGAAGGTGCTGGCCACCACCACCGGCGTGAACAGGTTTTCCTTGATCGCCTTGCCCAGCAGCAGGCCCACGATCACCGCCGGCAGGAAGCCGATCAGCACGTTCAGCGCGAAACGCTGCGCCTGCCGCTCGGTGGGCAGCGACACGATGGTGTTGCGGATGGTCTGCCAGTACACGATGATCACCGCCAGGATGGCGCCGGTCTGGATGGCGATGTCGAACACCTTGGCCTTGGCGTCGTCAAAGCCCAGCAGGGCCCCGGCCAGGATCAGGTGGCCGGTGGACGAGATCGGCAGAAATTCGGTCAGGCCCTCGACCACGCCCATGATGACGGCCTTGACCAGCAAAACGATATCCAAGACAACTCCCCGAGAAAAAGACAACCGCGGATGTTACCCCGCGCCTGCGCCGGCACGGGCCGGTTTCCGGCGGCAGCCTCGGCCGGCCGGGAAGATCGGGCTGGCCTCAGGGGCGCGCCAGTGGCTCCAGTTGCAGTTGCACCCCACCCGGCACCACACGCACGGCGCCGGGCTGCAGACCGCGCGCGCGCACCCGCTCCAGCTCCTGCGGCTTGAAGCGGTAGAGCGCCGCCTCGCGCAGCAGGTTCTCGGCGAGCAGGCTGCCGAGCCGGCTGGCGCGGCCCTGCAGCGCCGTGGGCACGCCCGGCGCCTGGAACGACTCGACGCGCGCCTCGGTCAGGCGCACGCTGCCGTCGCCCGGCTCGAAGCGCAGGCCGTAGCTCAGCTCCAGCGTGCCGTCGAACGAGCGCGTGCCCAGCAGCGGCCCGCCCAGCGTGTAGGCCAGGCGCGTGTCCAGGCGCTGGCTCTCGGGCATCAGCCGCAGTTGCGGCTCGCGCAGCACCACGTCGAACACGTCCAGATAGCGTCGGTTGACCGGGAACTGGCGCGCCAGCGCCGCTGCCAGCTGCGCCTCGCTCACCTCGACGACGCGGCCCTGCGACGGCAACGCGGCGCAACCGGCCAGCCACAGCGTGGCCAGCGCCAGCGTCCAGCGCCGGCGGCCGCCGTCCTGACGCGTCATGTTGAAAAACCTGGGCATGTCCACTCCGTCTCTGCACCAGCCGGGCGCCTCACGCCCGGCGCGACGCGGGGGCGCGCCGTCGCCGGATTGTAGAAAGGCGCTGCGCGTCAGCACGCCCATGGGCCGCGCCCTTGCGGCCCCACCACTGACGCCGCGGCAGCCACACTTCGCGCCGACCAACCCGCAGTTCGTCGCATCCCTCTGGCCGCCCGCGGCATCCGGCACCAGAGTGTGCCCCACAGCACGTCACGGAGCCCGCCATGTCCCTCACCCCCGCCATCACCATCCACCTGAGCGCCGCGCTCGCCGCCCTGGTCACCGGCCCGGTCGCCCTCTGGGCACGCCGGGGTCGCACCCAGCGGCCGAAGTTGCACCGCGCCTTCGGCTACGCCTGGGTCACGCTCATGATCGTCGCGGCCACCTCGGCCCTGTTCATCCACGACCCCGTCCTGCCCGGCATCGCCGGCTTCGGCCCCATCCACCTGCTGGTGCCCGTGACCTTCGGCGGCCTGTTCACCGCGTTCCGCTCCCTGGCGCGCGGCGACATCGCCGGCCACCGCAAGACCATGCAGCGCACCTATGTCAGCGCCTGCCTGGTCGCCGGCGCCTTCACCCTGCTGCCCTCGCGCTACCTCGGCCAGCTGGTCTGGGGCCAGTGGCTGGGCCTGCTCTGAAGACGGCACCGCCCGCGATGGCACTGCCGCATACTCGCGCCATGCCGCCCTTTCGTCCCGCCCTCCTGCTGCGCCGCGCACTGGTCGTGGCCGGCTTCAACACGGTACTGGCGTTGGCCCTGACCGTCGCCGGCCAGCATGGTTTTGGCCAGAACCTCCTGTATTCGCAGCTGATCGGCATCTCGATCTGGGGGCTGATCGACGGCGGCCGCCTTGTGCTCGCCCCACGCGGCGGGTCGAGCGCGCCGGCCATGACCGGCCTGGTCGTGCTGGCGGTGCTCGTTGGCTATGTCGGCGGCAGCGCGGCGGGCGACCTGCTGCTCGGTCTGGCACCGCTGGAGAGCCTGCGCCGGCATGCCGGGGCCACCGCCGCCTTGCTGCTGATGTCGCTGGCCGCCGGCGGCTTCGGCACCTATTACTTCACCAGCCGGGAACTGCTGGCGCGTGCACGACTGGCGCAGGAGGAGGCCCAGCGCCAAGCCAGCGAGGCCCGCCTGAAGCTGCTGGAGACCCAGCTGGAGCCGCACATGCTGTTCAACACCCTGGCCAACCTGCGCGCCCTGATCGGCCTGGACCCCGCCGCCGCGCAGCAGATGCTGGACCGCCTCAACGACTACCTGCGCGCGACGCTCAGCGCCTCGCGCGCCACGCGCCATCCGCTGGCCGCCGAGTTCGAGCGGCTGCGCGACTACCTCGAACTCATGGCCGTGCGCATGGGCCCGCGCCTGGCCTACAGCCTGGACCTGCCTGACGAGCTGCGCGCGGTGCCCGTGCCGCCGCTGCTGCTGCAGCCCCTGGTGGAGAACGCCATCCGCCACGGCCTGGAGCCCCAGGTGGCCGGCGGCCGCATCGAGGTGCGCGCCCGCCGCCACGGCGCGCTGCTGCAGCTCGTGGTGGGAGACACCGGCGCGGGCCTGCCGACGCTGCCACGGGCGCCCGAGTCCGCACCGGCCGGCCACGGCGGCTTCGGCCTGACCCAGGTGCGCGAACGCCTGGCCACCGCCTTCGGTCCACAAGCCTCGCTGGAATTGACCGCTGGCGATCCCCGGGGGACTGCGGCCATCCTCCAATTCCCACTGGAAAAGTCATGACCGGACCCACCGCCCTGATCGCCGAGGACGAACCCCTGCTCGCCGCCGCCCTGCGGGCCGAGCTGGCGCGCGCCTGGCCCGAGCTGCAACTGCTGGCCACCGTGGGCGACGGCCAAGCCGCCGTGGCCCAGGCGCTGGCCCTGCAGCCCGACGTGCTGTTCCTGGACATCCGCATGCCAGGGCAAAGCGGCCTGGACGCCGCCGGCGAACTGGCCGACGCCTGGTCCGCCGACGGCCCACGCCCGTTTCCGGCCCTGGTGTTCGTCACCGCCTATGACAGCTACGCCGTGCAGGCCTTTGACGCGCAGGCCGTGGACTACCTGCTCAAGCCCGTGCAGTCGGCCCGACTGCGCCAGACCGTCCAGCGGCTGCAGGCCCTGCTGGCGAGCCGGGCGCCGGCGACGACCACCCCCCAGGCGCTGGACCAGACCGCGCAGCGCCTGCGCGAGCTGCTGGACACCCTGCAGCCTGCCCCCCCGGCATCAGCCGGGACCGAAGCGCTGCGCTGGCTGCAGGCCAGCCTGCCCGGCTCGGGCGGCGACGCCATCCGGCTGGTGCCCCTGGAAGACGTGATCTATCTGCAGGCGGCCGACAAGTACCTGCGTGTGCTGACCGCGCAGGCCGAGTACCTGCTGCGCACGCCGCTGAAGGAGCTGCTGCCGCGGCTGGACGCCGCCACCTTCTGGCAGATCCACCGCGGCACCGTGGTGCGCGCCAGCGCCATCGACACGGTGTCGCGCGACACCGCGGGCCGCCACAGCCTCAGCCTGCACGGCCGCCCCGACCGTCTGGCCGTGAGCCGGCTGTACAGCCAGCGCTTCAAGGCGCAATAGCCGCCGAAACGCCCCAAAGCAAAGGGCCCGCCAAGGCGGGCCCACGTTGCGTCAGACGCCAGCAGGATCAGTCACGCCAGCCGTCATGACGGTGATGATGGCGCTTGTGCTTGTGCCAGCCCCGGCCGTCGCCATAGCCATAGCCAGGCTCCACCCAGCCGGCCTGGTAGACCGGACGCGGCTGCACATAGACCGGCTGCGGCGCGTAATACACCGGCGCGGGGCGGTACACCGGGCGCGGCTGCACATAGACCGGCTGCGGCGCCACATAGACGGGTTGCGGCGCCATGTAAACCGGCGGCGCATTGGCCACGCCCACGGACACGCCGGGCGACTGCACGCCCACCGACCAGAACACGTCGTCCCTCGCCTGGGCCGAACCTGCGGCAACCAACGCCGCAGCACCCACCGCCACCATCCCGGCAGCGGACCAGACGGACCGCATCACAGTTCGACTGAATTTCATAAGCTTCTCCTTTTATGGGTCGCACGACGGGCCCCTGACCCATCCATGCATTGATTAAACGCGGAAAACCCTGACACGGATGAACGGCCCGGCCCCAAAAAAGTTGCTAGTGGTAACTCACATTCAGTTACGCAAGCCCCTACCCACGGGCCGCCGAGGTGGCGTCAGCCATCCCGCCACCGTCTGCCAGCCCACTGAAAACCTTAAGACCGCCGCCTAAAATTGTTTCATGAACACCCCCGCCCACAAAAACACCCCCGCTGAAGCCCCCAAGGTCAGCAACTTCCTGCGCCAGATCATCGAGCACGATCTGAGCAAGGGCACCTACGCCGGCCGCCACTGGAGCGGCCGCCCGGGCGACGCCGACCAGCAGGCCCAGGGCGCGCCCGACCTGGCCAGCATCCGCACCCGCTTCCCGCCCGAGCCGAACGGCTACCTGCACGTCGGCCACGCCAAGAGCATCTGCCTGAACTTCGGCCTGGCGCGCGACTACCACGGCATCTGCCACCTGCGCTTCGACGACACCAATCCCGAGAAGGAAGACACCGAGTACGTGGACTCCATCATCGACGCGGTGAAGTGGCTCGGCTTCGACTGGAACGGCAGCCCGAGCGCCGCCCCCTACCAGGCCAGCGACTACTTCGACTTCATGTACCGCGCAGCCGTCTACCTGATCGAGACCGGCCACGCCTACGTCGATGAGCAGACGCCCGAGCAGATGCGCGCCAACCGTGGTGACTTCGTCCACCCCGGCACCGACAGCCCGTTCCGCAACCGCACCCCGGCCGAGAACCTGGCGCGCTTCCGCGAGATGCGGGACGGCCAGCTGCCCGACGGCGCCGCCGTGCTGCGCGCCAAGATCAGCATGGGCCACCCCAACATCAACCTGCGCGATCCGGCCATCTACCGCATCAAGCACGCCGAGCACCACGCCACCGGCGCCAAGTGGTGCATCTACCCGATGTACAGCTTCGCCCACCCGATCGAGGACGCGCTGGAGTGCATCACTCACAGCATCTGCACGCTCGAATTCGAGGACCAGCGCCCGTTCTACGACTGGACGCTGGAGCGCATCGTGCCCATCCTGCGCGCGCCCCAGTTCGCCCACGCCCGCGCGCTGATCGAGAAGATCGAGCAGCAGGGCCTGGAGGCCGGCAAGGAATTCGCCCTGCACTGCCACAATCACGCCGACAAGCTCTTCGCCAGCGCCGCCGAAGGCCAGATGCGTGCCCTGTTCGTGCGCTGGGAGCATGACCGCGAGGCCGTGCTGCGCGACCTGCCCGAGTTCTTCAACCTGCTCAAGACCGAGACCGCGCAGTTCACCCCGCTGCTGGCCCACGCCCTCGATCAGGAGCGGCCCAACCCCTTCCTGCTGCCGCACCAGCACGAATTCGCGCGGCTGAACCTGACCTACGTCGTCACCAGCAAGCGCAAGCTGGCGCAACTGGTCAACGAAGGCCGTGTCTCGGGCTGGGACGACCCGCGCATGCCAACCATCGTCGGCCTGCGCCGGCGCGGCTACACGCCCGAGGCCATCCAGCTGTTCGCCGAGCGCATCGGCGTCACCAAGAGCGACAGCTGGATCGACTACAGCACGCTGGAAGGCTGCCTGCGCGACGACCTCGACCCCAAGGCCGGCCGCGCCATGGCCGTGCTCGACCCGGTCAAGCTCGTCATCACCAACTGGGACGAAGTGATGGGCGCCGGCAAGCTGGACGCCTGCAGCGCCCCGGTGCACCCGCACCACCCCGAGCTGGGCAAGCGCAGCTTCCAGTTCGGCAAGGAACTGTGGATCGAGCGCACCGACTATGAGGAAACCCCACCCAAGGGCTTCTTCCGCCTGTTCCCGGGCAACAAGGTGCGCATGAAGTACGGCCACGTCATCGAGTGCACCGGCGCCGTGAAGGACGCCGACGGCAACGTGACGGAAGTGCACGCCACCCTGATCCCCGACACCAAGAGCGGCACCCCGGGCGCCGACAGCGTCAAGGTCAAGGGCGTCATCACCTGGGTTGGCGCCGCCGACGGCGTGCCCGCCGAAGTGCGCCTGTACGACCGCCTGTTCGCCGACGCGCAGCCAGACGCCGGCGGCAAGGACTTCCTCGCCGCGCTGAACCCGGACAGCCTGCAGACCGTCACCGGCTACGTGGAACCGTCCCTCGCCACCTGCGCGCCGGACGCCAAGTTCCAGTTCGAGCGTCACGGCTACTTCGTCGCCGACCGCGTGGACCATGCGGCGGGCAAGCCGGTGTTCAACCGGGTGACGGGGTTGAAGGACTCGTGGGGGAAGTGATGAAGGCCATCTGGAACAACACCGTCATCGCCGAAAGCGACGACACCGTCCTCGTAGAGGGCAACCACTACTTCCCCGAAAGCGCGCTCAAGCGCGAGTTCGTCACCTTCAGCAACCACAAGACCAGCTGCCCCTGGAAAGGTCAGGCCAGCTACTACTCGCTGCTGGTCAACGGCGAGATGCTCACCGACGCCGTCTGGTACTACGCCGACCCCAAGCCCGAGGCCGAGATGGTGCGCGGGCGCGTGGCGTTCCAGCGGGGCGTGACGGTGGCGTGAGCTGAATCCCCCAATGACCACGCCCGACTTCAGCCCGGCCGCCGAGCGCAACAAGCAGCCCATCCTCGACGTGCTGCGCGGCCTGCTGCCCGCGCGGGGCCGCGCGCTGGAGATTGCCTCCGGCACCGGCCAGCATGCGGCGTGGTTCGCCGCCCACCTGCCGCAGTGGAGCTGGCAACCCACCGAGCTGCGGCAAGAGGCGCTGCAGGGCATCGCCGCGCGGGTGGCGATGGAGGAGCTGACCAACGTGCGGGCGCCGCTGTGCCTCGACGTGCTGGCCCCCGACTGGCTGCCGGGGGACCCCGAGCCCTATGACCTGATCTACTGCGCCAACCTGCTGCACATCGCCCCGTGGGCCACCTGCGCCGCCCTGATGCGCGGCGCCGCGCGCCATCTGGCGATGGGCGGCAGGCTGGTCACCTACGGCCCGTACCTGGAGGACGAGGTGGCCACGTCGCCGGGCAACCTGGCGTTCGACCAGAGCCTGCGCGCGCAGGACCCGGCCTGGGGCATCCGGCGCCGCGAGGACGTGGAAGAACAGGCCCACGCCGCCGGCCTGCGCCTGGCCGAGCGCCACGCCATGCCGGCCAACAACCTGCTGCTGGTCTGGACGCGGGCAAGCTGAAGCAGACCCCGACGGCAACCTTTGGCTGCGGCAGGCTGATCTCGCTATTTTTTCCATAGCCTTGCACGCTGGTTCATCAAGGACGGGATGCCCGATTCGCGCAAGATTCGGTTAACCTCCCCGCCTTATCCACCCATCAAGGAGTCCCTCATGAAGAAGCTCAACGTCACCATCGAACTCGAAATGTCGGTCCCCGACGACTGGGAACTGGTCGGCACGTCCGAGGGGACGCCGGTCATCAAGCTGCCCAACGGCGAGTTCCTGGACATCGCCATCGAGCCGCTCTTTGCCAGCAACCCCGAGGAGACCTGGAGCAGCACCGATGACGAGGGGGTGCTCAACGACATCCTGGACATGGTGGAAAGTGAAGCCGTCACTTACGAGTTCGTGACCCACTGAGCCCATGCCCACAGCCTGCCGCCGCCCGCCGCTGACCCGCCGCACCGCCCTGCTCGGCGCCCTGGGCCTGCTGGCCTTGCCGGCCTCGCGGCTGGCCGCCGCCCCTGCCCAGGCCGACCTCTGGCCCCGCGCCTTGCCCGTGCCGGGCGGCGTGGCGCGGCTGTCGCTGGGTCCGGCGGCCGCGCGGCCGGTGGCGCAGGCGGGCGACGTACCGGTGCTGGTGGTGGGAGACGCGATCGAGTGGACGGCGCTGGTCGGCATCCCGCTGGCCGCCGGGCCAGGCGAGGCGGCCATCACGGTGCAGACCGAGGGCGGCGGCCGGCGGCAGGTGAGCTACACGGTGGCGCCCAAGGCGTACCGCGAGCAGCAACTGAAGGTGGCGCCGCGCACGGTGGACCTGTCGCCAGAGGACCAGGCGCGCTACGAGCGCGAGCGCGCGCACCAGGCGGTGGTGATGGCCACGTTCAGCGAGCCGCTGCCACCGTCCCTGCGCATGCAGGTGCCGACGCCGGGGCCGCGCTCCAGCTCGTTCGGGCTGCGCCGCGTGTTCAACGGCCAGGCACGCAATCCACACAGCGGCATGGACATCGCGGCGGCCACGGGCACGCCCGTGGTGGCACCGCTGCCGGGCCGGGTGATCGACACGGGCGACTATTTCTTCAACGGCCAGACGGTCTGGCTGGACCACGGCGGCGGGCTGCTGAGCATGGTGTGCCACCTGAGCGCCATCGACGTGCGGACCGGCGACCTGCTCACGAGCGGCCAGCGCCTGGGCGCAGTGGGCGCCACCGGCCGCGTGACGGGGCCGCACCTGCACTGGGGCGTGATGCTGAACCGCGCGATGGTGGACCCGGCGCTGTTTCTGGCCGGGTGAGGCGCTTCAGAGCCTCTTGGGCAGCTTTTTTTCGACGGGGTTGGCGGTCAGCCAGTTGGCCGGGTAGGCGCGCATGAACTCGCGGGCCTTCTCGGGGTGGGCGCTCAGCCAGGCGTCGTAGGCGCCCTCGTTCAGCACCGCTGGCATGCGTTTTTCGCTGCCGGGCTGCTGGTAGCGGTGCATCAGGGCGTGGTTGTTGGCGTTCACCGTGAGCACGGTGTAGCTGACGATGACCTCGCCCTCGGCGCCGGTCCAGCGCTCCCACAAGCCGGCCACGCCCATGGGCTTGCCGTCCACCCGGGCAATGCGGGTGGGCACGGCCCGGCCGCTGCGCCAGTCGTCCACAAAGAACGCCATCATCGGCACGATGCAGCGCCGCCCGCCCAGCCAGGCGTCCCGGAAGTTGTTGGACGTGCTGACGGTTTCCGAGCGGGCGTTGACCAGCTTGGTTGAACGCAGCTTGGCGTCGGAGGCGGACTTGACCCACGGCGGCACCAGGCCGAACTGGCCGGCCGCCAGCTCCCGCAGGGGCTGCTCAGGATCAGCGACGCCCTCCGCCTTGCGGATGAACACGCCGGGCTTGCGGGGCCAGACCTCGCCCTCCACGGCCGGATCGGGGGCGGCCACCTTGAAGGCCTCGGGGTACAGCGTGGCGAGCGGAACGCTCTCGTAATGGACACTCATGTGGCGATGCTATCGCAGCGCCCGCCTCGGGCGAGCGGCCTGCGCAGCCCGCAAGGCCGCGGCGTCTACTCCACCAGCGCCTGCTCCACCACCAGATAGCGCTTCACCAAGTCGAAAAAGCTCTCGTAGAAGGCATCGGACGCGATGGTTTCGCTGCCGACCTTGACCAGGGACTCACCGCCCGACGTGAAGGGCAGCGAGACGGAGCCGATCGCGCCGACACCGAGGCTGGCGGAGCTGTTGGTCTTTTTCAGGGTGTAGCGGTCCTGCAGGGCGGAAACGAAGCCGATGCTGACCCTGCCGTCGTTGCCTTCGGGCACGCAGACGACGCGGATCATCATCTGCAGGTTCGATTCGGCGTCGGGCTGGAAGCTCTTCTTGCCTTCGATCAGATCCGTGTTGGCGGTACTGACGATGTAACCCTGGCTGAGCAGGGCGCGGCGGGCCGCCTCGCAGGTCTGCACGGGCGTGGCGTCAAAGAGGCGGGAATAGGTATCGACCGAGCCGAATTTCTCCTGCGGCGGCAAGGTCTTGCCGGGGCTGGAACACCCTGCCAGCAGGGCTGAGAGGCACACCCCGGTCCACCACGCGGCGCGCCGGAACGGCGCGCGGGCGGCGGCTTGAACGGGGGCGCGTGGGCGCATCCATGACAGACTCAAAACCGGGTACTCCTGAAGGCATGAACTCTCGGGTGTGGCGCGGGGCCGGACCACCTCAGCCTCTGAGGGCGATGTCCTGCGGTCGGTTCCCTGGATTTTAGGAGGGTGCGCCGTCAGGGCTTCTCCGGCCCCGATGTTTGCGCCAGCACAAACATCGGGGCTGTCGCGTCATCTTTGTCACGTCGCTGCCCCGAGCGGCTCATCTCGCCGGCTTATGCTGGTCGTTTTGTTCACGAACACCAAGGAGGACGCCCCATGAAGACCATGAAAGCCGCCGTCTATGTCGAGCCTGGCCGCATCGAGCTGACCGACAAGCCGATCCCCGATGTCGGCCCCAACGACGCGCTGATGCGCATCACCACCACCACCATCTGCGGCACCGACGTGCACATCCTCAAGGGCGAATACCCGGTGGCCAGGGGGCTGACGGTCGGCCATGAGCCGGTGGGCGTCATCGAGAAGCTGGGCAGCGAGGTGAAGGGCTACCGCGAAGGCCAGCGCGTGATCGCCGGCGCCATCTGCCCCAGCTTCACCTCCTACGCCTGCCAGGACGGCTATCCGTCGCAGGACGGCGCCTACCTGCAGACGGCCATCGGCTGCCCCTGCCACGGCTACAAGGCCACCGGCGGCTGGCGCTTCGGCAACCTGATCGACGGCACGCAGGCCGAATACGTGCTGGTGCCCGACGCCATGGCCAACCTCGCGCCCGTGCCGGACGGCCTGACGGACGAGCAGGTGCTGATGTGCCCCGACATCATGTCCACCGGCTTTGCCGGCGCGGAAAAAGCCGACATCCGCATCGGCGACGTGGTGGCCGTCTTCGCGCAGGGCCCGATCGGCCTGTGCGCCACGGCGGGCGCGCGGCTGAAGGGTGCCAGCACGATCATCGCGGTGGACGGCATCAACAGCCGGCTGACCATTGCGCGCCAGATGGGCGCGGACGTGACGCTGAACTTCCACGAGGTGGACGTGGTTTCGGAGATCCTCAAGCTCACCGGCGGACGCGGCGTGGACTCGGCCATCGAGTGCCTGGGCACGCAGGCCACCTTCGAGGCGGCGCTGCGGGTGCTCAAGCCGGGCGGCACGCTGTCCAGCCTGGGGGTGTACTCGACCGACCTGACGATTCCGCTGTCGGCCTACGCGGCCGGCCTGGGCGACCACAAGATCGTCACCTCGCTGTGCCCCGGCGGCAAGGAGCGCATGCGCCGGCTGCTGAACATCGTGCAGTCGTCGCGCGTGGACCTGAGCCCGCTGGTGACGCACCGCTACAAGCTCGACGACATCGTGTCCGCCTACGACCTGTTCTCGCATCAGCGCGATGGCGTGCTGAAGGTCGCCATCACGCCGAACTGACCCGGTCAGTGCTGCGCCGCGACGCCCGGCAGGAACTCGATGCCGGTGCGCTTGACCAGTTCGGCGTAGCTGATCGGCTCCGAGGTCTGCGTCTCGTCGCTGTTGGCCTGCCAGTAGGCCCAGGCGCGGTTGCGCGCGGCATCGTACACCAGCTTGTACAGGTACTTGGGCACGCGGACCTGGTTGGGGCCGATGCTGCCGCTGATGGGGGTGAACACCGGGCCGGTGATCACGTACACGTCCCCCGCGGCGCGGCTGGCGTAGCGGCGCGTGTCCTTCTCGATCTTGGCCCAGGGTCCGGAGTTGTGCTTGGGCGCCTGCGGCACCATGTTGGCCAAGGAGAAGCTCTGCGCCATCGCCTGGGCCGTGGGCATGTCGCCCGCCGGTGCCATGTGCCCGCGCGAATAGCCCGAGTTCTTGTAGTCCTCCAGCTGCGCCCGCTCGGCGCTGGGCAGGCGGGCGTCGGCGAAGAAGCGGTTGGTGCGCTTCTCGTCGGCATCGGCCACGCTGGCCTGGCTCAGGCGTTGCGCGACGAACACCGGCGTCCGGGTCTCGCCGCTGTGCAGGATCGCGAAGGCGTCGTAGCACAGGGGGCGCTGCAGCGGTCGCGGCTTCACGATGGGCGGCTGGCCCTGGGCAAAGAACTGCGGGCAGGCCTCGAAGCCGGGGGCCGCGTGGGCGCCCAGGGTGGCGGCGCTCGCCACCACGACGGCCCAGGCGCGAAGCCGTTTATTGATCTTCTGTACGTGTGTCAATCGGATTTTCCTCATTGAATGGGGGCCCGATTGCATCACCGCCAACTTGTTGGCGTTGTCCGGTTTTCAAATCCCTGTCAGCCAAAGGGATTACTTGGCGTTGCCGCCCCGACGAAGGTGAGCAGGCCCGGCCGTGGGCCCCCTTCAACAGCCGCTTCGGTCTCGGCCAGACTTATGCCCACCGTCTGTGCAGCAACATGTGGATAAGCACGGGGATAAGCGTCGAAACCCGCGCCAGCCTTGGCCCGGCGCGGGGCGCCTGTTTTTTGAGCACCCCGACTGGCGTCACCCGAGAATCGGGGTCAGCACCCGAATGACCTCCCGACAAGCCCCCTTCGCCTCGGTGCCGTAACATGGGCCCACAAAGTCTCATCCCGAGACCGATCACGGAGGTCCCATGGCCAAAGGCGAACAGCGCAGCAACAAGATGACGAAGAAACCCAAGAAGGACACTTCGCCGCCCAAACCGGGCTCTGGCTCGGACCGTCCGATGCCCCCCGTCACGACCGTGGTGCCGCGCGGCAAGGTCAAGGACAAGTAAGAGGCCCGGCCTCGGGCGCCAAGCTCACCGAAAGGCATGGCGCGTTCACGGTGACGCTGGAAGAATGGCATGGCGGCACCGGCGGTTCCGTCGATGCCTCTGACCCAGCGAGGGACCCATGGCCTACCAACTCCACTACTGGCCCACCATCCAGGGCCGCGGCGAATTCGTGCGGCTGGCGCTGGAAGCGGCCGACGCGCCCTACCTCGACGTCGCCCGAGGACCGAACGGCCAAGGTCTGGCCGCGATGGAACGCTACCTCGAAGGCGATGCTGTGGCCCGGCCGCCCTTCGCCTGTCCCTTCCTGGTCGATGGCGGACGGGTGATCGGCCAGACGGCGGCGATCCTGCTGTACCTGGGGCCCCGGCTGGGCCTGGTGGCCCGGGGCGAGGCGGACCGGCTGTGGACCCACCAGCTGCAGCTGACCATCGCCGACGTGGTGGACGAGGTGCACGCCACGCACCACCCGATTGGCAGCGGCCTGTATTACGAGGACCAGCGGCCGGAGGCCAGGCGCTGCGCCGAGCATTTCCGAGACGAGCGCCTGCCCAAGTTCCTGACCTGGTTCGAGACGGTGCTGGCGCGCAACCCACGCAACGCCGGCGGGCGCGGACCGCACCTGGTCGGAGGGCGACTCAGCTACGCCGACCTGTCCCTGTTCCAGCTGGTCGAGGGCCTGGGCTACGCCTTCCCGAAGGCGACGCAGCGCCAGCTGGAGCACGCGCCGCGGGTGACGGCGCTGCACGCCAGCGTGGCGCGGCACCCGCGCGTGGCCGCCTACCTGGCGAGCGAGCGGCGCATTCCGTTCAATGAAGAGGGCATCTTCCGGCGTTATCCGGAACTGGATGGCTGAGGCGGCCCGCCCGTCATGCGTCCCCGGGTCAGGGGCCGATCACGGCTTCGATCTTTGCCTGCCACTTCAGGGCCAGCTTGCGATACCCGCCCCGGTTGGGGTGGATTTCATTCAGCCAGTCATGGCTGTTTCCCGTCGCATCGCGGTCCGCGCGCGTCAGCGTGCCGACGGTATCGACCACATGGACGTTGGGCAGGTTCAGGGAAAGGATCACGCCGCGCAACCTGTCAATCAGGAGATCGGCCACGGATGGCCAGAGCGTCTCGGGCACCTGATGCGCCGTCAGCGCCGGCAGCAGCCACGGCCCCATGCCCGGCCCTGCGGGGGCGTCTCGGGGCGTGAGGCGGTCGTAGGTGTGAACGAAGATGGGGGTGGCGGCGTTCCTGGCGCTGTTGCCGACAAAGGCGGAGATCTTCTTGAAATTGGCCCGCAGGTAGGCCTCGAACTGGCCCCACCCCTCCTCGCGCAGGCAATCCGCGGCGGCCCCGGGTGGGTCCGCCGCGGAACAGAGCCTGAGGATGCGCTGATCCACGTATTTCTCGTTCACGGCGTCGATCAGATCGTTGCCGCCGCCGCTGAGCAGGATCGCGTCGAATTTCCAGGCCCGGTTGCCGTAGCTGCCGCCGTCGATCAGCGACGGGAAGTTGCTGTCACGCCACCAGTCCGCCATGTGATCCAGCGTGTCGCCGAACATGGCGGTCTTGGTCACGAGCGTGCTTTGCGTCAATTGCAGGAAGTCAATCAGGTTGTAGCCCATGAAGGAGCCGAAGGAGAACCACGAGTCGCCTTCGGCCAGCATGTGGCGCCCATAGTCCGAGGGACTGCTCCCGGCCTCGCCGTTGTTGAGCTGCCAGGGTGGGATGGAATGAACCGGAACGGGCATGACGAACTCCGGGGAATGGCCGCCTCGATGCGCGGAGCCGTTGCGTTGTTGCCAGGAAGGTCTTCTCCCGTGCCATCCGGCAGACATTGAAGCGTATGCGCTGGACATCGGCGGTTCACGGCGGGCCGCCTGTTTTTGCGCTTCTTACATTTCCCTGGTACCCATCGGGGGGTTGGCCGGGTGTTGGCGCCGCCCTACCCGCCCGCCGGCCGCAGCACCTGGTCCGCGTTCTCGCGCAGTTGCACGGCGATGCCTTCGGCCAGATGGAGTCGGCGCAACACCCAGGGGCTGAGGTCCTGCTCGAAGGGGTCGGACAACGGCACCGGACCAGGCGACGCGACTGCCCCAGGCGCCGCCGGGGCCTCCACTTCCCGGGCGGTCAGCAGGGCCTCGATGGCATCGGCGGACTGCTGCAGCGGGGCGCTGATCTGCTCCGGGTTCAGACGCCCGCGGCGCATCAGCAGCATGGTCTTGATGGTGCTCAGTTGCGCCAGCAGCTGGTAGCTGTGCGCCAGCAGCCGGCCCAGCGGCTCCAGCGGCGGGCGCACGGCGCGCGGCTCGGACAGGGAGCGCTGCGTGGCCTGCACCAGCGCGGAGAGGCTGTCATAGGCCTCGCGCCGGGCCAGGCGCCAGGCCAGCTCGGGCGCGTTGTCCACTGCCTGCAGCTGACCCAGGCCGAGGGAGACGCGGGCGTGGCGCGCCTGCGCCGCCAGGGCGCGCGTCACCAGGGCCGGGATCTGGTGGCGCTCCCACGAGGGCAGCACGTAGGCGAAGGCCCAGGCGATGGCGACGCCGAGCAGGGTGTCGGCCATGCGCTCGACCAGCTCGAAGGCCGGGCTGGCACCGGCGTGGATCATGTGCGCCTGCAGCAGGCCCAGCACGGTGGCGGCGACCGCGGTCACGAGGTAGCGCCGCACGGCGAAGGCGTGCGCGATGGCCTGGGCCAGCGTGACGATGAGCAGCAGCACCGGCAGGGGCGGATGCGCCGACAGCAGGGCCCCGGCCAGCAGGCAGCCCAGCAGGGTGCCGGCGACGCGGCTGTTGCGCCGCTCCAGGGTCTGGGCCAGGCTGCCGCGCAGCACCACCACGATGGTCAGCAGGATCCAGTAGTCGTGCGTGCCCCAGGGCAACGCCAGCGAGATGGCGTAGGCGATGCCGATGGCCAGCGCGGCGCGGATGGCGTGGCGCAGCGGCGGCGCATCCCAGTGCCAGAGCGTGGCGACGGGCCGCCACGACCAGTCGGTGGGACTGACGAACATCTGCCAGGTGGCGCGCACCAGCGCCAGGTCGGGCTCGGCCTCCCCGCGCGCCAGCGCCACCAGGCGCAGGGTCTCGTCATCGATGTAGCCGACGCGGTTGGCCAGTCCGCGCGCCAGCACGGCCAGCGACGGGGCGGCGCCTTCGGGCACGGCGGAGGCCTCCCCGGACAGTCGCAGCGCGGCGAGCTCGGGTCGGCGGCTGGCGAAGGACGCGGGCCGGCGGCCGCCGAAGAGGGCATCGGCCAGTTCTTCCACCTCGTTGGCCAGCGAGCCGAGCACGTCGCTCAGCACGGTCAGCACCGGCGCGTGGCCGGGGTGGGCCTTCAGGGCATCGAGGTCCAGCTCGCTGGCGAGCAGGTGATCGCGCAGCTCCAGCACCTGCAGCAGCAGGCCGGCCAGTTGCTGGCGACGCGGCGTGCGCGGGGCTTCGAGGATGAGGTCGCGCGCGGCCTGCAGCTGGTCGGCCAACGCGGCCTGCTGCTGCAGCAGCTGGCCGATCAGCGGCTTGTCGTGGCCGCCGCCCTCGGCGCCTTCGGGGGCAAACTGCCGCGCCTGCGTGCGCATCAGCCGGGCCAGCGACAGCAGCGAATCGGCCAGCAGCTGCACACGGTAGCGCGCGTTGAGCACGGCATTGGCCAGCGTGGCGTAGGCGAGGTACAGGCCCGCGCCGAGCAGGAAATACCCGCTGCTGACGAGGGCGCTGGCCTCGTCGGCATGGGGCACGGCCATCGAGAAGATCATGGAGAACATGATCGAGATCGAGATCGGCAGCCCGCGCTTGCCCCAGGCCGCCGCCAGGAAGGCGATGAAGGTGGCGGGCACCAGCAGCAGGCCCAGCCGGACCGGCGCCGCGTGCAGCATCTGGGCGGCGAAGAACAGCGGCAGGCCGATCAGCGCCGCCGGCAGCAGCTGCCAGAACTTGCCGCGCTTGGGCGCCGGGCTGTCGGGCGGAATGCAGACCACCACGCCGACCGAGGCCGCCGCGGCGGCCAGATCGCCCAGGAAGAACTGGACGCCGCCCGAGATCAGCAGCAGGCCGAGCGCGGCCGACAGGCCATTGGTGACGTAATGGCTCAGCGCCACGCGCAGCGCCAGCCGGGCGCGGCGTTCGGAGAAAAAGGGGATGGACATGGAGGGCGACTGGCAGGCTGCGGTGAGGAACACCTTGGGCGGCAAGTCTATCGAGAAAGCACGTGGCGGCATGACGGCGGCGGGCGGCGGACCCGTTGCGCCCGGCCTCCGGGGACGCGCGCCCTACAATCCGCGCCGATGACACAGACGCCTCACTCTCTCGCCTCCGCCTCCGCGCCCGCCTCCACCCCGCGCCGGGCGCTTCCCCTGCTGCTGCTCGCCCTGCTCGCCCCGCTCGGCGGCTGCGCCGTGGTGGATGCGGCGGCGGGCGCCGCCATCTCCGTGACGGGCGCCGTGGTGTCCACCGGCGTCACGCTGACCGGCAAGGCGATGGGCGCGGGCATCGACGCGCTGTCCTCCAGCAAGAGCGCGCCGGGCGACAACAGCGGCATCGTCATCCGCGAGAACATCCGCCCGGCCGACGCCGCGCCGGGCAGCGCGGCCACCCAGCCCGAGGGTTGACGCCGGGGCGGCGCGCCGCCCCGGCCGGCTGGCAATTCCGGCACCGGCGCCTACACTGGATCAAGCCGCAGGCAACTTCCTCCGCACGCCTGCAAGGAGACCGCGATGCAAGCTCCCGGCAATCCCGTCGTCTGGTTCGAACTGTATGTGACCGACTTGGCGCGGGCCAAGACCTTCTACAAGGCCGTGTTCCAGGTGGAACTGACCGACATGGTCATGCCGCCCGGCAGCGAAAACCTGCAGATGAGCACCTTCCCCTGGGTGGAAAAAGGCCCGGGCGCGACGGGCGCCCTGGTGAAAAGTCCGCACATGGGTCCGGGCGGCGGCGGCACGCTGGTGTACTTCTCCTGCGCCGACTGCGCGGTGGAGGCGGCGCGGGCCGAGGCCTCGGGTGGCAAGGTCTGCCAGCCCAAGATGAGCATTGGCCCCTACGGCTTCATCGCCATCGTGCAGGACAGCGAGGGCAACACCATCGGCCTGCACTCGATGTAGCAACGGTCGCCGGCATGACCGGCACGCCGATGCCGTTCAGGTATCGGCTGGTGGCACTTGGTCGCGCTCGGCGCGGGGCTGCCCCTTCTTGCGCTTCGTGCGTGCTTCCTTCTCGGCGCGCCGCTCGGCCTCCGCCTGCTCGCCGGCGGCCAGCCAGGCGGCAAACTCCTCGGGCGTCTCCAGCGTGATGCGGCCCATCACGCCGCTGCGGAAATCGGTCAGCACCACCTCGGCGGCCTTTTGCAGGTTGATGCGCCCGCCCGCCTGCACCGCCCCGCGCTTGCGGCCGATGGCGGCCAGCAGTTCATCGTCCTTCAGCGCCGCCAGGGCCTCGGCCGTGCCGCCGAGCTTGTAGCGCGCCAGCACTTCGGCGGCGTAGTGCCGTTGCAGGTAGCCCAGCAACTCCAGCGCCACCAGCTCCTCGTCGTAGGCGTTGCGCCCCACCGCGCCGCTGGCGGCCAGGCGGTCGCCGCTTTCCGGCACGATGATGCGCGGCCAGAGCACGCCGGGCGTGTCGTACAGGTAGAACGCATCGGCCAGCACGATGCGCTGCTCCTGGCGAGTGATGCCAGCCTCGTCGCCGGTCTTGGCGGCGCGCTTGCCAGTCAGCGTGTTGATCAGCGTGGACTTGCCGACGTTGGGAATGCCGCAGATCAGCACGCGCATCGGCTTGTCCATGCTGCCGCGCGTGGGCGCGAGCGCGTGGCAGGCGTCGATCAGCACCTTGGCCGGCGCGGTGACGGTGGCATCGAGCGCCACCGCGCGCGTGGCGGACTGGGCGTTGTAGTGGGCCAGCCAGAGCGCGGTGCACGCCGGGTCGGCCACATCCTGCTTGTTCAGCACCTTCAGCGACGGCTTGCCCGCCGTCAGCTGCGCCAGCAGCGGGTTCGCGCTGGAGCCGGGCAGGCGCGCGTCGAGCATCTCGATGACGACGTCGATCTCCTTGACCCGCTCGGCAATGGCCTTGCGGGTCAGGTGCATGTGACCGGGAAACCACTGAATGGCCATGAGGTCTGTTCCTTCGTTCGGTGGTTCGGTGAATGGGGCGGGCGCCTCGCGTGGATTGTGTACCGCTTGCACCCGCCTGGGAAAGCTACGATTTTAATAGCTGATCAGGCAAGTGCTTGCTGGGCTGGATTCCGCCTGGAGGCTGCAGGCGTCGCCCCATCGGCCAGGGCACGCCATCCCAAGCCGCGCACAGTGCCGGGCAATGGCGAAAGCAACGTGACAAGTTGTACCCCACAACATGGGACAACTTTGTGGACAAGCCGGGGTTTGCGCTGTACGGGGGATCCAAGTCATTGATTTGCAAGGGAAATCCTTAGGCTGCTCAAAAACAAGGCAGTGAGCAACCCGTTTCGGCCTCCGGCGTTTTTTCCGGCTGTCGAGACAGTAAGGAGTGGCATCGGGGCGGGCCATCCACCAGTTATGCCCGCCCACGCTGGATAACTTTGTGGACAAGACGGGACTTGTGCTGTATGGCAATGCCAAGTGATTGATTTACAAGGACAATCCTTAACATGCTCAAGAATTAAGCAGTGGGCAACCCGATCGGCGGCGTTGCCCAATTTTTGCTCAACCGGGGCGCTGACTTGTCCCGCACATCGCTGAACAAGTGTGTGGATAAGCCGGGACTACCGCTGTATGACCCACCCAAGTCATTGATTCTTAACGTTAATCCTTAACTTGCTGATTTATTGGGCAGCGGAAAACCGCCCCGCCAGACCCCGGATGCGATGATCGAGACCATGACCCAACACCCATCACCCTCTCGCACCAAGGCGGACAACGAGCTGCTGCAAAAAGGCATTCTGATTGCGCTGATCGGCTTGGCCGTACTGGTCGCGCCGCACTTCATGGCGGCCTCGCCGGTGCGCGACACCGTGGCCGCGTCGGCCGTGGTCGGCTGGTTCGCGCTGGTCCTGGGCGCCGCCTTCATCGGCCTGTACCTCGTGCGCCGCCGCAAGGCCGGGCCGAAGTAAGACCATGACCGACGCCGTGCCGCCCCCCTTCTTCAACGGCCGGGTCGAAACCGATGCGCAGTCCTTCGACGCCTGGGCGGACCGCCCGCTGCTGCTCTCTCTGGAGCAAGGGGGCATCACCTGGCCGAGTTCCTGCCGCAATGGCACCTGCCGCACCTGCATCGGCCGACTGACGCGGGGCCAAGTGCGCTATGACATTCCATGGCCCGGCCTGTCGGCCGAGGAAAAAGCCGAGGGCTATGTGCTGCCCTGCGTGGCCTTTCCGATGACAGACGTGGTCTTGCACGCCCCCGGGGACTGAACGCGCGCCGCCTCTGCGACGGCGCGCCCGTCTCCCTGAATCAGGCTCACTGGGCCACCGTCCCGCCCGTGCCGCCGGTGGTCGCCGTGCCTCCGGTACCGCCGGTCGACCCCGTCGTGGTACCACCGGTACCCCCGCCATCGACCGTGCCACCGGTCCCACCGGTGCCACCGCCCGTGCTGCCACCGGTGCCCCCGCTACCGGTCGTGCCACCGGACCCTCCGGTGCTACCGCCCGTGCTCCCACCGGTCCCCCCGGTACTGCCCGGCGTGGTCGTGCTGGTCGAACTGCCCGAGGGCGTGCCGGAAGTGATGTCGCCCGTGGCGTCGCCCGTCAGGGCGGCTGCCGCCGGATCATCCCCACCAGAGCAGGCGGCCAGCCCTATCACGACCGCCGCCCCCACCGCAGCCACGCCCAAGAAGCGCCTGCATTGCACCGTCAGATCGTTGTCCATGATGACTCCCTCAAGGTGGTAAGAAATGAAACCATTCGCCGAACCGCCGCGAGGGCCATCCGGGCTCAGGCCGTTTCAATGTAAAAGTCCACTAAGGGGCGCAGCAATACCGAGGATTTGGTATTTGGAACAAAAAAAGAGCTTTGGAAATAGGAAGACCGGTGACGACACGCGTGGCGCAAGCTACAGACCGGGCGCCATGCCTGCGCTTGCACCGCGAGACGGGACCGACCGCCACGCGACCTGAAGAGGCCTCAACACGCCTGCTGGCCCCGCGTCGCAGGCCTGGCGCGAGAGCAGGTGCGCCGCGACATGCCGTGGCCTGGCCTGGCCTGTCGGCCGAGGCCAGGGCCGAGGGCCGCAGGCGGCCCTCGTGTGCGGCCCGTCCGGCCAGCGATGAGGTGCCGCGCGGCCCGGGAGCCTGGCCGCGCGCACCCATCCCCCTCACCGGCAGTAGCCGGGCCCTGTGGCGCCTTCGTTGTAGGCCTGCAAGGCCGTGCTCAGCGCGCTAAGCTCATTGCTGGCATCGAGATGACCCGTGCCCACCGAGGGCGCCACCAGTCCACCAATCAGCGTATCGGCCGCACTGAGAGTGGCCGATACCGCAGACGGATCGGCACCGCCGGCCACGTTGAGCTTGGCCGCGATCAACTGATGCGCCAGGATCACCAGGCCGTTGCCGTTTGCCGGAGCGTTGAGGACGTCCTGCAACTGCAGCGCGGTGTAGGACACCGTGCCAAGCGTCAGGCCGTTGGCCTGCACATCCGATGGCCACAGGTACTGGAGCCCCCCGGAGGACACAGGCCCGTAGTTCTTCCAGTTGCCATAGCCATAGGTGCAGAGCAGACCGCTGCGACCGACCGTGCCACCTGTGCCACCTGTGCCACCTGTGCCACCTGTGCCACCTGTGCCACCGGTACCGCCCGTACCACCGGTTCCGCCTGTGTCACCTGTACCACCCGTGCCACCGGTCCCGCCTGTGTCACCTGTGCCACCGGTACCGCCCGTGCCTCCGGTGCCACCCGTGCCGCCTGTCCCACCGGTTCCACCGGTTCCACCTGTGTCACCCGTACCACCCGTACCACCCGTACCGCCTGTGCCACCTGTACCACCTGTACCACCGGTTCCGCCCGTGCCGCCGGTGCCGCTCGTGCTGCAGGCCAGTGTCGAATAGCTCTGCGCTCCAGACCAGGGGCTCTGGGCCAGGAGCTCGTCTCCGTGGGCGAAGGCGCGGAACAGGTAGTCCGTCCCGCAGATCAGCGGGCCGGCACAGTTGGTGACCGCACCGCTGTCGAAAAGCGACTCACCCACGGAGATCGCGGCCGCCTCGCCCGCGCCCAGGCCATAGTTCAAGGCGCCGACGACGCCGGAGAATCGGCCTGAACAGTACTGACTTTCGCTGGATGGCCAGGCGCCGCCGTTGGCCGCGACATCAGCGGCCTTGACCCAGTGCAGCGTGAAGCCCGCCTTGGCACCGCTCGCGCCCGCCGTCACCAGGAGGCCGATCGAGGCCTGTGTCGTGTTCTGGCTACCGGCCAGGCTCGGCGCGTCGCGCCCGGTCGTGCTGCTGGCCACCGGGGCGGCCACCAGACTCCCGGTGTCTCCAGTTCCCACGTCTCCACTGCTGCCACAACCGGTCAACCCGGCCACGACGATCGCGGCCCCCGTGATCGCCATGCTCCGGAACAAACTGTTCCGCCCCCACAGATCTGCCTTCATGATGCATCCCCCCTAGAGGAAAAAATTGAAACGATTGGCTGACTGCGCCCCCCACGCCCTATTGGCGATGGCTGTTTCAATGTAGGAATCTGTAACGATTGCAGCAATACCAACATCTCGGTATTTGGTAGCCCGAATGCGTGACCTCGATGCTGCGGGCCGGTCGAATCGTTCAGGGTTTCCGATGCCCTGCTGCGCGGGGAATGGGCAGGACTGGGCGCAGGCCGGCACGCCCGAGGTGAGGGGGACAGGTCGCACGCGCGGCCACGAGGCCGCGGCGCAGTCAGCCGCGCAGGTGTTGCCCGAAGAAGGCCAGCGTGCGCTCCCAGGCCAGTTTCGCGGCGGCGGCGTCGAAACGCGGCGTGGTGTCGTTGTGGAAGCCGTGCTGCGTGCCGGCGTAGCGATGGGCCGTGTAGTCCACGCCGGCCGCCTTCAGCGCCGCCTCGTAGCCGGGCCAGGCGGCGTTGATGCGCTCGTCCACGCCGGCGAAGTGCAGCAGCAGCGGCGCCCGGATCCGGGCCACCTCGGCCAGCGGGGGCGGCGGGCCGTAGAACGGCACGGCGGCTGCCAGCGTGGGCAGGCGCACCGCGAGCAGGTTGGCGATGCCGCCGCCCCAGCAGAAGCCCACCGCGCCAACCCGGCCGGTGCAGTCCGCGCGCCGCTGGAGCACGCCGGCGGCGGCCACGAAGTCCTCGCTCGTCTTGGCCTGGTCCAACTGGGCAAACAGGGCACGCGCCCGATCCTCGTCGCCGGGGTAGCCCCCCAGCGGCGCGAGCGCGTCCGGGGCGAAGGCCAGGTAGCCCTCCAGCGCCAGCCGGCGGCAGACCTCCTCGATGTGCGGGTTCAGGCCTCGGTTTTCATGCACCACCAGCACGCCAGGCAGCTTGCCGCTCGCTGCGGCCGGCTTGCAGACGTAGCCCTTGGCCGAGCCATGGCCGGCGGGCGAGGCGAATTCGATGCGCTCGGTCCACAGCCGCGCATCGGTCGGGTCCACCACCTGCGCCCCGGCGAAATCCGGGCTCAGCGCCGCGAGCAGACCCGCCGCCGTCAGGCCGCCGACGGCGAACCTGCGCGCCCGCTCCAGGAAGCCACGCCGGTCGATGTCGCCATGGACGTAGGCGTCGAACAGGATCAGCAGCTCTTGGTCAAAGTCGGCAGCGGTCAGGCGTGGGGGCATGGCAGTCTCCGTCAAAAGGGGGCAGGATAGCGCCCCACCGGCCGCCGGGCCAGGCCGGCGGGGCGTTCAAGCCATCAGCCGCGCGCGGCGGCCAGGGCCAGGGTGACTTCCTGGGTGCCCTGCGCGCCACCGCTGGCCGGCACGCTGTCGCCGGCGCGGTCGGTGACTTCGGCCAGCCGGGCGGCGAGGCGCTCCGGCGTGTCGGGCGTCAGACCCAGGTGCACGCCCTGCGTGAGCGTGATGTGCGCCGCCTCGTAGCTGCCGGCGCCGGCGCAGAGGATGGTGCGGTTGGGCGCCTGTTCGCTGGCCAGCACCAGCATGCCCGGCACCACGGCCTCGGGCTGGAGCGCCCGCAGCACCTCCTCGGGCATCAGGCCCTCGGTCATGCGCGTGGCGGCCGTGGGCGCCAGGGCGTTGACGCGGATGTCGTGCTTGGCGCCCTCCAAGCTCAGCGTCTGCATCAGGCCGACCAGCGCCATCTTGGCGGCGCCGTAGTTGGCCTGGCCGAAGTTGCCGTACAGGCCGCTGGACGAGGTGGTCATGACGATGCGACCGTAGTTCTGCGCCGTCATGACCGGCCAGACGGCCTTGGTGCAGTGCACCGCTCCCATGACGTGCACCTCCATCACCAGGCGGAAGTCGTCGAGTTCCATCTTGCCGAAGCTCTTGTCGCGCAGGATGCCGGCGTTGTTGACCAGGATGTCCACCCGACCCCAGGTGTCCACCGCCTGCTGCACCATGGCCTGCACGGCCGCGAAATCGGTGACCGAGGCACCGTTGGCGATGGCCTCGCCGCCGGCGGCGCGGATCTCGTTGACCACGGCCTGCGCGGCGCTGGTGGAGCCGCCGACGCCGTGCACGTCGCCACCCAGGTCGTTCACCACCACCCTGGCGCCGCGCGCGGCCAGCGCCAGCGCATGCTGGCGGCCCAGGCCGCCGCCGGCCCCGGTGACGATGGCCACGCGGCCCTTGAAATCGATGCTCATGTTTCTTCCTTGTCAGGTGGGTGATCGAAGGCCCGCGCGAAGTCTGCTAGCCTTTCGGGGAGACCCGACTACTTTAACGAAGCGCCCGCCCCCCGGCTATCGCGCGCAGGACAGAGACAAGCCCCCATGGAACTCAACGACGAGATCATCACCACCCCGCCACGCCCGGCCGCCACCGTGGTCATGCTGCGCGACGGCGCGCAAGGACTGGAAGTGTTCCTGCTCAAGCGCCATGCCGCCTCGAACGTGCTGGGCGGCGCCTACGTGTTCCCCGGCGGCAAGCTGGACGACGCCGACAGCCAGGCCGATCTGGCGACGCGACTGGACCAGTCGGCCGAGGTGCTGCACGCCAGCCTGCGCGAGGCGGAGACCGACGCCGCCACCGCCGCCGGCCTGTACGTGGCGGCGCTGCGCGAGGCCTTCGAGGAATCCGGCGTGCTGTACGCAGAGGACGCCGCCGGCGGCGCCGTCGATGCGGCCCGCGCCGCCGCCCGGCTGCGCGAGGGCCAGGCCTTCGGCGCGCTGCTGGCCGAGTTCGGGCTGCGCCTGCAGACCCGCCAGCTGGCACCGTGGTCGCGCTGGATCACGCCGCGCCAGCCGTCGGTGACCAACAAGCGCTTCGACACCCGCTTCTTCGTCGCCGCCGTGCCCGCCGAGCAGACCGCGCGCCACGACGACCATGAGACCACCGACAGCGTCTGGCTGGCGCCGCGCGCCGCGCTGCAGCAGTACTGGGACCGCCACATCGAGCTGGCCCCACCGCAGATCATGAGCTTGGCGCACCTGGCGCGCCACGACAGCGTGGGCAGCGTGCTGCAGGCCGCGCGGCGCAGCGCGCCGCCGCTCATCCAGCCCGAGCCCTTCGATCAGGACGGCACGCGCGTGCTGTGCTACCCCGGCGACGAGCGCCATTCGGTGCGCGAGCGCGCCCTGCCCGGCCCGACCCGGCTGCTGTTCCGCAACAAGCGCTTCGAGCCGGTGGGCGGGTTCGACGGGCTGTTTGACTGACCGCCCCGGTCAGCGCCCCTGCGCTGCAGCCTCTGCAGGTCAAAGCCCCGCTGGTACAGATGCGGCGATGACGCTGGAGCCCCTTCGGTTCAAGGCGCCCTGCGGGGCGCGGGCTTGGCGAGTTCCTGCTCGATCGCGCGCAGCAGGTTGCGGCTGTCGGGCGCGATACGGCTGGCATAGCTGTCCACCACCCGGCCATCGCGACCCAGCAGGTATTTGTGGAAGTTCCAGCGCGGCGCCTGCCCGGCCTGCTGCGCCAGTTGCCGGTAGAACGGCGACGCCTGCGCGCCGGTCACACCGCTCTTGGCGAACATCGGGAACTTCACGCCATAGGTGTTTTCGCAGAAGTCGGCGATCTGCTGGTTGCTGCCGGTTTCCTGGGCGAAGTCGTTCGACGGAAAGCCGAGCACGACGAAGCCCTGGTCCTTGTAGCGGGCATACAGGTCCTCCAGCCCCTTGTACTGGCCGGTGAAGCCGCAGTAGCTGGCCGTGTTGACGACCAGCACGACCTGGCCGCTGTACTGGCACAGCGACTGGGGCTGTTCGTCCTGCAGCCGGGGGAAGGTCTGCTGCAACAGGGCCGGGCACGATGCCGGCGCCGCGGCCTGGACGGGCTGGGCCGCGTGGCCCGCCACCGGCAGGAGAGATGACAGGGCCGCCACGGCGGCCAGCAGGAAGGAGGGGGCGGTGGTTCGCATGGGACACTCCGTGTTGGGTCCGGAACAAGCCGTCCATTCGAGCACAGATGCACCCAGGGCGCAGTCGTCTTCCCGGTGCGGCCTGCGCAACCCTCCGGGTTTTGCGTTCACTGCGCGCGCGGCAGGCGCGGGATCGCCTGCATGGGCCGGCGAATGAGGTTCGCGGGATCGGTCCGCGGCGGCGGCGCGGGGCCGTCCTCCAGCGCGCGGATGCCGAGCAGCGCATCGAACACCCGCTCGCCGAACACGTCGGCCCGCGCCGGCCGGGAGCGCACCTCGATCTCCAGCGTGCCGAGCAGATGCGTCTTGCCGGCCTCCACGGTGAAGCCGAAGCCCGGATCGACCACACCGTTCACGAACACCAAGTGCCCGTTCATCATCCAGTGCGGCTGGCCGGCCGGCGCCATGCCGCCAAAGATCACGGCGATGCCGTACTGGCCCGGCGGCAAGCGCCAGGCATAGCTGCCGTCGCTGCGTGTTTCGGGTGTCGCCAGGTACTGCCGGTCGTCCAGACGGTACAGCTGCAGCGCCGGCTTGTTCAGGAAGCCATAGCGCAAGTCGACACCATCCACCACATGGCGGATCTGCCCGATCACCAGCCCCTCGTTCGCGGTCGGCGTGAACGAAGGCTCCACGCTGCGGATACTGCCGACGTCAATGCCCATGCAGCCGGTCACCAGCAGCGCGGCCAGCAGTCCCGGCAGGTGACGGCGTTTCATGCGCGACGCCCGCGCAGGCGCTGGACCAGGGTCACCCCCGCCAGCACCAGCGCGCCGGCCACGATGCCGGTCAGGCCGTCGCCCACCAGCGGCGCCAGCGCGCCGAGCAGGCCGCCCACGGCCGGCACCGCGCTGGCGGCCTGGGTCAGCGCGTCCAGCGCATGGTGCAGCGGCGCGATGTTGTGCGAGAGGATGCTGCCGCCGACCAGGAACATGGCGGCGGTGCCGACCACCGACAGGCCCTTCATCAGCCACGGCGCCAGGCGCAGGATGCCGTGTCCGGTGGCCTGCGCCAGGGCACTGGTGCGCTGGCTCAGGTGCAGGCCGGCGTCATCGAGCTTGACGATGCCCGCCACCAGGCCGTACACGCCCACGGTCATGACCAGCGCAATGCCGACCAGCACGCTGAGCTGAGTGACGAAGGAACTGGCCGCCACGGTGCCGAGCGTGATGACGATGATCTCGGCCGACAGGATGAAGTCGGTGCGCACGGCGCCCTTGATCTTGTCCTTTTCCAGCGCCACCAGGTCGATCGACGGGTCCACCAGCGCCTGCGCCAGTTCCTCGAGGTGCGCCTCATCCTCGGCGGCGCTGTGCAGCAGCTTGTGGGCCAGCTTCTCGAAGCCCTCGAAGCACAGGAAGGCACCGCCGGCCATCAGCAGCAGCATCACGACCGAGGGCGCGATCGCGTTGATGGCCAGCGCCGCCGGCACCAGGATGGCCTTGTTGACGAACGAGCCGCGCGCCACGGCCCAGACCACGGGCAGTTCACGGTCGGCCTTCACCCCGGTCACCTGCTGCGCGTTCAGCGCCAGATCGTCCCCCAGCACGCCGGCTGTTTTCTTGGCCGCCACCTTGGTCAGGATGGACACGTCGTCCAACACGGTGGCAATATCGTCGATCAATGCGAGCAGGCTGGAGGCCATCTGCGGGTTCCCCTGAAATATCGTTGGTGTGCTTGGGCGCGCCCCGTCCTTCAGCGCGCCGGCGCCAGTGTGGCACACAGCCATTGCTGGATGCAGGCCGGGTCGTTGACCACGCGCAATTCGTCAAATGCCGCCTCGGCCTCGGGGTAGTGCCGGCGCAGGTAGTTCAGCCACTGCTTGAGGCGCCCGGCCTGGTGGCGCGGCGCGACATGGCCGCCCACCTGCTGCCAGAAGTCGCCCAGCAGCGGCAGCAGATCGGCCCAGGCGATGCCATGAGGGCCGCCGGGCTGACCGGCCGCCGCGCGGTCGTGCGCCACGATGGCCAGCGCCAGCCCCGGGTTGCTGACCAGGCCGCGGCCAAGCATCAGGTCGTGGCAACCCGACACCTGGCGGCAGCGCAGCGCGTCCTCCACCGTCCAGATCTCGCCGTTGGCGATCACCGGGATGGCCACGCGCCGGCGCAGGTCGGCGATGCGCTCCCAGTAGGCGGGCGGCCGGTAGCCGTGCGCCTTGGTGCGCGCGTGCACCACCAGTTCGCTCGCGCCGGCGCTGGCGATGGCGTCGGCGCACTCCTCGGCGCGCGTGTCGTCGTTGAAGCCCAGACGCATCTTGGCCGACACCGGCATGGCCGCCGGCACGGCGCGCCGTACCGCCGCCACGATGTGCGCGACCAGTTCCGGCTCGTCCAGCAGCACCGCGCCGCCGCGGTGCTGGTTCACCGTCTTGGCCGGGCAGCCGAAGTTCAGGTCGATGCCGGCCGGCCCGAGCTCGGCCAGCCGCGCCGCGTTCTCGGCCAGGCAAATCGGGTCCGAGCCGAGCAGCTGGGCGCGCACCGGCACCCCGGCCCGCGTGCGGCCGCCATTGCGGAGCTCCGGCACGATGCGGGTGAAGGCCCGCACCGGCAGTAGCGTGTTGGTGATGCGGATGAACTCGGAGACGCAGCGGTCCACTCCGCCGACGCGCGTCAGGATGTCGCGCAGCGTGTGGTCGAGCAGCCCCTCCATCGGGGCGAGCAGGATGGCCACGGTGCAGTCCGTCGGGCGTCAGCCCGCCGCCGGGCCGCCCCAAGGCGGGCTGGGCCCCCGCGGGGGGCAGCGAGGACACGAAGTGCCGAGCGTGGGGGTCATGACGCCAGCTTGCGCTTCATGCGCACTTCCTCCAGCCGCACGCTGCCCACCGGCACGGTCTTGGCGGTGTTCATCTCGCGCTTGAAGCCGGCGAGCTCGAAGAAGCGGATGGCGCGCTCGTTGCGCAGCGGCACCCAGATGGTGACTTCGGTGCAGCCCTCGTCGTCGATGCCTTCGCGCGCGGCGTCCCACAGGGCCAGGCCCACGCCCTGGTCCCAATGCGTGGGGGCAGCGTAGATGGCCCAGATCTCGCCGGTGGTCGGCTTGGACTTGGGGTCGCGCGAGCGGTCGAAGCCGACGAAGCCGACGATCTTGTCGCCCTCGGTCGCCACGAAGACCTGCGGCTCGCCGTACTCGATGGCTTCGCGCCAGTAGGCTACGCGCTTGTCCATCGGCGTGGTGCTCAGATGCTCGTCCGGCACCAGATCCTTGTAGGCGGCACGGCTGGAGGTGGCGTGCAGCTCGGCGACGGCCTTGGCATCACGAAGGGTGGCGGGACGAACCTGGAAACTCGACATGTCAGAAAAACCGGAAAAGGAAAACAAAATGCACCGAAACGGTGCATCAGGAAAATACGCAAGGGCAGGATTGTCGCCGCAGTTGCCCCCCGGCGCCCACGCCGGACGCCAAACCCCCATCCCGGGGGCCCGGGCCACCCCCTTCCACCCCCGGTTGGCTCAGTTACCATGACCGCATGACGAGCAACTCCTGTCCTCTCCCGTCCGGCGGCTGCGCGGTGCGGCGCGTCGGCGTGCTGACCGGCGGCGGCGACTGCCCCGGCCTCAACGCGGTGCTGCGCGCCGTTACGAAGTCGCTGCTGCGCCAGTGCCAGGCGCAGGTGATCGGCATCGAGGACGGTTTCGCCGGCCTGATGGCCGACGGCCGCACGCGCGAGCTCGACTGGCGCGCCGTCAGCGGCATCCTGTTTTCCGGCGGCACGGTGCTGGGCACCAGCAACAGCGCCAATCCGCTGGCCAGCGAAGCCGCCACCGAAGGCGTGCTGGCGCGCGCCCGCGCCCTGGGGCTGGAAGCGCTGGTCGCCATCGGCGGCGACGGCACCATGACCATCGGCCACGGTCTGGCCGAGCGCGGCCTGCCGGTGGTCGGGGTACCCAAGACGATCGACAACGACATCGAGGGCTGCGAGCGCAGCTTCGGCTTCGACACCGCGGTGGCCACCGTGACCGAGGCGCTGGAGCGCATCCAGACCACCGCGCAGAGCCACAGCCGCGTCATGATCGTCGAGACCATGGGCCGCTATTCAGGCTGGATCGCGCTGGAAGCCGGTCTGGCCGGCTCCGCCGACGTGATCCTGCTGCCCGAGATCGACTACGACCTTCAAGCCGTTCTGGCGCTGTGCCGCGAGCGCGAGCGCCACCAGCGCTACACGGTGATCTGCATCGGCGAAGGCGCCAAGCCGCGCGGCGGGCAGATGACCATCGAGCGCATGGAGACAGCCAGCCCCGACCCGATCCGCCTGGGCGGCGTCGCGCACGTGCTGCGCGCCGCCCTGCAGCCGCACCTGCAGAGCGAGGTGCGCGCCACCGTGCTCGGCCATGTGCAGCGCGGCGGTGCGCCGACGCCGTTCGACCGCGTGCTGGCGACCCAGTTCGGCAACCAGGCGGCGCAGCTCGTGATGCGGGGTGAATTCAACCGCATGGTGACGCTGCAGGGCGGCATGCTCGGCAGCGTGCCGCTGGCCGGCGTGGCCGCGCGCAACCGGCGCGTGCCGCCGGACCACCCGCTGCTGGTGGCGGCGCGCCAGATCGGCATCTCGTTCGGCGAGCCCTGAACCGCACGGCGCCGGCCATGCCACGCCAGCCTGTCGCCCGCCTGTACCGCCGGCTGCTAGCGCTGGCCCTGCTGGCGGCCTGCGTCGGCGCCCCGGCCGCGCCGAAATTCGAGGATTCGATGGCCCAGCGCACGCTGGCCTGCACCGCCTGCCATGGCGAACAAGGCCGCGCCGGCCCGGATGGTTACTACCCGCGCCTAGCGGGCAAGCCGGCCGGCTACCTCTACCACCAGCTGCTCAATTTCCGGGATGGGCGCCGGCACTACGGGCTGATGACGCGCCTGGTCGATCCGCTGTCCGACGCCTACCTGCAGGAGATCGCCCAGCACTTCGCCGGGCTGGACCTGCCCTACCCGCCGCCCGCGCGCCCACCGTCGCCGACGGCGCCCGAGCTGCTGCGGCGCGGCCAGGCCCTCGCACTGCAGGGCGACCCGCAGCGCCGCCTGCCCGCCTGCGCGCAATGCCATGGCGCGGCGCTGACCGGCGTGCTGCCGGCGGTGCCCGGCCTGCTCGGGCTACCGCAGGACTACCTCAATGCCCAGCTCGGCGCCTGGCGGACGCAGCAGCGCCGCGCCCAGGCGCCGGACTGCATGGCGCAGATCGCGCAGCGGCTGCAGCCCGAGGATCTGGTCGCCGTCACCCGCTGGCTGGCGGCTCAGCCCTTGCCGGTCAACACGCATCCGGCCGCGACAGCACCGTCCTGGCCCGCCGGCAGCGAGCCGCTGGCCTGCGGTGCCACGACCATCTCGCCAGGAGCCCGTCGATGAGGCGCGCCGGCCATGCCCTGCTGGCCCTGGCCGGCCTGCTGGTCGCAGTCAGCGTCTGGGTCTGGCTACGCAACACCGATGACGTGGACCTGAATGCCACCGCACCGCTGGCGAGCACCCCCGCCCTGGTGGCGCGCGGCGCCTACCTGGCCCGGGCCGGCAACTGCCTGCCCTGCCACACGCCGCGCGGCGCCGCCCCCTACACCGGCGGCCGTGCCATCGAGACGCCGTTCGGTACGGTGTTCTCCAGCAACCTCACACCCGACGCCGAAACCGGCCTGGGCCGCTGGACGCCCGCGCACTTCTGGCGCGCCCTGCACCATGGCCGCTCGCGGGACGGGCGGCTGCTCTACCCGACCTTTCCCTACCCCAACACGACCCGGATCACGCGCGCCGACGCGGACGCCCTGTTCGCCTACCTGCAAAGCCTGCCCCCGGTGCGGCAGGCCCCGCCCGCGAACACGCTGCGCTGGCCCTACAGCAGCCAGGCGGCGCTGGCGGTCTGGCGCGCCCTCTACTTCCGTCCCGGCGAGCACCGGGACGACCCACGGCAGTCGGCCGCGTGGAACCGCGGCGCCTACCTGATCGCCGGCCTGGGCCACTGTGCCGCCTGCCACAGCCCGCGCAACGCTCTGGGCGCCAACGGCGGCCCGCTGGACCTGTCGGGAGGGTTGATGACGCCGCAGAACTGGTACGCCCCGTCGCTGCGCGACCCGGCCGAAAGCAGCGTGGCCGACTGGCCCCTGGCCGAGATCGTGCGTCTGCTCCAGACCGGCACCAGCACGCGCGCCACGGTCAGCGGGCCGATGGCCGAAGTCGTACGGCACGGCACCCAATACCTGAGCGAGACCGACCTCACGGCCATGGCCACTTACCTGCAGGCCCTGCCGAGCACCGGTCGCCGGACCGAGCGCGGCGCTCCCCCACCGAGCCGCCCGTCCGGTGCCGAGCGCGGCGCCAGGCTCTACGACCGGCATTGCGCCCAATGCCACGGCGACCAGGGCAAAGGCGTGCCCGGCGCCTACCCGGCGCTGGCGGGCAACCGCGCCGTCACCCTGGCGCAACCCGCGAACCTTGTGCAGATGGTGCTGTATGGCGGCTTCGCGCCGGCCACGACGGGAAACCCGCGCCCCTACGGCATGCCGCCTTACGTACTGATGCTGGACGACCGGGACATCGCCGCCGTGCTGACCCACCTGCGCACGAGCTGGGGCCACCAGGCGGCCGAGGTGAGCGAACTGGACGTGCACCGCGTGCGCGCCGCCACCGCCCCCTGAACGCCCGGCCCGGCGACCCGGTCGGCCGTTCAGAACACCAGGCGACCCGCCTGCTCGCCCGCCGGCTGGAGGAAGCCGAGCGGGTTGACCTGGTGCTCCACCGTGTCGATGCGCGGCTCGCCGCCGATGTTGCGGAACAGCACCACGCCATTGCGAACGACCACCAGCCCTTCAAAACGCCAGCCTGTCACGATGACATGACGACGGAAGTTGAGGAAGTCCGGCCAGAAGGCACCCTCGCGCACCCGGCGCTGCTGGCCAAAGCGGAACACATAGGCACGGCACTTGGTCTGCGCCAGGATGCAGTCGCGCACGCCCGGCTCCAGCGCTTCGAGCGGAATGCCCGGATTCGGCGCCAGCCGCGTCACCACCTCGGGATAGGGAATGATCGTGACGTTGGCCGTGGCCTGAGGGTCGAAGCCCAATCCCTTGAGTTCGTCGGACGTGGTCTGGTAGGGCACCACTTTTTCCAGCGCTTCACGCGCGGCGTCGTAGCTATCGAACGGCGAGGCAGCCGCGCTGCTGCCGCGCGGCAACAGATGACCGCAGCCAACCAGACTGAAACAGGCCGCCAACGCGACCCCGCGAAGGTAATTCATGCCTACAGTATGGCTCATCTCGTCCTCCCTCCTGCCTGAGCGGCCTCGGCAACACTACACCACCGCGCTCACTCGGCCGCCGCCCCCAGCTTGCGCAGCTTGGCCTGCCAGTCCGCCACGCCTTCCTCGCCCAGCCGGTCCACCAGGCCAATCAGCGTCTCATGCACCGGCGCGATGCCGACGAAGCCGAGGATGTTGCGCTCCAGACTCTTGACGCTGTGGGCGCGGAAGTACCAGCGGTACACCAGCGCCGGCATGCCCATGGTCACCACCACGCGCGCCGAGCGGCCGGCCAGGCCCTTCTGGCCGAACGGATTGCCACCCTCCTCGGCCTTGAAGGCAAAGCCCGGCCGCGCCACCTGCTCCAGGAAGCCCTTCAGCAAGGCCGGCATGTCGCCCAGCCAGAGCGGAAAGAACAGCACCAGATGCTGGGCCCAGGCGATATCGGCCTGGGCCGGGGCCAGCGCGGGCGGCAGCTCGCCGTGCTCCCAGGCCTCCTGGCTGCGCAGCAGCGGAAAGTCGATCGATGCCACGTGCAGCCGCCGCACCTCGTGGCCGGCCGCCTGGGCGCCCTCGGCGTAGGCATCCTCCAACGCGTGGCACAGGTGGCGCACGGTCGCGTCGGGATGGCCCTGAATGAGCAGAATACGGGTCGATGCCATGACAACTCCGGTCGGCGGGTCGGTTGCACCCGCGCCTGAACTGGAAGAAAGTGTGCGCTGATCAACCACCGGATGCAAGCGCGGCGCCGCTCGCCGGCACCGCCCGGGCGGTGCCAGAATAGCGGCCCCATTGTCGCCACCACCACCGATGTCGCACGAACCCCGCCTTGCCCGCGCGCTGCGCGAACTGCTTGCCGTCCGCCGCGTGGCCGCGCTCGGCACGCTGGACGCGGCCGCCCCGACGCAGCCCTTTGTCTCCATGGTGCCTTTCGCCGTGGACCCCGCGCGCCGCGCGTTGGTGCTGCACGTGAGCGGCCTGGCCGCCCACACGCGCAACCTGCAGGCGCAGCCGGCCGTCTCGCTGCTGGTCACGGCCGGGGAGGTCAAGGGCGAACCGGTCCATGCCCTGCCGCGCGTGACTATCGACGGCACCGCCCGCCTGCTGGAGCCCGGCAGCGCCGAGGCCGAGGCCGCGCGCGCCGCCTACCTCGCGCGCTTTCCCGAGGCCGAGCCAATGACCCAGCTGGGCGACTTCCGCTTCGTGCTGGTCACGCCCACTGGCGCGCGGCAGGTCGCCGGCTTCGGCGCGGCGCGCAGCGTCGATGCCGAGGAACTGGCCACCGCCCTCGGCGCCTGAGCCACCCATGCCCGACACCCTGACCGTGCTGCACGCCGACGAAGCCCTGCTGGTGCTGGACAAGCCGGCCGGCCTGCTGGCCGTGCCCGGCCGCGGCGAAGACAAGCAGGACTGCCTGAGCGCCCGCGTCCAGCGGCGCTGGCCGGACGCGCTGATCGTGCACCGGCTGGACATGGCCACCTCCGGCCTGATCGTGATGGGGCGCGGCGCGGCGGCGCAACGCGCGCTGAGCATGGCCTTCGCCGCGCGCGAGGTGGACAAGCGCTACGAGGCCGTGGTGCACGGCCTGCTGGCGCCGCCGGACAGCCCCGACGGCTGGGGCCTGATCGACCTGCCGCTGATCGTGGACTGGCCGAACCGCCCGCGCAGCATCGTGGACCCGGCGCGCGGCAAGCCCAGCCGCACGCGCTGGCGCGTGCTGGCGCAGGACAACAGCGACAACCCCACCACCCGCCTTGCGCTCGAACCGGTCACCGGCCGCTCGCACCAGCTGCGCGTGCACCTGCAGGCGCTCGGTCACCCCATCGTCGGCGACGCGCTGTACGCACCACCCGAAGCGGCGGCGCGCGAACCGCGGCTGCGCCTGCATGCCTGCGCGCTGGCGCTGCGGCACCCCGTCACGGGCGAACGGCTGTCGTTCGCGAGCCGCGCGCCGTTCTGACACCGCCGTCACCGCCGCGTTGCACCGCGGCGCCCGCGCCGGCCTTACCATGCGCGGCATGACCGCACACCTCACCATCCTCACAGGCGCCTCGCGCGGCCTGGGTCTGGCCCTGGCGCAGCAGTTGCTGCAGCCCGGCGACACCCTGCTGGGGCTGTCGCGCCATATCAACAACGGCCTGGTCGCACAGGCACACGAACAGGGCGCGACGCTGCTGCAGTGGTCGCAGGACCTGGCCGACGGCGCCGGCGCCGCCCTGCGCCTGGCCGAATGGCTGGCTGGGCAGCCGGCGGACCGTTTCGCCAGCGCCACGCTGATCAACAACGCCGGGGTGATCCCGCGCATCGCGCCACTGAGCGAGGCAGACGCCGAGGATCTGGCCCACGCGCTGCGCGTCGGGCTGGAGGCGCCGATGCTGCTCACGGCCGCGTTCCTGAAGACCACCGGGACGTGGCCGGTGCCGCGCAAGGTATTGAACATCTCCTCCGGCCTGGGCCGGCGCCCGATGGCTTCACAGGCCGGCTACTGCGCCGCCAAGGCCGGGATGGACCATTTCACGCGCTGCCTGGCGCTGGAGGAGGAGTTGAAGCCCAACGGCGCCAGGGTCTGCGCGCTGGCGCCGGGCGTGATCGACACCGCCATGCAGGTGCAGCTGCGCGCTGCCTCGGAGGGAGATTTTCCGGATCGCGACCGCTTCATCGGCCTGCAGGAAGAAGGCCTGCTGAGCAGCCCGGAGCAGGCGGCGACGCGCGTGCTGGCCTGGCTGCAGCGGCCCGATTTCGGCGATCTGCCGGTGGCCGACGTGCGCGACTGACGCCGAGTCACGCCGCCCCAGCGATCGCCACCCGCTTCAATGCAGCGTCAAGACGGGCAGCTTGGTGTGCGCGAGCACGCGCTGGGTCTGGCTGCCCACGAGCATGCGCTCCAGCGCGCCCATGCCGTGCGTGCCCATGACGATCAGGTCGGCGCCGGCGGTATTGGCGGCCGCCAGGATGCTTTGGTAGACCGTGTGCTCCTGGGACAGGATGCGGTGACAGGTCGTCACGCCCGCGGCCTTCACCAGTTGCTCTGCCACTTCGAGGCGCTCGTTCGCTGCCTGCTGAGGCGCGTTGTTCAGCACCTGCGCATCCGGCCGGTAGGCGCCGCCGACAATGCCCGCCGGGAAGTGCTCGATCGCCGTCATCACGGTCACCTCGGCCCCCAGGACCTTGGCCAGATCGGCCCCTTTCTGGACTGCGCGCAGTGACGTCTCCGATCCATCGGTGGGCAAAAGAATGTGCTTGAACATCGACAACTCCTGTCTGGAAATAGCTCGCGCCCAGTGTCCCGCGCACCGCCGGATCCGGTCATGATCCACGTCAATTCCTGGCATGGCATGCCGCCACGACCAAGCCGGGATACCCCAACTCCCGCCGGCCGCCCCGCTCCTACAATCACCGGGTCCCTCACCCTGCCTTGCATTGACCTACTGAGCTGCCCATGATCCGCAAACTGCTGTCCTTCCTGACACTGGCCGTGGCCCTGGGCGCGGCCCAGGCCCAGCCCTACCCGGCCAAGCCGATCCGCATGATCGTGCCGTTCCCGCCGGGCGGCGGCACCGACATCCTGTCGCGCCTGGTGGCGACGCGCCTGGCCGAGCAGGCCAAGTGGACCGTGGTGGCCGATAACCGCGCGGGCGCCGGCGGCACCATCGGCATCACCGAGGCGGTGAAGGCCGCCCCCACCGGCTACGAGATGGTGATGGGCCAGAAGGACAATCTGGTGGTCGGGCCCTGGCTGTACAAGAACCTGCCCTGGGACCCGACCAAGGATCTGGTCGCCGTGGCCCACGTGGCCTACACGCCGGTGCTGATCGCCACCAGCGCCAGCTCGCGCTTCAAGACCCTGGCCGACGTGGTGGCCGCCGCGCGGGCCACGCCCGATGCGATCACCTACGGCTCGCCCGGCAACGGCACCACCATCCACCTGGCCGCCGAGCAGTACGAGAAGGCCGCCGGCATCCAGCTGCGCCACGTGCCCTACAAGGGGTCCAACCCGGCGCTGATGGACGCGCTGGCCGGCAACGTGGACCTGCTGGTCTCGTCCGTGCCTTCCGCCATCGCCCAGATCAAGTCCGGCAAGCTGCGCCCGCTGGCCGTGACCTCGGCGCGCCGCAGCACCTCGCTGCCCGACGTGCCCACGGTGGCCGAATCCGGCATCAAGGATTTCGACATCAGCACCTGGTACGGCCTGTTCATGCCGGCCGGCACGCCCAAGGACGTCGTCGCCACCGTCAACGCCGAGGTCAACAAGCTGCTGGCGCTGCCCGACATGAAGGCCGCCATCCACGCCCAGGGTGCCGAGCCGCAGGCCATGACGCCCGAACAGTTCGCCAGCCTGCTGAAGACCGACTACGCCAAGTGGAAGGGCATCGTGCAGGCCTCGGGCGTGAAGATCGAGTAACGCCCCCATCCACTCAAAACGACAACGGCTCCATCTTGGAGCCGTTGTTCATTGGAGACGGTGCACTTGCGTCAGTCGCGCACCACCAGCACCGGCAGGTGCGCGTGCTGCAGCACGCGCTGGGCGACGCTACCGAGAACGATCTTTTCCAGGCCGCGGCGGCCGTGAGAGCCCATCACCACCAGGTCGGCGCCCACGGCGGTGACGGTGTCCAGGATGCCGCGCCACGGCGTGTGCGACTCCACGATCTGGGTCTGCACCACCACGCCGGCAGCTTCCAGCTGTTCACGCGCAGCCTTGATCGCGTCGTTGGCTTCGGCCGTGGCCGCGCTGATGTACTGCGCCTGGCCGTAGGCAAAGTCGGCCCCGACACCGGTGAAGGGATACGGGTCGATCACATAGATCGCCGTGACCGTGCTGCCAAAGGCCGTGGCCAGCCCCACGGCCTTGGTCACGGCCAGCATCGAGGTGGGCGAGCCGTCCACGGGGACCAGGATGTGCTTGAACATGATCGGACTCCTTTTCTGAATTGAAATGAGATTGGCACCACCGCGCCGGGCGCCGGACCGCGTCAGGGCTCAGCCGGCCTCAGCCTGGAAACCGCCGGCGCGCAGCGTCACCACCAGCGTGTCGCGCTGGCCGCCCTCGCCCAGCGGCTGGATCGGCGTGGTTTCATGGATCACGCGCTCGTCGTCCAGCAGCAGCAGCGACCAGGGCTCGGTCAGCGTGAAGCGCTGGCCCAGCGGCCCCTCGGCGTCGAACACGCGCGTCTCGCCGCCCTTGATGCCCTCGCGCGCCACCAGGAACACGGCCACCAGATCCACGCCGTCGCGGTGCGCGCCCTCCGGGGTGGGCCGGCCGATGCCGTCGGTGGTGTCGATGCGGAACTGGTGCGCCTCGACGAACCAGGGCCGTGCGCCCTTGTGGGCCGAGCTCACCTGGCCAAGCCAGGCCAGCAGCTGCAGCCACTCCGGCCGCCCGGCGGTGGAGGCGAGCATGGGCTCGAACCAGCGCTGCATGCCGCCGTGCAGCGCGTTGTACTCGACCGGCTGCCAATGGGCCCGGTGCGGCGTCTGCGCGACCTGCTCGCCGTCCACGACGAAGCAGGCGTGACGCCGGCGGCGGTAGCGGCCGCCGTCCTTGAGGTAGAGATCGGGCGGCAGCAGGGACCAGTCGGCGGCCAGTTCCCGCAGGGCCTGCGGCGGCACGCCGGCCAGCGTGCTGACGGCGGCGGCGCTCAGCACCGCATAGCCGTGCGCCTTCAACTGCGCCTCCAACTGGTCCGGTGGCGTGAGCGGGGGCGGCATCAGGGCTTCGGGCATGGCGCAGGGTCAGGAAAGGATATCGGGGCAGCAAGCATAGCGCGTTACCACCCATGACATCGCATCTGTCCATGACCTAAATCAAATGGCGCCGGGAATGGGCTGCGTAAGCTCGTGCATTGTTTTGAGATGGAGGCCTGACATGCCCAACCTTGAGTGGTCCGCCGCGCTGGAACTTGACCTGCCGGTGATGGACGACACGCACCGTGAATTCGTGGACCTGCTGGCGCTGGTGGAAGCCGCCCCGGATGACACGCTGCTGGCGCACTGGCGCACCCTGGTCGATCACACCGACGACCATTTCGGCCGGGAAGACCAGTGGATGCAGGCGACGCGCTTTTCCTCATCCAACTGCCACAGCGTGCAGCACAAGGTCGTGCTCGATGTGATGCGCGAAGGCCTGAAACATGGCGAGCAGGGCAACCTGGCCATCGTGCGCCAGATGGCGCACGAACTGGGCATCTGGTTCCCGCAGCATGCGCAGGCCATGGATGCGGCGCTGGCGCTGCACCTGCGCCGCGTCGGCTACGACACGGCGACGGGCGAGATCACCCTGCCGGACGCCCTGCCCCAGGAGGTGATCCACGGCTGTGGCGGCTCCACCTGCTCGGACCAACGCGCCGAGCCCGCCACGGCCTGAGCGACGCGGGCGGCGCACCGTGCACCGGCGCGCTGCCTTGACCTCCAGGCCGCTGGCTGATGCGCCGGCCCACTGCGGTGTAAGCTCGGGCCGGTACACCCTCCCCCGGCTTCACCGATGACCCTCTCGCTGTTCATGGTCGCGACAGCCCTGCTGATCGCGCTGATGCTGCGCCCCTGGCGCATGCTGGCGAACACCCCCCTCGTCTCCCCCCTGCTCGCCACGCTGGTGATCCTGCCGTGGCTCTGGGCGCTGCCGCGCCTGCATGCCATGCCGCTGCAGCTGCAGTGGTCGGGGGCCTGCCTGGTCACGCTGGCGCTGGGCTGGCCGCTGGCGGTGCCGGCGCTCTGTGTGGCGGCGGCACTGTCCGGCCTGATCGCGCCGGCCGAGAGCGCCGAGCTGGTCGATCTGGCCGCCTGGCTGGGCGTCGTGCCGGCGACGCTGTCACTGGCGCTCGGCGCAGCCTTGCGCCGCTGGGTGGGGCCACATCCCTTCGTCTATATCCTGGGCCGGGCCTTCCTCGGCACCGCCGTCTGTGTGTTCACGGCCGGCGTGCTCGCGCAGTGGACCGGCCATGAACTGGCCTTTGTCGGCACCGAACTGTCGCTGGTCGCGCGCTGGCTGATGGCCTGGGGCGACGCCTTCATCACCGGCATGATGGCCGCGATCTGCGTCGCCTTCCGCCCGCAGTGGCTGGCCACCTGGTCCGACACGCTCTACCTCAAGCGCTGAACGGCCGCGGGCCGCCGTCAGTCGCGGCCATGTCCCCGGCCGCCGCCGTGACCGTGACCACGGTCGCCACGGTCGCCCCGGCCATGCCCGCGGTCGTCATCGAAGCCTTGGCGCCCACCTCGGTCGTCGAAGCTGTGGCGATGGTCATCGTGGCGCCGGTCGCGCTCGTGCCGGTACTCCTCGTGCCGCGGCCCGCGGACGTAATGACCCCGGTTGTCCACGTTGGCGAAATACACCGGCACACCGCAGGCGTTGTACTTGGCGCAGTGCTTGCCCCAGTGCTTGGCATGGCCGGGCGGCACGTACATGTAGACCGGCCTCGGCCGCACGCCGACGACCGGCTGGCCGATGATGACCGGCTGCTGGTACAGCACCGGCGGCGGCGGCGCCGAGCCGATGTCAATGCGGCCATAGACGCCGGGCGCGAGCACGCCGCCCACGGTGGCGTTGATGAAGGTATCCGAGGCGGCGGCCGAGCCGGCGCCCGCCACGGCCAGTGCGGCAACGGCCAGCACGCGGGAAGTCACAAACATGTCAGTCCTTTCAGTGAGCCCTGTTTGTAACAAGATCGGCGGATACGCTTGGCATGTCAACGTGACATCTGTAACCACCCGTTTCCAACATCACCGCCAAGCCCGGCGAGCGGCGCGCGCAAGAGCGGTCATCACCGCGGCCCTTCCCCACCCTGGTCGTTGGGCAGATGAGCCCCACAGTGCAGGCAGTAGCGTGCTTCGGGCAAGTGCCCCTCGGTCAGGCACTCGTGGCAGGTGCGCGTGGTCGGCGACCGCGTCATCAGGCGCTGGGCGCTCATCTCGGCGGTGACGATGCCGGTGGGCACGGCCAGCGTGCCCCAGCCCAGCAGCATCATCAGCGAGGCGATCAGGCGCCCGACATCGGTCTTGGGCGTGATGTCGCCGAAGCCGACCGTGGTCATGGTAGTGATGGCCCAGTACACCGCCGTCGGAATGCTGGTGAAGCCGTTCCTCGGTCCCTCCACCACGTACATCAGGGTCCCCAGAACCAGCACGACCATGATCACCACGGACAGGAAAACCAGGATCTTGCGCCGGCTGGCCAGCAAGGCGCCGCCCAGGGCCTGGTACTCCGTCAGGTAGGCGGTCAGCTTGAACACGCGGAACACGCGCAGCAGGCGCAGCACCCGCACGTCGATCAGCGCATGGATCTCCGGAAACAGCAGGGCCAGGTAGGTCGGCAGCACGGCCAGCAGGTCCACCACGCCGAAAAAGCTGGTCGCGTAGCGCCACGGATGGCGCACGCAGACCAGCCGCGCCAGGTATTCCAGCGTGAACAGCGCGGTGAAGCCCCACTCCAGCGCCGCAAAGCCGCGGTGCCAGCGCGCGTGCAGGTGATCGACGCTGTCGGCTGCCACGACGATCACGCTCAGCAGGATCAAGCCGATCAGCCAGCGGTCGAAGCGCTGACCGGCCCGGGTGTCGGCCTCGAAGATGATGGTGTAGAGCCTGAGTCGCCAACCCTGCAGCGGCCGGCCCCAGCGTTCGGGGTTTTCGTAGGGATGGTGCGGTGCACGCTCGCCATGCTCTGCCGAAGAAGGGGTTTCTGACTGACGCATCCCTGCGATTGTGCCGCGCCGGCCGGTCACGCAAAACCGCTAAGCTTGGCGCCCATGATCAAGCCCCAACATCCGTTTCGCACCTGGCTGACCGGCCTGCTCGCAGTGCTGCCGCTGGCCACCACCGTGCTGTTGATGGCCTGGGCCCTGCGGTTCCTGTCGGACTGGCTCGGCCCGGAAAGCCTGTTCGGCCGGCTGCTCACACAGGTTGGCCTGGGCGTGACCGGCTCCCAGGTGGCCGGCTACCTGGTCGGCGTGCTGCTGCTGGTGCTGTGCGTGTACGGCTTCGGCCTGCTGGTGGAACAGGGCCTGCAGCGCGGCTTGGCGCGCCTGGTCAACGGGCTGATGCAGCGCATCCCGGTCGTGCGCACGGTGTACGACGTGGCGCACAAGCTGGTCGGCCTGTTCGCCAAGCCGCGCGGCGGGGAGGATGGCCTGAAGTCGATGAGCCCGGTCTGGCTCTACTTCGGTGGCAAGGACGGCGAAAGGCAGGACGGCAAGACCACCGTGGTACTGGGCCTGCTGTCCACGCCGGAGCCGATCCAGCTCAACGGCCAGGCCTACCATGGCGTGCTGGTGCCCACCGCGCCGGTGCCGATCGGCGGGGGCCTGCTCTACGTGCCGGTGGAGTGGGTCGAGCCGGCCGAGATGGGCATGGAAGGCGTGACCAGCATCTACGTCTCGATGGGCGTGACTTCGGCGCAGTACATCCCCCGCGCCATCTCCGGCCGCTGACCGGGGCAGGCGCCCCGACCGGCGCGATCAGGCGACTTCCGCCTCCTGCAGCGCGCGCCACATCACCTTGCCGCTGCCGCTCTTGGGCAAGGCATCGACGAACTGCACCACGCGCGGCACCTTGTACACCGCCATGTTGTCACGGCACCAGTCGATGATCTGCTGCTCGCTGACCTGGCCCTGGTGGCTGGCGCGCAGCACCACCACCGCCTTGACCGACTCGCCGCGGTAGGCGTCTTGCGTGCCGATGATGCAGGCCTCCTGGATGGCCGGATGGCGGAACATCAGCGCCTCGACCTCGGCCGGCCAGACCTTGAAGCCGCTGGCGTTGATCATGCGCTTGAGCCGGTCGGTCATGAAGAAGTAGCCGTCCTCGTCCACGCGGCCCATGTCGCCGGAGCGGAAAAAGCGCTTGCCGTCCAGCTCGATGAAGGCGCGCGCCGTGGCCTCGGGCTGCCGCCAGTAGCCCTGGAACACCTCGGGGCCGTGGATGACGATCTCGCCCGGCTCGCCCACCGGCAGCTCTCGCAGCGTCTCTGGGTCGATCACGCGCGCGTCGGTGCTCAGGTAGGGAATGCCCAGGCACTGCTGCTTCGGATGGTCGGGCGGATTGGTGTGCGAGGGCGCCGCGGTCTCGGTCAGGCCGTAGCCCTCGACGTAGCGCAGCCCGAACAGATCGAACAGGCGCTGCGCCACGGCCTGCGGCATGGCCGCGCCACCGCCGCCGATGTAGGCCAGGCTGGACAGGTCGAACTGGGCGAAGTTCGGGCTGCCCAGCAGGTCGATCACCATGGTCGGGATGTTGGTCCAGTGCGTCACGCGCCACCTCGAGATCAGGCGGCCGGCCAGCTCCCGGTCCCAGCGCGGCATCAGCACCATCGTGCCGCCGCCATGGATCGTGCTGTGCATCACCGCCACCATGCCGGTGATGTGGAACATCGGCACCACGGCCAGCGCGACGTTCTCCGACGTCCCACCGCCCCACAGGCCGCTGGCCACGGCGTTGTGCATGACGCTGGCGTGGGTGTGCATGCAGCCCTTGGGCAGGCCGGTGGTGCCGCTCGTATAGGGCAGGATGGCCAGGTCGGCCGGGCCGGTCACCAGCGCAGGCAGCGGTCCGGCGCAGGCCAGCGCGCTGGACCAGGCCAGCACCTGGCCACCGCCCAGCGCCGGCAGCGCGTGGTGGGTCAGCAACCAGTCGGCCCAGGCCGCGGGCAAGGTCTCCGCGTCATCGGCATTCGGGTCGAAGCCGTCGGTGAACTGGGTCACGATCAGGTGCGCCAGCCGCTCGCCCGGCGCCAGCGCATCGCTGGCACGCGCCAGTTCCGCCGCCAGGTCGGCGGTGGTGATCGCCACCTTCGTCTGCGGGTCGGTGATGTAGTGCTTGAGTTCCTCGGCGCGGTTCATCGGGTTGACCGGCACCACCACCGCGTTGGCGCGCAGGATGGCCAAGTGGGCGATCACCAGTTGCGGGCAGTTCTGCATGTTGAGCAGCACGCGGTCGCCGCGGCCGACACCCAGCGCCGCCAGCTGGGCCGCCAGGCGCTCGGCCTGCGCCAGCAGTTCGGGGTAGCGGTAGACGCGCCCCAGGAAGACCAGCGCCGGCTTGTCCGGGTAGCGCCGGGCGCTGATCGCCAGGTTCTCCCACAGCGACGTGGCGGGCGGGGTGATGGCATGGGGCAGGCGTTTAGGCCAGAACTTGTAGTGCGCGCGCATCGTGTCTCCTGGTGCATGAATTCTGGCGCGAATGCTATACGCGCCTCCAGCAAAACGGCAGGTTCCGATGTCACGCGCGTGACGGCCCCGGACACGCCTCATGCCCGTCCGCATTTGAAAATCAGGCGCCCTTGATCAAGGCGGAGGGCGGCGTGGTGGTCTGCCGATGCGGGGCGAGCCTGCACCTCGCGGCAGGCGCGGCTTCAGCGCAGTCGCCCCAGAGCGGGCAGATCGATTTCCACCGTCGTTCCCTCGCCGGGCGCAGAGCGCACGACCACGCGGCCGGCCAGCAGCTCCACCAGTTCCTTGCACAGGGCCATGCCCAGGCCGCCGCCTTGTTCCCGGGTCACCGCTTCCAGGTTGAATTCGGAATGACGAAAGCGGTCGAACAGGCCCGCCAGCTGCTCGGGCGCCATGCCGACGCCGGAGTCCTCGATGCGAAACAGCCAGCGATCCTCCCGCAGGCCGACGTGCAGCGCGACATGGCCGACCAACGTGAACTTCACCGCGTTGTGCAGCACGTTGTTGAGCACCTGCATGAGCTTGATGCGGTCGGTGAAGATCGTGGGCGGCAGGTCCGGCGCGTAGTCCACGCTGAAGCCCAGCCCCTTCTTCTCGGCGGCAAAACGGTGCATGGACGCCACGGCCTCGCAGAGGTCGCGCAGGTCGCAGGTGGTGCGCATCACCTCCATGCGGCCAGCCTCGATCTTGGCCAGGTCCAGCATGGTGTTGACCAGTTCGTGTAGGTGCTTGGCGCTCTTGTGGATCAGTCGGCCGTAGTGGGCCGCCTGGGTCGGATCGCTGGACATCGCCACCAGCTCGGAGAAGCCGAGGACGCCGTTCAGCGGCGTGCGCAGCTCATGCGACACGCTGGCCAGGAAGCGCGACTTCATCTCGTTGGCCGAATGGGCCTTGAGCTGGCTTTCATGCAGCTGGCGCACGACCTGGTTGCCGTGGCGCAGGGTGCGCACCAGGTAGGCCGCGCCCAGGCCGCTGCAGACCACGAAGAAGGCCCCCAGCACCCAGGCCACCATGCCGACGATGCGCAGTTGCGCCATCACCGCCGAGGTGTCGGTGCTGACCGCCACGCTGAGCGGAAAACGGGCCAATGACTCGACATGCCAATGGGCCGCCGGGCGATCCCCGCTGGCCGGCGCATCGTAGACGCCGGACAGCTTGCCGGCCTCCGGGTGGCGCACCCGCGCCGAGCGCTGGAAATCGTCGAGCGAGATCACCGGCGTCCCCACCCAGACACGCGGCACGCCATCGTCGCCCAGCAGGCCGTAACTGGCGCCGCCGTCCACCTGCGGGCCGGCGAACAGGTCGCCGACGAAACCGGGATCGACGCTGGCCACCACCACGCCGGCGAATTCACCGCTGGCCCGGAAGATCGGCCGGCTGAACTGCACGCTGGGCCGGCCCGAGAGCCGGCCGATCAGCGGCTTGCCGACGTACAACTGGTCGGTGCTGCGCCTCAGGTGGGCCTTGAAGTGGTCGCGATCCCCCAGGTACACCCCGCTGGCGCCGGCACCGGCATCGATCGAGGACGCGGCCAGCCGCCCGCTGGCGTCGATGACGGCCACCTGGAGAATCATCTTCTTGAAGTTGGGCAAGGCTTCGCCCAGCGTCCACTGGTCCTGCAACCGGCCCTCTTCCAGCCACTGGCGACGGCCATTCCTGAGCGTGTGGTCCACCAGCTCGAAAGCCGCGGTGGTGTGCAGCTTGAAGGTATGGGCCAGGTGCTGGTTCTGCAGCCGCACCCGCTCCATGACCGAGCGCTGGCTGCCCACCACGGCATAGGCCAGGATCGCGCAAAACGCCACGGCCATCAGCACCGCCGCCAGCACGATCACCAGCTGAACCCGGTCAACGCCCCAGCGTCGCAGCCGGTGCCGCACGCCCGCGCGCTCCCGGACCGCGCCCTCCAGCGCCCATTCCGAGTCAATCAACGAATCTTGCATGCCGCTCTTGCCTCCCCATCAACCCTCCCGCCAGCGACCTCGCCCCACCCCCCTGGCGTGTGTGACAGATTTTTCGCAGTCTGATCGGCATCTCGACCAGTTTTTCCTGTTTCATCAATTCCCGACGGCTTCTAGAATGATTCGATGAACCGTGCCGACCTGCCCAGCCCGTCCGAGGACGTCTGCGGAACCACCTATGCAGCCGAACTGCTGGGCCTGTCCGTCGGCACGGTGCAGACCCTGGTCGAGAAAAACGAACTGCGCGCCTGGAAGACCCGTGGCGGGCATCGGCGCATTTCGATGCAGTCGATCCTGGCGTACCAGAAGCGCCATCATCTTGCCACAGCGTCGGCGCCGAACACGCCGCAGCACAGGCTCAAGCTGCTGATCGTCGAGGACGACGAGGCGACCCGCGAAATGCTCAAGGCCCACTTCGCGCACGGGGACCTGCCCATCGACTGCACCGTCACGGCTTCGGCGCTGGACGCCCTGATCGACATCATGAGCCTGCAACCCGACGTCCTGCTCGCCGACCTGGAGATGCCCGGCGTGGACGGCTTCGAGCTGCTGCGCACGCTGCGCCACAACCCGGCGCTGTCCCGGCTGCACCTGCTGGCCGTCACCGGGCTGAGCCGCGAGGAAGTGCAGACGCGCGGCGGCCTGTCCGAACGCACGGTCTACGTGCACAAGCCGGTCGACATGGCCTGGCTGAACGGCTATCTCACCGCCTTGCTGTCGGAGCGCCAGGCGGGCTGAGCCACCGCCGCCGGCCTGAAGGATCGTGCCCATCATGGGTTGGTACTATTGTTTTATTGTCGATTTTAGCGTTTTTGACATTTAATAAACATCGCCTAGGCGTGACGGCTTCCGACCCACGCGCCCGGGAACTCCCCGGTGCCCCGCGTATCATTCAGCCATGCGCCACCTCGTGCTCGTCCTGATGCTGGTCCTGCTGCCGCTGCGCGGTTGGCTGGGCGAGGCCATGGCCACGGAGATGGCGATGGCCAGTGCCGCAGCCGCCACGCCGGCGGCACACGGCCCTTGCGCGGGCCACGCTGCAGCCCGGACCTCCCTGCTACAGACAGCCCCGCAGACTGCGGCCCCGGACCCGGCGGCGCACGGACTGACTCACGCCTCGCACCCTGCGGATCACGGCGCAACGGCCAGCGGCACCCCGGGCTGCAACGACAGCCCGCACGATGCCGGCGCCCATGGCGACAGCGCCAGCTGCCTCGGCTGCCAGGCCTGCCACTCGCTGGCGCTGACCACCGACTTCCATGCGCCACCGGCCGCCCGCCTGCCGGCGGACCGGCCCGGCGCGCGGCCCCCTGCGTTCAGCAGCGCCGTGCCCGCGCGCGGCCTGAAGCCGCCCATCCTCTGACACCCTGAGCCGTCCTCCGTCTGCCGGTTTCCACCGGCAGGCCTTGCCGATCGTGGGTGCGCGCGTGCGCACCGGTTTTCAGGAGTGATTCATGCCATCCCCCACCCCACGCGGGTGCCCGCTGGCCGCCTTGGCCCTGTGCTGGCCCCTGCTGACGCTGGCCCAGGGCGGCCCCGAGGTCAGCGACCCGGCCGCGCCCGTGCCCGCCCCCGTTTACCGCCCGGCCTGGACGCCAACGCAGCCGCGCGGCGTTGCCGAAGGCAGCATCGACTGGCTGCGCGCCAACGCCGAGGTCGGCCAGTTCCCGCGCGGCCATGCCGACCTCGTGCGCTGGGAGGCCCGCCAGGCGCCGGCGGGCAACGCCCCGACGCTGCCCCCGCCACCCCCCTCCGCCACCCCGCACCCGCACGAACACCGCGCGCCGGGAGGCCAACCATGAGCGGCCGATGGATTCCCCGCCCGGCGCTGGCCGGCGCCGCACTGCTTGTGCTCGCCGGCTGCGCCAGCGTTTCGCCCGACGCGCAGCGCCACGCTGTCGGCCAGTGGCTGCCCGGCCGCACCGGCAGCGTGGCGGTGGACCCGGCCAGCGTCGGCCGCGCGCCGGACGCCGACAGCGCACGCGCCGTCGCGGAACTGCTGGCCCCCCCGCTGAGCGCCGAGGCCGCCGTGAAGATTGCCCTGCTGAACAACCCCGGCCTGCAGGCCAGCTTCGCCACGCTGCAAATCAGCGACGCCGACCGCGTGCAGGCCAGCCGCCTGCCGAATCCGCACCTCGCCTTCGGCCGCCTGGTCGAGGGCGATACGGTGGAACTGGAGCGCCTGCTGCGCTTCGACGTGCTGGGCCTGCTCACCCTGCCCTGGCGCCTGCGCTGGCAGGAGCAGCAGAACGCGCTGGCCCAGTTGCAGGCCGCGCAGGATGTGATCCGCCTGGCCGCCGACACGCGCAAGGCCTGGGTGCAGGCCGTCGCGGCGCAACAGAGCGCCGACTACGCCGCCACCGCCAAGGAAGCCACCGAGGCGGCCGCGGAACTGGCGCGCCGCATGGCCCGGGTCGGCAACTGGAGCCGCTACCAGCAGGCGAAGGAACAGACCCAGCTGGCCGAAGCCACGGTCCAGCTGGCGCGCGCGCGGCAGGCCGCCTTCGCCGCGCGCGAGCGACTGACGCGCCTGCTCGGCCTGTGGGGCGAGCCCGCGCACTACCGCCTGCCGGAGCGCCTGCCCGATCTGCCGGCCAGCGTGGCCGAATCCACCGAGGTCGAGGCCCGCGCGCTGCGCGAGCGGCTGGATGTACGCGCCGCGCGCGATCAGTCCCGGTACGTCGCCGCCTCGCTCGGCTACACGCGCGCCACCGGCTATGTCAACGCGCTCGAACTGAGCGTCAAACGCAACACCACCTTCGACAACGCGGCCGGCACGCGGGACAGCGCGCGCGGCTGGGAGCTGGAACTGCCGCTGCCCATCTTCGACTGGGGCAGCGCGCGCAACGCACGCGCCGAGGGCCTGTACCTGCAGTCCGCCGCGCGGGTACGCGACGTGGCCGTGCGCGCCCGCAGCGAGGCGCGCGAGGCCTGGCACGGCTGGCGCACCGCCTACGACCTGGCCCGGCACCACCGCGACGAGATCGTGCCGCTGCGCAAGTTCATTCACGAGGAAACCGTGCTGCGCTACAACGGCATGCTGCTGAGCGTCTGGGACCTGCTGGCCGAGACGCGCCAGCAGGCGCAGGCCGTGGCCAGCGCCATCGACGCCCAGCGCGATTTCTGGCTCGCCGACACCGACCTGCAGACCGCGCTGACCGGCACCTCGCCCGGCGGCCTGCTGCAACTCCAGGCCCCGGCCGCCGGCCCGGCCGCCGCCTCCCAAGGACACTGATCCATGCAACGCAGACACCTTCTCACCGGCCTGGCGCAGACCGCCGGCCTGGCCGTGGCCGCCGCCTCGGTCAGCCGCGTCGCGCTGGCCGCCCTGCCCGAGCCGGCCCAACAGACTTCGCCCGACACAGCGCCGCCGCTGGCCCCGCCCAACGGCCGCCCCTACCGCCCGGTGGTCACGCTCAACGGCTGGACCTGCCCGTGGCGCATGAACCAGGGCGTCAAGGAATTCCACCTGGTGGCCGAACCCGTGGTGCGCGAGATGGCGCCCGGCTTCAACGTCAACCTCTGGGGCTACAACGGCCAGAGCCCCGGGCCCACGATCGAGGTGGTGGAGGGCGACCGCGTGCGCCTGTTCGTCACCAACAAGCTGCCCGAGCACACCACCATCCACTGGCACGGCCAGCGCCTGCCCAACGGCATGGACGGCGTGGGCGGGCTCACGCAGCCGCAGATCCCGGTCGGCAAGACCTGGGTTTACGAGTTCGTGGCGCGCCGCCCTGGCACCTTCATGTACCACCCGCACGCCGACGAGATGACGCAGATGGCGATGGGCCTGATGGGGCTGTGGATCACTCACCCCAAGGGCCGCCACCCGCTGATCAGCGAGGTCGAGCGCGACTACGCTTTCCTGCTCAACGCCTTCGACGTCGAGGCCGGCAGCATGACGCCGCGCGTCAACACCATGCTGGACTTCAACATCTGGGCCTTCAACAGCCGCGTCTTCCCCGGCATCAGCCCGCTGGTGGCGCGGCTGGGCGACCGGGTGCGGCTGCGCGTGGGCAACCTGACCATGACCAACCACCCGATCCACCTGCACGGCATGGAGTTCGAGGTCACCGGCACCGACGGCGGTCCCATTCCGAAAACCGCGCGCTGGCCCGAGATCGTCACCGACATCGCGGTCGGCCAGATGCGGCAGATCGAGCTGCTCGCCGACGAGCCCGGCGACTGGGCCCTGCACTGCCACAAGAGCCACCACACCATGGGCGCCATGGGCCACGGCGTGCCGACGATGATCGGCGTGGACCACCGCGGCCTGGTGCAGAAGATCCAGAAGGTGGTGCCCGACTACATGGTCATGGGCGAGCGCGGCATGGCCGACATGGGCGCCATGGAGATGCCCCTGCCCGAGAACACCCTGCCCATGATGGCCGGCACCGGCCCCTACGGCCCGCTGGAGATGGGCGGCATGTTCACCACGCTGAAGGTCCGGGCCGACCAGCCTCGGGACAGCTGGCGCGACCCAGGCGACTACCACCAGCCCAAGGGCACGCAGGCCTGGGAATGGACCGGTGCCCCGGCCGCTGGCGCCGAACCGCCCCCCGCGCCGCGCCAGGCCTCGAACAACGCCACACGGGCCCAAGCCAGCGCGCGCAAGCCGGGCGGCCATGCCCACCACTGAGCCCCGCCACATGACGATGCCCACCACCATGCAACCGCGACTGCTGCTGGCCTGCCTCGCGCTGCTGTCCCCGGCCGCGCAGGCCCACGGTGACCCGCCGATGACCCACGCGGCGCACGCCGTCGCCCCCGAGCAACAGGACTGGGGCATCGCCGGCGACCCGCACGCCGTGACGCGCAGCATCACCCTCCGCATGACCGATGCGATGCGCTTCGAGCCCAGCCGCATCGAGGTGCGCGAGGGCGAGACCGTGCGCCTGCGCGCGGTCAACCGCGGCAAGCTACTGCACGAAATCGTGCTCGGCACCGAGGCCGCGCTGAAGGCGCATGCCGAACTGATGCTGAAGCACCCTGGCATGGAACACGACGAGCCGCACATGGCCCACGTGCCCGCCGGGCGGCGCGGCGACGTCGTCTGGACCTTCAACCGCGCCGGCACCTTCGACTTCGCCTGCCTGATCCCCGGCCATTACGAGGCCGGCATGACCGGCCGGATCGTGGTCACCCCCCGTCAACCCTGAACCGAAAGGACGGCACCATGCACGCCTCGAACCCCTCCCCCCGCCGGCGCCAGCTGCTGGCCACCCTCGGCGCACTGCCCCTGCTGGCCGCGCTGCCGGCCCTCGCCCAGCCAGCCAAGGCCCCGTCCGCCGCGCGGACCCCGCTCGAGGTCTGGAAAGACCCGAACTGCGGCTGCTGCAAGGACTGGATCGCCCACATGGAAGCCAGCGGCTTCACCGTCACCGTGCACGAGACCGGCAACAACGCCGTGCGCGCGAAACTCGGCCTGCCGGCCAGGCTCGGCTCCTGCCACACCGCCCTGGTCGGCGGCTACCTGATCGAGGGCCATGTACCGGCCAGCGACGTGCGCGCCCTGCTCAAGGACAAGCCCCCCGCGCTGGGCCTGGCCGTGCCGGGCATGCCGGTCGGCTCGCCCGGCATGGACGGCCCGGCCTACGGCGGACGCCGCGATCCCTACGACGTGCTGCTGGTTTCGCGCGACGGCGCCACGCGCGTTTTCCGTTCCTACCACCGCAAGGAGGCCGCATGAAAGCGCTGATCACACCCCTGCTGCTCGCCGTCGCCACCGCCGGCGCCCTGGCCCAATCCACCGCCCCGGCCACGCCGGACGAGCACGCCAGCCACCATGCCGCGCCAGCCGCCGAGACCGCCCTCAGCGAAGGCGAGGTGCTGCGGATCGACCCGCGCGTGCCGCGCATCACGCTGCGCCACGGCGAGATTCAGAACCTGGACATGCCGCCCATGACCATGGCCTTCCGCGTGCGGGAGGCCCAGATGCTGGCGCCGTTCAAGGCCGGCGACAAGGTGCGCTTCCGGGTCGAGCAGATCAACGGCGGCTACGTCGTCACCCGCCTCGAAGCCGCGCGCTGAACCTGCCGCCCACGGGCCGGGTGCCGACCCGGCCCCTCCCCTGACGGAGAGCCATCATGGACAAGCCCACCACGCCGACGCCGGGTCACGCGCACGACCACGCGTCCCACGACCACGCCATGCACCACCACCCGGCGCAGGCCCCGACGCCGGTGCCGCCGCCATCGGCCGGCTCGCCCGCGATGGCGACGGCGCCGGCCATGCAGGGCACGGTCTACACCTGCCCCATGCACCCGGAGATCCGCCAGGACCATCCGGGCAATTGCCCCAAGTGCGGCATGACGCTGGAGCCGCTCATCCCGGAATTGGAAGCCGAAGACAGCCCCGAGCTCAAGGACTTCCAGCGCCGTTTCTGGTGGACCCTGCCGCTCACGGTGGTGGTGACCGTGCTGGCGATGGCCGGCCACCGGCTCGGCTGGTTCGCCATGGCCACGCAAAGCTGGATCGAGCTGGTGCTCACGCTGCCGGTGGCGCTGTGGGCCGGCTGGCCGTTCTTCGTGCGCGGCGTGCAGTCGGTGGCGAAGCGCAGCCCCAACATGTGGACGCTGATCGGCCTGGGCACCAGCGCGGCCTTTGCCTACAGCGTGGTCGCCACGGTGGCGCCGCAGGTGTTCCCCGCGTCCTTCGTCGCCATGGGCCGGGTCGCGGTGTACTTCGAGGCGGCGGCGGTGATCATCTCGCTGACGCTGCTCGGGCAGATCCTGGAACTCAAGGCACGCTCGCAGACCTCGGCCGCCATCAAGGCGCTGCTCGGCCTGGCGCCCAAGACCGCCCGCCGCATCGCGCCCGACGGCAGCGAATCGGACATTCCGCTGGCCCATGTGCACATCGGCGACTTGCTGCGCGTGCGCCCTGGCGAGAAGGTGCCGGTGGACGGCGTGGTGGCGGAAGGCAGCAGCGCGCTCGACGAATCCATGCTGACCGGCGAGCCGCTGCCGGTGACCAAGCGCCCAGGCGACCGGCTGATCGGCGCCACACTCAACACCAGCGGTGCGCTGGTGATGCGCGCCGAGCATGTCGGCTCGGCCACCGTGCTGGCACAGATCGTGCAAATGGTCGCGCAGGCGCAGCGCTCGCGCGCGCCGATGCAGCGCATGGCCGACACCGTGGCCGGCTGGTTCGTCATGGGCGTCGTGAGCGTGGCCTTGCTCACCTTTTTCGGCTGGGGCCTGTTCGGCCCGCAGCCGAGCTGGGTCTACGGCCTGATCAACGCCGTGGCCGTGCTGATCATCGCCTGCCCCTGCGCGCTGGGCCTGGCCACGCCGATGTCCATCATGGTCGCCACCGGGCGCGGCGCCACGCAGGGCGTGCTGTTCCGCGACGCGGCGGCCATCGAACACCTGCGCCGGGTGGACACGCTGATCGTGGACAAGACCGGCACCCTGACGGAGGGCCGCCCCGCCTTCGAGCGCGCCGTCGCCGCGAACGGCTTCACCGAGGACGAGGTGCTGCGCCTGGCCGCCAGCCTGGACCAGGGCAGCGAGCACCCGCTGGCCGCCGCCATCGTCGCCGCCGCGCGTGAACGGGGCCTCGCGCTGAGCCCGGCCGAGCAGTTCGACTCCGCGTCCGGCATCGGCGTGCGCGGCGGGGTGGACGGCCAGGCGCTGGCGCTGGGCAACACCACGCTGATGCGGCAGCTGGGCGTGGACACCGCGCCGCTGGCCGCGCCGGCCGAGGCGCTGCGCGGCGAAGGGGCGAGCGTCATGCACCTGGCCGTGGACGGGCGCCTGGCCGGCCTGCTCGCCGTGTCCGACCCGGTCAAGGCCAGCACCGCCGAGGCGCTGGCCACGCTGCGCGCCGCGGGCCTGCGCGTGGTCATGGCCACCGGCGACGGGCTGACCACCGCGCGCGCGGTCGGCCAGCGCCTGGGCATCGACGAAGTGCATGGCGAGGTGAAGCCGGCCGACAAGCTGCAGCTGGTGGAACGCCTGCAACGCGAAGGCCGCGTCGTCGCCATGGCCGGCGACGGCATCAACGACGCGCCGGCGCTCGCCCGCGCCGACGTCGGCATCGCCATGGGCACCGGCACCGACGTAGCCATGAGCAGCGCCCAGGTCACGCTGGTCAAGGGCGACCTGCGCGGCATCGCCACCGCGCGCGCGTTGTCGGTGGCGACGGTGGCCAACATGAAGCAAAACCTCGCCTTCGCCTTTGTCTACAACGCGCTGGGCGTGCCGCTGGCCGCCGGCCTGCTCTACCCCTTCACCGGCTGGCTGCTGTCGCCGATGATCGCCGCGCTGGCGATGAGCCTGAGTTCGGCGTCGGTGATCAGCAACGCGCTGCGGCTGCGAAGGGCGCGGCTCTGACGCGGTGCAGCGCCCGCCGCCCTCACCGCCATAATTCCCCGCCATGCACACCTCCCCCACCCCGGGCGCCCACGGCGCCATCACCGACGTCGCCGGCATCGAGGTCGGCCACTTCACCGACTCGCGCCGCCCCACCGGCTGCACCGTGGTGCTGGCGCGTGGCGGCGCGGTGGGCGGCGTGGACGTGCGCGGCGCGGCGCCGGGCACGCGCGAGACCGACCTGCTGGAGCCGTCCAACCTGGTCAGCACGGTGCATGCGGTGCTGCTGTCCGGCGGCAGCGCCTTCGGCCTCGACGCAGCCAGCGGCGTGATGCGCTGGCTGGACGAGCGGCAGATCGGCCTGGACGTGGGCGTGGCGCGCGTGCCGATCGTGCCGGGCGCGGTGCTGTTCGACCTGACCGTGGGCGACGCCACGATCCGCCCCGATGCCGAGGCCGGCTGGCGCGCCTGCGACGCGGCCTCGCGCGCCCACCCGGCCGAAGGCAACGTGGGCGCCGGCGCGGGCGCCACGGTGGGCAAGATGTTCGGCGCGGCGCATGCGATGAAGGGCGGCATCGGCACGGCCTCGGTGACGCTGGACGGCGTGACGGTGGGCGCGCTGATCGCCTGCAACGCGCTCGGCGACGTGCTCGACCCGGACAGCGGCGCGCTGATCGCCGGCGCGCGCACGCCCGACGGCGCGGCGCTGCGCGACACGCGCCGCGCCCTGCTGCGCGGCGAGGCGCCGCTGCCCATCCTGGCCGGCACCAACACCACCATCGGCGTGATCGCCACCGACGCGCCGCTGAGCAAGGCCCAGGCCCGGCGCCTGGCCACCGTGGGCCATGACGGCCTGGCGCGCAGCATCAACCCGGTGCACACCCTCTCCGACGGCGACACGCTGTTCGCGCTGGGCACAGGCCTGGCCGGCCGCTCGCCCGGCATGGTGGTGCTGGGCGTGATGGCGGCCGAGGCGGTGGCGCGCGCCACCGTGCGCGCGGTGCAGGCGGCGCGCGGCCTGGCGGTGGGCGATCTGTGGCTGCCGGCGGCGGCCAACCTGCGGGGGGCGCCATGAGGCCGCGCGACCTGGCCTCCGGCCTGCACCGCGCCCTGCTGTCGCTGCGCGAGATGCTGCTTTCGGGCGGGCCGCTGGTGCTGCTGGCGGTGGGCCTGCTGGTACTGGCCTACTGGTGGCTCAACCCGAACCCGCCCCAGCGCGTGCGCCTGGCCACCGGGCCGGCGCAGAGTGCCTACGCCGAGTTCGGCCAGCGCTACGCGAAGGCGCTGGCGGCCAACGGCATCACGGTGGAGCTGCTGCCCAGCGACGGCTCGCAGGCCAACCTGCAGCTGCTGCGCGACGGCAAGGCGGATCTCGCCTTCGTGCAGGGCGGCAGCGACGAGGCCTCCGCGCAGGACGCGGCCGAGCTGACCTCGCTGGGCAGCCTGTTCGTCGAGCCGGTCTGGCTCTTCTACCGCGAGGCAGCGGCGCGCCGGGTGCTGCGCCACGCCAGGCTGCACGGCGCACCCCGGGTCCACAGCCCCCCGCCGGCCCCCGGCGAGGCGACGCTCACCGCGCTCACGCAGCTGAAGGGCCTGCGCGTCAACGTCGGCACCCCCGGCAGCGGCGTTCCCAGCCTGATGGCCAAGCTGCTGGAGATCAACCGCCTCGAACCGGGCGCGATCCGTCTGTCGCAGGAAGGGCCGACGCCGGCCACCGTGGCCTTCCTCGACGGCAAGCTCGACGCGCTGGTGTTCGCCTCGGCGCCGGAGTCGCTGATGGTGCAGATGCTGCTGCAGACGCCCGGCGTGAAGCTGATGGACTTTGCGCAGAGCGAGGCCTATGCCCGCCGGCTGACCTTCCTCACGCCGGTGGTGCTGCCCGGCGGGGTGGTGGACCTGGCGGGCAACGTGCCGCCGCAGGACGCGCGCCTGATCGCCCCCACCACCGAGCTGCTGGCGCGCGACGACACGCACCCGGCCCTGCTGCAACTGTTCGCCCAGGCGGCGCAGGGCCTGCACGGCGGCGCCGGCTGGTTCAACCGCATGCGCGAGTTCCCCAACCTCGCGCACAGCGCCTACCCGGTGGCCAAGGAGGCCGAACGCACCTACAAGGGCGGCACGCCGCTGCTGCAGCGCTACCTGCCGTTCTGGCTGGCCAACCTGGTGGAGCGCATGTGGCTGGCGCTGGGCCTGATCATTGCCATCGTGCTGCCGCTGTCGCGCATCGTGCCGCCGCTGTACGAGTTCCGCATCCGCTCGCGCGTGTTCCGCTGGTACGGCCGGCTGCGCGAACTGGAAGGCCGCATGGAGGCGGGCGAGGACACGCCGCAGGCGCTGACCGAGGCGCTGGACGAACTGGAGCGGCAGGTGGAGAAGGTGATCGTGCCGCTGTCCTACGCCGACGAGCTGTACGCGCTGCGCAACCACATCCAGCTGGTGCGCGGCAAGCTGCCCCGCGGCTGAGCCCCCCGAAGCGGTGGCGCGTCCCGGCCTATTCGCTGCCCGAGACCCGCCCGCGCTGCCGCTTCACATCGCCCCGGGCCGCCTTGCCCTCCAGGCGCTTGCGTTGCGAGCTGCGGGTGGGCCGGGTGGCCTTTCGGGCCTTGGGCAGCACGGCCACGCTGTCCACCAGCGCCTGCAGGCGCGCTATCGCCTCGGCCTTGTTCTGCTCCTGGCTGCGATGGGTCTGCGCCTTGATCACCACCACGCCCTCGGCCGTGATGCGCTGGTCGCGCAGCGCCAGCAGGCGTTCCTTGATCGCCTCGGGCAGCGACGAGGTGGGGATGGAAAAGCGCAGGTGAACCGCGCTGGACACCTTGTTGACGTTCTGGCCACCAGCACCCTGGGCGCGGATGGCGCTGAACTCGACCTCGTCCTCCCGCACGGGGATCAGTGCTTCGCTCATGATCGCTCCGTCAGGCCCAGCGGTAGCCCGTCGACGCATGCAGCGTCCAGCGGCCCTCGCCGGACAGCTCCAGCACCTGCCGGTGGTACCGGAGGAGCGCTGGATGGTGGCTGACGCTGATCGGGGTAATCGACAGGCCGGCGAGCTGGCGGTACAGCAACTCCTCGTTGGCCGCGTCCAGCGCGCTGGTGGCCTCGTCCAGCAAGAGGTAGCGGGGCTTGGCGAGCAGGGCACGGGCGAAGGCCAGCCGCTGCTGCTCGCCCACCGAGAGCACCTTGCCCCAGTCCAGCTCGGCCCCCAGGCCCCCGAAGCGGTCGGCCAGCGTCGGCAGGTTCACCCGCTCCAGCCACTGCAGCAGTTCCTCGTCGGAGATGTCCCGCTCGGCCTGGGGATAGAGCAGCTGGTCGCGCAGGTCGCCCAGCGGCAGGTAGGGCTGCTGGGGCAGGAAGAGCATGTCCGGTCCGGACGGGCGCGTCACCTCGCCCGAGCCGGTGCTCCACAGCCCGGCGACCACGCGCAGCAGCGAACTCTTGCCGGTGCCGCTGGCGCCGACGATCAGCAGGCCCTCGCCCGGGTTGACGCTGAGCGTGAGCCCCTGCACCAGCAGGTGTTCACGGTTCGGCGTGAGCACCGTCAGATGCGCCAGCGCGAGCTGGAAGCCGGGCTCGGTGCGGATCTGCGGCGCGCCGTCCTCGGGCTCGCCGCCGGAGAGGCCGGGCGGCGCATCGAGCGCCTGCGAGAAGGCATGCAGCCGGTCCACCCCGGCTGAGAAGCGGCTCAGGCTTTCAAAGTGCTCGACGATCACCGTCAGCGCGCTCAGGATGGCGGCGAAGGCGCCGGCGGCCTGGATCGCGCGGCCGACCTCCAGCTCGCCGGAGAGCACGTCGTTCGCAATGATCATGCTGGGCAGCACGAGGGTCAGGAAGCTGTGCGCGTACTGGAACAGGTTGAGCTTCAGCTGCCAGCGCAGCACGCGCCGGTAGTTGGCGTAGGCCGCCTCGAAGACACGCCGCAGGGCCGACATCTCGCGCGCCTCGCCGTCGTGGAAGGCGATCGGCTCCGCGTGTTCGCGCACCCGGACCAGGTTGAAGCGGAAGTCGGCCTCGCGCTGCAGCTGGCGGAAGTTCAGGCCGATCAGCCGCTGGCCGAACACCGCCGCCGTGAACACGGTGGCGAACACCGCGTAGCCGAGCAGGAAATAGACCAGCCCGCGCGAGATCGACCACAGCACGCTGGAAAAGGCGATCAGCTGGATCACCGAGCCGAGCACGATCATCGAGAAGTACAGCGACTGCTGGGTGAAGGCGTTGATGTCCTCGGAGATGCGCTGATCGGGGTTGTCGATGCCGGCCAGGGTGTTGAGCCGGTAATAGGCCCGCTCGCTGAAGTAGCGCGCCAGGAAACGGTGCGTCAGCCAGCGCCGCCAACGCAGTCCGAGCGTGTCGCGCACGTAGTAGTAGAGGGCATAGATCGGCACCGCCGCCGCCAGGATCACGGTGTAGCGCCAGATGGAGGCCCAGAAGCGGTCGGTGTCGCGCGCGGCCAGGGCCGAGGTGAATTCGCCGGTCTCCTGGTTGAACAGCACGTTGAAGGCGGTCTGCCCCAGCAGCAGCACGATCAGCAGGGCCAGCAGCCCCCTGGCGCGCCAGCGTTCCTCCTCCTGCCAGTACGGCCGGGCCATGGCGGCGAAGCGTCGCCACAGGCGGGCGTTGAAACCGGGTGTTTCTTCCGTGGTCATGGGCGGTCCTGGGCGGGTGATCGAACGGGAAGACGGCGTGGGCGATGGGCCGATTGTGCGGCGGATGACACCTGGTGACATCTGCCGTGCTTCGGGCGAGCCGCCAGAGGGCCACAATGCCCCCATGATCGAACGTCCGCAGAGCTTGGGCGAGGAAATCGCCAACAGCGTGAGCCATGGCGTGGCGCTGCTGGCGGCTGTCGCCGCCGTGCCGTTCCTGATCGCTTCGACGCGCCCTCTGTCGGCCGCCAGCTTCGCCGGCGCCCTTGTGTTTGCCGCCACGATGGTGCTGCTGTACCTGACCTCGACCCTCTACCACGCCCTGCCGGCGGGCCGCGCCAAGGGCGTCTTCCTGAAGCTCGACCACGGCGCCATCTACCTGTTCATCGCCGGCAGCTACACGCCGTTCGCGCTCGGGGCCCTGGGGGGCCCCTGGGGCTGGACGCTGTTCGGGCTGGTCTGGTCGCTGGCCGCCCTGGGCGTCACGCTCAAGGCCTTCAACCGCCTGTCGCACCCCTGGCTGTCCACCGGCCTGTACCTGGTCATGGGCTGGCTGGTGCTGATCGCGGCCGTGCCGCTCGTCGAGCGCGTGCCGGCGCCCGGCGTCACCTTGCTCGTCGCCGGCGGCCTGGCCTACACGACCGGCGTGGTGTTCTTCCTGCTGGATTCCCGGCTGCGCTATGCGCACGCGGTATGGCACGGCTTCGTGGTGGCCGGGACCGGCTGCCACTTCTTCGCGGTGCTGGGTTACGCGGCGTGAGGGCGCGCCGGGGCCGCCACCAAGCGCCGCGCGCACTCAATCGGAAAGCGAGACGGCGATGAAGCAACTGCAGGTGGCCGTGGTCGGCCTGGGCCGGCTCGGCAGCGCGTGCGCCCTGGCCCTGCTCGACGAGACCGAACTGGCGCTGGCCGGCGTGGTGCAGCGGCCCGGCGCGGTCCACACGCGGCCGGGCCGGCTGCAGCGCGCGCCGGCGGTGGCCCATGTGCGCGACCTGCCCGTCGTGGACGTGGCGCTGGTCTGCGTGCCGACCGAGGCCGTGGCCGGCGTGGCCCGCGAGCTGCTGCAGGCGCGGGTCTCGATCGTCGAGTGCGCGCAACTGGAGGGCCGGGCCCTGGAGGCGCACCATGCCGAGCTGCACACGTTCGCGCTGCACCACCGTGCCACCGCCATCGTCGGCGCCGGGGTCGAGCCCGGCGTGCTGCCGCTGCTCACGCAGGCCTTCGAGCTGTTGATCCCGCGCGGCCAGAGCACGGCGCACCACCACCCGGGCGTGAGCCTGCACCACAGCCCGGCGCTCGGGCATCTGAGCGGCGTGAAGGACACGCTGACCGGTGAGTGGCGCGGCGCGGACGGGGCGATGCAGCGCTATGTGTACGTGGAGCTGCAGCGCGGCGCCGATGCCGAACAGGTGCGCGCCGACATCGCGGCCGACCCGCTGTTTGCCGGCGAGCCGACCCAGGTGTTCGTGGTGGACAACCTGGCCGAGGTCGAGGCCGAAGCTGGCCAGGGCCTGGTGCTGGAGCGCCGTTCCACCGCTGCGGCCGGCGCGCACGCCAGCCTGCTGCTGGAGGCGCGCTACGACCTGTTCGCGTTCGCCGCGCGCGTCATGCTCGACGCCGCGCGCCGGCTGCCCGCCCTGCGCCACGGGGCCCACCGCTACACGCTGGGCCTGTAGGCACGGCCGCACCGCAAGGCCCATGGACAAACCACCCCCAGCCTCGGGCGACACGGAGGTCACGCTGTGCCTGTGCGGCGACGTGATGACCGGGCGCGGCCTGGACCAGATCCTGCCCCACCCGAGCCTGCCGCACCTGCACGAAGGCTATGTGCTCAACGCCCTGCGCTACGTGACGCTGGCCGAGGAGGCGAGCGGGCCGATCCCGCGCCCGGCGGACTTTGCCTACCCCTGGGGCGAGCTGCTGGCCGAGCTGGCGCGCCTGCGCCCCGACGCCTGGCTGGTCAACCTGGAAACTGCGGTGACCACCAGCGAGGACGCCTGGCCCGGCAAGGGCATCCACTACCGCATGCACCCGGCCAACCTGCCCTGCCTCACGGCCGCGCACATCGATGCCTGCAACCTGGCGAACAACCATGTGCTGGACTGGGGCCGGCGCGGCCTGGACGAGACCCTGACCACGCTGCAAGGCGCCGGCCTGCGCACGGCGGGCGCCGGGCCGGACCTGGAGGCCGCGGCAGCGCCGGCCATCATCGACCTGCCCGGCAAGGGCCGCGTGCTGGTGTTCGCCTGCGCCACCGGCGACAGCGGCGTGCCCGACGACTGGGCCGCCACGCCACGGCGCAGCGGCGTGCACCTGCTGGCCGACCTGTCACCACGCAGCGTGGAGAGGATCGCCCGGCGCGTGCGCGCCGCCCGGCGAGCCGGGGACCTCGTCGTGCTCTCCATCCACTGGGGCGGCAACTGGGGCTACGCCGTCACGCGCGAGGAGCGCGCCTTCGCGCACCGGCTGATCGACCAGGCCGGGGTGGACGTGGTGCACGGCCACTCCTCGCACCATGTGCGCGGCATCGAGGTGTACCGCGACCGGCCCATCCTGTACGGCTGCGGCGACCTGCTGAACGACTACGAGGGCATCGGCGGGCACGAGGGCTACCGGCCCGAGCTGTCCCTGCTCTACCTGCCGGTGCTGGAGGCCGGCAGCGGCCGGCTGCTGCGCCTCAGCCTGCTGCCGACCCAGGAGCGCCGGTTCCAGCTGCGCCGCGCGCCGCCCGAGGCCTGTGCCTGGCTGCGCGACACGCTGAACCGCGAGAGCCACCCCTTCGGCGCCTGGATCGAGGACGGACCGGACGGCCTGCTCCGCCTGGCCCGGCGCGGCACCGGGGCCGTCAGGCCTTGAGCCGCAACAGGCGCAGGCCATTGGCCACCACCAGCAGGCTCGCCCCCATGTCGGCGAAGACGGCCATCCACATGGTGGCATCGTCGAACAGGGCCAGCAGCAGGAACACGGTCTTGATGCCCAGCGCCAGCGCGATGTTCTGCCACAGCACCGCGCGCGTGCGGCGCGACAGGCGCAGGGTCTCGGGGATGCGGCGCAGGTCGTCGCCCATGATGACCACGTCGGCGGCCTCCGTCGCGATGTCGGTGCCGGCCGCGCCCATCGCGATGCCGAGGTCCGCGCGCGCCAGCGCCGGCGCGTCGTTGATGCCGTCGCCAGCCATCGCCGTCGGGCCGTGGCGTTGCTGCAGCTCCTCGATGGCGGCGAGCTTGTCCTCGGGCAGCAGGTTGCCCCGCGCGTCGTTGATGCCGGCCTGCCCGGCGATGGTCCGGGCCGTCACCGGGTTGTCGCCGCTGAGCATGACCGAGGTCACGCCCAGCGCGCGCAGTTCGGCCAGTGCCTCGCGCGCACCGGGCCGCAGGGTGTCCGCCACGGCGAAGAGGGCCAGCACCTGGATGTCGCTCGCCAGCAGGGTCACGCTGCGCCCCTGGGCCTCGTGGACCGCCAGGCGCGCCTCGATGGCCGGGCCGCACAGGCCCATCTCCTCGATCAGCCGGTGGTTGCCCAGGGTCAGCCGCCGCCCGTCGGCGCGCGCCTGCACGCCGCGCCCGGCCAGGGCGGTGAAGTCCCGCAGCGGGCCGTTGCCCGTCCACAGGTCCTGGGCGATGGCGCGCGACACCGGGTGGTCCGAGTGGCCGGACAGATCCGCGGCCCAGCGCAGCACCTGATCTTCGGCAAATTCGGAGGGCAGGATCTCGCGGGCCACCAGCCGGGGCTTGCCCTCGGTGAGGGTGCCGGTCTTGTCCAGCGCGATCGCCTTGAGGCGGTGCGCGCCCTCCAGGTGCACGCCGCCCTTGATCAGGATGCCGCGTCGCGCCGCGGCGGCCAGGCCGCTGACCACGGTGACCGGCGTGGCGATCACCAGCGCGCAGGGGCAGGCGATCACCAGCAGCACCAGCGCCTTGTACAGCGCCTGGCTCCAGCCCCAGCCCATCAGCCAGGGTGTCAGCAGCGCCACCGCCACGGCCAGCGCGAAGACCAGCGGCGTGTAGACAGCGGCGAAGCGGTCCACGAACTGCTGCGTCGGCGCGCGCGCGCCCTGCGCCTGCTCGACGGCGTGGATGATGCGCGCCAGCGTGCTGTCGCCGGCGCCGGCCGTCACCCGCACTTCAAGCGTGCCGGTCGTGTTGATCGTGCCGGCGTACACCGTGTCGCCCGGTGCCTTCTCCACCGGCAGGCTCTCGCCCGTCACTGGCGCCTGGTTCACCGCGCCCTGGCCCGCCGTGACCACGCCGTCCAGCGGCAGGCGCGCGCCCGGCTTCACGCGCACCACCGCGTCCAGCGGCACGGCGGCGACAGGCACCGCCTGCCAGCCGCCGCCCGGCTGGCGCAGCTCGGCCACCTCGGGCGCCAGCGCCAGCAGGCTCTGGATGGCGTTGCGCGCCCGGTCCACCGCGCGCGCCTCGATCCATTCGGCCAGCGCGTAGAGCGCCATCACCATGGCCGCCTCGGGCCACTGACCGATCAAGAAGGCGCCCGTGACGGCCACCGTCATCAGCGCATGGATGTTGAGCCGGCCCTGGCGCAGCGCGTCCAGGCCCTTGCGGTAGGTGGAGAAGCCGGCCAGGCCGATGGCCAGCACGGCCAGCGCCATGCCCGTGCCCTCGGCGAGCGCGCCCGGCGCCGCGAAAAAGGCCAGCCCCTCCGCGCCCAGCGCCAGCAGCAGCGCGACACCCATCCGCCAAGGCGCCCGCGCCGGTGCGGCGCCCGGGCTGCCCGCCGCGATCGGCTCCGCCTCGAAACCGGCCCGCCGGATCGCGGCCAGCGCCTGCGGCAGCACCTCGGCCGGCGCGTCGATGCCCAGGGTGCGCGCCGCCAGTTGGAAGCGCAGGCCGCGCACGCCGGCCACCCCGGCCATGGCCTGGCGGATCTCGCCCTCCTCCACCGCGCAGTCCATCGCGGGGACGCGGAACAGGGCCACGCCCGGCGCCGGACCGGCGGCCGCGGCGCCATGCGGCCCGGCCGCCTCGGCGGCGGCGTGGTCACAGCCACAGGCGTGGTCCTTCGGGCGGTGTTCGGTGGTCGGTGAATGCATCGTGTCTTCCTTGTTCCCATCCATTGGAAACCCTGTAGCCACTGCAGAGTCAAGCGCCTATCATCGGTGCCCTGTCGAACAGGCCCGGCGATCCGGGCCATGGAGGTTGGCATGAAGATCGGTGAACTCGCGCGCCTGACGCAGACGCAGGCCGAAACCATCCGCTACTACGAGCGCGAGGGCCTGCTGCCGCAGACCGCCCGCACCGAGGGCAATTACCGCATCTACGGCACGGCCCATGTGGAGCGCCTGTCCTTCATCCGGCATTGCCGCAGCCTGGACATGACGCTGGACGAGATCCGTCTGCTGCTGCGCTTCAAGGATGCGCCCGGCGAGAACTGCGGCCAGGTGAACCAGCTGCTCGACGAACACATCGGCCATGTCGCCCAGCGCATCCGCGAACTGCGCCAGCTGGAGCGCCACCTGCAGGACCTGCGCCAGCTGTGCCGCGAAGCCCAGGACGCCGCCCAGTGCGGCATCCTGAACGAACTCACCCACGCGGCCCTGGCCGGGGGCGAACCGGCGAGGACCGTCGAGGGCCACGTCCACGGCGCACACGCGCCGCGCCGGCGAAAGGCCCAACCCGCCGGCCCCGATCGCCAGCGCCCGTGAGGCCCCAGTTGCCAGGCGGCCCAGTTCGTACCACCATGGCAGGCAAGGAGGTCAAAACCATGCCCTTCATTCATCTTGATGCGTCGCGCGGGCCGCTCGCGGCCGGCTGACAGGTGCCGCCATGCAAGCCCAGGCGCATCCGTCCCAACCGCACCCGGCCGCCCACGCCGCGGTCAACTTCCCCCATCGCCCCGACTGGACCGTGGACCAGGACTGGCGCCACTACACGCCGGCCGAGCACGCGGTCTGGCAGACGCTCTACGAGCGCCAGGTGAAGCTGCTGCCGGGCCGGGCCTGCGACGAGTTCGTGGCCGGCATGAAGGCCCTGCCGATCCGGCCGGACCGAATTCCGGACTTCGCCGAACTCAGCGAGACCCTCCTGAAGCACACCGGCTGGCAGGTCGTGGCCGTGCCCGGCCTGGTGCCCGACGAGGTGTTCTTCGAGCACCTGGCCAACCGGCGCTTCCCCGCCGGCAACTTCATCCGTGACGCGCGGCAGCTGGACTACATCCCGGAGCCGGATGTCTTCCACGACGTGTTCGGCCACGTGCCGATGCTGATGAACCCGGTGCTGGCCGACTACATCCAGGCCTACGGCCAGGGCGGCCTGCGCGCCCGGCAGCTCGGCGTGCTGGAGCAGCTGGCGCGCGTGTACTGGTACACCGTCGAGTTCGGCCTGGTGGCGCAACGCGACGGGCTGCGCATCTACGGCGCCGGCATCGTCTCGTCCTGGACCGAGACCATCTTCGCCCTGGACAGCCCCTCACCCAACCGCGTCCGCTTCGACCTGGAACGCGTGATGCGCACCGCCTACCGCATCGACGACCTGCAGGAGACCTACTTCGTGCTGCACCACCTCGACGAGCTGCTGGCCCTGGCCGCCATCGACTTCGCCCCCCTGTACGAGCGCACCAGGGACCAGCCGGTGCTGCAGCCGGGCGAGCTGCTGGACAGCGACGAGGTGCTCACGCGCGGCAGCGGCGCGTACCACGCCGGGCGCCGCCCCGGCAACGAGGGAGCGGCCTCATGAAGCAGCCGCCCACGTCGAGGGCAGGCGGCGGCAGCCGGCCCAAAGCACCGCGGCCACCCGAAGGTGGCCGCAGCGAACCCAGGCGGCAGGCGCCGGGGCATGAACACCGGCCCGGGCGAATCCGCCCGGGCGGCGACACGTCTTACTTGAGCGCCTTGAAGCGCATGCGCTTGGGCGCCGCGCCTTCCTCGCCGAGGCGCTTCTTCTTGTCGGCCTCGTACTCCTGGTAGTTGCCGTCGAAGAAGGTCCACTGGCTGTCGCCTTCGGCGGCCAGGATGTGGGTGGCGATGCGGTCGAGGAACCAGCGGTCATGGCTGATCACCAGCACGGTGCCGGCGAATTCCAGCAGCGCGTCTTCCAGCGCGCGCAGGGTTTCCACGTCGAGGTCGTTCGACGGTTCGTCCAGCAGCAGCACGTTGCCGCCGGCGATCAGCGTCTTGGCCAGGTGCAGGCGGCCGCGCTCACCACCGGAGAGCATGCCGACCTTCTTCTGCTGGTCGCCACCGTTGAAGTTGAAGCGGCCGCAGTAGGCACGGCTGGCCATCTGGAACTTGCCCACGGTGAGGATGTCCAGGCCACCGGAGACGTCTTCCCAGACGGTCTTCTCGTTTTCGAGCACGTCGCGGTGCTGGTCCACGAAGGCCATCTTCACGGTCTGGCCGATCACCACCTCGCCGGCGTCCGGCGTTTCCTTGCCGGCGATCAGCTTGAACAGCGTCGATTTGCCGGCGCCGTTCGGGCCGATGATGCCGACGATGGCACCCGCCGGGATGTTGAAGCTCAGGTTGTCGATCAGCACACGGTCACCGAAGGACTTGCTGACGTTCTTGAACTCGATGACCTGGTTACCCAGGCGCTCGGCCACGGGAATGAAGATTTCCTGCGTCTCGTTGCGCTTCTGGTACTCGTAGTCGCTCAGTTCCTCGAAGCGGGCGATACGCGCCTTGCTCTTGGCCTGACGGCCCTTGGCGTTCTGGCGCACCCACTCCAGTTCCTTCTTCATGGCCTTGGTGCGGGCGTCCTCGGTGCGCTGCTCCTGCTCCAGGCGCGACTCCTTCTGCTCCAGCCAGGTGGAGTAGTTGCCCTTGTACGGGATGCCACGACCGCGGTCCAGCTCCAGAATCCACTCGGCGGCGTTGTCGAGGAAGTAGCGATCGTGGGTGATGGCCACCACGGTGCCGGAGAAGCGCTTGAGGAACTGCTCCAGCCAGTCGACCGATTCGGCGTCCAGGTGGTTGGTCGGTTCGTCGAGCAGCAGCATGTCGGGGCGCGACAGCAGCAGGCGGCACAGCGCCACGCGGCGCTTCTCGCCGCCGGACAGCAGGCCGATCTTGGCGTCCCAGGGCGGCAGACGCAGCGCGTCGGCGGCGATTTCGAGCTGGTGCTCGGAAGCGTCGCCGGCGGTGGCAATGATGGCTTCGAGCTTGGCCTGCTCGGCGGCCAGCGCGTCGAAGTCGGCGTCCTCTTCGGCGTAGGCGGCGTACACCTCTTCCAGCCGTTGCTGGGCGGCCTTGACCTCGCCCATGCCGCTTTCCACGGATTCGCGCACGGTCTGCTCGGGGTCGAGCTTCGGCTCCTGCGGCAGGTAGCCGATCTTGATGCCCGGCATTGGGATGGCTTCGCCCTCGATCTCCTTGTCGATGCCGGCCATGATCTTGAGCAGCGTGGACTTGCCCGAGCCGTTCAGGCCGAGCACGCCGATCTTGGCGCCAGGGAAGAAGCTGAGCGAGATGTCCTTGAGGATTTCACGTTTCGGCGGCACGATCTTGCCGACGTGATTCATGCTGAATACGTACTGAGCCATGGTCTTGGGTAAACCCCTTGTAATTGCCCGCGCAGGTTGCGCAAAGCAGCAATTATCGACTCATGCGACAATGCGTGCTGTTGTGGGCTCCAGTACACCGCAACTTCAGCACACTGCTGGGGACGAGGAACCGACGTTCCGGCTCCCACCCTTGAACCCGATCTGCCTTTGACTGGCCCGGCGCCGTGCGCCGGAACTGGCCGATCCCAAGCGCCCGGACGGGCGCCTCCTTGAATGAACTTTGACGATCTGAAACTGGCTCCGGCCATTCTGAAAGCCGTGCATGAGCAGGGCTACGAAACCCCCACGCCGATCCAGGCCCAGGCCATCCCGGCCGTGCTCGAAGGCCATGACCTGCTGGCCGGCGCCCAGACCGGCACCGGCAAGACCGCGGGCTTCACCCTGCCCATGCTGCACCTGCTGAGCCAGCGCGAAGGCGGCAAGAACCGCTTCGGCGGCAAGGCAATCCGCGCCCTGGTGCTGGCCCCCACACGGGAGCTGGCCGCCCAGGTGGAAGAGTCGGTGCGTGACTACGGCAAGTACCTGAACCTCAGCTCCACCGTGATCTTCGGCGGCGTGGGCATGAACCCGCAGATCAGCAAGCTCAAGCACGGCGTCGACATCCTGGTCGCCACGCCGGGCCGCCTGCTGGACCTGCAGGGCCAGGGCCACCTGGACCTGTCCACCGTGGAAATCCTGGTGCTGGACGAAGCCGACCGCATGCTGGACATGGGCTTCATCCATGACGTGAAGAAGGTGCTGGCCCTGGTGCCCAAGGACAAGCAGAGCCTGCTGTTCTCCGCCACCTTCAGCGACGAGATCCGCGAGCTGGCGAACGGCCTGCTGAAGAACCCGCAGAGCATCCAGGTCACGCCGCGCAACACCACCGTGCAGCGCATCACCCAGGTGATCCACCCGGTGGGCCGCGGCAAGAAGAAGGACGTGTTGCTGCACATCATCCAGCAGCACAACTGGAGCCAGGTGCTGGTGTTCACGCGCACCAAGTTCGGCGCCAACAACGTGGCCGACTTCCTGACCAAGAACGGCGTCAAGTCCATGGCGCTGCACGGCAACAAGAGCCAGACCGCGCGCACCCAGGCACTGGCCGGCTTCAAGAGCGGCGACATCCGCGCCCTGGTGGCGACCGACATTGCCGCCCGCGGCATCGACATCGAGGACCTGCCGCACGTCGTGAACTACGAGATCCCGAACGTGCCGGAAGACTACGTGCACCGCATCGGTCGCACCGGCCGCGCCGGCGCCAGCGGTGAGGCCGTGAGCCTGGTCTGCCTGGACGAGGAAGGCTTCATGATGGAGATCGAGCGCTTCACCAAGCAGGATATCCCGGTGCAGGTGCTCGACGGCTTCGGCCCTGAACAGGGCGAGAAGGCCGAGCCGATCGCCATGGGCCGCCAGACCCTCTGGGGTGGCGCCGGCAAGCCGCCGAGCCGCGACGTGATGGCCGCGGCCGCCAAGGCCGCGCGCGGCGAGATGATGCAGCGCATCCGCGACAACAAGACCGGCCAGGGCGAGCGCGGCGGCAAGCCGCAAGGCGAGCGCCCGCAGGGTCCGAAGCCCGCGCACGGCCAGCGCCACGGCGGCCCGAAGGCCGGCGGCAATGGTGGGCGTCAGGGTCCAGGTCAAGGCCAGGGCCAAGGCCAGAACCCGCGTCGCAACGAGCGCCGCGACAGCGACGAGCTGCCGCGCCATATCGACCCGCTGCAGACCAACCTGCACAATCGCCGGCAGGACAGCCGTCGTCCCAGCCATGGTGGCCAGGCCGGCCAGCCCGACCCGACGCGCACCAGCATCGACAGCATGACCGAGCGTGGTCGTGGCGGTCGCGGTGGCCGTGGCGGCCCGGGCCGCTCCGGTGGCGGCGGCGGCGGTTTCGGCTACCGCTGATCTCCGGCGGGTGCCGGCGGCTGCATAGGAGGTTTTCGCCATGGCTGATACCCCCGCACCGCCGGCCAGCAACTGGGCCACCCTGATGGTGGCCACCTGCAACCTGATGAACCTGGCCAACCCCGGCCGGCCGTTCTACCCGCAGCAGGACCCGTACAGCGCGCGCGAGTTCGAGCGCAAGCTCGACTGGCTCGGCGAGCGCGTCCAGACCCTGAACGCCGACGTGCTGGCCGTGCAGGAAGTCTGGGACGAGGCCGCGCTGAAAGGCGCGGTGCACCGCAGCGGCCTGCGCTACGACTTCATCGCCGCGCCCGGCGCGGAAAACCACGACGGCCACAGTGGCGCGCAGGGCACGCCACGCGTCGGCCTGGTGTCGCGCCTGAAGGTCGAGCAACTCGACTCGATCCCCCACTTCCCGGCCGCCTGCGTGGTCCAGGTGCCAGGCCTCGGCCCGCACACCCGCTTCGAGCGCCCGCTGCTCTCGGCACGCCTGCGCCACAAGCAAGGCCAGGTGCTGCAGGTCATCGTGACCCATCTCAAATCGAAGCGCCCCAAGTTCCTGCAGGACGAGTTCGGCCATCCGCTGGAGGACAGCGACGACCCTGCGGTGCAGACCGTGGCCTCGCTGCGTTCACTGCTGATGCGCGCCGCCGAGGCCGCCGCGCTTCGTCACGTGGTGATCGAGCACCTGCACCGCACCAGCCTGCCGCTGGTCGTGCTGGGCGACTTCAACGACAGCCCGCACAGCGTCACCACCCAGCTCATCGCCGCCACCGCCGAGGTGGCCTGGGATCGCGCCGCGCGCGACGTGGCGCTGTTCAATGCCTGGGAGGTGCAGGGCGAGGCGGCGCTGCGCCGCGACGTGGCCTACTCCCACATCTACCAGGGCTACCCCGAGGTGCTGGACCAGGTGCTGGTCAGCGAGGAATTCCTGGCCGCCAGCCGTTTCAGCGTCGGCGACGTGCGCCGCGTCGAGGTGTTCAACGACCACCTGCACGAGGGACGCGACCGCACCCGCTCGGATCACGGCTTCGTGCGCGCGCTGCTGCGGCTGCGTCTGCCGCACAACGGCGCTACCTGAAGGACGGGGTCAACCCCGGACGAACAGCGTCACCAGCGGCTCGGGGCCGACCTGGCGACTCCAGTGGCCGTGCACCTTCGCGTCGAACGTTGCGCCCTCCGGCAGCGTGTCGGCCGAGTAGAAATGCTGGCCTGGTCCGAAGATGCGCGAGCTGCCGTCCTGCAGGCCGATCTCCATCTGCCCCTGCAGCACGAACAGCCACTGCGGGCTGCCGGTGCAATGGAATTCGCTGCGAAAGCCGACCGGGCTCTGGCGCAACTGGTAGCCGCCGGAGGCCGCCAGCGCCGACAGCCGCGCCTGCGGCGTTCCCTCGGTCAGCGGGACTGTCTCTTCGCGAAACTTGGCGCGGCCGTCCACGTCGGTGAACAGCACGATCTTGGTAAATTCGGTCATGGGGCAGGCTCCGTTACGAAGCTGCCGTTTGTATCAGAGAGGGAGGCCCGGTGCGGCAGTTTCTTGATCCATGGCTGGAGCCGCGCTGGCTCGGCATTGTCCTGGCCATCACGCTGACGCTGTGGCTGTTCATGACCGTGGCGGGTGCGGTGGCGAATGGAGACGCAGGTCTGGTGGACCTGACGATCGTGCGCGCACTGCAGTCGCCCACCGATCCGGCCCGGCCCGTCGGCCCGGCTTGGCTGGCGGCGCTGGCACGCGACATCACCGCCCTCGGCGGCCTGGCGGTGCTGACGCTGCTGGTGGCGGCCGTCTGCGGCTTCCTGCTGCTGGCGGGCCGGGGCCGCACCGCCCTGTTCATGCTGCTGGCCACGTTGAGCGGCTCCTGGCTGTCCAGCACGCTCAAGGCGGCCTTTGCCCGGCCACGCCCCCAACTGCTGGCCCACGCCGAGGTCGTGACTTCCGCCAGCTTTCCCAGCGGCCACGCCATGCTCTCGGCGATTGTCTACCTCACGCTGGGCGCGCTGCTGGCCCGGCTGCTGCCACGGCGCCGGCTCAAGCTTTACGTCATGGTGGTGGCGCTGCTGTGCAGCGGGCTGGTCGGCCTGAGCCGCGTCTACCTTGGCGCGCACTGGCCGAGCGACGTGCTGGCCGGCTGGGCCGCTGGCGCCGCCTGGGCGCTGGGCTGGTGGGGCGCCGCCGAAGTGCTGCGCCGACGCCAGGTGCTCCAGCCCTGACCGCCCCGGGCCTGCCGGCCGCCGGTTTGATCCCGGTCAGAAGACTGGCCGGTCCCGGGCCGCACGGTTGAGCAAGATCAACCGGACCACACGCCCCCCGCGTCACAGTGAACGCATCACATTGACCGGAGGATGAGAACCATGAAGCTTTGGATCGACCTGTTTTCGACCGACTACGGCCTGATGAGCCTGGCCGTGATCGCCATCACGCTGGGCATGGCGGCCTTTTTCCTGAGGCTGTTTCTCGGCAAGATGAAGTCGAGCAGTTCGCCAGGGGTTTGACCGATACCCCCGGTGGCCAAGCGGCGGACGCTTGGTGTATCGTGTTCGGCCAGCTCCGGCCGAACTTCAGGATCACGCCATGCCTACGCCGCCCGCCCACCAGCTTGAGCACTGGATCGCCCAGGAAGCAGAGATCCGCCAGCGACTGGACGCAGGCCCTGGGCCCGGCATCGCCACCCTCGACCAGGTGGCCGGCCGGGACGGCCTGGAACTGCTGCAGGGCATGCTGCACGGCGAGATCCCCTACGCACCGATCACCAGGACACTGGACTTCCTGCTGATCGAGGTCAGCAAGGGCCATGCGGTGTTCCAGGGCACGCCCGGCCCGCAGCACTTCAATCCCATGGGCACGGTGCATGGTGGCTGGTTCGCCACCCTGCTCGACTCGGCGCTCGGCTGCGCCGTGCACTCGCTGATGCCGGCCGGCCGGGCCTACACCACGGCCGAACTGAGCGTGAACATCGTGCGCGCCCTCACCCCGAAGGTGGGCCGCGTGCGCGCCGAAGGACGCATCATCCATACGGGCCGCCAGATCGCCACGGCCGAGGCGCGGCTGGTCGGACCGGATGGCACGCTGTATGCCCACGGCAAGACCACCTGCCTGGTTTTCGATCTTCCGCCACAATCGACCACATGAGATTCCTTCACACCATGCTGCGCGTGGGCAACCTCCAGCGATCGATCGACTTCTACACCCAGGTGCTGGGCATGCAGCTGCTGCGCACCTCCGAGAACCCCGAGTACAAGTACTCGCTGGCCTTCCTGGGCTTTGACGGTGGCAACCCCGGCCAGGCCGAGATCGAGCTGACCTACAACTGGGGGGTGGACCGCTATGAGCTCGGCACGGCCTATGGCCACATCGCCCTCGGCGTGCCCGATGCCTACGCGGCTGTCGAAAAGATCAAGGCCGCCGGCGGCAACGTGACGCGCGAGGCGGGTCCTGTCCAGGGCGGCACCACCGTGATCGCCTTCGTCACCGACCCGGACGGCTACAAGATCGAGCTGATCCAGCGCGCGGAGCATCAGGGCGGACAGGGTCTGCGCTGACCCACTCAAGCCCGGTCGTCACCGGGCTTTTTCGTTCTTCCAGGGCAATCCGCCAAGCGCGACCTTCAGGCCACGCCCACATTGGCCTCAGTAATGCGGCGGCAACTCATCCCGCAGGTTGCGCACCGCACCGCCGCCGCCCTCCGGCACCTGCTGGCGCAGTTCCTTGACCTCGCGGATCAGGGCGTCGATCTGCTGTTGCTGGCGGTAGATGGTCTGGTTCAGCTGGTCGAGCAGATCCTCGGTGAAGCTGGCCTTGATTTCCAGCTCGGTCAGGCGCTGGTCGGTGGTGTGCGGGTCGGTCATGCCGCTATTGGACAGGAATTCGGCGTTGCCCGGAAAGCAGAAGCCCGGCACGTTGGCCGGGCTTCGGGGGGGCCGTGGCGAAACGCCGGCGCTTTACTGAACCACCACTTCCACGCGGCGGGCCTCGGCGTTGCTGCCGGCGCCCTGCACCTGCTCGGGCTTCTTCAGTTCGACCTTGTCTTCGGCCACGCCCAGCGCCTTGAGCGCGTCGCGCACGGCCAGGGCGCGCTGCTTGGCGAGTTCGGCGTTGATGGCGGCATCGCCGGTGGCGTCATGGAAACCGCTGACCACGGCCTGCTTGCCGGCGGCGACGGCCTTCACCACTTCGGCCAGCGCCTCGCTGGCACCAGTGGCCAGCTCGGCCTTGCCGGTGGCGAAGTAGAACTTCACTACGCCGTTCTCCACCCGGATGCTGGCGCCGTCAGCGACCCCGGCCACCGGAGCCACTGCCGCCGCGGGTGCCGCCTTGGGGCGGGACTTGTGGATGCCCATGCCCACCGCCAGGCCGATGGCCAGCAGGATCACGGCGACCAGCACCGCCCAGACCACGTTTTGTTGATCGTCTTGTTGGGAATTCATCGTTGTCTCTCCATGAAAAGGTGGCGCGATTGTAGAGTGACCCCATGACAACGCATGCCACCGCGCCACGCGACGCTAATGCCCTGCTGGCCCAGGTGAGGCACCAGTGGGGCGGCCACGACGACCTGTGGGTGTTCGGCTACGGCTCGCTGATCTGGCGGCCGGACTTCGAGCACACCGAACGCCACCTCACGCGCGTGCAGGGCTGGCATCGCACGCTGAAGATGTGGAGCCGCGTCAACCGCGGCACGCCGCAGTGTCCTGGCCTGGTGCTGGCCCTGCTGCCAGGCGGCAGTTGCCAGGGCATGGCGTTCCGCGTCCCGCAGTGCGCAGCAGACGACGTGCTGCAGCAGCTGTGGCAGCGCGAGATGCCGCTGGGCGGCGTGTACGACCCGCGCTGGCTGCCCTGCTCCACCCCGCACGGGCGTGTGCCAGCCCTGGCATTCACGCTGTCACGGCGCAGCCCCGCCTACACCGGCGAACTGTCCGCCGCCCAGTACCGCGACATCTTCCGTAACGCCCGTGGCCGCTTCGGCAGCACGCTGGACTACGCGCGCCAGACCCAGGACAGCCTGCGCCAGCACGGCATCGAGGACCGGGCGCTGCAGGCGCTGCTGGCACATGCCGACGACGCGCCGCCGCTGCCTATACTGTCCCGATGAGTGACATTTCCCAACTGCGAAAAAGCTACGAACGGGCGGAGTTGAGCGAGGAGGCCTCGCATGCCGACCCGCTGCGCCAGTTCGACCAGTGGCTGCACGAGGCGATCAGCGCCGAGGTGCCCGAACCGAACGCCATGACCGTGGCCACCGTGGGCAGCGACCTGCGCCCCAGCACGCGCGTGGTGCTGATCAAGGGCTACGACGAGCGCGGCATCGTCTGGTACACCAACTACGACAGCCGCAAGGGCCGCGAGCTGGCGGGCAATCCCTACGCCGCGCTGCAATTCCACTGGGTGGAGCTGGAGCGCGTGGTGCGCATCGAGGGCGTGGTGGAGAAGGTCAGCGAGGACGAAAGCGACGTGTATTTCCACAGCCGCCCGCTCGACTCGCGCATCGGCGCCTGGGCCAGTCCGCAAAGCCAGGTGATCCCGGACCGCACCGTGCTGCTGACCAACGCCGCCAAGTACGGCGCCAAATTCCTGCTGAGCCCGCCCCGCCCGCCACACTGGGGCGGCTACCGGCTCAAGCCCACGGAGTGGCAGTTCTGGCAGGGGCGCAAGAGCCGGCTGCACGACCGGCTGCGCTACCGGCTGGACAACGGGCTCTGGGTACGCGAGCGGCTGGCGCCGTGAAAGGAACTGCCCCCACGCTCAAGGGGGCCTTCGCTCGCGCCCCGGGGCAGCCCGGCGGCGCTCATGGCTTGCCTTACGGCAACAACGGCAGCAGCGCCAGCACCAGCGAGAGGGTGAGCACGGCCAGCGCGGTGGACAGTGAGACGCTGGCGGTGACCAGTTCCTCGGCCTTCTGGTAACGCTGCGAGAACAGGAACACGTTGGCGCCGATCGGCAGCGCCGCCGTCAGCACCATCACCGCCAGGTGCAGGCCACGCAGGCCGAAAGCCAAGCCGACGCCGGCCATCAAGAGCGGATGCAGCAGCGTCTTGAGCGCGGACAGCGCCAACGCGCCGCGCAGCTGGGCTCCGATCGCCGCCTGCGCCAGCGTCACCCCCACCAGCACCAGGGCCACCGGACCGAAGGCATCGCCCAGCAACCTGAGCGGCCGGTCCACCACCGCCGGCAGGCTCAGGCCGGTCTGGGCAAACAGCAGGCCAGCGATGATGGGCATCGGCACCGGATGGATGACGGCGTTACGCACCGCGCGGCCGACGGTGGCGAGCAGGTGCCGCGGCGTGTCGTTCGCGCCGCGCGACTGCTCGCGCGCCTCCAGCAGTTCCAGCACCACGGTGGTCAGCGTGAGCAGGATCAGCGAGTGCAGCGAGATCAGCGTGAACAGCAGCACCAACCCCGCCTCGCCGTAGGCCAGGCCGACCAGCGGCACGCCAATCATCAGCGTGTTGCTGAAAATGGCCGCCAGGCCAAGCACCGCGGCGCGGCTGTCACGCCCGCGCAGCAGCACCATGGCGGCGAACAGCCCACCGGCAACGACGAAGTACGCCACAACCGGCTTGAATTCCAGACGCTCGACGTGCACCGAACTCATGGTGCGGAACAGCAACGCCTGCGCCAGCACCAGGAACACCAGATTGGACAGGTCGCGCGCCGCCTCGCCGCGGATCAGCCGCGCCTTGCCGGCGACGAAGCCGATGGCGATCAGCAACACCACCGGCAGCAGCGAAGAGATGACGGGATGGTCGAAAGACATGAGGCGCCGATTATCGGCGCCTCACTCGATCACAAGGAAAAAAAGACGATTTAAGCTTGTGGATACTACGCAAATAGCTACATTTTATATAGCATAGTCATCACCCTCAGAACGCCGCCTGCACGCCGAGCTTGAGGCTGCGTCCCGGCAGCGGCGCCTTGGGGAAGGCGGTGCTGGTCAGGATGGAGGTGGCGCTGTAGGCGAGCCGGTTGCTCAGGTTGTCCAGCCGGGCGAACCAGGTCAAGCTGGCGGCGCCGGCTTTCTGACGGTAGGTGGCGGCGGCGTTCCAGAGCGTGTAGGCGCCGGTGGCGCGGCTGCCGGCGGGCACGCGGTCCTGTGCCGCCACATGGTCGAAGCCGAAACGCGCGCCCCACGGACCCTGGGCCCAGGCCAGCGTGGCGCCCACGCGCAGCGGTGCGATGCGCGGCAGGGGCGTGCCGGCATCGCGGTCTGTGGCGCGCGTCAGGTCGGCACGCCACTGCAGATCCAGCACGTCGTCGCCGGCACGGGCCCCAGCCAGCACGCCGTTGGCGCCGGTCAGGCGCAGATTGCCGCTGGCCTCCAGCCCGGCGAAACGGGCGCGCACGCCGCGGTAGGCGAACTCGGGCAGATCCTCGCCACCGTTGGACACGGTGGCGCCGGTGGGCTGCAGGCTCAGGTAGTTGCCGAAGCGGCTGAGGTAAGCGTTGACGGCGGCGCGGTGCGGACCGTCCTTCCAGGCGGCGCCGACGTCCAGGCTGGTGGACTTCTCCAGGCCGAGGGCCGGGTTGCCGGTTTCCCAGGCGCCGGTGGCGACGTGCGGGCCATTCGCGAACAGCTCGTAGTCGCGCGGCGCACGCTGGCTGGCAGACAGGTTGGCGGTGAGCTGCCAGGCGGGCGTGAGCTTGGCCAGCGCGCCCAGCGCGAGACTGCGCAGGTGGAAGCTGCGCTCGCCGGTGGCAAAGCGCGCCACGGACGGATCCGGGTTGCCCAGCGACTCCACCTTGACCGACTCGGTGCGCGCGCCCAGCGTCAGCTTGCCCCAGTCCGTGCCGAGCTCCTCGTGTACGAACAGCGCCTGCTGGCGCGTCCGGCTGGTGGGGACGAAGGCCTCGTCACCGCTGGCCAAGAAGCGGCCGCGATCGGCCTGCAGCCCGATCACGCCCTGCAACCGGCCCAGCGGCTGGTGCCGCGCCTCCAGCCGCAGGTCGTTACCGCGGTTGGCGAACAGTGTGCCGGGCGTGCCGGCGTCGAACTCGGTGTGGCGGTAGTCGGTGTGGCTGAACTGGCCCTTCACGCTCTGGATCGGCCCCAGCGGCTGGCGCCACTCGCCCTCCAGCGCGTAGCGGTTGGAGCGCATGCCAATCGTCACCTCGTCCTCGGCCACGGTGCCGTAGTCGCTGCGGTAGGTGGCGACCGAGGCGCCGAGGTAGCCCTGGTCGAAGAAGGTGCTGGCACCCAGGGCGCCACCCTCGCTGTCGCTGGCCGAATTACACAGGCGCCGCGCGCTGCTCGTCACGCCGCCCCGGCTGCAATCGAGCCGGACTGGCGCGCGCACGTCACCGGTGTGGCGGCGGAAGGCGTCCACATGCACGGCCACGCGCTGGTTGCCGCCTTCGAGCAGCAGGCCGCCGCCGGCCTCGCGGCTACCGGTGGCCACGGCGGCATCGGCCTTGCCGGCGAAGCCCTCCACCGGCTCGCGCGGGATGCGGCTGTCGATCACGTTGACCACGCCGCCGACGGCGCTGCCGCCGTAGAGCAACGCGGCCGGGCCGCGCAGCACCTCGACGCGTTCGATCGAGAGCGGGTCCTGCGCCACAGCATGGTCGTAGCTGAGGCCGGAGGCGTCCAGGCTGGCGCCGCCGTTCTGCAGCACGCGGATGCGGTCGCCGTCCAGACCGCGGATGATGGGCCGGCTGGCGTTGGGGCCGAAGTAGCTGCTGCTGACGCCGGGCGTGCCATCCAGCGTCTCGCCCAGCGTGCTCTTGCCGCGCAGCAGCAGCGCGGGCCCCGAGAGGCTGAAGGCCGGCGTGACCTGCTCGGGGGCGCCCAGCGGGTTGCCGGTGACGGTGACTTCCTTCAGGCGCGGGGCCTCGGCGGGGGCGGCCGCGGACTGGGCGAAGGCTTCGGGGGCGCCGGCCAGGGCCAGCAGCGACAGGATGGCGGCGCCGGTGGCGCTGCGACGAAAAATGGGGTTCATGTGGAGCAACTCGTTGAATCCATGGAAGCCGGCCACGGCGGGCGCACAGGGCCCGGCCGCGGCTTCGGCAAGCAAGCAGGAAGATTCAGCGAGTGGGGGGCGGGCCGCGCGCGTCGTACAGCGCGGCCCAGCGCGCCAGGGCCTCGCCGGCCAACCGGTGCAGCACGGTCACCGGCAAGACCAGGGGCGGCGGTACGAGCGGGACGCCCGGCAGCAGATCGGCATGCAGCAGTTGGTCGTACAGGCGGCAATCGGTGTCGCTCAGGTGGCCGAAGGCATCGGCGTCCCGCGCAACGGCAACCGGCGGGGCGTCCGTGGCGGCGAGGGCCTGCGCGGCGCGCGCCAGCAACACCGGCCCGTGCAGAGACCGGTGCACCTGGCCCAGCCCCTGCGCGAGCAGCAGGGCCAGCGCCAGCAGCCAGAAGAGGACGCGCCGTCGTGTCGACATAGGGCGCGATTATCGGCGAGGCGGCCTCCGCGCCCTCAGGGCTGGACCAGCTCGGCGAAGGTCTTGCGAAACTTGGCCACCTTGGGCGCCGCGACCGCCAGGCAATAGCCCTGGTTGGGGTTACGCGCGAAGAAGTCCTGGTGGTAGGCCTCGGCCGACCAGTAGTTGGCCAGCGGCTCGACCTCGGTGACGATGGGCGCATCCCCGTACACGCGCTGCGCGCGCAGCTCGCCGATCAACGCCTCGGCCACCGCCTGCTGCTCGGCCGTGGTGACGTAGATGCCGCTGCGGTACTGGCTGCCGACGTCGTGGCCCTGGCGGTTGAGCGTGGTCGGGTCGTGGATCAGGAAGAAGATCTCCAGCAGCTGGCGCGTGCTGACCAGGGCCGGGTCGTAGCTCAGCTTCACCACCTCGGCGTGGCCGGTCGCGCCGGTGCAGACCTGCTCGTAGCTCGGCCGCTCGGTCTGGCCGTTGCTGTAGCCGGATTCGACATCGGTCACGCCGCGCACCTGCACGAAGACGGCCTCGGTGCACCAGAAGCAGCCGCCGCCCAGTACCAGGGTCTGTTGTTCGCTCATTTCAGGACTCCAGGACAGAAGGTGCCAAGGGTACCTGTTCCGCGCCGGCGCGCACGGCGCCGAGGAAAGCCCCCAGCGCCGCCCCGTCGCGCGCAGTCTTCCTTCCACAGGCAGTAGGTGTCGTAGGGCGGCGTCTCGCTGGCCAGCGGCACGAAGGCCTGACGGCGCCGAAAATCGAGAGCAAGATGAGCCTGCGCGTCAGCATCACCAGCGAGATCGTGATGGACGCTCAGCGCTGCACGCAGCCATCGACGCAGCGGTAATGGGTGACGCCGGCGAGCTTCGTGGCCTTGAGGGAGGTCCGGTAGCGGTGCACCCCGCAGCGGATGCAGCTCATGGTTGCGCCGGAGGTGGGGGCAAACATCGAGCCGACCGCCTTGGTCCGGTAGCGCAGCCCGTCATCGCGGATGTTGTCCTGGTCCTGATTCATGGGCATGCCCCTCTTGGTCCACGCCTGCGCGGCAATCTCGCCGGGCAGGTGCGGCAGACTCTACCCGAGGCCCATGACAGTTTCGACGTGTCATGGCTCGGCTTGACGCTGGCAACGTGGCTGGCTACATTACTAACCAGTCAGTCATTAATTAACCACCTCGTGACCCCACCCGCCCCTCCAACGCCCAAGCGCGAACGCCGCAAGCAGGCTCGCCCGGGCGAGCTGCTTGAAGCGGCGCTCGACCTGTTCGTCGAGAAGGGCTATGCCGCCACCCGCGTTGAGGAAGTCGCCGCGCACGCCGGCGTCTCCAAGGGAACGCTGTTCCTCTATTTCCCGAGCAAGGAAGAGCTGTTCAAGGCGGTGGTGCGCGAGAACATCGCCGGCCGGGTCAGCGAAGGCGCGGCGGAACTGGCCAGCTTCACCGGCCCGACCAGCGAGCTGCTGCCCTACCTGATGCACCAGTGGTGGGCGCGCTACGGCGCGACCAAGGCCTCCGGCATCTCCAAGCTCGTCATCAGCGAGGCCAGCAATTTTCCGGAACTGGCGCGCTTCTTCCAGGACGAGGTGGTGGCCCCTGGCCGCGAGCTGGTGCGCACAGTGCTGCAGCGCGGCATCGACCGCGGCGAGTTCCGCGAGATCGACATGCCCTGCGCCATCTATTCGGTGCTGTCCCCGCTGATCTTCCTCGTGATGTGGAAGCACTCCATGGCGCCCTGCTGCGACCCCAACCTGGCGATCGACCCCGATCAGTTCATCACCCAACACGCCGAGCTGCTTCTGCGCGGCCTGCGCAAGGATTGACACCCCCATGAAGACGAAGCGCTGGTTCGCCTGGCTGATCGCCGCCCTCGTTCTGTTGGCCATCGCCATGGCGGTGGCGCGGGCGCTGGCCACACGCCAGGCGCAACAGCGAGCCGTGGCCGAGGTCGCCCGCTCGGCCCAGGCCCTCAGTGTCGTGAGCCTGATGCCGTCCGATGTGCTGCGCGTCCGGTCGCGCGAGTTGACGCAGGGTTTGCCGCTGTCCGGCAGCCTGCGCGCGGTACGCTCCGCCGTGGTCAAGGCACGCGTGGCGGGCGAGCTGCAGACGCTGACGGTGCGCGAGGGCGACCCCGTGCGCGCCGGCCAGCTGCTGGCACGCATCGACCCGGCCGAGTACCAGCTGCGCGCGCGCCAGGCGCGCCAACAGGCCGATGCGGCACGCGCCCAGGTCGATATCGCCCAGCGCCAGTTCGACAACAACCAGGCGCTGGTGAACCAGGGGTTCATCTCGAAGACCGCGCTCGACACCTCGCTGGCCAACCTGAACGCTGCGCGCGCCAGCCACGAAGCCGCGCTCGCCGCCGCCGACGTGGCGCGCAAGGCGCTGGCCGACACCGAGCTGAAGGCGCCCATCGGCGGCCTGGTGGCGCAGCGGCTGGCGCAGTCCGGCGAACGCGTCGCCGTGGATGCCCGCCTGCTGGAACTGGTGGACCTGTCGCAGATGGAGCTGGAAGCAGTGCTGAGCCCGGCCGATGCCGGCGCGGTGCGCGTCGGTCAGAACGCCGCGCTGCAAGTGGAGGGCGTGGCCCAGCCGGTGCCGGCACGCGTGGTCCGCATCAACCCCAGCACCCAGGCCGGCAGCCGCAGCGTGCTGGTCTACCTCGCCATGGCGGCGCAGCCGGGTCTGCGCCAGGGCCTGTTCGCGCAAGGCACGCTGGGCATCGGCCGGGTCACGACGTTGGCCGTGCCGCTGAGCGCGCTGCGCACCGACCAGCCCGCACCCTACGTGCAGCTGGTTGAAGGCGATCGGGTCGCGCACCGGACCGTGACGCCAGGCGCGCGCGGCGATGCGGACGGCGTGGCCATGGTCGCCGTGGACGGCCTGGCGGAGAACGCCCTGGTGCTGGCCGGCAGCGTCGGCGCCCTGCGCGCCGGCACCCCCGTCAAGCTCTCGCCCGCGGCGCCCTGAGCCATGTGGTTCACCCAGGTCAGCCTGAAGAATCCGGTGTTCGCCACCATGGTGATGCTGGCGTTCGTGGTGCTCGGACTGTTCGCCTACCAGCGCCTGCAGGTGGACCAGTTCCCGGACATCGACTTCCCGGTGGTGGTGATCACCGCTGACTATCCCGGCGCCTCGCCCGAGATCGTGGAGAGCGAGGTCACCAAGAAGCTGGAGGAAGGCGTCAACGCCATCGCCGGCATCAACGCGCTGACCTCGCGCAGCTACGAGGGCCAGTCGGTGGTGATCATCGAGTTCCAGCTGCACATCGACGGCCGCAAGGCGGCCGAGGACGTCCGCGAGAAGGTGGCCGCGATCCGCCCCACCCTGCGCACCGAGGTCAAGGAGCCGCGCGTGCTGCGCTTCGACCCGGCCAGCCGCGCGATCTGGTCCCTGGCGGTGCTGCCCCAGGCCGACGCCGGCAAGGCGCCGTCGGCCATCGAACTGACCAACTGGGCTGACCAGGTGCTGAAGAAGCGCCTGGAGAACGTGCGCGGCGTCGGCTCGGTCATGCTGGTCGGCGGCACCAAGCGCGAGATCAACCTCTACCTCAAGCCTCAGGCGCTGGATGCCTATGGCGTGACCCCGGAGCAGGTGATCAATGCGGTGCGCAGCGAGAACCAGGACCTGCCCGTCGGCGCGGTGCGCTCGCTAGCGCAGGAACGCGTGGTGCAGATCGACGCGCGCATGCAGCGCCCGGAGGACTTCGGCGCCATCATCGTGGCGCGCCGCGGCGGCGCCGCGATCCGGCTCGACCAGGTCGCCACGGTGCACGACGGCGCGCAGGAGATCGACTCGCTCGCGCTCTACAACGGCGCGCGCACTCTGCTGCTGACGGTGCAGAAGGCGCAGGACGAGAACACCATCCAGGTGATCGACGGCCTGACCCAGGCCGTGGCCGAGCTGCAGCCGCAGCTCCCGCCCGGCGTGCGGCTGGCGCCGGTGACCGACGGCGCGCGCCCGATCCGCGTGGCGGTGACCAACGTGCGCCAGACCCTGGTGGAGGGCGCGCTGCTGACGGTGCTGATCGTGTTCCTGTTCCTGAACTCCTGGCGCTCCACGGTCATCACCGGGCTGACCCTGCCGATCTCCATCATCGGCACCTTCCTGTTCATGCACCTGTTCGGCTTCACCATCAACATGATCACGCTGATGGCGCTGTCGCTGTGCGTGGGCCTGCTGATCGACGACGCGATCGTGGTGCGCGAGAACATCGTTCGCCACGTGCAGATGGGCAAGGCGCCCTATGCGGCCGCGCTGGACGGCACGCGGGAGATCGGCCTGGCCGTGCTGGCCACCACCTTCTCCATCGTCGCTGTGTTCCTGCCGATCGGCTTCATGGGAGGCATCATCGGCAAGTTCTTCCACGAGTTCGGCATCACCATCGTCGCGGCGGTGCTGATCTCGATGTTCGTCAGCTTCACGCTTGACCCGATGCTGTCCTCGGTCTGGCACGACCCGAGCATCGACACGCACGGCCAGCACCAAGCCCCGGTGACGCTGTACGACAGGACCATCGGCCGGATCACGGGCTGGTTCGATCGGACCACCGACGCGCTGGCCGAGGCCTACCAGCATATCCTTCGCTGGTCGCTGTCGCACAAGCTCGCCACCGTCGGACTGGCGGTCGCGGTGTTCGTCACCAGCATCGTCATGGTGCCGCTGCTGGGCACCGAGTTCGTGCCGAAGGCGGATTTTTCCGAGACCACGGTCAACTTCCAGACGCCCGTCGGCTCCTCGCTCGAAGTCACCGAGGCGAGGACGCGCCAGGTCGAAACCCTCGTGCGCAGCTTCCCCGAGGTGAAGTACACGCTGGCCACCATCAACACCGCCAACGCGCAGGGCAAGCACAGTGTCAGCCTCTACGTGCGGCTGGTGGACCGTGCCGCGCGCAGCCGCAACGTGGACCAGCTCTCGGCCGCGCTGCGCGAACGGCTGCGCCAGGTGCCGGGCATCAGCGTCACCCACGCCGGCCTGCTCGACCCGGTCGGCGGGCAAAAGCAGATCGAATTCTCGCTGCAGGGAGCGGACCTGCAGGAGCTGGAGCGGCTGACCGTGTTGGCGCTGGAGCGCCTGCGCGCCGTGCCGGGGCTGGTGGACCTGGACTCCAGCGTCAAGCCGAACAAGCCAACCGTCGACGTCGAGATCCGGCGTGACGCCGCTTCCGACCTGGGCCTGAACGTGAGCCAGATCGCTGGCGCGCTGCGCACCCTGGTGGCGGGGCAGACCGTGGGCAACTGGCGCGCACCGGACGACCAGACCTACGATGTCAACGTGCGCCTGGCGCCCGAGGCGCGCACCACCCAGCAGGATCTGGAGCGCCTGCCGTTGGCCGTCGGTAGCAACGCCGACGGCAGCGCGCGCGTGGTGCGGCTGAACCAGGTCGCCACGTTGCGCGAGGCCACCGGCGCCAACCAGATCAACCGGCGTGACTTGACACGCGAGGTGGCGATCAACGCCAACGTCCACCACCGCTCCACCGGCGAGGTCTCCGCCGACATCAAGGCCGCGCTGGACGGCATCGCCTTCCCGCCCGGCTACCGCTACCAGTTCGGCGGCAGCACCAAGAACATGCGCGAGGCCTTCGGCTACGCCGTCTCGGCGCTGGTGCTGGCCATCGTGTTCATCTACATGATCCTGGCCAGCCAGTTCAAAAGCTTCCTGCAGCCGCTGGCGCTGATGACCGCGCTGCCGCTGACGCTGATCGGCGTGGTGCTGGCCCTGCTGATGTTCGGCTCCGCCATGTCCATGTTCTCCGTCATCGGCGTGGTGATGCTGATGGGACTGGTGACCAAGAACGCGATCCTGCTGGTGGACTTCGCGATCCGTGCCCGGGCAGACGGCCTGGAGCGCGCCGAGGCGCTTCTGCTGGCCGCGCGCGTGCGCCTGCGTCCGATCCTGATGACCACGCTGGCCATGATCTTCGGCATGGTGCCGCTGGCCTTCGCGCTCAGCGAGGGCTCCGAGCAACGCGCGCCGATGGGCCAGGCCGTGATCGGCGGCGTCATCACCTCCTCGCTGCTGACGCTGGTGGTGGTGCCGGTCGTCTACTGCTACCTGGATGACCTGACGCAATGGCTGCGCCGACGCTTCGGCACCCGCCCGCCCGGCCTGCCGACCCCCTGACCGGTAAAATTGGCCAGAAACGGTTAACATACCCCTAGGAGTACTAAATGGATCTGGAACAGGCGCGCTTCAACATGATCGAACAGCAAATCCGCCCGTGGGACGTGCTGGATTCGGCGGTGCTGGAGCTGTTGTCGGTAGTCAAGCGGGAGAACTTCGTGCCGCTGGCGCACAAGGCCCTGGCCTTCGTGGACATGGAGATCCCGCTGCGCGAGGGCGGCGCCCGCGGCCAGGTGATGCTGGCACCGCGCGTCGAGGCCCGGCTGCTGCAGGACCTGAACGTGCAGAAGCACGAGAAAGTGCTGGAGATCGGCGCCGGCTCCGGCTACATGGCCGCCCTGCTGGCGCACCGCGCCCAGCGCGTGATCTCGCTGGAAATCGAGCCCGAGCTGGCCCGCCTGGCGCGCGCCAACCTGCAGCAGGCCGGCATCCACAACGTCGAGGTGCGCGAGGCCGACGGCGCCAAGGGCACGCTGGTGGACGGGCCGTTCGACGTGATCCTGCTCAGCGGCTCGGTGGCCGAAGTGCCGCAACAGCTGCTGAGCCAGCTCAAGGTGGGCGGCCGTCTGGCGGCCATCGTCGGCGACGAGCCGGTGATGCGCGCCACCTTCATCACGCGCCACGGCGAGAACAGCTTCACCACCGCGCAACCGTGGGATACCGTGGCGCCGCGCCTGCTGAACTTCCCCGAGCCTTCGGGTTTCACCTTCTGAGGACATTCGATGATCGACCAGGTTCACCCCCGCGACCTGTCCGCCTGGCTGCAGGCGGCCCAGGCCCATGGCCAACCGCTCGTGCTGGACGTGCGCGAGCCGTCGGAACTGCAGACCGCCAGCGTGAAGGCGCAGGGGTTTGAACTGCTGACGATCCCGATGCACGCCGTGCCGGCGCGGCTGAACGAACTGGACGCCAGCCGCCCCATCGCCTGCCTCTGCCATCACGGCGGGCGCAGCATGCAGGTGGCCGCGTTCCTGGCGCACCATGGCTTCGCCCACGTCGCCAACATCGCGGGCGGCATCGACGCCTGGTCGCGCGAAGTGGACCCGACCGTGCCCCGCTACTGAAATCGCCGATCTCCGGCTGACGCTGACTCCAGGAAGGAACCTCATGAAACTGCCCCGTCCCCTGCCCCTTTCGCTGGTGCTGTCGGCCCTGCTGGCCGGCCCGGCCCAGGCCCAGAGCCTGGTGGAGCTCTACGAGTCGGCCCGCAGTTTCGACGCCAGCTACCAGTCGGCGCGGGCGCAGTACGACGCCAACGTGGCCCGCGCCGAGCAGGCCCGGGCGGGCCTCCTGCCGACCGTGAACGCCTCGGCCGGCGTGAACCGCGCGCTCAATGACTACACGCGACCGGCCGGCACCACCACTTTCAACACGCTGGCCCAGAGCGCCGGCGTCAACGCCACGCAGCCGCTGTACCGCCCGGCCAACGTGGCGACCTATGAACAGGGCAAGAAGCAGGTCGAACTCGCCCAGGCGCAGCTCAGCACCGCCGAGCAGGACCTGATCGTGCGGGTCAGCCAGGCCTATTTCGACGTGCTGGGCGCGCAGGATACGCTGGCCTTCGTGCAGGCGCAGAAAACCGCCGTCGCCGAGCAGCTGGCCGCGGCCAAGCGCAACTTCGAGGTCGGCACCTCCACCATCACCGACACGCGTGAAGCCCAGGCCCGCTACGACCTGGTGCTGGCGCAGGAAATCGCCGCCGAGAACGACCTGCGGGTGAAGAAGCTCGCGCTGGATCAGCTGGTCGGCAAGGCCAGCACCGAACCCAGGCCGCTGGCCACACCCGTCGCCCTGCCGCCCCTGCAGCCGAACGACGTGAGCGTCTGGACCCGGCAGTCGGAAGAGGCCCATCCGGCGATCCGCCAGGCCCGCTTGGGCCTTGACGTGGCGCAACTGGAAACCCGCAAGGCGCAAGCGGGCCACAAGCCCACGCTCGACGTCACGGCCGGCTACAACGTGGGCCGCAACCCCAACGGCGTCGTCACCGCGCCCGGCGTTTCACTGCGCACCGAGGTCGCCAGCGTGGGGGTCAACTTCAACCTGCCGCTGTTTGCCGGCTTCGCCACGCAAAACCGCGTCAAGGAAACCCTCGCGCTGGAGGACAAGGCCCGCGCCGACCTCGACGCCGCGCAACGCGGCGTCGCCCAGGCCACGCGCAGTGCCTTCTTCGGCGTGCAGTCGGGCATCGGCCAGGTCAGGGCGCTGGAGGCGGCCGAAGCCTCCAGCCAGAGCGCGCTGGACGCCAACAAGCTTGGCTACCAGGTCGGCGTGCGCATCAACATCGACGTGCTCAACAGCCAGAGCCAGCTCTACCAGACCAAACGCGACCTGGCCAAGGCGCGCTACGACGTGCTGGTCGGTGGCCTGCGGCTACGCCAGGCCAGCGGCACGCTCACCCCGGACGACCTGCAGCCGGTGAACGCCCTGCTCGCCAAGTAAGGCCACTATCCGCCGCGCCTATTCCGAGCGGGGCCAGTCGTCCAACAGCCCCAGCACGGCCTGGGCCGTGCGCGCCGCCGCGCCGCGATGCGCCGCCGCAAAACCGGCCGCGCTCGCCGAGGCCGCCGCGTGCCGCGTGCCGTCGGCCACCAGCGCCAGCGCGATCTCGCGCGCCGAGGACATGTCGCTGACCTGAAAGGCCGCCCCGGCGGTGCGCGCCAGTTCGGCCGCCTCGGCGAAATTGAAGGTGTGCGGTCCCATCACCACGGGGCAGCCGCAGGCCGCCGCCTCGATCAGGTTCTGCCCGCCCAGCGGCGCGAAACTGCCCCCGAGCAGCGCCACGTCGCTCAGGCTGTAGTAGAGCGCCATCTCGCCCAGTGAGTCCCCCAGCCAGACATCGGCCTCCACCGGCCCGGCCGGCCACTGGCTGCGGCGCGCCAGGCTGAAGCCCTGGCCCTGCACCAGCGCCGCGACCTCGTCGAAGCGCTGCGGATGGCGCGGCACGATGAGCAGCTGCACCCCGCCATCGCCCCCTCTTGCTCCACTATTGGAAGCATTCTTCGCCCGTCTGGCGAGAGCATGAGGGCTGAAATACTCCAGAAACAGGCCTTCCTCGCCCTCGCGCGAGCTGGCCAGCATCACGACCGGCTTCGGCTGCGCGGCGCGCCAGGCCCGCCCCTGCCCACACTGCACGGCGTCCGGCGTGGCGTCGAATTTGAGGTTGCCCAGCACCCCCTGGACCTTCGCCCCTAGCGCCCGCAACCGTTCGGCATCGGCCTCGGTCTGCGCCCACACCGAGGCCAGCGCCTCATAGGCCGGCCGCGACAGCCAGCTCATGCGCCGCGCCCGGGCAAACGACTGCTCGTTGAGCCGGGCATTGGCCTGCACCAGCGGCACGCCGCGTGCCCGGCAGGCCGCCGCGAGGTTGGGCCAGAGCTCGGTTTCCATCAACACGCCGATCGCCGGCCGGAAATGGTCGAGAAACCGCCGCACCGCCCCGGGCGTGTCCCAGGGTTGCCAGACCTGCAGGTCACCCGGCCGCAGCAGCTTCTCGCCCTCGGCCCGGCCAGTGGCGGTGCCATGTGTCAGCAGCAGGCGCAGGTCGGGGCGCTGGCGACGCAGTTCGGCGATCAGGATGGCCGCCGCGCGCGTTTCGCCCAGCGACACGGCATGGACCCAGAGCAGCCCCCGCCCCGCCTCGGGCTCCGGCGGCTGCGTGTAGTGGCCAAAGCGCTCGGCCACCGCGACGCGGTAGCCCGGCTCGTCCCGGCCACGTCGCGCCAGCTTGCGGCGCAGCAGCGGCTGGACCAGCCAGACGGCGAGCGAATAGAGGGTGCGCACCGCGCCAGCAACAGGCGAAGCGACCAGCGGCGGGCTCAGTGCGCGGCCTCGCCGATCACGGCATCGGGCTTCACGCTGCGCAGCAGGATCAGCAGGTCCGCCTCGATGCGCTGCAGCGCTTCGGGGGTGTGACCTTCGAAGCGCAGCACCAGCACCGGCGTGGTGTTCGAGGCGCGGATCAGGCCGAAGCCGTCCGGCCAATCGACGCGCAGGCCGTCGATCACCGAGACGCTGGCGGGTGCCGCGAAGTGGCCCTCCTGCACCTTGGCTTGCAGTACCGCCGTCACGCGATGCGGCTCGCCCTCGGCACAGCGCACATTGAGTTCTGGCGTGGAAAAGCTGGTCGGCAGATCGTTCAGCACGGCGCTGGCATCCTCGCTGCGGCTCAGGATCTCCAGCAGGCGGCAGCCGGCGTAGGTGCCGTCATCGAAGCCGTACCAGCGCTCCTTGAAGAAGATGTGGCCACTCATCTCGCCGCCCAACGGCGCCGCCTTGCCGGCCGCCTCCAGCTCCCGCATCTTGGCCTTGATCAGCGAGTGGCCGGTCTTGTACATCAGCGCCTCGCCGCCAGCCTCGCGGATCGCCGGAGCCAGACGCTGCGAGCACTTCACGTCGAACAGGATGGTGCCGCCCGGCACGCGCGAGAGCACGTCCTGCGCGAACAGCATCATTTGGCGGTCCGGGTAGATGTTGTTGCCTTCCTGGGTGACGATGCCCAGGCGGTCGCCGTCACCGTCGAAGGCCAGGCCCAACTCCGCGCCGGTGGTGCGCAGGGCCTCGATCAGGTCGCGCAGGTTCTCCGGCTTGCTCGGGTCCGGATGGTGGTTCGGGAAGTCACCGTCCACCTCGCTGAACAGCTCGATCACCTCGCAGCCGAGCGCGCGCAGGATGGCGGGCGCCGAGGCGCCGGCGATGCCGTTGCCCGAGTCCACCACGATCTTCATCGGCCGCGCCAGCTTCACGTCGCCGATGATGCGGTCGCGGTACGGCGCGAACACGTTCACGTTGCGCACCGCCCCGCCCTCACGCAGCGTCCAGCTTTCGGCCTCCATGATGCGGCGCAGCGACTGGATCTCCTCGCCATAGATGGCGCGGCCGCCGAGCACCATCTTGAAGCCGTTGTAGTCCTTCGGATTGTGGCTGCCAGTGACCTGGATGCCACTGCGGCACAGGGTACTGGCCGCGAAATAGAGCATCGGCGTCGTCACCATGCCGACGTCGATCACCTCGACGCCGGCCGCCACCAGCCCGCGCACCAACGCACCGCTGAGCGCCGGACCGCTGAGCCGCCCGTCACGCCCGACGGCGACGGCCTTCTCTCCTTCTGCCAAGGCCAGCGTGCCGAAGGCACGGCCGAGCGCCTCGGCCACCGCCTCGTTCACCGTGGACGGCACGATGCCGCGGATGTCGTAAGCCTTGAAGATGGAGGCCGTGAGCTGCATGCTGGTCTTATCCCTTGTGTGATGGAGGTCGCCGGGGATTGTAGGCCTGCGCTGGGAACCACCGGCCCACGGCCGGCAGCATAGAAGCACGTCCGTCGGGGAGTGCCTCAAGGCCATCGTATTGCTTACACTGAACCCATGACCTCGGCCCGCAAGATCAAGCTCCGGCGGCCATCGAAAAAACCGCGCAGGCTGGTCGTGGACCCGGCAGCGCAAGGCAGGCGCCCACCACAAGACTCGGCGACAGGTCAAACAGCGCGCACTGGACAAGGAAATGACGGATTGACACCCCGGCCACGGCCACACATTGCTCAAGGAGGGCTTCACCATGCTGATCGGCGTCCCCAAGGAAATCAAGATCCACGAATACCGCGTCGGCGCCACGCCCGACAGCGTGCGGGAACTGGTGTCGCACGGCCACCAGGTCGTGGTGGAAAAGCATGCCGGCACCGCCATCGGCCTGACCGATGCGCAATACCAGGCTGCCGGAGCGGAACTGGTGAACACGCCGGAAGAGGTGTTCGCTCGGGCCACCCTGATCCTGAAGGTCAAGGAGCCGCAGCCGCATGAATGCCGCCAGTTGCGCCCGGACCAGATGCTGTTCACCTACCTGCACCTCGCCGCCGATCCCGAACAGGCCCGCCTGCTGCAGACCTCGGGCACGACCGCGATCGCCTACGAAACGGTCACCGCGCCGGACGGGCGACTGCCGCTGCTGGCGCCGATGAGCGAGGTGGCCGGGCGCATGGCGATCCAGGCCGGCGCGACCTGCCTGGAAATCGCCAGCGGCGGCGCGGGCCTGCTGCTCGGCGGCGTGCCGGGGGTCGCGCCTGCCAAGGTGGTTATCCTGGGCGCGGGGGTGGTCGGCACCAACGCGGCCATGATGGCGGTCGGCCTCGGCGCCCAGGTGACCGTGGTGGACCGCTCGCTCGACCGGCTGCGTTACCTGGACGAACGCTTCGGCAATCGCATCCGGACCCAGTACGCCAGCGAGGCCGCCATCGAGGGCCTGGTCATCGATGCCGATCTCACCGTCGGCGCCGCCCTGGTGCCCGGCGCCGCCTCACCACGGCTGGTTCGGCGTGCTTGGTTGTCGCGCATGCGGCCGGGCTCGGCACTGGTGGATGTGTCGATCGACCAGGGGGGTTGCTTCGAAACCAGCCATCCCACCACCCACGCCAAGCCCACCTTCATCGTGGACGGCGTCGTGCATTACTGCGTAGCCAACATGCCGGGCGCCGTGGCCCGCACCTCGACCTACGCCCTGAACCACGCGACGCTGCCCTTTGCGCTGGCGCTGGCCGACAAGGGCTGGCGGCAGGCGCTGGCGGATGATCCGCATCTGGCCCATGGTCTGAATGTTCAAAATGGGAAGATCGTGCACCCCGCCGTCGCCCAGGCGCTGGGAGCGAGTGCCTGAGCAGGCCACTGGCGGCAGGGGGCCAAGGCTCTGGGCCACGGGCCGAGCGTCAACGGCGTGGGAGCACGCCGCCAGACGCCGGGACACGACTCAGAGTCCTCCCTGGTTGCGCCCTGCCGGAACAGATTATTTCATTGCTCACACGCCACTGCAATCTCGGGTATGTCCCATGAAAGCGGTCCCTCTGCATCGAAGTCAACGGTGTTAGAGAATGTTTCCCTCATTGACATCCGGCAAGAGAGCAATGGATCATGAAGTGACCAGCTGACCTGGAGCGGTGTCACAGCATCTTGGGCGGCGGCGATCTTATTCAAGAAGGAGGGTTGTCATGAAATTCCACCTGTTTGAATCGCGTCTTGACGCTCACATCCGCAGATCGCGCGAGTTCCTGAACGAGGCGAATCTGGCGCGGGTCGAGCATCAGGCCGCCGCCGAGCATCACACCGCGTTGGCGCGGATGTATGCCGAACGCATCGCCCGGCTGGAGGTGGAAATCAACACCGCGCTGCAGCCCGCTCCACTGACCACCCGCCCCAACGGCGACGAAGGCGAGCGCCCGATGGGAGACTCGGTGGTGTACCCGGTCTACCCGACCCGCGCCACGCGCTCCTGACAGCCGCAACCAAAATGAAAAACCGTTGCAAATCAGAGACTTGCAACGGTTTCAATTTGGCGGAGTGGACGGGACTCGAACCCGCGACCCCCGGCGTGACAGGCCGGTATTCTAACCGACTGAACTACCACTCCTAGTCGGTGCGACGTTTGCCTTGAAGCATCTGCATCAAGACCAAGTGTCACGAACTTGGCGACCCTACGGGGATTCGAACCCCGGTACTCACCGTGAAAGGGTGATGTCCTAGGCCTCTAGACGATAGGGTCAGGACCTTAAAAAACGCCTGATGTCTTTCAACACCAGGCGTCTTAACTTGGCGGAGTGGACGGGACTCGAACCCGCGACCCCCGGCGTGACAGGCCGGTATTCTAACCGACTGAACTACCACTCCTAGTCGGTGCGACGTTTGCCTTGAAGCATCTGCCTCAAGACCAAGTGTCACGAACTTGGCGACCCTACGGGGATTCGAACCCCGGTACTCACCGTGAAAGGGTGATGTCCTAGGCCTCTAGACGATAGGGTCAAAACCTTTGGACTAACCAACTCGAAACTTAAGTGGTGGAGGTAAACGGGATCGAACCGATGACCTCTTGCATGCCATGCAAGCGCTCTCCCAGCTGAGCTATACCCCCTACTCACAAAACCAAACCTCATTTCTGAAGTTTTAATTTCGTTGTATCGAGCCGCAAATTATAACAGCCAAATTCCCCAATCGACAAAACTGGAACATTCCAGATCCAGTCTCATGACCATCGCGAGCCAGCCCTGGCACCGCCTGATGGCTTGACACCCCGGAACGCTACACAAGAAAAAACCCCTGCAACTCAATGAATTGCAAGGGTTTTATTTGGCGGAGTGGACGGGACTCGAACCCGCGACCCCCGGCGTGACAGGCCGGTATTCTAACCGACTGAACTACCACTCCTAGTCGGTGCGACGTTTGCCTTGAAGCATCTGCCTCAAGACCAAGTGTCACGAACTTGGCGACCCTACGGGGATTCGAACCCCGGTACTCACCGTGAAAGGGTGATGTCCTAGGCCTCTAGACGATAGGGTCAAAACCTTTGGACTAACCAACTCGAAACTTAAGTGGTGGAGGTAAACGGGATCGAACCGATGACCTCTTGCATGCCATGCAAGCGCTCTCCCAGCTGAGCTATACCCCCTACTTACGCCATCATTTCTTCATCTCTGAAAAAACAATTTCGTTGTATCGAGCCTTGAATTATAGAGAAGTTTTCACGCGCTTTGCAAGCGCCCCAGAATTTTTTCTCTTTTCGACAGCGCCAGCACCGCGTCCAGCGACGGCGTCTGAGGCGTCCCCATGACCAGCACGCGCACCGGCATGGCCAGTTGAGGCATTTTCAGGCCTTGCGCGGTCAGCACTTCCTTGATGGCCGCCGCGATCGAGGCCTTGTCCCAGGCACAAGCCGCCAACTTGTCCGCCAGCAAGGTCAGCGCAGGCCGGATCGCCTCGGTCACATGCTGGGCCTTCTCGGCGGCGTTGGGCGTCACGTCCACATAGAACGCGGCCGCCCAGTGGGCCAACGCCACGGTGGTGTCGCAGCGGTCCTTGAACAGGCCGCAGATCGCGGGCAGCCGGTTATCGGGCTCGATACCCTGCTTACCCAGCTGCTCGGTCACCAGTTCGGCCAGCGCCACGTCGTCCATGGCCTTCAGATGCTGGGCATTGACCCAGCGCAGCTTGGCCTCGTCGAACTGCGCCGCGCTACGGCCGAGATGATCGAGGTCGAACCACTGGAGGAATTGCTCGCGGCTGAAGATCTCGTCATCGCCGTGGCTCCAGCCCAGGCGCGCCAGGTAATTGACCATGGCGTCTGGCAGGTAGCCCTCCTCGCGGTACTGCGTGACCGGCTTGGCGCCGTTGCGCTTGCTCATCTTCTCGCCCTGCTCGTTGAGCACGGTAGGCAGGTGCGCGTAGACCGGCGGCTCCTTGCCAAGGGCCTTGAAGATGTTGATCTGGCGCGGCGTGTTGTTGACGTGGTCGTCACCGCGAATCACATGCGTGATCGCCATGTCGATGTCATCCACCACCACGCAGAAGTTGTAGGTCGGCGTGCCATCGGGTCGGGCGATCACCAGGTCATCGAGCTCGTCGTTGCGGATCTCGATGCGGCCCTTGACCTTGTCGTCCCAGGCCACCACACCGTCCTTCGGATTCCTGAAACGCAGCACCGGCTGGACGCCGTCGGGAATCGGGGGCAGCGCCTTGCCCGGCTCGGGACGCCAGGTGCCGTCATAGCGGGGCTTCTCCTTCGCGGCCATCTGGCGCTCGCGCAGCGCGTCGAGCTCGGCCATGCTCATGTAGCAGGGATAGACGTGACCAGCGGCCTGCAACTGGGACAGCACTTCCTTGTAGCGGTCCATCCGCTTCATCTGGTAGTACGGGCCCTCGTCGTGGTCCAGTCCCAGCCAGGCCATGCCCTCGATGATCACGTCCACCGCCGCCTGGGTGGAGCGCTCAAGGTCCGTGTCCTCGATGCGCAGGATGAAGATACCGTTGTTGGCGCGGGCGAAGGCCCAGGGATACAGGGCCGAGCGGATGTTGCCGAGGTGGATGAAACCGGTTGGCGACGGTGCGAAGCGGGTACGGATTTGTTGTGTCATTTGATGGAATCCAGGCCACGCGCGAGGTCGGCCTTCACATCGTCCAGGTGCTCGAGGCCCACGGCCACGCGGATCAGGTTTTGCTGGATGCCGGCGGCCTGGCGCTGCTCCTCGGTCAGGCGACCGTGCGAGGTACTGGCCGGGTGGGTGATGATGGTCTTCACGTCGCCCAGGTTGGACGTCACCGACAACAGTTGCGTCGAGTCGATGACGTGGAAGGCGCGCTGGCGCGCCTGCGCCGCATCGGAAGCCTTGACGTCGAACGACACCACGGCGCCGCCCAGGCCCGACTGCTGCGCCATCGCCAGCTCGTGCTGCGGATGGCTCTTGAGGCCCGGGTAATACACGCGCCCCACCGCCGGATGCGCTTCCAGCCATTGCGCCAGTGCCAGCGCCCGCGCCGACTGCGCCTCCATGCGGATGCCCAGCGTTTCCATGCCCTTGAGCACCACCCAGGCGTTGAACGGCGACAGGCTCATGCCCGCGCTGCGCATCACCGGGATGAACTTCTCGGCCACCAGCTTCTCCGAGGCGCAGAGCGCGCCCGCGACGACGCGCCCCTGACCATCCAGGTATTTGGTGCCGGAGTGCACCACGATGTCGGCACCGAGTTTCGCCGGCTGCTGCAGCGCAGGCGAGCAGAAGCAGTTGTCCACCGCCAGCAGCGCGCCGGCATTGTGCGCGATGTCGGCCAGGGCGCGGATGTCGCAGACGTCGGTCAGCGGATTGGTCGGTGTCTCGGCGAACAGCAGCTTGGTTTCGGGTCGGATCGCCGCCTTCCACTCGGCCAGGTCGGTCTGCGAGACAAAGGTGCTCTGCACGCCGAACTTGCCGAACTCGCTGCCGATCAGCTTGATCGTGGAGCCGAACACCGAGCGCGAGCAGACCACGTGGTCACCCGCCTTGAGCAGGCCCATGCACAGCAGCAGGATCGCCGCCATCCCGCTGGCGGTGCCGACGCAGGCCTCCGTGCCCTCCAGCGCGGCCAGGCGCTTTTCCATGCTGGCCACCGTGGGGTTGTTGAAGCGTGAGTAGATGAAGCCTGCTTCCTCGCCCGCGAAACGACGTGCCGCCGTTTCGCAGTCCGGCTGGGTGAAGCTGCTGGTGAGGTACAGGGCCTCGGAGTTTTCGCCGTATTGGCTCTTGTCCACGGCCGCGCGCACAGCGAGCGTGTCGAGATGCAGATCCGGGGGCAGTTGGGATGCAGTCACGGTCAATCCAGTCTTACAAAACGATCAAACCGAGGCATTCGGCAGGGCCAGGCGCGAAGTGTCCTCCCCGCTCTCGTCGCCACCGACGCGGTGCTCGTTCAGGCGCGCGATGTCGCCATCGGTGATGTCGCCAGTGACGTACACGCCATCGAAGCAGGAGGCATCAAAACCGCTGAGCGCCGGGTTGAGCGTGCCCACGGCGCGCTTCATGGCGTCCACATCCTGGTAGATCAGGGCGTCGCAACCGATGATCTGGCGGATTTCCTCCAGCGTGCGGTCATGCGCCACCAGCTCATCCTTGGTTGGCATGTCGATGCCGTAGACGTTGGGATAGCGCACCGGCGGCGCGGCGCTGGCCATGTAGACCTTGCGCGCGCCGGCATCGCGCGCCATCTGCACGATCTCGCGGCTGGTGGTGCCACGCACGATCGAGTCGTCCACCAGCAGCACGTTGCGCCCCTTGAATTCGCTGCCGATCACATTGAGCTTCTGGCGCACCGACTTCTTGCGCACCGACTGCCCCGGCATGATGAAGGTGCGACCGACATAGCGGTTCTTGACGAAGCCCTCGCGATAGGGCTTGCCGAGCAACTGGGCCAGCTCGGTGGCGCTCGGCCGGCTGGACTCGGGGATCGGGATCACCACGTCGATCTCGTCCGGCGGCACCATGGAAACCACGCGCTGGGCCAGCGATTCGCCCAGGTTCAGGCGCGCCTGGTAGACGGACATGCCATCCATCACCGAGTCCGGCCGCGCGAGATAGACAAACTCGAAGATGCAGGGGTAGAGCTGCGGTGCGTCGGCGCACTGCTGCGTCTGCACCTGTCCCTGCAGGTCCACGAACACGGCCTCGCCCGGCGCCACGTCGCGCTCAAGTTCGTGACCCGTCCCTTCCAGCGTCACGGACTCGCTGGCCAGCATCACGGTGCCGTCCTTGCTGCGGCCCATGCAGAGCGGGCGAATGCCGTACGGATCGCGGAACGCCAGCACGCCATGACCGGCAATCAGCGCGATGACGGCATACGAGCCCTTGATACGCCGGTGCACCTGGCGCACCGCGGCGAAGAGGTCCGCCGGCTGCAGGTCCTTGCCGCGGGTCACCTTGTCCAGTTCGTGCGCCAGCACGTTGAGCAGCACCTCGGAGTCGCTCTCGGTGTTGATGTGGCGGTGGTCGATAGAGAACAGCTCGGCTTTCAGCGCATGGGCATTGGTCAGATTGCCGTTGTGCACCAGCACGATGCCGAACGGGGCATTCACGTAGAACGGCTGCGCTTCTTCTTCGCTGAAGGCATTGCCCGCTGTCGGGTAGCGCACCTGGCCCAGGCCGCATGTGCCCGGCAGCGCGCGCATGTTGCGCGTGCGAAACACATCCTTGACCATGCCCTTGGCCTTGTGCATGAAGAACTTGCGTTCCTGCTGGGTGACGATGCCCGCCGCATCCTGGCCGCGGTGTTGCAACAGCAGCAGGGCGTCGTAGATCAGTTGGTTCACAGGTGCGTTGCTGACAACGCCGACAATTCCACACATAGTTCCATCCAGTCCGGATCTGGCCGACGCCGACGGCGCCTCCACCAGACCCATCACAAAAATCAGGCCGGCAAGTACTTGCCGAATTCGGCCGGCAGCACCGGCCGCAACCCCTTGAGCGCGACGACCAACACCGACGCGCCCGTCGAGGCTTGCCACCACGGACTGACGCCGAGCGGCGTCATGCCGATCACCACGGCCAGCGCCAGCAACAGCACCACGCCACGCAACAAACCAAACGCGGCGCCAAGCGTCCGGTCCACCGGGCGCAGGCCGATGGACTCCACCAACTTCTTGGTCAACCAGGCCACCAGTCCCGCCGCAAAGGCCACCGCGACAAACACCAGCACAAAGGCCGCGGCGTAGCGCACGGGCTCGGCAGCCCCCTCCATCGGCAACCAGGCTGCCACGTCGGGTGCCCACCAAGGCGCCACGACGAACGCCGCCACCCAGCCAAGCACCGACATCACTTCATACACCAAGCCCCGCCAGGCGCCAAGCAGGAGCGAGGCCAGCAGCACCGCCAGCAGGATCCAGTCCGTTACCGTCACGAGAGGTGTTATGGGGTCAAAATGGCAGCCGGCAGATCCAGTCTGCGGATCTTGCCCGCAGCCTTGTCGGCATCGGCCTTGCTGGCAAATGGCCCGACCCGAACCCGGATGCGCTTGCCATCCTTGGTCTCGACGACCTGCGTAAACGTTTTCAGGCCCGCCTGCTCAAGCTTCTGCCTGGTTTCGCGGGCCTTGTCGGCATCCGAAAAGGCGCCCACCTGCACCACCACACGGCTCGCCTCGGCCGTTGCGGCAGACGCGAGCTCCTTGCCCTCCAGCAGGGCACGTGCCTTGTCACCATCATCCGCTCGGGCGGCTGACTTGACCGACTCGCTTCGGGTGTCCGCCTTGGGCGCGGGCTTCGGTTCAGCCTTGGGAACCGGTTTGGGTTCTGGTTTGACTTCCGGCTTGGACGTGGCCCTGGGCTCCGCCTTCGGCTCGGGTTTGGAGAGCGGCTTCGGCTCAGGCTTCTGCTCAGCCTGCGGCCGGAGCGCGGACAGCGGCGTGGCGACCTTGGCCTCGAGTCCGGCCGCCGGTGCGGTGCGACTGGCCGTCACCACCTCCTCCTTCTCGTCCAGGCTGGCTGCGGCACCGACCTGCCCCGGCGTGCCGGCAGGCGCTGCCGGCGTCACCGGCCCATCGCCACCGGGCACGGACAAGGGCGGCGACCTGTGTCGATCGGGAATATTGATGGGAACGTCCACCGACACCGGCCTGGGCTGGCTGTCGAACAGCAGCGGAAAGCCGATCACCGCCGCCAGCACCAGCACGGCGGCGCCGATCAGGCGGTGCCGGGCGCGTCGGCGCATGGCGTCCACGCTCTCAGCCTGCGCGGTGGCCGCCGTGGTGTCACGGCTTCCCCTCGGTGCGGCAGTCTGTCCGGGCAATCGGAACTTGAAAAAAGCCATGGAGTGCAGGTTCAAGCGCTCAGGTGCTTGGCCTGCAGGCGCGGAACTCCTTGCTGCAAGACACCACCCACCGTATAGAAGGATCCAAAGACGACGATTCTATCAGCCGGGTCCGCCGCGTCCACGGCCGCCTGCAGGGCAGCCAGCGGGTCGGCATGGGTACCGGCCTGCACTTGCGCGCGACGCGGCTGGGCCTGCCAGCGCGCCAGCAACTCGGTCGCGGTCGCGGCGCGCGGCGTGGGCAGGTCACAGAAATACCAACGGTCGATCAGCGGCGCCACACGTTCGAACATCGGCCCCAGATCCTTGTCCGCCATGGCGCCGAACACGGCGTGGGTGGTCGGGTAGAAGCCCATGGCGTCGAGGTTTTCCGTCAGCGCCGCGACCGAATGCGGGTTGTGCGCCACGTCCAGCACCAGCACCGGTTGGCCCGGCACGATCTGGAAGCGACCGGGCAGTTCCACCAGCGCCAGACCGTTGCGCACCGCCTGGGCCGTGATGGGCAGGCGATCGCGCAGCGCCTCCAGCGCGGCCAGCACGCCGGAGGCGTTCACCAGCTGGTTCGCGCCGCGCAGCGCCGGGTAGGCCAGGCCGGCATAGCGCCGTCCACGTCCGGCCCAGGCCCATTGCTGCTTGTCACCGGAAAAGTTGAAGTCCTGGCCGAACCGCCAGAGGTCGGCATCGATCTCGCGCGCACGGTCCAGCACGCTTTGCGGCGGCAGCGGATCGCTCACTACCACCGGACGGCCGGTGCGCATGATGCCGGCCTTCTCGTAGCCGATGCTTTCGCGGTCGGAGCCGAGCAGTTCGGTGTGATCCAGGTCGATGCTGGTGATGACGGCGCAGTCCGCGTCAATGATGTTCACCGCATCGAGCCGGCCACCCAGCCCGACCTCCAGGATGGCCACATCCAGGCCGGCACCAGCCATCCGGTCCAGGATGGCCAGCGTGGTGAACTCGAAATAGCTCAGCGAGATGTCGCCCCGTGCCGCCTCCACGCGGGCGAACGATGCCACCAGGTCGGCCGCCGGCACCGGCTCGCCGTGCAGCCGGCAACGCTCCTCGAAATGCACCAGATGGGGCGAGGTGTACACGCCGGTGCGGTAACCCGCCTGCTGCAGGATCGCCTCCAGCATCGCGCAGGTCGAGCCCTTGCCGTTGGTGCCCGCCACCGTGATCACCGGACAGGCAAAGCGCAGACCCATGCGCTCGGCCACCGCCTTCGCGCGGTCCAGCCCCAGCTCGATGGTCTTGGGATGCAGTTGCTCGCAGTGGACGAGCCATTCGTTGAGAGTCTTCATAGGCAGCGCGATTATCCGGGCAAGTGCGACGCAGCCCCGGCATCCGCCCACAAAACCATGCCGGGGCGATCGCGGGCAAGACACCAAGCGTTACGAAGTTCATTTGAAATGTGTTTAATGCACATTCATAGTGAGAGCAACCAAGACGCCCTCATGGATATGTCCTCCCCGCCCACCCCGGACACGGCGCTCCAGGCCGAGCAGCAGGTCCTGCTCGACGCCCTGGACAGTCTGCTGTTACCGCTGGCCCAGTTGTGCGTGGGCAAGGGCATCACCATCCAGATGCTCGAACCGCACCTGAGGGGAAGCTTTGTCAAAGCGGCCCGCCAGGCCTATGTCGAACTGCCCGGGAATCGGCTGACCAGTCGCATCAGCGCCACCACGGGACTGACCCGCAGGGAAGTGTCCCGCCTGGAAAGCCAGCGCACCCCGCCGCGCGAGCCCCGGCACTCACCCGTGACCGAACTGTTCACCCGCTGGCTCTCCGACCCGGCGCTGCGCACGTCGGACGGGCAGCCGATTGCCCTGCCTCGCCAGGGCAGCGCGCCGAGTTTTGAGTCCTTGGCCCATTCGGTGACCCGCGACGTGCACCCACGCACCCTGATGGAGGAGCTCTGCCGCCTGAGGCTGGCCGAACACGACCTCGCGCGCGACACCGTGTGCCTGCTGCATGGGGCCTTCGTGCCGCAGGGTGACTGGGCTCGCATGGTGGCCTACCTTGGCGACAACGTGGGGGACCATCTGCGCGCGGCCACGGCCAACGTTCTGGGCAACGGTCAGCGGCATCTGGAACAGGCCATCTATGCCGACGAGCTGTCCGAGCGATCCCTCGCCATCGCCCGCGAGTTCATGACCGAGCATTGGCGCGCCATGCTGGCGCAGATCGCGCCCCGCCTCCATGCGCTGATGGACGACGACCGCGCCGCCGGTCGACCACAGAACCAGAGCATGCGCATCGGACTGTTCACCTGGTCCCAGCCCATGCCCAGCCTGGCGCCAGACCCTAACGTCCCACCCGAGGAGATATCAACATGAACATGCCAGCCCCTTCTGGCCCCCTCCATGGCATCACGCGCCGGGAAAGCCTGCTGGCCCTCTGCGGCACGGCCCTGACGCTGACCGGTTGCGGCGGAGGGGGTGACACCGTCGGCGCCGGCGGCTTTGCAGGCGTAAGCAGCGGCGGCACCGGCTTTTCCGTGGGCCCGATCACCGGCATCGGCTCGATCATCGTCAACGGCATCCGGTTCGATGACTCGGGCGCCCAGGTTTCCGACGATGACGGTGGCGCGCTCTCGCGCAGCGGCCTGAAGCTGGGCATGCTGGCGCGGGTCAGGAGCACCAACGTCAGCGGCACCACAGGCACCGCGACATCCGTGGAGGTCGGCGGCGAACTGCAGGGTCGGATCAGCGGCACCCCGAACAACTCGGCCCGGACCTTCGTGGTGCTGGGCCAGACCGTCAAGGTCACGGGTAGCACGATTTTCGACGCCTCGCTCCCAAGCGGCTTCGGCTCCCTCGCGGCCGATACCATCGTGGAAGTGCACGGCGTGGTGGACCCAGCCGGCAACACCATCCAGGCAACGTTCATCGAACGAAAGACCAGCCCGAAGGAGTTCAAGCTCCAGGGCCTGATTAGCAAGCTCGACACCGCCAAGAAGCAGTTCAGCATCGGCTCGATCAACGTGGACTACAGCGGCGCACAACTGGACAGCAAGGTCACGCTGACCGAGAAGACGCTCGTGCGCGTGCGCCTGAACGCCGTGCTACCGCCCACCAGCGCGCCGGCGACATGGACGGCCAGCCGCGTCCGCCCGCCCGAAGACGCCCAGCTGGAGGACCGTGACGAGGCCGAGGTCAAGGGCATCATCAACGCCTTCATATCGACCGCGAGCTTCAGCGTCAACGGACTGCCCGTCAACGCCGCCGGCGCCACCTTCCCCAAGGGGACCGGCGGGGTCGCGCTGGGCTCCCTGGTGGAGGTCAAAGGCCGCCTCAGTGGCGGCGTGCTGTTCGCCACCCGCGTCAAACCCGAGGACGAAAGCGAGATTGACGCCCTCGAATTTGAGCTGCATGGCACCGTGTCCGGCCTGACCTCGACCAGCTTCACCGTGACGTCCAGCGGCGGCATTGCGGTCAGCGTGACGTTCAGCACGGGCACCACGTTCGACAATGGCACGGCGGCCGGACTGGCGAATGGCCGACGGGTGGAAGTCCGGGGCGCGGCCGCCGGCTCCTCGACCCGCAGCACCAGCATCGCTGCGACGCGCATCCATTTCGAGAGCTGACCCACCAATTTCTGGCTGCGACTCCCCCCTCCTTGGCAGCCATTTCAGGGCGGGCTTCATGCCCGCCCTTTTTTTGCCGGACAATGAATTGATGATCATCGTCTACGGCATTCCCAATTGCGACACCGTCAAGAAAGCCCGCGCCTGGCTCACCGAGCAGGACGCGAACCACCAGTTCCACGACTTCAAGAAACAGGGCGTGCCGGAGGCCCAGCTGGACGCCTGGATAGAGAGTGTCGGCTGGGACAAGCTGGTCAATCGCAAGGGCACCACCTGGCGCAAGCTGGACCCCACCGTCCAGGCCGGGGTGACCGACGCGGCCTCCGCCCGCGCCCTGATGCTGGCCCAGCCCAGCGTGATCAAGCGCCCCGTGATCGAGTGGGGGCAGGATCGGAAGCCACCGGTAACCGTGGGTTTTGACGCCGGCGTGTTGACCCCGTCTTTACCCCCGGCAGGGACCTGAGCCGCGAGGCCGAAAAACAGAATGGCCGGCGCTCCGGTCCGCACTCAAGAGGTTCACCATGAAAACGTCCATCGCCCTCGTGCTGCTGTCAGCGACCGGCATCGCCGCGGCTGACGAAGTGGGTCGCGTGCTGTCGAGCACCCCCATCGTGCAGCAGGTCGCCGTGCCGCACCAGGTCTGCGGCACGCAGCAGATCGTCACCCAGGCCCCGAAGTCGGGTGCCGGCGCCGTGATGGGCGCCCTGGCTGGCGGTGCGATGGGCAACGCCATCGGCGGCGGCAGCGGCCGCGCGGTGGCCACGGCCCTGGGCCTGTTCGGCGGCGCCGTGCTCGGCGACCGGATCGAGGGCGGCGGCGCGACGCAGGTGCAGAACGTCCCGCAGTGCGGCACCCAGACCCGCTATGAGAACCACACTGTCGGCTACCACGTGGTGTATGAGTATGCGGGCAAGCAGTATTCGGCCCAGCTGCCCAACGACCCCGGCCCGACCCTGGCGCTGCAGGTCTCGCCGGTGGGGGCCATGCCACCCCCTCCTGCGCCGGCGGAACCGCAGGCGACGTACGACGGCAGCAACTACACCCCCTACGTCGAGCAAGCCACGCCCGTCTATGCGCCTCCGGTGTACGGCGCTCCGGCAGTGGCCTATCCGGGCTACGACGCCCGCCCCTATGGCGCACCTGCCGGCATGTCGCTCAACTTCGGCTACAGCCAGGACCGTCGCGGCCGCTGGCGCTGAGCACCGCGGCCGCACACACGAACACCGGCCGCCCACGCTGGCCGGCGCCGTCACAAGCGCGGCGGTACCCTAAAATTCACCGTTTCATCCCAGCGCGCCCGCGCAGCGTGCGCCGGCCCCGTCCGGACGCGAACGCAAGGGCACAGAAAGCAGCCACTCCATGAGCACCGAAAAAATCGACGGCGTTTCCGTCAACACCCAGGCCAGCGTCTACTTCGACGGCAAGTGCGTCAGCCACGGCATCACCTACCCGGACGGCACCAAGAAGTCGGTCGGCGTGGTCCTGCCCGCCACGCTGACCTTCAACACCGGCGCGCCCGAGATCATGGAATGCGTGGCCGGCTCGTGCGAGTACAAGCTGGCCGGCAGCGACGCCTGGCTCACCTCCAAGCCCGGGGAGAAGTTCAGCATCCCCGGCAACTCGAGCTTCGAGATCCGCGTGACCGAGCCCTACCACTACATCTGCCACTTCGGCTGATCCCCACTTCGGAGACTCGACCATGGCCACGATCCTGCAACACCTGCCCGCCCAGCAAAAGGTCGGCATCGCCTTCTCCGGCGGCCTGGACACCAGCGCCGCGCTGCTCTGGATGAAGCAAAAAGGCGCCATCCCCTACGCCTACACCGCCAACCTCGGCCAGCCCGACGAGCCGGACTACGACGAGATTCCGCGCAAGGCGCTGGCCTATGGCGCCGAGAAGGCGCGCCTGATCGACTGCCGCGCCCAGCTCGCCCACGAGGGCATCGCCGCGCTGCAGTGCGGCGCCTTCCACATCTCCACCGCCGGCGTTACCTACTTCAACACCACGCCGATCGGCCGTGCCGTGACCGGCACCATGCTGGTGGCCGCGATGAAGGAGGACGACGTCAACATCTGGGGCGACGGCAGCACCTTCAAGGGCAACGACATCGAGCGCTTCTACCGCTACGGCCTGCTGGCCAACCCGTCGCTGAAGATCTACAAGCCCTGGCTGGACCAGCAGTTCATCGACGAGCTGGGCGGCCGCGCCGAGATGTCGGCCTTCATGACCCAGCACGGCCATGGCTACAAGATGTCGGCAGAGAAGGCCTACTCCACCGACTCCAACATGCTCGGCGCCACGCACGAGGCGAAGGACCTGGAGCACCTGAACAGCGGCATGAAGATCGTCAACCCGATCATGGGCGTGGCGTTCTGGAAGGACGAAGTCGAGGTCAAGCGCGAGGAAGTCACCGTGCGCTTCGAGGAAGGCCAGCCGGTTGCGCTCAACGGCCAGACCTTCGACGACCCGGTCGAGCTGATCCTGGAAGCCAACCGCATCGGCGGCCGCCACGGCCTGGGCATGAGCGACCAGATCGAGAACCGCATCATCGAGGCCAAGAGCCGCGGCATCTACGAGGCCCCGGGCCTGGCGCTGCTGTACATCGCCTACGAGCGCCTGGTCACCGGCATCCACAACGAGGACACCATCGAGCAGTACCGCATGAACGGCCTCAAGCTCGGCCGCCTGCTGTACCAGGGCCGCTGGTTCGACCCGCAGGCCATCATGCTGCGCGAGACCGCGCAGCGCTGGGTGGCGCGCGCCGTGACCGGCGAGGTGACGGTCGAGCTGCGCCGCGGCAACGACTACTCGATCCTCAACACCGAGTCGCCGAACCTGACCTACGCGCCCGAGCGCCTCTCCATGGAAAAGGTGGAAGACGCGCCGTTCTCGCCGCTGGACCGCATCGGCCAGCTGACCATGCGCAACCTCGACATCACCGACACGCGCGCCAAGCTGGGCATCTACGCCAAGAGCGGCCTGCTGTCGCTGGGCTCCGGCGCCGACCTGCTGCGTCTGGGTGACGACAAGACCGAAGGCAAGGGCGAGTAAGCTGTCCCCGTCTCCCCGCAACGGCCAGCCACCGTGGCGGGGAGGGTCCTCTCAGGCATCAAGCCCGCGGCGGCGCTGAACGCCGCCACAACAGCCAGCCATACAGCGCCAGGTTGACAGCCACCACCACCCCTGCGAGAACGAACTGAATCGCCGAGGTCAGACCCTCCGGGTAGATCAGCGGTTGCAGATAGTGCTCGATGAAGCCGCCCTCCATGCCAGCCTGCCCGGCCTGGCGGCGCAGGGCAGTTTCCAGATCCGTCAGCGGGCAAGCCCGCCCGGTGAGCTCCACGAAGAAGCCCCAGGCGGCCGCCGGCAGATGCAGCAGCGGCAGCCAGCGCCAACGCGCCGCCAGCAGCGCACCGAACAGCGCGAACAGGATGAAGGCCAGGTGCAACACCAGCACCGCATCGGCCGCCAGACGGAACGACATCGCCGTACCGAAACCGTTGTCGGGGACGCCTGATGGCGCGCCGCTCGCGTCCTCAAACCACCACCGGCTCCGGCTCCAGCCGGATGCCGAAGCGCTCGTACACGCTGGTCTGGATCGCCTTGGCCAGCGTCACCACCTCGCCGCCCGTGGCGCCGCCGCGGTTGACCAGCACCAGCGCCTGCTTGTCGTAAACGCCGGCATGGCCCATGGTCTTTCCCTTCCAGCCGCAGGCGTCGATCAGCCAGCCGGCGGCCAGCTTGATGCTGCCGTCGGGCATCGGGTAGTGCACCACCTTCGGGTCACGACCGATGATGTCCGCGCACTGCTCGGGCGTCACGGTGGGGTTCTTGAAGAAGCTGCCGGCGTTGCCGATAACGGCCGGGTCGGGCAGCTTGGCGCGGCGGATCGCGCAGACCCAGTCGTAGATCTGGCGCGCGTCGGGCGTGCTGACGCCCGCCTCCTGCATCTTGCGCTCCAGGTCCAGGTAGCCGAGCACCGGCTTCCAGGGCTTGGGCAGCGCGAAGCGCACGCGCAGGATCAGCGCCCGCCCCGACAGGCCGAAGCCGTTCGGCCCGCTGCGCACATGCTTGAACACCGAGTCGCGGTAGCCGAAGGCACACTGCGCGGCCTGCAGCGTGAACAGCTGCCCCGTGATCAGATCGATCGCGTCGAGCGAATCGAAGCGGTCCTGCAACTCCACCCCGTAGGCGCCGATGTTCTGCACCGGCGCCGCGCCCACGGTGCCCGGGATCAGCGCCAGGTTCTCCAGCCCCGGCCAGCCCTGCGCCAGCGTCCAGCCCACGAAGTCGTGCCAGTTCTCGCCGGCGCCCGCCTCGACGATCCAGACCCGCGGTGTCTCGGCGACGAGGCGGCGCCCCGCCAGCTCGACCTTCAGCACCACCGGCTTGACGTCGCCGGTGAGGATGGTGTTGCTGCCGCCGCCCAGCACGAACTTCGGCGCCGGCCCCAGTTCGGGATCGAGCAGCACGGCGCGGGCGTCCCCCTCGTTTCTCACGCGCACCAGCGTGTGGGCACGGGCGACGATGCCAAAAGTGTTGCAGGTCTGCAGGGGGACGTTGTGCTCGGGGAACATGGGAGAATTGTCGCATTCTCAACTTTGCATTCCGAGCAGACCATGCCCTCCTTCGATACCGTTTGTGAACCCGACCTCCCCAAAGTCAAGAACGGGGTGGACAACACCGCCAAGGAAATCGCCACGCGCTTTGACTTCAAGGGCACGGCCGCAGCCATCGAGCTCAAGGACAAGGAGATCACGCTGATCGGTGATGCGGAATTCCAGCTCACGCAGATCGAGGACGTGCTGCGCAACAAGCTGACCAAGCAAGAGGTCGATGTGCGCTTTTTGGACGTGGGCGACGTGCAGAAGATCGGCGGTGACAAGGTCAAGCAAGTCATCAAAGTGCGCAGCGGCATCGCCACCGAAGATGCCAAGCGGATCACCCGCCTGATCAAGGACAGCAAGCTCAAAGTGCAGGCGTCGATCCAGGGCGAATCGGTGCGCGTCACGGGCGCCAAGCGCGACGACCTGCAGGCGGCGATGGCGCTGCTGCGCAAGGACATCACCGACCTGCCGATCAGCTTCAACAACTTCCGCGACTGAGAGCCATGGCTGGCCCCGCCTCGCGCAGCCGGCGTGCGCTGGCCACCCTGCTGGCCCTGTCGGCACTGCACACAAGCTCATGGGCGCAGTCCGTCGCGCTGCAGGGCATGCTCGGCAGCAAGGCGCTGCTGATCGTGAATGGGGGATCCCCCCGGACCGTGGCGCCGGGCGAGAGCCTCCAGGGCGTGAAGGTGCTCTCCACCAGCGGCGATCAGGCGGTGGTGGAGATCGGTGGCCAACGCCACACGCTGCGCGTGGGCGACGCGCCGGCCAGCGTGGGCGGCCAGGGTTCCCAGGGCAGCGGCGGCCGCATCGTGCTCAGCGCCGGCAGCGGTGGTCACTTCATGACACAGGGCACGATCAATGGCCGCACGGTGCAGTTCGTGGTGGACACCGGCGCCACCGCCGTCAGCCTGGGCGCGGCGGACGCCGAGCGCATGGGGCTGAACTACCGCGCCGGCCGGCCGGTGCAGATGAACACCGCCAATGGCTCGGCGCAGGGCTGGCTGCTTCGGCTGGCTTCGGTGCGCGTCGGCGAGGTCGAGGTCTACGAGGTGGATGCGGTGGTGACACCGCAAAGCATGCCCTACGTGCTGCTGGGCAACAGCTTCCTGAACCGTTTCCAGATGAAACGCGACGGGGACCAGATGACGCTGGACCGGCGTTACTGACGCTGCCCCGTGTTTTGGCCACTGGCTGGCGCCGGACTGGCGCAAGCAGCTATTAAAAAAGAAGCAATTTAGGCGCCGGTTGCCATCGCAGCCGTGACGACCACCTCGATCCTCCACTTCGGCTGCGCCAGCGCGGCCTGCACCGTCGCGCGCGGCGGCGCGTGGCCGGGCGCGACCCAGGCATCCCAGACCTCGTTCATGCCGTCGATGTCGCGAATGTCGGCCAGGTAGATCTGCACGCGCAGCAGGCGCGTCTTGTCGCTGCCGGCCTCGGTCAGGCGCTGGTCGATCTGCGCCAGCACGTCCGCGGTCTGACGGCGGATATCGTCCGCCTCGCCCTCCGGCACCATGCCGGCCAGATAGACCACGCCGTTGAAAACGGCGGCCTCGCTGTAGCGCGCCGCCACCTGCAGGCGCTGGATGTCGGCGCTCATGTCTTCTTCGCTCCCAGCTTCGATTCCTGACCGGCCAGCAGACGGTTGATGTTTTCGCGATGCCGCCAGACCAGCAGCAGCCCCATGACACCGATCGCCAGCGCAATCGACTTGTCGGCCTCCCAGGCCAGCCCGTCGCCGAACAGGTAGTACACCGGGGCGAAGATGGCGGCCACGATGGAGGCCAGCGAGACAAAGCGCGTGAAGACGACAATGAGAATGAAGGTCAGCACCGTGGCCAGCGCCAGCCAGCCGCTGACGCCGAGCAGCACGCCGAGCGCCGTCGCCACGCCCTTGCCACCCTGAAAACGGAAGAACACCGGGTACAGGTGCCCGAGGAAGGCCGCCAGACCGGCCAGCGCCATGGTGCCGGCGCCCAGCCCATAAGGCTGGCCGAACCATGCCACCAGCGCCACCGGCAGCCAGCCCTTGGCCGCGTCCAGCAGTAGCGTCACGATGGCGGCGGCCTTGCTGCCCGAGCGCAGCACGTTGGTCGCGCCCGGGTTCTTGCTGCCATAGGTGCGCGGGTCGTTCAGGCCCATGACGCGGCTGACGATCACGGCGAAGCTCAGCGAGCCGATCAGGTAGGCGGCCAGCGCCGCCAGCACAGGGTAAAACGATTGCAACGGGGTTCCTCCCAGCAAAGCCCGCTATTCTGCCAGCGCGCACTGCACCGGCCGCGCGCCGAGAAGCTGAACGCAGACCTGGGGCGCGAGGCCGACCAGGTAGCCTCGCCGGCCGCCATTGATCACGATCTGCGGCAGCGCCAGGATGGTCTCCTCGATGTAGACCGGCATGGCGCGGCGCGTGCCGAACGGCGAGGTGCCGCCCACGAGGTAGCCGCTGTGCCGGTTCGCCACCTCCGGCGCGCAGGGCTCGACCGACTTGGCGCCGATCTGCCGCGCCAGGTTCTTGGTGGAGACCTTGCGATTGCCGTGCATCAGCACCACCAGCGGCTTGCCGTCCTGGTCCTGCATGATCAGCGTCTTGACCACGGTGAACGGGTCGAAGCCGAGCACTGCGGCACTGTGCTGGGCGCCGCCGTGCTCCAGGTACTCGTAGGGATGCTCGCTGAACGCCACCCCGTGCCGGCGCAGCAGCTGCGTGGCCGGCGTTTCCGAGACATGCCCCTTCTCCTTCTTCGCCATGACGGCGCGCTCCCTCAGCCGCGGCTCACAGCGCCGGGTCGCGGCTGTCCCAGCGGATCGCGTCGATCGCCGCCAGCAGCTCGGGCGAGAGTTTCGTGCCCCAGGCGTTCAGGTCCTCGTCGAGCTGGGCCAGCGAGGTCACGCCGATGATGGTGCTGGCCACCTGCCACTTGGTGTAGCAGAACGCCAGCGCCAGCTGCGTCGGCGTCAGGCCATGCTCGCGCGCCAGCGCGTTGTAGCGGCGCGCCGTGGCCAGCGCCTCGGGGCGGCCCCAGCGCTGCTTCTTCATCGAGTCGAACTTGGCCATCCGGCCTTGCGGCGCCTCGGGGGCGTCGAGGCCGGTGGCGTCATACTTGCCGCTCAGCAGGCCGAAGGCGAGCGGCGAATAGGCCAGCAGCGAGACGCCGAGGCGGTGGCAGGTCTCGTCCAGCCCGTTCTCGTAGGTGCGGTTGACCAGGCAGTACGGGTTCTGCACCGTGGCCACGCGCGGCAGGCCGTACTGCTCGGCCAGGCGAACGAACTCGTGCACGCCATAGGGCGTCTCGTTGGACAAGCCGACGTAGCGCACCTTGCCGGCCTGGACCAGCTGGCCGAGCGCCTCGAGCTGCTCACGGATCGGGGTGGCCGACTTCTCCTTGGCCGGGTCGTAGTACAGCGCGCCGAAGGCCGGCACGTGGCGTTCGGGCCAGTGGATCTGGTAGAGGTCGATCACCTCGGTCTTCAAGCGGCGCAGGCTGCCCTCGCACGAGGCGATGATGTCCTTGGCGCTCATGCCGCCGCCTTCGCGGACCCACGGCATGCCGCGCGACGGGCCGGCCACCTTGGTCGCCAGCACGATCTTCTCGCGTGCGCCCGGATTCTTTTGCAGCCAGTGGCCGATGATGGTTTCCGTCGCGCCGAAGGTCTCGGCGCGCGCCGGCACGGCGTACATCTCGGCCGTGTCGACGAAATTGACGCCGCGCGCCAGCGCGCGGTCCAGGATGGCGTGGGCGTCGGCTTCGCCGACCTGTTCGCCAAAGGTCATGGTGCCCAGGCAGATGGGGGTGACATGCAGGTCGCTGTGACCGAGCTGGATCTTGTTCATGCTGGCAAAGGTTGTGGATGACAAACCGGCAAGTTTACGGACTTGCGTGCGACTGCGCCGCGCGCGCCCGAGCTTCCTCCTGCAGGCGCAGGACGCGGCGCTGCACCTTGCCGGTGATGGTCATCGGCAACTGGTCGATGAACTCGATCTCCTTCGGGTACTCGTAGGGCGCCAGCCGGTCCTTGACATGGGCCTGCAGGTCCGCCACCAGGCGGGCCTCCCATTCGGTGCGCGAGAACGGCTCGTCGCCGCGCTCGGCGGCGGCTTGCGGCGTGAGGACGACATAGGCCTTGACCACCGCGCCGCGCTCGCGGTCCGGCTTGGGCACCACGGCGGCGTTGGCTACAGCCGGGTGCTTGAGCAGGCAGTTTTCGATTTCGCCCGGGCCAATGCGGTAGCCTGCCGCCTTGAACAAGTCGTCGGCACGCCCCTGGTACCAGAGGTAGCCGTCAGCGTCACGGACCGCCAGGTCGCCGGTGCGGCACCAGTCGCTGCTGAACTTGGCGAGCGTGGCGCCCTCGTTTTTCCAGTAACCGAGGAAGAACACCGGATCGGGATAGCCGTGCAGGTCCAGGCGATGCACCGCAACCTCGCCGGGCACGCCCACGGCGCACTCGCGATCATCGTCGTCGAGCACGGCCACGCGATGACCCGGATAGGCCTTGCCCATGCTGCCGGGGCGTGCCGGCCAGAAGCGCGTGCAATTGCCGACAACGTAGTTGATCTCGGTCTGGCCGAACATCTCGTTGGGTGTCACACCCAGCCGGTCACGGCAGTACGTGAACACCGCGTCGCCCACCGCCTCGCCCGCGCTCATGATGGCTTGCAGCCGCAGCTGGAACTGGCGCCGTGGCTCGGGAAAGGCCTTCATCATGGCCTTCAGCGCGGTCGGAAACAGAAAGGTGTGCGTCACGCCGTGCCGCTGCAGCAGCGAAAAGGCCAGTTCGGGAGTGAACCGGCCGGACCAGGCCACGATGGGCCGACCGAAATACAAGGTCGGCAGCAGGGCATCCATCAGGCCGCCAGTCCAGGCCCAGTCGGCGGGCGACCAGAACACCGCCTCGCTGGGCGCCCTGCCATCGGCCGGATCGAAGCCGAACCAGTTCTGACTACAGACGAAGCCGCTCAGGTTGCCAATCAGCGCGCGGTGCGGGATCAGCGCGCCCTTCGGGTTACCGGTGGTGCCACTGGTGTAGACCAGCACCGCCGGGTCGTCTGCCAGCGTGTCGACCGCGCCAAAGTCGGACGCCGCCTGTGCCACCTCGCGCTCGTACGACCGGTCGGCCCGCCCCGCCGCGGCGCCGACGCCGAGCACGGTCTGCAGCAGCGGGCACTGCGCGCGCACCGCCGCAAGGTGGTCGATCGACGATTCGTCGCCGATCGCCACCCCCGCCCCGCTGTCACGCAGGCGGTACTGCAGCGCCTCGGGGCCGAACAGCATCGACAGCGGCACCGCCACCGCCCCCATCTGCAGCACGGCCAGGTAAGCCACGGCGGCCTCGACGCGCTGCGGCAGGACGATGGCCACCCGGTCGCCGCGCCCCACCCCCAGCTGCGCCAGCGCGTTCGACAGACGGTTCGCCGCCTGCTGCAGCGCCGCGTAGCTGGTGCGCACGGGCTCGCCCTGTTCCGCATGAGCGATGATCGCGACGCGTTGCGCCGCCTCGGGTTCGGCAGCCCAGCGGCGGCCACAGGCCTGGGCGATGTTGAAGTGCGCCGGCACCTGCCAGCGAAACTGGCGCTGCAGCGCCGCATACCTGTCCTGGAGTTGACGGTCGCCCATGCCCTGCCTCCTGAATAATGGGCCCAATGTACCAAGCCCTTCGCACCTCGCGCACCGAGTTTGTCCCGATCCGCCATCTGCGCTACCACGTCCGCCAGTGGGGCGAGCCGTCCTCCGCGCTGCCCCCGCTGGTGCTGCTGCACGGCTGGATGGATGTGAGCGCCTCCTTCCAATTCATGGTGGACGCCCTGTCCGCCCCCTTCTTCCAGGGCCGCCGCATCCTGGCCCCCGACTGGCGCGGCTTTGGCCTCACCACGGCAGCGGGCACAGACCACCACAGCTTCCCCGACTACCTGGCCGACCTCGATTTCCTGCTCGACCACTACGCCCCCGGGCAGCCGGTGGACCTGGTCGGCCACAGCATGGGCGGCAACGTGGCCATGCTGTACGCCGGCGTGCGTCCGCAGCGCATCCGGCGCCTGATCAACCTGGAGGGCTTCGGCATGCCCGCCACGCGGCCCGCGCAGGCGCCCGGGCGCTACGCCAGATGGCTGGACGACCTCAAGGCACTGCAGCGCGGCGAACTTGCGCTCACCCGCTACCCGGACCAGGCTGGCGTGGCGCGCCGACTCATGAAGACCAACCCGCGGCTGGATGCTGGCAAGGCCGACTGGCTTGCCTCCCACTGGGCACGCCCGGATGAGACCGGGCAATGGGCCATCCTCGGCGAAGCGGCGCACAAGGTCAGCAGCGCCCAGCTGTACCGGCTCGACGAAGTGCTTCAAGTGTTCCAGCGCATCACCGCCCCGACCCTGGCCGTGGAAGCCAGCGACGACAGTCTGGCGCAATGGCACAAGGGCCAGTACACGCTGGCCGACTACCACGCGCGGCTGGCTTCGGTGCCGCAAGTCGAGCGCGCGGTGATCGACGATGCCGGCCACATGCTGCACCACGACCAGCCGCTGCAATTGGCGCAACGGGTTGAAAAATTCCTGACCTGAAAAGACCGTCACAACCGTCCGCTTCTATGCCAGCGTGGTCTCGGAATGCGTGGTTGGCATGAGAAAATAGCCGCTTTCCCCATCCCGCAGCCCGCGCTGCCGGATCGGCCCCATTTCAGAAATCTCAGGATCCCCACCATGGAAGCAGAACACATCAACCAGATCGGCGCACAACTGGCGGACCTGGCCGCCCGGACCGAAGATTTACGGAGGTATCTTTGACTACGATGCCAAGTCTGAACGGCTGAGAACCGTCAACGCTTCACTCGAGGATCCCACGGTCTGGAACGACCCGAAGAAGGCGCAGGAGCTGGGCCGGGAAAAGAAGGCGCTCGACGATGTGGTGGTCACGCTCGACAACCTCACGCGCGAACTGGCCGACAACAGCGAACTGTTCGAGATGAGCAAGGAAGAAGGCGACGACGCCGGCCTGCTCACCATTGAAGCCGAAGGTGCCAAGCTGGCGGCCAGCGTGGAGCAGCTCGAATTCCGCCGCATGTTCAACCAGCCGGCCGACCCGAGCAACTGCTTCCTGGACATCCAGGCCGGCGCCGGCGGCACCGAGGCCTGCGACTGGGCCAGCATGCTGCTGCGCCAGTACCTCAAGTACGCCGAGCGCAAGGGCTTCAAGACCACGGTGGAAGACGAATCGGCCGGGGACGTGGCGGGCATCAAGAGCGCCACGATCAAGATCGATGGCGAGTACGCCTTTGGCCTGCTGCGCACCGAAACCGGTGTGCACCGCCTGGTGCGCAAGTCGCCGTTCGACTCGTCGGGCGGGCGTCACACCAGCTTTGCCAGCGTGTTTGTCTACCCGGAGGTGGACGACTCGATCGAGATCGACATCAACCCGGCCGACGTGCGCACCGACACCTACCGCGCCAGCGGCGCCGGTGGCCAGCACATCAACAAGACCGACTCGGCCGTGCGCCTGACGCACATCCCGACCGGCATCGTGGTGCAGTGCCAGGACGGACGCAGCCAGCACGGCAACCGCGAAGTGGCCTGGAAGCGCCTGCGTTCACGCCTGTACGACCATGAAATGCGCAAGCGCATGGAAGAGCAGCAGAAGCTGGAGGACACCAAGACCGACGTGGGCTGGGGCCACCAGATCCGCTCCTATGTGCTGGACCAGAGCCGCATCAAGGATCTGCGCACCAACGTCGAAATCTCCAACACCCAGAAGGTGCTGGACGGCGACCTGGACGCCTTCATCGAAGCCTCGCTCAAGCATGGCGTTTGAGCCCGTGCCGACCCGACTCTCTTACCCGACAGCCTGGAGAAACTCCCCCCATGCGTGAAGGCAACAGCACGGCGATCCGCCGTGAAGACTATGCACCGCCCGCGTTCTGGATCGACACCGTCGACCTGACGTTCGACCTCGACCCGGCCAAGACACGCGTGCTCAACAAGATGCGCCTGCGTCGCAACCCCGAGGTGGCGGCGCAGGCCCTGCGCCTGGACGGCGACGAGTTGAACCTGGCGCGCGTGCTGGTCAACGGCGCCGGCACCTCGTTCAGGTTCGACAGCGGCCAGCTGGTGCTGGAGAAACTCCCCGAGGGCCACGAGCCCTTTGAGCTGGAGATCTTCACCACCTGCGCGCCGGCCAAGAACACCCAGCTGATGGGCCTGTACGTCAGCAACGACTCGTTCTTCACCCAGTGCGAGGCCGAGGGCTTCCGCCGCATCACGTACTTCCTGGACCGGCCCGACGTGATGGCCAACTACCGCGTCACGCTGCGCGCCGACCAGGCACGCTACCCGGTGCTGCTGTCCAACGGCAACCTGGTGGAGCAAGGCGAGCTCGGCGACGGCCGCCACTTCGCCACCTGGGTCGATCCGCACAAGAAGCCCTGCTACCTGTTCGCACTGGTCGCCGGCCAGCTGGTGGCGCGCGAGCAGCGCATCACCTCGCTCGGCGGCCAGGAGCATCTGCTGCAGATCTATGTGCGCCCTGGCGATCTGGACAAGACCGAGCACGCGATGAACTCGCTGATGGCCAGCGTGGCCTGGGACGAGGCGCGCTTCGGCCTGCCGCTGGACCTGGAGCGCTTCATGATTGTTGCCACCAGCGATTTCAACATGGGCGCGATGGAGAACAAGGGCCTGAACATCTTCAATACGAAGTATGTGCTGGCCAACCCCGCCACCGCCACGGACACCGACTACGGCAACATCGAGAGCGTGGTCGGCCACGAGTACTTCCACAACTGGACCGGCAACCGCGTCACCTGCCGCGACTGGTTCCAACTCAGCCTGAAGGAAGGCCTGACCGTCTTCCGCGACCAGGAGTTCAGCCAGGACCTGGCCGGCGAAGCCAGCGCGCGCGCCGTCAAGCGCATCGAGGACGTGCGCGTACTGCGCTCCGCGCAGTTCCCCGAAGACGCCGGCCCGATGGCGCACCCGGTGCGCCCCGACAGCTACATCGAGATCAACAACTTCTACACCGTCACCATCTACGAAAAGGGGGCGGAAGTCGTTCGCATGATGCAGACGCTGGTCGGGCGCGAGGGTTTCGCCCGTGGCATGAAGCTGTACTTCGAACGCCACGATGGCCAGGCGGTCACCTGCGATGATTTCGCCCAGGCCATTGCCGACGCCAACCCCGACTCGCAACTGGCCGCGCTGCTGCCGCAGTTCAAGCGCTGGTACAGCCAGGCCGGCACGCCGCGCGTGCAGGCCACCGGCCACTACGATGCGGCAGTGCGCAGCTACACGCTGACCCTGACCCAGTCCTGCGCCCCGACACCTGGGCACCCCACCAAAGAGCCGTTCGTCATCCCCGTGGCGCTCGGCCTGCTGTCGGGTGAGGGACGTGAGTTGCCGCTGCAACTGGCCGGCGAGCTCTCGGCTGGTGCCGGCACACGCACCTTCGTGCTCAGCGCTGCGAGCGAGACCTTCACCTTCGTCGATGTGGATGCCGAACCCGTGCCCTCCATCCTGCGGGCTTTTAGCGCGCCGGTGGTGCTGGACTTCGACTACAGCGACGCGCAACTGCTGACGCTGCTGGCGCACGACAGCGATCCATTCAACCGCTGGGAAGCCGGCCAGCGCCTGGCCCTGCAGCGCGCCGTGCAGTTCATCCACAGCCCTGCGCAGCCCGCCGAGTCGCGCGTGCTCGACGCGGCTTACATCGAGGCCATGCGCAGCGTGCTGCGGCACCCGGCGCTGGACGCCGCGTTCAAGGAGCTGGTGCTGACCCTGCCGACCGAGACCTACATCGCCGAGCAGCTGGAGGTGGTCGATCCGCAGCGCGTGCACGCAGTCCGAGAGGCGATGCGCGAGCAGCTCGCGCTGGAGCTGCAGCACGACTGGCAATGGGCCTACGATGCACACCGCGAAAACAACGGCTACCGGCTCGACCCCGTGTCGGCCGGCCGGCGTGCGCTGGCCGGCCTGGCGCTGACCATGCTGTGCCTGGCCGCGCGCGCCACCGACGATGTGATCTGGCCGGGCAAGGCCTACCAGCGCTTCAAGGACGCCGGCAACATGACCGACCGCTTCAACGCGCTCAGCGCGCTGGTCAGCAGCGGGCACGAGCTCGCAGCGCCGGCACTCGCGAAGTTCCACGCCCTGTTCCAAGATGAGGCGCTGGTACTGGACAAGTGGTTCGCCCTGCAAGCCGGCTCGCCGGATCGCGGCGGCGACGTGCTGCCCACCGTGCGCCAGCTCATGGCTCACCCCGACTTCAACCTGCGCAACCCCAACCGGGCGCGCAGCGTGATCTTCAGCTACTGCAGCGCCAACCCCGGCGGCTTCCACCGCGCGGACGCGGCGGGCTACGTGTTCTGGAGCGAACGCGTCATCGAACTGGACGCCATCAACCCACAGGTCGCGGCGCGACTGGCACGCGCGCTGGACCGCTGGAAGAAACTGGCCGAACCCTACCGCGGCGCCGCGCGCGAGGCCATTGCCCGCATCGCCGGCAAGCCCGATTTGAGCAACGATGTGCGCGAAGTCGTGACCCGCGCTCTCGCCGATTGACCCTTGGAGGAATCATCATGTCCCAAAGAATCAGCCTCACCCGCTACCTCGTCGAGCAGCAGCGCGTCGACGGCCTCATCCCCGGCCAGCTGCGCCTGCTGCTCGAAGTGGTGGCCCGTGCCTGCAAGAGCATCAGCCAGTCCGTCAACAAGGGCGCGCTCGGCGGCGTGCTCGGCACCGCCGGCAGCGAGAACGTGCAGGGCGAGGTGCAGAAGAAGCTCGACATCATCGCCAACGAGGTGCTGATCGAGGCCAACGAATGGGGTGGCCACCTGGCCGCCATGGCGTCCGAGGAAATGGACGGTATCTACGTCGTCCCCAATCGCTACCCGAAGGGCGAGTACCTGCTGCTGTTCGATCCGCTCGACGGCTCCAGCAACATCGACGTCAACGTCAGCATCGGCACCATCTTCAGCGTGCTCAAGATGCCCGAAGACGACCGCGGCGTGGACGAGGGCGACTTCCTGCAGAAGGGCTGTCAGCAGGTGGCCGCCGGCTACTGCGTCTACGGCCCGCAGACCACGCTGGTGCTGACCGTGGGCGACGGCGTCGCGATGTTCACGCTCGACCGCGAACAAGGTTCCTTCGTGCTGACCCAGGAGAATGTGCGCATTCCCGAGGACACCAAGGAATTCGCGATCAACATGAGCAACATGCGCCACTGGGACGAACCGGTCAAGCGCTACATCGACGAATGCCTGCAGGGCAAGGAAGGTCCGCGCGGCAAGGACTTCAACATGCGCTGGATCGCCTCCATGGTGGCCGACGTGCACCGCATCATGACCCGCGGCGGCATCTTCATGTACCCGTGGGACAAGCGCGAGCCGAACAAGCCCGGCAAGCTGCGCCTGATGTACGAAGCCAACCCGATGAGCTGGCTGATCGAGCAGGCCGGCGGCGCCGCCACCAACGGCCGCCAACGCATTCTCGACATTCAGCCGACCCAGCTGCATGAACGCGTCAGCGTCATTCTGGGCTCGAAAAATGAAGTCGAGCGCGTGACGGGCTACCATAACGAGGTATAATAAAAATCTTAGCCGGTGTAGCTCAGTCGGTAGAGCAGCTCATTCGTAATGAGAAGGTCGGGTGTTCGATTCATCTCTCCGGCACCATATCAAAATGAAACCTCGCAGCCTTCCAGGTCGCGAGGTTTTTTTCTGTCCGCCGTTGAGACAGCAAGCGCATCACCGCACCACGCTGACAGTCCACGCCCACGATACGCGACGATCGCAATCAAGGGTTACCGTGGCAATCTCAAACGCCTGACTGACCCCGGCCTGCTCAGGAGCCGGCGTCCATGTCACGACGCTGTTGAAACTGTCAAAGACGGCACCCGACGGCAATTGCACCGGCACCACATAGAAGCAACTTCCCTGCCCGGGCCGGGCACCACAAGCGGCAGCCATATCAAACAGCAATTGGTACACATAAGGCTGACCGACCGCTGCGATCACGGGTGGGCGAGAGACAACCATCGGTGCCACGGCACAAGCACCGCCATGCCACCAAAAGCCGATATCGATGGCGCCACCGCATGCGGTCAACAGAGGGAAAGCCGCCAACCACAGCCACCGCCTTGCGCCCGAGTGCATGACCAAGACTCCTTATCCAGGGCTTGAGCCACTTTCATGTCAGCCCTCCAAAAAACCGACCCCAACCATCACCAAGCGCCTTCAATGTAGGCGCGGCACATCACTTGGGCAAGAGGTGAAACCATCGGAGCAGGCAGGGGGAAAAACAAGAAGCCTGCAATCGATAATCGAGAAGCTTCAACCATGACAATGAAAAAACCCTGCCATGCAATCGCATGACAGGGTTTGAACACCGTCTTAAGGGTGACTCAGGCGTGAAACCGGCAGAAGGCCACAGGAGCCAGGACACCGGCAGCACGGAGGCCCGTCAGGACCCCCTCGCCATTGTCCAGTGATCAGGCAATCACAAACTGGGCCCGATCCTGCCCTTCAATCCATTTCGGGGCCTTGCCACGGCCAGTCCATGTTTCACCCGTAGCCGAATTGCGATATTTGGGCGCCACCTTGGAAACCGCTTTGACAGAGGACCGGCCAGACTTGCTGGGCGGAAACACTTCCTGGGGGCTCAGCTCAAACTCTGCGATCAGCTCATGCACCTGGCTCAAGGCCTGAGCCACTTCACGCACACGCGCCTCGGCAATTTGTTGTTCAAGGGCTTCGCGCTGCTTCAGGAGGTCTTTGTATGTGCTCATGGGTTAACTCTGTTTGTGAATGAACACCGACAAATATAAATCAAAATTTGAAACTTTTTCATACTCCCGATCAGAATCAGTGAAAAGCCTCCCCATTCAATCCACATTCTGATTCTTGATTTCGGGCCAAGCCTGAACCTTGTCGATGCGCTTGCCATCGAGATCCACCACCTCGAATATCCATCCCTCGCAGTCAATTCGCTCGCCCGTTGATGGCAAGCTTCCGGAAACCGACATCAACAGGCCGGCCACGGTGTTGTATCGCCCCTTTTCCTCATCGGGCAATTGCCTGATGTCCAGCCGTGCCTTCAATTCGGAGACCGGCATCAAGCCGTCCAGCAACCAGGAGCCATCCTCGCGCAACGTCGCCCAGGCGTCGGCCTGCGCGCCCGGCTGCAGCTCGCCGGTGATCGCTTCGAGCAGGTCACGCGGTGTCAGCAAGCCTTGCACCACGCCGTATTCGTCCACCACGAACACCATGCGCCCCGACTTGGCCCGTAACTGCTCCAGCAGTTCCATGCCACTCAGCGTTTCCGGCACGAAGGTCGCGGGCAGCACATGCGGCTCGATCGGCCCCGGATGGTCGGCACCCAGCGCCAGCAGGCGTGACACGCTGATGATGCCGATGACGTCGTCCAGGCTGCCGCGGCAGACCGGATACCACGAGTGCCCGCCTGCGTCACCGCCGGCTGCGGCCAGTTGCTGGCATTCGGCGACCGTGTGGCTGGCCGACAGCCAGGCCACGTCGGTGCGCGGCACCATCAGCGAGGTCAATGGCCGGTCATCGAGATGAAAGACGTTCTGCACCATCTGGTGCTCGTGCTCCTCGATCAGACCGGCATCGACCCCTTCCACCAGGCTGGCGGCGATTTCCTCCTCGGTCACGGCGCGGCTGGCACGGGTATCGATGCGCAACAGCTTCAGCACGGCATGGGTCGTCACCGACAGCAGACGCACAAAGGGTTTCGCGGCGGTGGCGAGCCAGCGCATCGGCTGCGCCACCCAGCGCGCCACGGACTCGGGATAGAGTTGACCGATCCGCTTGGGCACCAGTTCACCAAAGATGATGGTAATGAAGGTGATCAGCGTGACCACGATGGCGGTGGCGGTCAGTGCCGAAGCGCGCTCGGCCACGCCGAACCCCTGCAGCCATTGGGCAACCCCGCCACTGAACGCCGCCTCCCCCACGATGCCGTTGAGCACGCCGATCGAGGTGATGCCCACCTGCACCGTGGAGAGAAACTGGGTCGGATCTTCCAGCAGCTTGAGCGAGGCCTGCGCCCCCTTGTCGCCCGACTCGGCCATCGCCGTCAGCCGCGCCTTGCGGCTGGAAGCGAGCGCCAGTTCGGACATGGCAAAAACGCCGTTGAGCAGCGTGAGAAAGGCAATCAGCAGGAAATCCATCAAAAACCGGCGCGGCGCCGGTGGAAAATCAACACCATGGCACTTTACTGTATTGGCGACGTGCAGGGCTGCGACGCCCCGCTGGGCCGGCTGCTCGACACGATCGGCTTTTCTCCGAGCCGCGACACGCTCTACGTGCTGGGCGATCTGATCAACCGCGGACCGGATTCCGCCAGCGTGCTGCGCCGGCTGATCGGCTATGGCGACAGCGCCCACTGCCTGCTCGGCAACCACGACCTGCACCTGCTCGCCGTGGCCCACGGCGTGCGTCGGCCGCACCGCAGCGACACCCTCGACGACATCCTGACGGCGCCGGACCGCCCGGCCCTGCTCGACTGGCTGCGCCAGCAGCGCATGGCCACCTTCGCGCACGGCGTGCTGATGGTCCACGCCGGGGTGCTGCCTGGCTGGACCGCCGAACAGACCGTGGCCCTGGCGGCGGAGGTGGAGCAGGTGCTGCGCAGCCCGGATCTGTGGGACTTCCTGCACCAGATGTATGGCAACGAGCCGGCACGCTGGGACGACGGCCTGCGCGGCGCGGCGCGCCTGCGTGTGATCGTCAATGCGCTGACCCGGCTGCGCTTTTGCTCTGTCGATGGCGAGATGGAGTTCGCCACCAAGGAGGGCGCGGACGGAGCGCCCACCGGCTACCTGCCGTGGTTCGACGTGCCGGGCCGGCGCACCGCCGACGTGACCGTGGCGTTCGGCCACTGGTCCACCCTCGGCCGACTGGAGCGGCCCAACCTGATCGCGCTGGACACCGGCTGCGTCTGGGGTGGCTGCCTCAGCGCGCTGAAGCTCGGCGCAACGCCTGCCGAGCGTGTATTCATCCAGGTGCGCTGCGAACAGGCGCAGGTGCCGGGCCAGGCGGGATGAAACGCGTCGCCCTCGCCCTGCTGGTCGGCGCCGCCCTGCTCTATGCACTGGCCACGGCGCTGCGCGCGCAGCATCCCGGCTGGGGCTACCTGGCCGCGTTCGCCGAGGCGGCCATGGTCGGCGCGATGGCCGACTGGTTCGCCGTGGTCGCGCTGTTCCGCCACCCACTCGGCCTGCCAATTCCGCACACCGCGATCATCCCGGACAACAAGGACCGCATCGGCGAGAACCTGGCGAACTTCCTCTGTGAGCACTTCCTGAGCACGCCGCAGGTACTGGCACGCCTGACCGACTTCGACGCCGCCGGCCGGCTGGCACAGTGGCTGGCCGCACCGTCGCACGCCGCGCAAGTCGGCCAGCAACTGGTGGCCGCGGCACGCTGGGGCCTGGGCGCGCTTGGCGATGCACGTGTGCGCCTGTTCGTCGGCGAACTGGCGCTGGGGGCCTTGCGCCAGGTCGATGCAGCGCGGCTGACCGGCCAGGTGCTGGATGGCCTGACACGCGACGGTCGGCACCAGGAGCTGCTGGACAGCGTGCTGCAGCGACTCGCCACGACCCTGGACGACGAGGAATTGCAGCGCACGCTGACCGACGCGATCGCGCGGGAGATCAAGGCGCTGCGCTATGTCGGCCTGGACCAGGTCGCGGCGCGGCATGCCACGCGCAAGATCGTCGCCGCCATTGCGCGCACCATCGCCGACATGGCGATGGACCCGCAGCACGCGCTGCGCCAGCGCTTCGACGGCTTCATGGCCGGCTTCATCGAGCGGCTGAACCACGACTCGGCGCTGCAGCAGCGCGCCGCACGGCTGCGCGACGAGTTGCTGGCCCATCCCGCGCTGGGTCACTACCTGCAGAGCCTGTGGAGCGACCTGCTGGCCTGGCTGCACGCCGACCTGGATCACGAAGATTCCTCGCTGCGCCGCTACTTCACCGATGCGGCACAAACGCTGGGCGAGCGGCTCCAGCAGGACACGGACATGCGGTCCTGGATCAACGGCGAACTGCTGGCGGCGGCGCCGCCACTGATCGAACGCTACCGCGAGGACATCCGACGCTACATCGTCACGCGCGTGCAGCAGTGGAATGCGCGGGAGATGTCCCTCGAACTGGAGCGCAACATCGGCCGCGACTTGCAGTTCATCCGCATCAATGGCACCTTGGTCGGCGGACTGGTCGGTCTCGGCATCCACGCTCTCACCGAATGGCTGCGCCGCGCCTGAGGACTTCCTCCGCGCGGCACAGACCGACCCGCTTCAAACTTGCGGGCTGGCGGCCTTGAACAGAGCCGCCACCTTGCGCTTGTGCTTGATGTTGGCGGACAGGCCATTGCGGGCGGGCACCTTGGCCGCAGCTTCCCAGGACGGCGCCGCATCGGCGGCGCTAGGCTCGTAGGGCTTGTCGAAGAACGGATCACGTGGCGCGGACGGGCGACGGGCGGGGGCAGCACGGCGCTCGCGCGACGCGTCCACCGCATCGCGAGGCTCCCCCGACTCGCGCCAAGCGCGCCGACCGTCGTTGATGCGACCACTCGGCCGGTCCTCGTCGTAGGCCAGCGCCTCGAGATCGATCTTCTTCTTGATCAATTTCTCGATGTCGGCCACCAAGCGGCTGTCGCTGGGCGAGACCAGCGTGACGGCCAGGCCGGAAGCGCCGGCACGGCCGGTACGGCCGATGCGGTGCACGTAGTCCTCGGCGTTGAACGGCACGTCGAAATTGAACACGGCCGGCACGTCCTTGATGTCCAGGCCACGCGCCGCCACGTCGGTGCAGACCAGCAGGTCCACCTCGCCCTGCTTGAAGGCGTCCAGCGCCTTCAAGCGCTCGTCCTGGCTCTTGTCACCGTGCAACGCGGCGGTCTTCAGGCCGTCGCGCTCCAGGCTGCGGGCCAGGCGCGCGCAGCCGAGCTTGCTGTTGACGAAGATGAAGGCTTGGCGCAGCTCGCGCGTCTTCAGCACCTGGCGGATCGCGCGGCGCTTGTCGTCATCGACCGCGCTGTAGAAACGCTGCTCGACCGTGGAGGCGGTTTCGTTGGGCCGCGCCACCTCGATCGTCACCGGGTCCTGCAGGTAGCTGCCGGCCAGGCGCTTGATTTCCGGCGAGAAGGTGGCCGAGAACAGCAGCGTGGTGCGCTGCTTGGGCAGGTAGCTCAGAATGCGCTGCAGGTCGGGCAGGAAGCCGATGTCCAGCATCCGGTCGGCCTCATCGAGCACCACATACTCGACCTGGTTCAGCACCGCGTTCTTGGCCTCGATGTGGTCCAGCAGACGCCCCGGCGTGGCCACCAGCACCTCGACACCTTTTTTCAATTCCAGCGTCTGGGGCTTCATGTCCATGCCGCCGAACACCACGGTGCTGCGCAGCTTCGTGTGCTGCGCGTACTGCTTGATCTGCTGTGCCACCTGGTCGGCCAGCTCGCGCGTGGGCAGCAGCACCAGGGCACGCACCGGATGGCGCGCCGGCGAGGCGGAGCTGTTTTCGTGCTTGAGCAGGCGCTGCAGCAGCGGCAGCGAGAATGCCGCCGTCTTGCCGGTGCCCGTCTGCGCCGCGCCCATCACGTCCTTGCCGGTGAGAACCACCGGAATGGCCTGCGCCTGGATAGGCGTCATCGATGTGTAGCCCATTTCGGCTACGGCGCGTGCCAGCGGCTCGGCCAGCGATAGATTGGAGAAGGAAGTCGTCATTTAGCCTGCCATTGTCGCACCCGGGAGCTTTTCAGGCAAAACACCTACAAATTCCGAGCCCGGAAGGTGTCGCAGGACTTCATGCTGCCGCTCTGCAGCCCCGCATGGAACCAGCGCTGGCGCTGGACACTGGAGCCGTGGGTGAAGCTCTCCGGCACCACCGCGCCGCCGCCCGCGCGCTGCAGTGCATCGTCGCCGATCCGGGCCGCCGCGTTCATGGCTTCCTCGACGTCGCCCTGCTCCAGGATCTGGCGCGCATTCTGCGCATGATGGGCCCAGACGCCGGCAAAACAATCGGCCTGCAGTTCCAGCCGCACCGACAGCCGGTTGTACTCGGCCTCGCTGACCCGGCCTCGCATCTGGTCCATCTGGGCAGAAACGCCCAGCAGATTCTGCACATGGTGGCCGACCTCGTGCGCGATCACGTAGGCCTGGGCGAAGTCGCCGGGCGCGCCCAGCTGATTCTTCAGTGTTTCATAGAAGCCCAGATCAATGTAGACCTTGCGGTCAGCCGGACAGTAGAAAGGCCCCATGGCCGCCTGGCCTGCGCCACAGCCCGTCCGCGTGGCGCCGCGAAACAACACCAGCTTCGGCTGCTGGTAGGGGGCACCACCGCTGCTGAACACGTCACGCCAGACATCCTCGGTGTCGGCCAGCACGGTGGAAACGAACTTCGCCATGCGGTCATCCGCCGGCGGCCGGTGCGCCGGCGCGGTCTGCACCTGGGCCGGCGGCGCGCCACCGCCGGTGAGCAGGCTCAGCACGGTCAGCGGATTGAGGCCCAACAGCCAGCTGCCAAGCAGCGCGACGACGATGGTACCGATGCCGATGCTGCGCCCCCCGAACACCGGCCCGCCACCACCGCCAAAGCCGCCCTCGTCGCGGCGGTCCTCCACGTTGTCCGATTCACGGTTGCCTTCCCATCTCATCTGTCACCTGTCCCATGCAGTGGCCTGTAAGGCCTGCGATGGTAGCCCTCTGCCCCGCGCTGTGGAAACGGGATGTTCGGCGACCACGGTCTGCCCGGTGCTCGGCACAGGCGCCGGTCTGCTCAGCGCAGCCGGTCGAGCGACCACTCGGCGTCGCGCTGCCGGTCACGGGCGCGCGCGTAGCGTTGGTCCAGCATCGACAGTTCGTCGCGCAGCCGGCGGCGCTCGTCGTCCTTGGTGGCTTCGCGCAGCCGCCGCTCCAGGTCGTGGCGCCTGCTTTCCAGGCTGCGCAGCTGGTTGCGCGCCTCGTACACCTCGTAGCCAAGGTCGCGCCGGCGGCGAAATTCCCCATCCACCATGGCGGGGCACACGCCTTCGTAGCTCTTGCCCGCCAAACCCAGCCGCGTGGCGTTGTCGAGTTGACAGTAGCCTTGCAGGCCCTGCTGGCGGCCTCGCAGATACTGGTCGGTATTGACCTTCACGCCCGCTTCGGCGCAGTCCTTCACGCGTTCGCCGAGCTGTGACAGTGGCTCGCCCGCCAGACCGTCGCGCAGGCCCACCTCGGACCAGTCGGCCACCTTGCATTCCTGGGGGGTCATGGTGGCGCAAGCACTGAGCAGACCGGCCACCAGGAGAGGAAAGATCAACTTGTTCATCGGACCATTATTGAACAACTTGAAACACTTTCAGTCTGGCGCGACCGCCCCCGCCGTGCGGTTTGTCACTCGACGATGACGTAACTCTTGGTCATCGCCTCCAGCACCTCGAACGAGCCGCTGAAGCCCGCCGGGATGTGCAGCACGTCGCCTGGCCCGGCCTCCTGCCAGCTCCCCTGCGCGTCATGCAGGCGGCAGCGGCCGGCCAGCACGGTGAACACCTCCTGCTGCGCCGGCCCGAAGGCGATGCGCCAGTGGCCCGGCTCGCAGCGCCAGATGCCGCTGGACAGGCGCGCGGCCCCGGTCAGCGGCTGGTCCACCGCGTTCCAGGTCTCGCGCCTGGGGTTGCCCCGCAGCAGCCGCTCCGGCCTGGGCCAGGACAGCTCGGGCGTGCCGCCGGTTGCGGTGGAAAACAGCGTCGTGCGTGGCACGGTCATCGGTCCACCTTCAGGTCTTGGGCAGCGTGACGCCCACCTGGCCCTGGTACTTGCCGCCACGGTCCTTGTAGCTCGTCTCGCAGACCTCGTCGCTCTCGAAGAACAGCACCTGGGCGCAGCCCTCGCCGGCGTAGATCTTGGCCGGCAGCGGCGTGGTGTTGGAGAACTCCAGCGTCACGTAGCCTTCCCACTCGGGCTCGAAGGGCGTGACGTTGACGATGATGCCGCAGCGCGCATAGGTGCTCTTGCCCAGGCAGATGGTCAGCACGTTGCGCGGGATGCGGAAGTACTCCACCGTGCGCGCCAGCGCGAAGCTGTTGGGCGGGATGATGCAGACGTCGGCGTTGATGTCCACGAAGCTCTTCTCGTCGAAGTTCTTCGGGTCCACCACCGTGCTGTGGATGTTGGTGAAGACCTTGAATTCGGGCGCGCAGCGGATGTCGTAGCCGTAGCTGCTGGTGCCGTAGCTCACGATTTTGTGGCCGGCGGCGTCCTGCCGGATCTGGCCCGGCTCGAAGGGCTCGATCATGCCGTGCTGCTCGGCCATGCGCCGGATCCATTTGTCGCTCTTGATGCTCATGGGAGAAACCTCGCTGTTGCCCAGGATTGTAGGAAGGCGCTGTCGCAGGACATCGCGTCGCCCGCGCATACTATCAAATTAGTAGCTTTCTGCGCTTCATCGACGCCAATTGAAGGACTATTTCATCTGCAGATCACCGTGCGCTCGACCAGCCGGTCGTCGCCGAGCACGATCATCGCGAACAACAGCTCCGCCAGACCGTCGGCCTGCGCGACGCGGCGCGCCAGCAGCGGCGTGGCCTGGGGGTTGAGCACGATGAAGTCGGCCTCGCAGCCCGGCTGCAGGTTGCCGACCACGCCGTCCAGCCCCAGCGCGCGCGCCGCGCCGGCCGTGTGCAGCCACCACAGGTGCGCCGGCGCCAGGCTCAGCCCGGCCTTGCCGTGGCTGGCCCGCCCGACGTTGTAGGCCGCCAGCATGGTGTGGAAGGGGCTGAAGCTGGTGCCGCCGCCGATGTCGCTGGCCAGGCCGTAGCGAAAGCCCACGCGGTCGGCGCTGGCGAAATCGAAGAAGCCACTGCCGAGGAACAGGTTGCTGGTCGGGCAGACGGCCGCCGCGGCGCCCCGGTCGCGCATCAACGCGCGGTCGTCGTCGTGGAAATGGATGCAGTGCGCGTAGAGGGCGCGTTCGCGCATCAGGCCGTGGTCGTCGTAGATCGACAGGTAGCTGCGCGAATCCGGGAACAGCGCGCGCGCCCAGGCGATCTCGTCCGTGTTCTCCGCGACGTGCGACTGGATCCAGGCGTCGGGATGTTTCGCCGCCAGTTCGCCGGCGCCGCGCAGCTGCGCCTCGCTGCAGCTCGGCGCGAAGCGCGGCGTGATGGCGTAGCCGAGCCGGTCCACGCCATGCCAGCGATCGATCAGCGCCTCGGTATCGAGCAGGCTCTGCTCGGTCTGGTCGCGCACGCCGTCCGGCGAGTACCGGTCCTGCAGCACCTTGCCCGTGATGAGGCGCAGGCCGCGCGCCTGCGCGGCGGCGAACAGCGCCTCGACCGAGGCCGGGTGCGAGGTGGCAAAGGTCAGCGCCGTGGTCACGCCGTGGCGCGCCAGCTCGTCCAGGAAGAACTCGGCCACGCCGCGCGCGTAGGCGGCGTCGGCGAAGCGCGCCTCGTGCGGGAAGGTGTAGTGCTCCAGCCAGGGCAGCAGGCCCTCGGCCGGCGAGCCGATCACGTCGGTCTGCGGGTAGTGCAGGTGCAGGTCGATGAAGCCCGGCGCCAGGATGCGGCCGGGCAGCGGCGTCACCGCCAGGCCGGGGAAGCGCCCGATCAGCGCGCCGTGGTCGCCCGCCGCAAGCACCACCTGGCGCCCGGTCGCATCCGGCCCGGTGACGAGCAGGCCGTCGCGGTCAAAGACGGCCTGGCCGTCGGCATCGAAACGCAGGAGGGAGGCGCGCCAGGCTTGCATGGGGCTATTTTGCAAGCTTCCCCTGCACGCCTTCAACCAGATAATTCATGGCCTGGATCTGCTCGTCCGACAGCGACTGGCCGGCGCGCAGCACGGCGTGGCCCTCGTTGTCGGCGAACGGGCCGGCGAAGGGCTGGAGCCGGCCGGCGGCGATGTCCTTCTGGCGCGCCAGCACCTCGTCGCGCACGCGCTGCGGCACCTTCGGACCGAAGTCGCCGACGCGGATCATGCCCTCCTTGACCCCGCCCCAGACGCGGCCCGATTGCCAGGTGCCGTCGCGCACGGCCTGGACCCGGCGCGTGTAGTAGTCACCCCACTGGTGCGTGACGGCGACAAGCTGCGCGTCGGGCGCGACTTGGCGCATGTCCGAGTGGTAGGCCACGGCCAGCTTGCCGCGCTCCTGCGCAGCGGCCATCACCGCCGTGGAGCCGGTGTGGAACGCGATCACGTCCACGCCCTGGTTGAACAGCGCCATGGCCGCATCGCGCTCCCTGGGCGGGTCGAACCACGCGTTGAGCCAGACCACCCTGACCACCGCCTTCGGATCGGCCGAACGCAGGCCGAGCGCGAACGCGTTGAGGCCCTGCAGCACCTCGGGGATCGGGAAGCCGGCCACGTAGCCGGCGACATGGGTCTTGGTCATGCGCCCAGCGGCGATGCCGGCCAGGTAGCGCCCCTCGTAGTAGCGCGCATTCGCCACCGCGACGTTGGGCGCGGTCTTGTAGCCGGTGATGGACTCGAACCTGACGCCCGGGAAGTCCTTCGCCACCTTCAGCGTCGGCTCCATGTAGCCGAAGCTCGGCGTGAAGATGATCTGGTGGCCCTGCTGCGCCAAGTCGCGGATCACGCGCTCGGCGTCCGCGCCCTCGGGCACGTTCTCGACGAAGGTGGTGTTCACCTGGGCGCCCAGCGCGGCCTCGACCGCCTTGCGGCCCTCGTCGTGCTGCCTCGTCCAGCCCGCGTCGGTGACGGGGGTGACGTAGACGAAACCGGCCTTCACCGGCGCGGCGGATTGCGAAAAGACAGGGGAAAAGCAACAGGCGGCCGCGAGCGCGGCAGCGAGGTTTTTGAACATGGTTGTCCTCGACATGGCCCCGGAAATAGAGGAAACGGCCCGCCGCCGGGGCGCGGCGGGCCAGGGCGCGATTCTAGGTCAGGGCACCAGCGTCGCCTCGTGCACCCAGCGCGCCGGCCGCAGCTGCAGCGGGCGGTAGGCCACCTGCGCCCACTGGTCCCGCATGTCGCGGTAGCGCGGGCTGAACACCAGCCCGCTCTGGCCGGTCTGGTAGATGAACCGGGACTGCTCCGGGTCGGCCAGGTCGTAGAGGGCGCGCAGGCTGGCCGCGTGCCGGCTGGCAAAGGGCTGCTTGGCGTCGCTGGCCCAGTACTGGCCGACATTCACGGTCCAGGGATCGCCGGGCGTGGGCACGGCGACGTCGAAGAAGTGCGCGAGCGCCGCCACGTTGCCAAAGGGCCGGTGGGTGGACAGGGCCAGATGGGCGCGGCCCCACGACCACGCGGCAACGTCCGCGCCGTACTGCGCCTGCAGCCGGTCCAGCGCGCGATCCAGCGCCCGGGCCGACTGCTCGGCGCAGGACAGGGGCGCGCACCAGCGGGCGCCGACCTCGGGGTCGAGCATCATGGCCGCCACACCCTGGCGGAAGCTGCGCTTGCCATACAGGGACTGGAACTTCGCTTCGCCCAACCGGGGCGCGATCAGCGCGCGCGTGAGCTCGTCCGACCAGACCGCGAACAGCAGCGCCCCCACGCTGTCGGCCGCCATGTCGCCGCTGAAGTCGCGCAGCCGGGCCTGCGCCGCCGCGGCCAGCGCATGCCTGGACGGCGTGGCCTGGAGGATGGGCAGCAGGCGTTGCGTGGCCAGGGACACGGTGTCGGCCTGCACGTCGCGCAGGCTCTGCAGCGTGTGCCGGGACGTGGCGGCCAGCAGCGTCTCGATGCGGTCGAAGCGCTCGGGCGAGACCCAGTCGGCGCCGAGGAAATGGGGATAGTCGGCGGAGTGGATGCGCTGGTTGGCCGTGGCGTGCCAGCCCTTGGTGGCGATGGCCGCCTCACCCTGGCGCGGATTGGCCTGCCGCGGCAGCAGGCCGGCCCAGTCGTAGCGCGCGTCCCAGCCCGGCGCCGGGGCCACGCCGCGCAGGTCGTTCCCCGGCTGGCGCAGCGGGACGCGGCCGATGGCCTGGTAAGCCGTGCGCCCCCGGGTATCGGCCGCCACCAGGCTCTGCATGGGAGAGTGGTAGGCCGAAAAGGCGTCCAGCAGTTCGTCCACGTTCTGCGCAAAATTCGCCCGCAGGCCGGCCAGCACGGTCTGGTTGTCGGCGTCCAGCGCCAGCCAGCGCAGGGCCAGCACGTACTTGCGGGTGTCGATCAGCTCGGCGTGCGAGGCCTGGGCCGTGCTGAGCACCGGGCCGTGGCGGGTGCCCAGCACCTTGAAGCGCTCGTCCGCCTGGCCCTTCACGGCAATGACCTCCTCGCGCGTCGTGAAATCGGCCCAGCCGTCGGGTGTCTGGTACTGGCGCGGGTTGTCCGGGTTGATGCGCTCCAGGTAGAGGTCCTGCACGTCGGGCCCGGTGTTGGTGAAGCCCCACGCCACGCCGGCCGTGCGCCCCAGCACCACCGAGGGCAGGCCCGGCAGCGTGGCGCCGATCACGTCCAGCGGCTGGCCGCCGGCAGGGGCCGGTGCCTTGAGCCGCGCCACATACCAGATGGCCGGCGAGCTCAGGCCCAGGTGCGGGTCGTTGGCCAGCAGCGGCTTGCCGCTGGCGGTGTGGCTGCCAGCCACCACCCAGTTGTTGGAGCCCTTGCCTTCCCCGTGGCCCAGGCGATCGGTCCAGTCCTGCAGTTCGCGCGTGAAATCCAGGGCCAGCAGGCTGCCCCGGCCTTCGGCCGCTGGCGGCGCTGCGCCGGTCCGGGTCGCCCCGGCGTCCGGGGTCCGGTAGACGCCGAGGTCGCGATACAGGCGCGCCAGGTCCACCGCGGTGGCCGGGGCCTCGCCCGGATAGGGCGGCATCAGCTGCCAGAGTTGCGCCGTGTCGAGCTGCTGCAGCAGGGACAGGCGCGCGAACTCGTTGCCCCAATTGCCGCCCAGGTCCTGCGCCATCATCAGGGCCCAGCCCACGCTGTCCTGCGGCGTCCACTCGCCCGGCTTGACCCCCAGCGCATGGAACTCCGGCGGCAGTGCCTGACGGCTGCCGGCATGGAAACTGTTGATGCCGCGCGCGTAGGCGGCCAGCTGCGCCTGGGTCTCGGCCGGCAGGCGCTGCCACTGGGCCTGTGCCGCACGCACGATGCCCAGCGTGCGCAGCAGCTTGTCCGTGCCCAGGGTGGTGGGGCCGAACACCTCGCTCAGCGTGCCGTGCATCACGCGCCGGTTGAACTCCAGCTGCCAGCTGCGCTCCTGCGCGTGCACATAGCCCAGCGCGAAATAGGCATCGGCCACGCTCCGCGCCTCGATGTGAGTCACGTCGGCCTCGTCGCGCCGCACCTGCACCGGCGCGCCCAGGCCGTCGGCCCGCAACTCACCATCCAGCGCCGGGAAGCTGCGCCAGACGTAGATCCCCGCGGCCAGCCCGGCCAGCGCCAGCACGGCGGCCAGCCCCTTGAACATCCGCTTGAACATGTGAAATCCCGCTCCTCAGGTGGCGATGAAAGGAAGAAGCCCCTGTCAGCGTCCATCGTCGTGCTCGACGAAGCGCTCGAAGGTCTCGTTCAGCGCGTGGCGCCAGCGCCGCTTGTCCGCCTCCGGAGCGAAGCTCGCGTCGAGGCTGTTGCGCGCCAGCGTCCAGGCTTGGCGCGTGTCCAGCGGCAGCGCCGCGAAGGTCTGGGTGAAATTGTCGTTGAGGTAGCCGCCGAAGTAGGCCGGATCGTCCGAATTGACCGTGGCTATCACGCCGGCGTCGAGCAGCGCGCCCAGGTTGTGCCCGGCCAGCGTCGGGAACACGCACAGCTTCAGGTTGGACAGCGGGCACACCGTCAGCGGCACGCGTTCGGCGGCCAGGCGCGCCAGCAGCGCCGGGTCCTTCACCGACTGCACGCCATGGTCGATGCGCTCGACCTTGAGCACGTCGAGCGCGCTCCAGACGTAGGCCGGCGGCCCCTCCTCGCCCGCGTGGGCCACCAAGTGCAGGCCCAGCTCGCGGCAGCGCGCGAAGACGCGCGCGAATTTCTCCGGCGGATGGCCGAGTTCGCTCGAATCGAGGCCCACGCCGATGAACTGGTCCCGCAGCGGCAGCGCCTGTTCCAGCGTGGCGAAGGCCTCGGCCTCGCTGAGGTGGCGCAGGAAGCACAGGATCAGCTCGGCACTCACGCCCAGTCGCGCCCGCGCCTCGGTGCAGGCGCGGTGCAGGCCACCGATCACCGTGGCCATCGGCACGCCGCGCGCGGTGTGGGTCTGCGGGTCGAAGAAGATCTCGGCGCGCACCACGTTCTCCCGCGCGACCCGCTCCAGGTAGGCCCAGGCCATGTCGTGGAAATCCTGCTCGGTCCGCAGCACGCTGGCGCCGGCGTAGTAGATGTCCAGGAAGCTCTGCAGGTTGGTGAAGGCGTAGGCGCGGCGCAGCGCCTCCACGCTGTCATAGGGCAAGGCGACGCCGTTGCGCTGCGCCAGCGCGAAGATCAGCTCGGGCTCCAGCGAGCCCTCGATATGGATGTGCAGCTCGGCCTTGGGCATGGCGCGCAGCAGGTCCGGCAGGCGGTGCGGCGCGACGGGATGAACCTTGAACATGAACAGACCTCCTGGATCAAAGGGTGAAGGCCGCCACCGACCCCGGCAGCGGCCTGACCGGTAGACCGGCTTACTTCTTCTCGCCGCCCGGCACCTTGCCTTCCACGCCCTTGACGTAGAAGTGGATGCCGCCGAGGAACTTGTCGTCGGCCACGGCGTCCTTCGGCAACACCTCCTTGCCGGTGTTGTCGGCCAGCGGGCCCTTCCAGATGGCGAAGCTGCCGTCCTTCAGGCCGGCCTTGACCTCGTCCACCTTCTTGCGCACGTCCTCGGGCACGTCCTCGGCGAGCGAGACCAGGTCGATCGCGCCCTCCTTCACGCCCCACCAGGCCTGTCCAGTGGACCACTTGCCGTCCAGCGCGTCGCCGACGGCCTTGACGTAGTACGGCCCCCAGTTGATCACGGCCGAGGCCAGGTGCGCCTTCGGGCCGTAGGCGGTCATGTCCGAATCCCAGCCGAAGCCGCGCTTGCCCAGCTTCTCCGCGGTCTGCAGCACGGCCGAAGAGTCGGTGTTCTGCATCAGCACGTCGGCGCCGCCATTGATCAGGGACGTGGCGGCCTCGGTTTCCTTGGGCGGGTTGAACCACTCGTTGACCCAGACCACCTTGGTCTTGATCTTCGGGTTCACCGCCTGCGCGCCGAGCGTGAAGCTGTTGATGTTGCGGATCACCTCGGGAATCGGGATCGACGCCACCACGCCCAGCGTGTTGCTCTTGGTCATCTTGCCGGCGATCAGGCCGGCCAAGTAGGCGCCCTCGTAGGTGCGGCTGTCGTAGGTGCGCAGGTTCTCCGCCGTCTTGTAGCCGGTGGCGTGCTCGAACTTCACCTCCTTGTGGTCGGCCGCGACCTTGAGCATCGGCTCCATGTAGCCGAAGGTGGTGCCGAAGATCAGCTTGTTGCCTTGGCCGGCCAGGTCACGGATCACGCGCTCGGCGTCGGCGCTCTCCGGCACCTTCTCGACGAAGCTGGTGACAACCTTGTCGCCGAACTCCTTCTCGACCGCCTTGCGGCCGTTGTCGTGCGCGAAGGTCCAGCCGCCGTCGCCCACCGGACCGACGTAGGCGAAGGCGACCTTCAGCGGCTCGGGCTTGGCCGGCACGGGGGCAGCGGTCGGTGCGGGCGCGGGGGCCGGCTCCTCCTTCTTGCCGCAGCCGGCCAACGTGGCGGCCGCGATGGCGCCCAGGGCCGCGGCCTTGAACAGCGAACGTTTGCGGAGATCGGTCATATCGGTTCCTTCCTGAAAACGAGGTTGCACAAACACAGGGCGCAGATCATGCGCCGGGATCGAACGGCTTGCCCAGCGAGGCCGGCATGTTGGCGCGGATCCATTCAGGCTTGCCGGAAATCAGCGCCAGCACGGCGATGGTGGCCAGGTAGGGCAGCATGGTCAGCCATTGGCTCGGCACCTCGACGCCGCTGCCCTGCAGGTGGAACTGCAGCATGGTCACGCCGCCGAACAGCCAGGCGCCCAGCAGCACGCGTGCCGGCCGCCAAGTGGCGAAGGTGGTCAGGGCCAGCGCGATCCAACCCTTGCCCGCCACCATGCCTTCCACCCACAGCGGGGTGTAGCTCACCGACAGGTAGGCCCCCGCCAGGCCGCACAGCGCGCCGCCGGCCACCACGGCCGCGAGGCGGATGCGCCGCACCGGGTAGCCCAGCGCATGGGCCGAGGCCGGCGACTCACCCACCGCGCGCAGCACCAGCCCGGCGCGCGAGCGGTAGAGGAACCAGATCAGGCCCAGTGTCAACGCGATGCTGACATACACCAGCGGGTGTTGACGGAACAGCGCGGGGCCCAGCAGCGGCAGGTCGGCCAGACCGGGCACGGCGAACTGCGGGCGCTCCGGCAGCTTGGCCTGCACGTAGCCGATGCCGGCGAAGGCCGAGAAGCCGGCGCCGAACAGGCTCAACGCCAGGCCGGTCGCGTAGGGGTTGGTATTGAGCCAGATCACCAGCCCGCCGAACAGCGCCGCCAGCAGCGCGCCGGCGCCCATGCCGGCGGCAAAGCCGAGCCAGTCGCTGCCGGTGTGCACCACGGCGGCGAAGCCGGCCAGCGCCGCGCACAGCATCATCCCCTCGGCGCCGAGGTTGACCACGCCGGCCTTCTCGTTGACCAGCAGGCCCAGCGCAGCCAGCGCCAGCACCGTGCCGGCATTCAGCGTGGCCGCCAGCAGCAGGGCGTAGGTTTCCATCAGTCGGCCCTCCGCAGCCAGGTGAGTCGGTGCGTGACCAGCGTGTCGCAGGCCAGCAGGGTGAACAGCAGCAGGCCCTGGAACACCCCAGTGATCGCCTTGGGCAGGCCCAGGCGCGACTGCGCCAGCTCGCCGCCGATGTAGAACAGGCTCATCAGCACGGCCGAGAACACCATGCCGACCGGGTGCAGCCGGCCAACGAAGGCCACGATGATGGCGGCGAAGCCGTAGCCCGCCGGCACATGCGGCGTGAGCTGGCCCAGCGGCCCGGCCACCTCCAGCGCCCCGGCCAGCCCCGCCGCGCCGCCGGAGGCCAGCAGCGCCAGCCACAGCGCGCGGCGCGAGGAGAAGCCGGCGTATCGCGCCGCCGCCGGCGCCAGCCCGCCCACCTGCTGGGCGAAGCCGGCGCGCGTGCGGAACAGGAACAGCCAGAGCAGCGCCGCGCCGGCCAGCGCCAGCAGCAGGCCCACGGTGACGCGCGAGCCGACCATCAGGCGCGGCACCTGGGTCACCGCTTCGAAGGTGCGCGTCTGCGGGAAGTTGTAGCCGGCCGGGTCCTTCCAGGGCCCATAGACCAGGTAGCTCAGCACCATCTCGGCGACATAGACCAGCATCAGGCTGACCAGGATCTCGTTGGCGTTACAGCGGTCGCGCAGCCACGCCGTCAGCCCCGCCCAGGCCATGCCGCCCAGCACGCCGGCCGCCAGCACCGCCAGCACGATCCAGCGCCCGGTGTCCGGGCCGGCCAGCAGCGCCACGCCGCCGGCCGCCACCGCGCCGAGGATGAACTGCCCCTCGGCGCCGATGTTCCAGACGTTGGAGCGGAAGCACAGCGCCAGCCCGAGCGCGATGATGAGCAGCGGGGTCGCCTTGACCATCAGCTCGCCCAGCGCATAGGCCGACTTGACCGGCTCCCAGAAGAACACCTGCAGTCCCTTGAGCGGGTCCTTGCCGAGCGCGGCGAACAGCGCCACGCCGAGCGCCACCGTGATCAGCAGCGCCAGCAGCGGCGAGGCCTGGCGCCAGAAGGCGGACGCCTGCGCGCGCGGTTCAAGCCTGAGCATGGTCGTCTCCCTCCATGCCGGCCAGCCGGGCCTGCACCGGCTCGTCCCACAGGCCGCTCATCCATTCGCCGACCCGGGCCACGCTGGCCTCGCCGCGCGCCAGGGACGGCGACAGCTGCCCCTTGGCCATCACGTGCAGCCGGTCGCTGAGCTCGAAGAGCTCGTCCAGCTCCTCGCTCACCACCAGCACCGCGCAGCCGGCGTCGCGCAGCGCCAGGATCTCGGCGCGGATCTGTGCCGCTGCGCCGACGTCCACGCCCCAGGTGGGCTGCGCCACGATCAGCAGGCGGGGCCGGGCCTCGATCTCGCGCCCGACGATGAACTTCTGCAGGTTGCCGCCAGAGAGCGACTTCGCCGGTGCATGCGGCCCGGCGGCCTTGACCTGGAAGCGCTCGATCAGGGCGCGTGCCTGCGCCTCCAGTGCCGGCATGCGCAGCCAGCCGCCACGCCCCACGGCCTCGCCGCGGGTCAGCAGCAGGTTGTGCGCCAGGCCCAGCGCCGGCACCGCGCCGCGGCCCAGGCGCTCCTCGGGAACGAAGTGCAGGCCCAGCGCGCGCCGCGCCGCCGGGCCGGCGCGCCCGACCGGCTGGCCGCCCAGCGTGATGGCCCCCGCCTCGGCCCGCGCGTCCTCGCCGGACAGCGCGGCCAGCAGTTCGCGCTGGCCGTTGCCCGAGACGCCGGCGATGCCGAGCACCTCGCCCGCGCGCACCTGCAGCGACACCTCCCGCAGCGCCACCCCGAACGCCGATTCACTCGGCAGGCTCAGGGCGCGCACGTCCAGAACGACCGCGCCCGGCGTGGCGTCCCGGTGCCGCAGCGGGGCTGGCTCGGCGCCGATCATCAGCCGGCTCAGCGACGCGTTCGACTCCTTGCGCGGGTCGCAGACCCCCGTGACCTCGCCGCCGCGCAGCACCGTGCAGGCACTGCACAGGGCGCGTATCTCGTGCAGCTTGTGGCTGATGTAGAGCAGGCTGCAGCCTTCGGCCACGAGCCAGCGCAGCACCACGAACAGCGCCTCCACCGCGGGCGGCGTCAGCACCGAGGTCGGCTCGTCCAGGATCAGCAGGCGCGGCTCGGCCAGCAGCGCACGGATGATCTCCACGCGCTGCATCTCGCCCACGCCGAGCGTGTGCACCGGACGTGCCGGGTCGATCTCCAGCCCGTAATACCGCGACTTGTCGCGGATGCGCGCCGTGACTTCGGCCAGGGACAGCGCCCGGTCCAGGCCGAGCCAGACGTTCTCGGCCACCGTGAGCGTGTCGAACAGGCTGAAATGCTGGAACACCATGCCGATGCCCAGGGCGCGCGCCTCGCGCGGGCTGCGGATCGCGACGGGCTGGCCGTCGATGCGCAGCGTGCCGGCGTCGGGCTGCACCACGCCGTAGATGATCTTCATCAGCGTCGATTTGCCGGCGCCGTTCTCGCCCAGCACGGCATGGGCCTCGCCGGGCTGCACCGTGAGCGACACGTCGCGGTTGGCGACCACGCCGGGATAGCGCTTGGTGATGTGCGCCAGCTCAAGTCGGGGTGTACTCATCCTCGGGCATTCTCCGGGAAACTGTTACAGGTGATTGTCGCCGCAGCGCGGCGCCGCCGGACGGCCCGTTAACATCGCCCGATGTCCGCCGCCTCTCTTGCTTCCCTGCCCCTGCTCGACCGCGCCAGCGCCCAGGCCATGGTGGCGCATGCCCGGCAGCTGGCCGCCCAGGCCGGCCTGACGCTGCGCGAGGCGCCGCCCGAACCCAGCACCTGCTGCGGGCGCGGCTGCAATGGCTGCGTCTGGGAAGGCTATTTCGCGGCCATGGCCTACTGGCGCGAGGAGGCGCTGCTCCTGCTGCCAGCGGACCACGCTGGCGCCGGACTCGCCACGGCCTGACGTGCCCCGGCGCTGGCCGCCCGCCCGGCGCTATAGATGAGTTGGTAGTTTGCAACCCACGAAAAATTCGTTCCCTGCCCCGGCTTCCCTGCCTACAGTCGCAGGCTTGCCGTCCCTGGCCGATCGTCCGCCAGGCAGTCCATCGACCGACAGGGAGTTTTCATGGCCATCGCCTCGACCACCGTTGCCGCCTGCAGCGCCTCACCGACTTCACGCCCGCGGCCGGGCATCTCGCCCGGTCGCGGCGCCTGAGCCGGATCCCGCGCGCCATGACGCAGGAAACCGATCGCCTCGTGCACTGGCTGGTCAGCGGCCTGGAGCTGCAGACCACCGTCTTCCACGTCGGCCAGTACTGCGGCGCCTGGCGCGCCTCCACGGCCGGCCGCTCGCGCGCCAGCTTTCACCTGGTGCTGCGCGGACGGTGCTTCCTGCACCTGGAGGGGCGCGAGGCGGTCGAACTGGGGCCGCGCGACGCCGTCTTCCTGCTGCGTGACCGACCGCATTCGCTGACGCCCGAGCGCCAGCCCGGCCCGGCCTGCGTGCCACGGCCGATGGGGCCGATGCAGCCGGTGCAGCCGGACGGCACCAGCCTGGCCTGCGGCTTCTTCGATTTCAGCGGCCTGCCGGGCGAGCTGCTGACCGAGTCCTTTCCCGACTGCCTGCTGCTGCGCGCCGACTCCGAGACGCTGCGGGCGGTTGCCCCGCTGTTCGACCTGGTGCTGGCCGAGGCCGACCGCGACGGCGCCGAGCCCTCGCCGCTGATCGGGCGCCTCACCGAGCTGCTGTTCTTCTATCTGCTGCGCGACATGGCCCGGCGCGAGGCCATCGCCGCCGGCCTGTGGGCCGTGGCGAGCCGGCCGCGCTTCGCGCCCCTCGTGGCGCACCTGCTGCGCGAGCCCGGCCGCGACTGGTCGGTGGAAGAGATGGCGCGCCTGGCCCACATGTCGCGCGCCAGCTTCTTCAAGCACTTCGTGGACACCAGCGGCGTGCCACCCGCGCAGTTCCTGCTGTCGCTGCGCATGACCATCGCCGCGCGCCGGCTGCGCGACGGCGACAGCGTCACCCGGGCCGCCGGGCATGTCGGCTACCAGTCGCCTGCGGCCTTCACCCGCGCCTTCCGGAAGGTGATCGGCGAACAGCCCGGTGCCTACCAGCGCGCGCGGCGGCCCACGGCCGTCGGCGAGGCCGCACGCCCGCGGCTGCAGGATCTGCACTGACACCGGCCCGGCGCACCGCAAGCCGCCCACGCGCAGATCTGGACGAACGAGCAACAAACCCAGACGGCCGCGCATAGAGCGATCCGGCCCCGCGCCACAGAATCGTTGCACCGAGATCAGCCCACCGAACACCATGTCCCGCCTGCCCCTGCACACCGCCGAGTCCGCCCCCGAAGCCAGCCGCCCCTACGTGGCGCGCGCGCTCGCCAACAACGGCTTCCTGCCCAACCTGGTCGCCGTGCTGGCCCACGCGCCGGCGGCGGTGGAAACCTACTTCACGGTCGGCGAGATCAACGGCCGCGCCAGCCTGAGTCTGGCCGAGCGCGAGATCGTACAGATCACCGCCGCCAGCGTGCATGGCTGCGAGTTCTGCGTGGCCGGCCACTCCGCCATCGCGCTGAAGAAAGCCGGCTTCGACGCCGACGCCGTGATCGCGCTGCAGCAGCGCGGCCTGACCGGCAACGCCCGCCACGACGCGCTGGTGGCCTTCACCCGCGCCGTCATCGTGAGCCGCGGCGCGGTCGGCGACGGCGAGCTGAAGGCCTTCACCGATGCCGGCTACACCGATGCCCAGGCGCTGGAAGTGGTGCTGGGCGTCAGCCTCGCCACGCTGTGCAACTTCGCCAACAATCTGGCGAAGAACGAGATCAACCCGCAGCTGCAGGCCTTCCGGCCCGGGGCCTTGCAGGCATGAACGCGTCCCTCACCCCGCAGGAGGGCGCCGGCTGGCTCGCGCCGCAGGCCGAGGCGCTCAACCTCGGCCGCATCGATGGCGACACGCTGCTGCCGCAGCTCGGCCAGCGCGATCTGTTCCGCATCGGCGTGCCCGCCTCGCTGGGCGGCATCGGCGGCGACACCTTCGACGCGCTGGAGGCGATCGCCGACGTGGCGGAACAGTCGCTGACCGCGGCCTTCGTGGCCTGGGGCCAGCGCACCTTCATCGAGTACCTGCTGCAGACCCCCAACGAGGCGCTGCGCGCGCGCTGGCTGCCGGCGCTGCTGAGCGGCGAGTTTGCCGGCGCCACCGGGCTGTCGAACGCGATGAAGTTCCTCTCCGGCATCGAGTCGCTGTCGATCACTGCCACGCCCCAGGGCGCGGGCTGGCGCCTGGACGGCCACCTGCCTTGGGTGACCAACCTGCGCAAGGCCGGCTTCGTCGCCGCGGCGGCCGTGGCCAGGGCCGATGGCGGCACGCCGGCGGTGGTGGCGCTCTGCGACCGCCTGCCCGGCGTGACGCGCAGCGCCGACCTCGACCTGCTCGCGCTGCGCGCCAGCAACACCGCCGCGATCGCGATCGACGCGGTGGAGATCGGCCCCGAGGACGTGCTCCACGAGGACGCGCGCTTCTTCTGCCCGCGCGTGCGTCCCGCCTTCCTGTCGCTGCAGCTGGGCCTGTCGATCGGGCTGGCGCGGGTCGCGCTGCGCAGCGCGCAAGCGGTCGGCCGGGGGGCGCACCGCATCCTGCTGCCGCAGGTCGAGGCCGCGGCCACCGAACTGGAGCAGCTCGTCGGCCTGGTGCACTCGGGGCTGGACGAGCAGCAGTTCATCGCCGACCCGGCGGCGCTGTTTCGCATCCGCATCCGGCTGGCCGAGATCGTGCAGACCGCGCTGGGCCTGGAGCTGGACGCCACCGGCGGCCGGGCCTACCTGAACGCGCACAACGGCGACTTCAGCCGGCGCTGGCTCGAAGCCGCCTTCATCCCGGTCATCACCCCTAGCCTGACGCAGCTGCAGGGCGAGCTGGCGAAACAGGCGGCCTCCTGCACGGCATGAACGCCCCCGAGCCGATTGCCTCGGCGCTGGCCGCGGACCTGGCCGCGGCGGCCGAAACGGTGCTGGACGCCGAGGCCCTGTCCTTCGCCTATGCCGGCGCGGGCCCCACCTTCGCCGGCGTCTCGCTCGGCATCCGCCGGCGCGAGATCGTCTGCCTGCTCGGCGGCAGCGGCTGCGGCAAGTCCACGCTGCTGCGCGTGCTGGCCGGCCTGGAGGCGCCGAGCACGGGCCAGGTGCGCTTTCTCGGCGCGCCGCAGGACCGGCCGCATCCGCGCAGCGCGCTGGTGTTCCAGCAGGCCAGCCTGCTGCCCTGGCTGAACGTGGCCGGCAACGCCGGCTTCGGCCTCGACTTCAAGCACCAGCCGCGCATCGAAGCGCCCGCCCGCCGCGCCCGCGTGCAGGCCGCGCTGGAGGCGGTCGGCCTGCAGGGCCGCGAGCGCGCCTGGCCGACCGAACTCTCCGGCGGCCAGGCCCAGCGCGTGGCGCTGGCGCGGGCCCTGGCGCGCGAGCCGGAGCTGCTGTTCGCCGACGAGCCGTTTTCCGCGCTCGACGCCATCACGCGCGCCGAGATGCAGGCCCTGCTGGTCGAGGTGGTGCACCGCTGGCACGCCGCGGTGCTGCTCGTCACGCACGACATCGACGAGGCCATCCTGGTGGCCGACCGCATCCTGCTGATGGGCGGACGCCCCGGGCGGGTCGTGCGCGAGTGGACGGTGGACATCGACCATCCGCGCGAGGACCGGCCCGAGGCCGTCACCGCGCTGCGCCTGCAGATCCTCGCCGCGCTGCGCGACAGCGCCAGCCCCTCCTGACCGAATCCGATCCACCCCTGACCCCACGCACACGACCATGGACTACCAGCGCCTCGCCCCCACCCACGTCTGCGCCTCGCCCGACTGCGGCTGTGGCCTGACCCGCCGCGACTTCGTGCGCCTGTCCGCCCTGACCGGCGCCGGCCTCGCCGCGCCGCTGCTGCGCGCCGGCGATGCCCAGGCCCAGACCGCCCGGGGCGACGATGTGCCGGTGAAGATCGGCTACCTGCCGATCACCGACGCCACGCCACTGCTGGTCGCGCACGCGCGCAAGCTGTTCGAGGCCGAGGGCCTGCGCACCGAGGCGCCGCGCCTGTTCCGCAGCTGGGCGCAGATCGTCGAGGCCTTCGTCGCCGGCCAGGTCAACGTGATCCACCTGCTGTCGCCGGCCACGCTGTGGGTGCGCTACGGCACGAAGTTCCCGGCCAAGGTGGTGGCCTGGAACCACATGAACGGCTCGGCGCTGACCGTGGCGCACGAGATCAACCAGGTGTCGGACCTCGGCGGCAAGACGGTGGCGGTGCCGTTCTGGTACTCGATCCACAACATCCTGCTGCAGAAGATCCTGGCGGCGAACGGCATCAGCGCCGTGACCCGCGCGCGCAACGCCACGGTGGCCGCGAACGAGGTGAACCTGATCGTACTGGCCCCGGCGGAGATGGTGTCGGCGCTGGCCGGCAAGAGCATCGCCGGCTTCATCGTGGCCGACCCGTTCAACGCCGCGGCGGAAGTGAACAAGGTCGGCAAGGTGCTGCGCTTCTCCGGCGACGTCTGGAAGGACCACGCCTGCTGCGTCACCTTCCTGGCCGAGCGCGACATCGCCGAGCGGCCCCAGTGGGCGCAGCGCGTCACCAGCGCCATCGTCAAGGCGCAGCTGTGGACGCGCCACAACCAGCTCGACGCGGCCAAGCTGCTCGCCAGCGGCGGCGAACACCGCTACACGCCCCATTCGGTCGAGGTGCTGGCCAAGGTGCTGGCCACCACCGACTACGCGCGCTACGAACAGAGCGGCGTTGCGCGCAACAAGGGCTGGCACCAGCGCCGCATCGACTTCCAGCCCTACCCCTTCCCCTCCTACACCGAGGAGCTGGTGCGCAGCCTGCTGACGACCAAGGTGGAAGGCGACACGTCCTTCCTGGCCAAGCTCGCGCCGGAGTTCGTGGCGCGCGACCTGGTGGATGACCGCTTCGTGCGCGAGGCGCTGCGCCAGGTGGGCGGCCCGCAGGCCTTCGGCCTGCCGGCCAGCCTGCTGCGCCGCGAGACCCTCGTGGTCTGAGCGCGATGTCCGTCCGCGTCCTGCTGCCGCTCGCCGGTCTCGCGCTCGCCGTCGCCCTGTGGGCGGCCGGCGCCGCGCTGCTGGCCGACGCGACCCCGATCGCCGCGCACTTCGCGCCGCTGGCCGCCTTCCGCGCCCTCGGCCGCCTGCTGCTCGACCCGCTGATGTGGGAGCACATCCGCATCAGCCTCGGGCGTGGCGCGGTCGGGCTGCTGGTGGCGCTGGCGCTCGGCGTGCCGGCCGGCATCCTGACCGGCCTCTCGCGCCGCTTCGCCCAGGCGACCACGCCGCTGTTCCAGTTCCTGCGCATGATCTCGCCGCTGTCCTGGATGCCGATCGCCGTCATGGTGCTGGGCGTGGGCGACGCGCCGGTGTACTTCCTGCTCGCCTTCGCCGCGGTCTGGCCGATCCTGCTCAACACCGCGGCCGGCGTCGCCCAGCTCGACCGCCACTGGCTGATGCTGGCGCGCAGCCTGTCGGCAACCCGCGCCGAGACCGTCTTCCGCGTCGTGCTGCCCGGCATCACCGCGCACGTCCTGAGCGGCGTGCGCCTGTCGATCGGCCTGATCTGGATCATCCTGGTACCGGCCGAGATGCTCGGCGTCTCGGCGGGCCTGGGCTACTTCATCCTCGACGCCCGGGACCGCCTGGCCTACCCGGACCTGATGGCGGCGATCCTGCTGATCGGCGCGCTGGGCTTCCTGCTCGACCACGGCGCCCGCTCGCTGCACGACCGTTGGCTGCACCGCCGCTGAGACCCGCTTGCATTTGAAAATCAAGGGCCCCTGATCAAGGTGGAGGGGCCAGCTTGGCGTGCCGATGCGGGGCGAGTCTGCACCTCGCGGCAGGCCGACGGCGGTGCCCGCGAGCAGCCCGGAGAACGCATACCCGGGCCGCCCGCCCTCGCCCACCCGGCACGCGCGCCAGACGGTGGTGCCGGAAAATCACACGTTTGAAGGCGACATCGTCTGAGGCACCCGCACCGGGGCGCTGGGCGCCGGGGCCTGCAGGTCCAGCGCCACGGCCCGCACGCCCTCCCCGGACTCACCCTTGACATCGTGAAATCCCAGCGAATGGGCGAGGTCCAGCATGCGGTGGTTCTCGTGCAGCACGGTGGCCACCAGCTGGCGCGTTCCCTTGGCGCGCAGGTAGCGGATCAGCTTGTCCATCAGCACGCGCCCGAGGCCGCTGCCCTTGAGTTCGGAGCGCACGATGACGCCGAACTCGGCGCTGACGTTGTCCGGGTCGGTGATGGCGCGCGCCACGCCCAGCGTCTGCGGCGCGCCGTCCGGGCCGGGGGCGGTGGCGATGAAGGCCATCTCCCGCGCGTAGTCGATCTGCGTCAGGCGCGCGAGGTCGATGTGCTCCAGCGTGCGGCGGCTGTAGAAAAAGCGCAGGCGGATGTCGTCCGGGTCCAGGTGCGCGTCGAAATCGGCGTGCTGCAGCTCGTCCTCGGGCCGGATCGGCCGCAGCTCGATCTCCCGGCCCTGCCAGAGCACGGTCTCGGCCAGTTCCGCCGGGTAGGGCTGGATGGCGAAGTGGCCGGACCCGGCCGGCGCGCTGGCGCTCAGGCGGATGCGCGCATCGAGCGCCATCACGCCCTCGTGGTTGACGATGAGCGGGTTGAGGTCGAGCTCTGCGATCTCCGGCACGTCGGCCAGCAGCTGCGACACCGCCTGCAGCACGCCGTACAGCGCGTCCAGGTCCGCCGCCGGCGTGTCACGCCAGCCCTGCAGCAGGCGCGACACCCGCGTGCGCGCCACCAGCGCGCGCGCCAGCGGCACGTTCAGCGGCGGCAGCGCCACGGCGCGGTCGGCCGTCACCTCCACCGCCGTGCCGCCCTGGCCGAACAGGATCACGGGACCGAACACACGGTCCACGGTGGCGCCGACGATGACCTCCTGCGCATGGGCCCGGCGCACCATGGCCTGCACGCTGAGCCCCTCGATCGCCGCATCGGGGCGCAGGGAGCGCACGCGCGTCAGCATGGTCCGCGCGGCCTCGCGCACCGCCTCGGCGCTGTCCAGGTTCAGCGCCACGCCGCCAACGTCGGACTTGTGCGAAATGGCGGGCGACAGAATCTTGAGCACCACGGGAAAGCCGATGCGCGCGGCCTCTGCCGCCGCGGCCTCCGGGTCCGCCGCGACGCTGCGCGTCGCCGCCACGGGAATGCGATAGGCCTCGCACACCGCCTTGGCCTGCGGCTCGGTCAGCATGTCCTGTCCGCTGGCCAGCACGCGCTGCACCAGCCGCCGCACGGCGGGCACGTCCGGACAGATCGGCGCGTCACAGGACGGGGCGGCCGGCGGCGCCTCCATCAGCTCGGTCTGGTTGCGCGCGTAGGCCTGCAGCATGGCCAGGGCGCGCACCGCCTCCTCGGGCGTCTCATAGCTGGCGATGCCGGCCTGGGTGAAGAGCTGGCGCGCCTCGGCCACGGCTTGCCCGCCGAGCCAGCAGCTCAGCACCGGCAGCGCACGCCCCGCCGCGGGACGGATCACCGGCACCAGGGCGCGCGCGATGTCGGCGCTCGGCACGATAGCGGTGGGCGCGTGGATGAACAGCAGGGCACCGGCGGCGGGGTCCCTGGCCAGCGCCTGCAGCGCCTGCACGTAGCGGTCCACCGGCGCATCGCCAATGATGTCCACCGGGTTGCCGTGCGACCAGGTGGGCGGCAGCACCACGTCGAGCTGCCGCAGCGTCGTCTCGCCCAGCGTGGCCAGCGGCACGCCCTGCCGCTCAGCGGCGTCGGCCGCCATGACGCCGGCGCCGCCGCCGTTGGTCAGGATGGTCAGCGCCTCGGGTGCCGGGCGGCGGAAACGGGTCAGCGTCTGCGCCGCCAGGAACAGCTCCTGCAGACTGTCCACCCGCAGCATGCCGGCGCGCGCGATGGCCGCGTCATAGACCTCGTCCGAGCCGGCCAGCGCGCCAGTGTGCGACGCCGCGGCGCGCTGGCCCTGCGCGCTGCGGCCGGCCTTGACGACGATCACCGGCTTGTTGCGCGCCGCCGCGCGCGCGGCCGACATGAACTTGCGCGGCGACTCGATGGACTCGATGTACAGCAGGATGGCCCGCGTGCCCGCGTCGCTGGCCAGGTAGTCCAGCATGTCGCCGAAATCGACGTCGGCATGGTCGCCCAGCGAGACGAAGTGCGAGAAGCCGATGCGCTGTGCGTCGGCCCAGTCCAGCATCGCCGTGACCAGCGCGCCCGATTGCGAGACGAAGGCCAGCTCGCCGCGCCGCGCGGCGACATGGGCGAAGCTGGCATTCAGGCCGATACGCGGCGACAGCAGGCCCACGCAGTTGGGGCCCAGGATGCGCAGCAGGTGCGGGCGCGCCGCGTCCAGCGCGGCCTGCTTCTGCTGCGGCGTCAGGCCGGCCGTGACCACGATGGCCGCGCGCGTACCGCGCTGCGCCAGTTCCGCGATCAGCCCCGGCACCGTGGCCGGCGGCGTGCAGATCACCGCCAGGTCCGGCGCCTGCGGCAGGTCGGCGACGCGGGCGTACACCGGCCGGCCATCGAGTTCGCGGTGTTTCGGATTCACGGCAAACACCGGCCCCGTGAAGACGCCTTGCGACACGTTGCGCCAGACCGTGGCGCCCACGCTGGCGGGCCGCGCCGAGGCACCGATGACCGCCACCGAGGCCGGGTCCAGCAGGAAATCGAGGTTGCGCACACTCATGAATCAGGACTCCGCTCAGTTCAGGGGAAAAAAGAAAAGGAGAGCAAGGCTGGAGCTCGCCTGCGTGCCACGCAGGCCCGTGCCCGCCAGCCCATGATGACAGCAATCGCCGACACCGATGCGCGGGTGCAACCGGAAGGCGACGGATCGATCCGTGCCCGCGTCAGACCCCGGCGAGCGAGCGCAGGCGGCTCGGATCGACCAGGTTGACCACCCGGCCCGAGCCGCTGATCAGGCTTTGCTCGCGCAAATGGCGCAACACACGGGACAGGGTTTCCGGCGCGATGCCCAGTTGAGCCGCGATCAGGCGCTTGCGCTCGCGCAGCAGCACGGCCAGCGAGCCGGCCTCGCCGGCCGGCTCGGCATGGCGCAGCAGCCATTCGGCGCAACGGGCCTCCGCGTCCTTGGCCAGGCGGCTCACCGCCAGCTCGGTCTGCTGGCGATGCGCGCGTGCGACGTCCCGCAGCACGGCCTGCGCCGACGAAGGCAAGGCCTGCAAGCTGGCGGTGAACGTGGCCAGCGGCACGCGACGCAAGGTGACGGGCGTGTCGGCAACCGCATCCACCGCGCTGGACAGGCTCAGCACCGCCGAGGTGGCCTCCAGCCAGAACGGTCCCTCCACCGTGCCCAGCTGGTGGACCAGCCGGTCGCCCTCCATCAGCCCCAGGGCGACCCGCCCCGTTTCCACATGCAGCACGTCGTTCATGGCCACCGCTCGGCGCAGCACGGGCATGCCCGCAGCCACGCTCTGGGGCAGGTCGGGCAGGTCGAAGGAGGGGGGCGGCAGCATGACGGCAACTGTGCCGCGCAATCCCCCGGGGAGCTTTGACCAAAATCAAAGCAGCCTGCGAAGCGCCGACGCTCCTCCTACAAGACCAGCAGGGCCCGAAAATCGTTGACGTTGGTGTAGGTCGGCCCGGTCACCACCAGATCACCGAGGGCCCTGAAATAGCCGTAGGCGTCGTGGCGATCGAGGTGGTCCTGCACGCTCAGCCCCGCCCCTTGCGCGCGGGCCAGCGTGTCGGGCGCGACCAGCGCGCCGGCGTTGTCCTCCACGCCGTCGATGCCGTCGGTGTCGGCCGCCAGCGCCCACACGCCGGCCTGCCGCTGCAACGCCTGCGCCAATCCCAGGCAGAACTCGCCGGCGCGGCCGCCACGGCCCCTGGGCAGGCCGGCTGCGGGAGGCTTGACCGTCACCGTCGTCTCGCCGCCACTGAGGATCACGCAGGGCTTTTGGAAGGCGCCATTGCCGCGCGCCGCCGCGCGCGCCAGCGCCGCGTGCACCTTGCCCACCTCGCGCGACTCGCCCTCGATGGCGTCGCTCAGGATGTACGCGGCCAGGCCCGCCGCCCGCGCCGCCGCGGCGGCCGCCTCCAGCGACTGCTGCGGCGTGGCGATCAGGTGCACCGCATGGCCTTGGAACCGCGCATCGCCGGGCTTGGGCGTTTCCAGCACACCGCGGGCCAGTTGATCGGCCAGCGACGCCGGAATCCCGATGCCGTGGCGCCGCAGGATCGCCAGTGCGTCGGCACAGGTGCTGGCATCCGGCACGGTGGGCCCACTGGCGATGACCGACGGGTCGTCGCCCGGCACGTCGCTGATGGCCAGCGTGACCACACGCGCGGGCGAGCAGGCCGCCGCCAGGCGCCCCCCCTTGATGCGCGAGAGGTGCTTGCGCACGCAGTTCATCTCGACGATGCTCGCGCCGCTGTGCAGCAGCTCGCGGTTGATGCGCTGCTTGTCGGCCAGCGTCAGGCCCTCGGCCGGCAGCGTGAGCAGGGCCGAGCCGCCGCCCGAGATCAGGCACAGCACCAGGTCGTCCGCGCTCAGGCCCTGCGTCAGCGCCAGGATGCGTTCGGCCGCCGCGAGGCCCGCCGCGTCGGGCACCGGATGCGCGGCTTCCACCACCTCGATGCGCTGCGGCAGGCCGACCGAACGGGGCGGCGCGTGACCGTAGCGCGTGACCACCAGGCCCGACAGCGGCGCCTCGGCCGGCCACAGCGCCTCCACGGCCTGGGCCATCGCGCCGCCGGCCTTGCCCGCGCCGAGCACCAGCGTGTGCCCCGCCGGCGGTGGCGGCAGGAACGGCGCTATGTTGGGCCCAGGCTGGGCGCGTCGCACCGCCGCCTGGTACAGGTGCAGCAGGAAGGCGCGCGGCTGGGTTGCCGGATCGGGTGGCGAGACAGGGCTCATCGACAGGACTCCTGCCTGTCATTGTGGCGGCGATCGCGGCAGGGGCCGGCCGTGCCGCCCCTTTCACAATCCGATACGTTTGCCGGTGGCGCCGCCGTCGGTCCCCGACGCATTTCAGGCACAGTAAGGACTTGAAATGGCGCTGGCGGAGACATCTCCCGCCGGGCTGCCACGCCGATCCAGCATCACGCCAACACCCTCTGTATGCCTCACTCCATCGACCGCGCCGCCGGGCGCCGCAACCCCCTTCTGGCCGCTGCGACCGCAGCCTGCCTCGGCGCACTGCTGGCCGGCTGCACGACGCCACCCCCCACCCGGCCGACGCCCAGCGGCCCGCCTGGCGCCACCCGCGCCCCCGCACCTGAACCCGCCGCGCGCAACTCCAGCGCCGCCACGGCGCGGGAGTACCGCCGCGACGCGGCCAGCCATCTGTACGGCCTGAACGGGCACCGCATCTACAAGGGGCGCCTGCCCCCCATGCTCTACGCGGTGGGCGTGCTGGAGGTGGAACTGGACCGGCTCGGCCAGGTACAGTCGCTGCACTGGATGCGCGCGCCGCGCCATGCGCCCGAGGTCATGGCCGAGATCGAACGCACCGTGCGCCAGGCCGCGCCGTTCCCGGCACCGGCTCGGCTGGGCCGCGTCACCTACACCGACACCTGGCTGTGGGACAAGAGCGGCCGCTTCCAGCTCGACACGCTGAGCGAGGGGCAGGACTGAAAGTGTCCCGACACGGTGCCCGAGGCCGGAACAGATGAAGCACGGCAGGGATGGCGTCAGCCTGCCGCAAGCTGGTTATGCCAGATGCGCATACCTCCATGCCAAGGCGGCCATGAGCCCCCCGTTTTTCGCCGCACAATGACAAGCCGCAGGGGTCGGCTGGGCCGCGCCCCGCACGACAGGCGGCATGGATCGCCATGCATTGAGGAGATTTGATGACAACCCCCCTTTCCCCGGCCGAGCAGGCCCTGCGCGACGCTGCGCGTGACTACCACCGCCTGCCGGTGCGCGGCAAGATTTCGGTCACCCCCACCAAGCCGCTGTCCAACCAGCGCGACCTGTCGCTGGCCTATTCGCCCGGCGTGGCCTACCCCTGCCTGGACATCCAGGCCGATCCGAGCAAGGCCGCGGACTACACCTCGCGCGGCAACCTGGTCGGCGTGATCACCAACGGCACGGCCGTGCTGGGCCTGGGCGACATCGGCCCGCTGGCCGGCAAGCCGGTGATGGAAGGCAAGGGCTGCCTGTTCAAGAAGTTCGCGGGCATCGACGTGTTCGACATCGAGCTGGCCGAGCGCGACCCGGACAAGCTGGTCGAGATCATCGCCGCCATGGAGCCGACGCTGGGCGGCGTCAACCTGGAAGACATCAAGGCGCCCGAGTGCTTCTATGTCGAGCGCAAGCTGCGCGAGCGCATGAACATCCCGGTCTTCCATGACGACCAGCACGGCACGGCCATCATCTCCTCGGCCGCGCTACTGAACGGCCTGGAGCTGGTGGGCAAGGCCATCGGCGAGGTGAAGGTGGCCGTGTCCGGCGCCGGCGCCGCCGCGCTGGCCTGCCTGGACCTGATGGTGGGCCTGGGCGTGCGACGTGACCACGTCTTCGTCTGCGACTCCAAGGGTGTCATCTACCATGGCCGCCCGGGCGGCTTCGACGAATCCAAGGCGATCTACGCCCAGCACACCGAGCAGCGCACGCTGGCCGACGTGGTGCGCGACGCCGACGTGTTCCTCGGCTGCTCGGCCGCCGGCGTGCTCACGGCCGACATGGTCAAGACCATGGCGTCGAAGCCGATCATCCTGGCACTGGCCAATCCGGAGCCCGAGATCCGTCCCGAACTGGCCAAGGCGGTGCGCCCGGACTGCATCATCGCCACCGGGCGCTCGGACTACCCGAACCAGGTCAACAACGTCCTGTGCTTCCCCTACATCTTCCGCGGCGCGCTGGACTGCGGCGCGACCAAGATCACCGAGGAGATGAAGCTGGCCTGCGTGCGCCAGATCGCCGAGCTGACCAAGGCCGACATCAGCGAGGAAGTGGCCACCGCCTACGCCGGCGAGGAACTGGCCTTCGGCCCCGACTACCTGATCCCCAAGCCCTTCGACTCGCGCCTGATCCTGCGCATCGCCCCGGCCGTGGCCGAGGCGGCTGCGGCCTCGGGCGTGGCGACCCGGCCGATCGAGGACATGGAGGCCTATCGCCAGAGCCTGTCGCGCTTCGTCTACGCCACCGGTATGCTGATGCGGCCGGTGTTCAACACGGCGCGCGCCGCCACCCAGGCCAAGCGCGTCGCCTATGCCGAGGGCGAGGACGAGCGCGTGCTGCGCGCCGCCCAGCTGGCGCTGGATGACGGCCTGGCCCAGCCGATCCTGATTGGCCGCCCGGCCGTGATCGAGGCCCGCATCGCCAAGGCTGGCCTGCGCATTCGCCTGGGCCAGGACGTGGAGTGCGTGAACCCCGAGGACGACCCGCGCTTCCGCCAGTACTGGGAGACCTACCACCGCCTGATGGGGCGCCACGGCGTGACCCCGGAGGCGGCCAAGGCCGCCGTGCGCCGCTCCACCACCACCATCGCGGCGCTGATGGTCAAGCTCGGTGACGCCGATGCCATGCTCTGCGGCCTGCACGGGCGCTTCGACACCCACCTGGACCACATCCGCGACATCATCGGCCTGCGCGCCGACGCGCCGGGCTTCGCCACGCTGAACGCCCTGATGCTGGAGAAGCACACGCTGTTCATCGCCGACACCTACGTCAACGAGGACCCGAGCGCCGAGCAGCTGGCCAGCATCGCCCAGATGGCGGCGCAGGAAGTGCAGCGCTTCGGCCTGCCGCCCAAGGTCGCCTTCCTCTCGCACTCCAACTACGGCTCGTCCAACCGCGCCTCGGCGCGCAAGATGCGCGCGGCGCGCGACCTGTTCGCCAAGCTGGCGCCCGACGTGGAATGCGACGGCGAGATGCACGGCGACGCCGCACTGATGGAGGACATCCGGCGCAAGTCGCTGATGGAGTCCACGCTGTCCGGCGAGGCCAACATCCTGATCTGCCCCAACCTCGACGCCGCGAACATCCTGTTCAACGTGCTCAAGATCACCAGCGGACAGGGCGTCACCATCGGCCCGATCCTGCTCGGCGCCGCCGCGACCGCGCACGTGCTGACCCCCTCGGCCAGCGTGCGCCGCGTCATCAACATGACCGCGCTGGCGGTGGCCAACGCCAACGCGGTGCGCTGACGCGGCATGCCGCCCGGCCGCAATAGCGGCTGGGCGTGCAACGGCCCAGCGGGGCGCACACCGACTGCGCCACCCGCCCGAGCCGTCCCGGCGCAGCCCACACGGCGATGGTGTCGAGGGCCGCGCCCCTAAATTCTCCGCAGCCTGCGCCAAGACATCGTCAATGCACGACGCCCGCCCCTCTTTGCGTCAAGGCGAGTGACGCCAACTCATCCATGGCCATCGCAAAAGGACTGCGATGCTTGCAGACGGTCCTCGATCACGACAACCTGATACCCAATGGGGGTGATGTGCTTGGCAGACCCTCGATGTTGGTAACATGCTGTATCGAAAACGATGACCCGCCCAGGCTCTCCCGCACCGCCCTTGCAGACTCAGGCCGGCGAAACAAAGGCTCTGCGTAGCCTCCGCGCCCGTATGCCAAGCGTCAAGAAACTTGTGCAAGATGCCCACCCATGAACCCTGCCAGATCGCCTTCATGCTGACCCACTTCTTCCGCACGCTTCCGCTCCAGAATTGAATTCTGAGCGCGATCCATCGAGCCTGGGCGGGGTGTTGACCCGAGGCCTGCGCACCCATGGGCTGACGTTCGCGCCCTGGTGCGCCGTGGCCGCTGCCTACGTCTATCTGGCGCTGATTCCGACAAGCTGGGACGCCCAGGTCATCGTCTCGGGCGCCTTGCTGGCGGTGCTGGGCCTGTGCTACAGGCTCGGTCGTCGCACGACCGATCTGCGCTGGCGCCGACTGGCACGGCTCTCGATCATCCTGATCTGCACGTTCCTGTCGCTGCGCTACATGCACTGGCGCGCCACCGAGTCGCTGCCGCTGCAGTTCGGCTGGTTGGCCATGGTGTGCGGCCTGCTGCTGTTTGCGGCAGAGGGCTACGGGCTGGTGAACATGCTGCTGGGTTTCTTCATCAACAGCGAGCCGTTCCTGCGCCACTCCATTCCCTTGCCCGAGGACGAAGACGCGCTGCCGCATGTCGATGTCTATATCCCCACCTACAACGAAGACCCGGAGATCCTGCGCCCGACCGTGATCGCGGCCACGCAGATGCACTACCCGCGCCACAAGCTGCACGTCTACGTCCTCGATGACGGCGGCACGGCGCAAAAATGCAACGACCCCGACCCCGTCAAGGCGCAGACGGCCCGTGCACGCGCCGCCGAGTTGCAGGCGATCGCGCACCGCTTCGGGGCCGGCTACCTGACGCGGGAACGCAACTTGCACGCGAAGGCCGGCAACATCAACAGCGCACTGGCCAGCACGCAGGGGGATCTGCTGCTGATCCTGGACTGCGACCACATCCCTGCCGCCGACTTCCTGCAGCGCACCGTCGGCTTCTTCCTGGCAGACCCCCAGCTTTTCGTGCTGCAGACGCCGCACAACTTCGTCAGCCCCGACCCCATCGAGCGCAATCTGGACACCTTCGAGAACTCGCCGGCTGAAAACGAGCTGTTCTACGACGTGATGCAGCCCGGCCTGGACTTTTGGGGAGGCTCCTTCTTTTGCGGATCGGCTGCCGTGCTTCGACGCAGCGTGATCAACCAGCTGGGCGGCATCTCCGGGCAGACCATCACCGAGGACGCCGAGACGACGCTGGACGCCCTCTCGCTGGGCTACAAGTCGGCCTATTACAACCGCCCGATGGTCTCCGGCCTGCAGCCCGAAACCTACTCGGGATTCATCGTTCAGCGTGTGCGCTGGGGCCAGGGCATGCTGCAGATCTTCCTGCTGAAGAATCCCTGGAAACAGCCGCGCCTGACGCTGGCGCAGCGCGTTCTCTACACCAATTTTGCCTTTTACTGGGGCTTTGCCGGCGCGCGACTCGTGATGCTGCTGGCACCGCCAGCCTATTTGCTGCTGGGCATCAACCTGTGCGACACCAGTGCGCCGCAGTTGCTCGCCTATGCCGTGCCCGCGCTCGCTGCCTCGCTGGTCTCGACGCAGTTTTTCTACGGGCGAGTGCGCTGGCCCTTCATGTCCCAGCTCTACGAGACGGTCCAGTCGGTGTATGTGCTGCAGGGGCTGTTCGAGGTGGTGCGCCGGCCGCATTCGCCCTCGTTCAAGGTCACACCCAAAGGCGAGGTACTGAGCAGCCAATTCATTTCATCGCTCGCCAGGCCTTTTTACCTGTTGCTGGCGCTCACGGTCCTGGGCATCGTCTTTGGCGTCCAGCGCCTGTCGAGCGAGCCATGGAACGTCGGCGCGATCAGTTTCGTGCTGTTCTGGGCGGTGCTGGACCTGCTGCTGCTGCTGGGCGTGCTGGGCATCACTTTCGAGCGCCGGCAGCTGCGTGCCGAACCACGGCTGCGGCACGAAGAGCCGGTGCAGGTGCATATGGACGGACGGCTGGTGGAGGGCCACACCGTCAACGCTTCGGCGTCCGGACTCGCCGTGCGATTGCGGCTGACGGACGGAGAGAGTGCGCCGCCGGTGACCATCGGCATGCCGATTGCCATCACGCTGCCCCAGCGGGCGACCGGTTTGCGCGGCAGCTTGCAGTCATGGCGCCGCATCGATGACCAAAATGTCAGCATGGGCCTCCGGTACAACCGCGCCAGCGAGGCTGAAGAGCGGCTGGCCATCGACCTCGCCTTCGGCTCCAGTGACGATCTGGTGCGCAACAACCAGCGCCGCCACGCGGGCCGCAGCGTACTGGGCGGATTGCTGGCCGTGATCCGCTTTGCGCTGACCAACGGCCTGGGACATCTGGCCTTCCTGGCAAAGAACCTGGGCACGCGCTGGCTGGCAGCGCTGCGCCTGCGCATTTCCTCCGGTGAAAGACCATAAAAAATGGCCCTCCTCCCCTTTCTGCTCCCCTGGCTGAGCCGCTGCACGCGGCTGGCCTCCCGCGCTGGCATCGTGCTGCCGCTGACCTTGCTGCCGCTGACAGAGACCGCTGCGCAGCCCCCATCGACGCAGGCTGCGGCCGGTGCGGCAACAGTACGCACCGGCGGGAGCACCCGTGTCGCACTGCCTCTGTCGCGACTGGTGGGCGACGACAAGCCGGTGCGGCTGTCAGGCGTGGCCAGCAGCATGAAGCTGTCGCTGCCGATACCTGCGCTGTGGCAAGCACAGGCGGTGGAACTGGAGCTGGCCGGCGCCGCCTCGCGGGCGCTGACCCCCGTATCGCAGCTGGAAATCACCGTCAATGGCCGCGTCATCCAGACATTCACCCTGGATGGTACGCAGGCGAGTTTTCGCCACAAGATCACGGTACCCGTGGATCTGCTGCGCCCGGGCTTCAACGACGTTCAACTCACGGTCGCCCAGCACTACACCGACCGGTGCGAATACCCGATGGCAACGCAGTTGTGGACAGACATCGACCTGCGCAGCTCGAGTTTCACCGTCACCGTGACGCCCCAGGCGCTGCCCGCCCGGCTCGACCGTCTCGATGCCCTGTTTGACAAGGCCGTGCTCGCAGAGACACCGACGGTCAGCGTGCTGACGGCACAGGCGCCCGCCGGGCCGGTGCTCACGGCGGCCGGCCTGATCGCGCAGGGCGTGGGCCAGCGCTACGACTACGTGCCCGTGCGCATGACCAGCGGACGATTTCCGGCCGAGCTCTCCCAACTCGGCGCCGCCATGCCGGAGGGCGCGCGCGCGGCGCTCGTGCTGGGCACCTTCGCCAGCCTGGCGTCGTATCTGACGGGATGGAACATACCGACCGATGCCGGGCCGGTGGTGGCGATACGCCCCTTGCCCGAAGATCCGACCCGCTTTGCCGTTGTGCTCGCCGCCGCCACGCCAGACGAATTGCCGCTGGCAGCCGCCGCATTTGCCATGCAGCGAATGCCCTGGCCCGGCCTCCCGTGGGTCACGATCCGGGAACTCAGGTTACCGCCACCGCAAACCATCACCAGCGTCGCCGCGACGCTGAAGCCGTCCACCCAGGCCTTTGCGTTCAAGGCGCTGGGCTACCGCAGCACCACCTACAGCGGCCTCTCCTCCACCGGCGCGACGCTGCGCTTCTGGAACACCCACTGGCAAGGCCGAGCCCAGGTACGCCTGCACCTGGGTTACGCCAGTGGCATGGCGTCGCAGTCCGCACTCAATGTCCTGACCAACGGCGTGATGCACGGCACCATCCCGCTCAACAGCCCGGCTGGCGGGGTGTACGAAAACCAGGCGGTCAGCGTTCCCTCCGGCGCCCTGCGGCAGGGCTGGAACACGCTGGAGCTCCAGCCGGTGCTGGTTCCGCAGACCACGGGGGGCGACTGCAAACCCTTCTTTCCCGGCAACCTCGCGGTCACGGTGTACGACGACAGCACCCTGCAGACCTTCGGTGGCAGTGCGCTGATGCGGCCCGACCTGGGCTTGCTGGCGCGGGATGCTCGGGCTGCGCCAGGCACGCCGGCCGGCCTCGGCGTCGCCCTGCAACTGACCGATACCGAGGATGCGACCGTGGGAGCAGGCCTCACGCTGATGGCCAAGCTGGCCCAGGTGTTCGAGGGCCCGTTGCTGCACACCCGCCTCGGGGTGGGTGCCGACGACAAGGCGGGCAACCGGATCTGGGTGGGCACGCTGGCGCGCCTGCCCGACGCGGTGCGCCAACGCGCCGGCCTGGGGGCCAGCGACGGCCTGAAGCTGGGCGTGCCGCTGATCCAGTCGGTGCAGATGCCGGTGCGTGAAGGGAGCGAGACACTGATGCATCTGCGCGATGCCTTGGAAGGCTCCGCCGCACAGCCCACCACCGTGGCGGCAGAGGTGGTCATGGGGGACTTGTTTTCGCAACACACGGTCGCCACAACAGTCTTCGACAACGACAACCTGCTGACCGTCTTCACGGCCATCGACCCCGCGACGCTGCAAGCGGGCCTGCACGACCTGGTGGACTACGGCCAATGGGCCCAGCTGCGCGGCAGCCTCGCGTTCTGGCGCCCCGGCGAACCGGTGCGGGCCATTGTGGCGGAGGACACCCCCTTCACCGCCTACTCGCTGCGTGGCGGGGTGGGGTTGTGGGTTTCGCAATATCCGTGGTGGTCGCTGGCGATCGTGCTGTCGATGGTCATCTTGATGGTGACTCTGACACGCGTCATCCAAGCGGGTTACCGCCGGCGCCATCTCCCGGCGCAAACCAAGCAGCAACCCCAAGGGGAAGGAAAAGCATGAGAAGGGTTCCAAGCAGCGTTGCCATCTGTGCCGCGTTGTCGGGTCTGGCGTTCACGGCGGCGGCGCAGCAGGCACCGCAACTGGTGATTGGCGGCAGCCAGATCTCGTCGGAGAGCAGCTACACCTACCTCGGCGTCATCACGCCGGTGCAAGGAGCACGCCTAGGCCAGGGCTGGTTTCAAAAGACCGTCGGCAGCTGGCTGACCTACCGCTACGACACGGAGCACAACGGCGCCCCCGTCGGGGTACGCGCCAGCGCCCCAGGCATTGAAACCGGCATGGGGTATGCCTGGCAGGGCGAGTCGCTCAAGGGTGATGTCTCGCTCACCGTCGGCGTGCGCCACACGCGGCTAAGACCCGCGGACGTCCCGACGGATGGCCCCGAGGGAACTCAGTTGACCCTGACGCCGCAACTGGCTGCGGGCTACCAGTTCAGCCGCACGGTGGATGCCGACTTGATCGCCTCCTACAGCCTGGGCACGCGCAGTCGATTTGCACGCCTGCGCTGGGGCTTCCAGCCTGGCGGCGACTGGCGCGCCGGGCTGGAAGGCGTTCTGTCGCAAGGCCCGGACTACCGCAACCTGCAGCGCGGGGTGTTTGTGGGCCTGCCTCTGGCACAAGGCTGGTTCATCGACGTCAATGCGGGCCAGGTACAGCCGCGCGACGGCCAGCGCACGCCTTACGTCGGCCTGTCGTTCTCTCGATTCCGCTGATCGCGCCCCGGCCTCACGGGGGTGTGCGGTGCCAGGCGGGCCGCAATTCGCCCCGGAGACCGAAACGATACCGGCCTTCCAGTGCCCCTTGCCCGAACAGCGTCAGCATCTGGTCGTAGTAGCTGGGTGGCGCTCCCACCAGGGCGGTCGCGAAACGCGACCTGTTGCAGCCGGGCGCCAGGACCTTGTCGGCGTGAGCCATGCTCGACGCCTTGATACGTGCCGCCTGTTGTTTCAGCAAAATCTCGGGTCCGACCGCTTTCAGGTAAGGCAACAGCGCGCCTGAAAAGCCTGGCGGCCCCACGCCGCTGCCCGCGCCGGTATCCGTACGGATCCGCTGGGGCGGCTCCCTTCGCGCAGCGACAAGCCAGTCCCGCATGCCGCGCAGCACCCGCAACAGCGAGTGGCGCACAGGGTCCTGCGGATGCAACAGGCCAGCCCAGAGATAGACGCGGATCGCGTCATAACTTCCTTCCGCGGGACTGAGCGCAGTCGCGTGCCAGCCCTGTGACGCGCTGTACTCGACCCAGTCGGGCACAAAGCCCCGGGAGGCGACCGCACGCAGCATGGCGACGGTGCTGTCGGCAATGTCCGCCCAGGGACCTGCGCTGCGCAGACCGGCAAAGAAGCGCAACTGATGGATCGGCAGGTAGCTGGGGTTGACTCGCCAGCGCGCGGGTCCGGTCTGGAACCCTTGAGGCGCCGGGAGCAGCATGGCGCCCAACCCAGGTAAGCGCACGACCTCGGTCGCTTCGATCCGCTGCAACAGCGACTGCGCCAGGTCGCGGTACGCTGAAGCGTTCCACAGACGGGCCGCCTCGAACAAGGTGTAGGTCAGCCACAGATCGGCATCGGCCGCCGGGTTGGCATCCACCAGGGACCACATCCCATTGTCGTGCCGCCCCCAGCGCCAGCCAGGCAATCGCGCCCGAAGATTGCCCGCCGCCAGGTGGCGCTCGGTCCAGCGCAGCAAGATGTCAAAGCGCTCGCGCTCGTTCGCCACCAGGCAAAAGAACAAGCTGTAGGCTTGGCCCTCCGAGGTGGTGTAGCGCGTGGCATGCTGGTCGTCGATGACCCGCCCATCCGCCTGAATGAAACGCTCCGCGAAGGCCGCCCACAGCGGCCACTGCCGGCAACGCGAGGCTGAGGATGCGTCCGGTGTCGCCCTGACGCCAAGCGGCCACAAGGTGCAGGCCAGGGCCAAGGATCGGCGGCACGGATCCGGCGTCGGCAGCGGGCGCAGCATCTGTGCCAAGCGTTCTGGGGAATCCGACATCAGTTCATGAGCTTGGAGATTCCGCGGAACAGAAAACCGCGGCCCTCGTTATTGGATGGATACAGTTTAGAATGCGAAATTAGGAAGGTTGGCAGAGTGGTCGATTGCACCGGTCTTGTTCAATCGAGCGCCATCACGGAAACGTGGTGGATGTAAGGAGTCAAAGTCGGAGAAGCCCCTGGGTCACACCGAGGTAACGCCGAGCGAAGCTGGCTGATGTCAGAACGTGTAGAGACTTGACGGCTCCCACCTAAAGCTCATGGAGCCAAGGTGAAGGCAAAGTCCAGACCCCAAACAAGCCAACAACAGCTTGGTGGCTAAAGCCATAGTGGTACGGAAAACCGGCAGGGCTGTGAGGCCCTCCAGGGTTCGAATCCCTGACCTTCCGCCAGTATTTACATGCGTCATCGACGCTATCCAACCAAGGCCCGATCGCATCGGGCCTTTTTCATTCCGGCAGGAACAAGCCCTGCAGGTCGCTCAGGAAGTCGAAGCCGCGCTCGGTCGGACGCACATGGGTGAAGTCGCGCTCGATCAGGCCCCGCCGCTCGGCTTCGGCCAGACCCGCCTGGATCGCCGTCACCGAAAGACCCGTGCGCTCGGTGAAATCCTGCAGGGCGAAACCGTCGCGCAGCCGCAGCGCGTTGAGCATGAACTCGAACGGCAGGTCCTGGCGCGCGATCTCGTCCTCCTGCGCCACCGGCTGGCCGGCCAGCGCGTGCTCCATGTACAGGCGAGGCTCGCGATACCGGACTTGGCGCACCACCCGGTGGGCGAAGCTGAGCTTGCTGTGCGCGCCGGCGCCGATGCCGAGGTAGTCGCCGAACTGCCAGTAGTTGACGTTGTGCCGGCAGACGTGGCCGGGCCGCGCATAGGCCGAGACCTCGTAGCGCCGCAGGCCGGCCACGCCGGTCAGCTCGGTGATGCGATCAAGCATCGCATAAGCCATGTCGTCCTCCGGCACCACCGGCGGGAACTTGGCGAACACCGTGTTCGGCTCGATGGTCAGGTGGTAGATCGACAGGTGCGGCGGCGCCAGGGCCAACGCGGTGCGCACATCGTCCTCCAACTGCGCCAGCGTCTGGCCCGGCAGGGCGTACATCAGGTCAAGGTTGAAGGTATCGAACGCGGCGGCGGCCTCCTCCATCGCGGCCAGCGCCTGACCCCGATCATGCACGCGGCCGAGCGCCTTGAGGTGCGCGTCATGGAAGCTCTGCACGCCCACCGACAGGCGTGTCACGCCGGCCTGGCGGAAGGCGCGGAAGCGGTCCTTCTCAAAGGTGCCGGGGTTGGCCTCCAGCGTGATCTCGCACTGCGGTTCCAGCCGCAGGCGGGCGCGCAGCGCCGCGAGCAGCCGGTCGATCGCATCCGGCGAGAACAGGCTGGGCGTGCCGCCGCCCAGGAAGATGCTGTGCACGGTGCGGCCCCAGATGAGCGGAAGGCTGGCCTCCAGGTCCGCGATCAGAGCGTCGATGTAACGCTGCTCGGGCAGAGCGTCAGCGCCCGAGGCGCCGCGCCATTCGTGCGAGTTGAAATCGCAGTACGGGCATTTCTGCAGGCACCAGGGCAGGTGCACGTAGAGCGACAGCGGCGGCAAGGCCGGCAGCTGCAGCAGGCCGGGCCGCATGTAATGCGTGATGTCCTTCAGCATGAAGACTCAGAGCCAGCGCTCTCGGATCAGTTCCAGCATCGCGCGCGCGGCCTTGCCGCGGTGGCTGTTCGCGTTCTTCACCTCGACCGGCAGCTGGGCAAAAGTCTGGCCGAACTCGGGGATGAACATCACCGGGTCGAAGCCGAAGCCGTTCGTCCCGACCGGTTCACGCGTGATCTCGCCGACCACGCGGCCGACGGCGATCAACGGTTCCGGGTCATCGGCGCCACGCACCGCCACCAGCGTGCTGACCATGGCGGCACGGCGGTTCTCCACGCCCTGCAGCTGTTCCAGCAACGCGCGCACGTTGTTGTCATCGCCTTTCTCGTAGCCGAACTGGGTGCAGTAATAGGCCGTATCGACGCCAGGCAGGCCGCCAAAGGCATCGACGCAGAGGCCTGCGTCGTCAGCCAGCGCCGGCAGGCCGCTGAGCTGGGCGGCGTGACGCGCCTTGGCCAGCGCGTTCTCCACGAAGGTGCGGTGCGGCTCCTCGGCTTCAGGGATGCCGAGATCGGCCTGGCGCACCAGCTCGACATCAAGCGGCGCCAGCATGGCCTGCAGCTCGGCCAGCTTGCCGCGGTTGTTGGAGGCAAGGACGATCTTCATGCCGAGACCGCCAGCGCCTGCTTCTGCAACGTCACCAGTTCGCTGACGCCCTTTTGCGCGAGCGCCAACAGCGCGTCCATGTCCTTGCGCGTGAACGCTGCGCCTTCGGCCGTGCCCTGCACTTCGACGAAGTTGCCGGCGCCGGTCATGACCACGTTCATGTCAGTGTCACAGGTAGAGTCCTCCGCGTAGTCGAGGTCGAGCAGCGGCGTGCCCTGGTGCAGGCCGACGGAGATCGCCGCCACATGGTCGGTGATCGGCGAGGCCGACAGCTTGCCCTGCAAGATCAGCCAGTTGACCGCATCCTGCGCCGCCACAAAAGCGCCGGTGATACTGGCGGTCCGTGTACCGCCGTCCGCCTGCAACACGTCGCAGTCCAGGTGGATGGTGCGCTCACCGAGTTGCTTCAGGTCGAACACGGCACGCAGCGAGCGGCCGATCAGGCGCTGGATTTCCTGCGTGCGCCCGCTCTGCTTGCCGCGCGCGGCCTCGCGGTCGCCACGTGTGTGGGTGGCGCGCGGCAGCATGCCATATTCGGCCGTGACCCAGCCCTCGCCGCTCCCCCGCTTGTGCGACGGCACCTTTTCCTCGACCGAGGCGGTGCATAAGACGCGGGTGTTGCCGAACTCGATCAGCACCGAGCCCTCGGCATGAATGGTGTAGCCGCGCGTGATCCGCACGGCGCGCAGGGCGTCGGCTGCGCGATGAGCGCGCAGCAACGTGACGGCGCCCATGGCGCCGGAATTCTGTTCAGTCATGATGGAGAAAAAAGAGTCCAAAGACCGGCGGAAGTTCCGCTCAGCCCCTGCGTTCGGCACTGCGCCGGATCGCGGCATTGATCTCGGCGATCGAACGTTCGATCGCCGCGTCGTCCAATTCGTCGACCTGACTGTCCTGCACGCCAGACTGGATGGTGGATGCGAACACGCCGTCGCTGATGGTGTCGGTGGATATCCCCTGCGTGGACTCGAAGGCGTCGGGTGTTTCCCATTCCAGCGCGATCACCGTGACATTGTCACTGCGCTCGCCGGCGGTACGGAGCGCCTTTTCGACCAGTTCCGGCACCGCCTCGGCCACCGGCAAGTGCGTGAGCAGGCCCACGATGTCGGCATCCGAGACGCTACCCCACAGGCCATCCGAGCAGAGCAGAATCTTGTCCCCCTGCTGCAGTTGCAGCGTCGGCGCCACGTCAAAAATCGGCCGACTGGGCGAGCCCAGGCAAGTAAACAGAACGTTCCGGTTGACGGGCACACCGCCCACCGTGGGATGGGCCTGGTGCTCGGTGTAGGAATGGTCGCGCGTGCGCATCAGCAGCTCACCGTGGCGAGCGACATAAAGACGGGAGTCACCGCAATGCGCCCAGGTGGCCACCCCATCCTGCACCACCACAGCCACCAGGGTCGTGCGCGGCGTGTCCAGCAGGCCCTTGTCCGCCGCATGTCGCACGATCTGGTGGTGCGCCATCATCATGGAAGACGAAAGGAACGCCGACACATCGGGCAAAGCCGGTCGGGCATAGCGCTGGAACAGCGCCGAAACGGTCTGCAGGGCCAGTTGCGCCGCCAGCTCGCCGTCAGGGTGTCCGCCCATGCCATCGGCCAGCACGAACAACGCCGATTCCCGCGTGTAACAGTAGCCCATCCGGTCTTCGTTCTTCTCCCGTCCGCCTTTGCGACTGGTCTGAAATACCGAGAACTTCATCGGAGGCTTACCCTGAAATGGCCGATTTACGCGGCTTGCCCGTGTCGGACAGCAGGCTGTCGAACTGCAGTCGGACCTTCTCGGACACGGTCAGCTTGGTGTAACTGCGCTCGGCTTCGCGTCCCAGCTCCTTCTGAAGGGCGAACACCGACTGCGGCCGGGACAACGGATCGAGCGACATGCACCATTCGACGATCTCCAGCAGGTTGTCCGAATAGACGCCGCGCAGACGCGCCATGGACGTGGCCAGCCGGTCCTTGTCCTGCCGCTGCGGCGCATCGGGCGGCGGATAGCCCAGCACGGAGGCGTACATGCAGGCGCCGATGGCGTAGATGTCGGTCCAGGGGCCCAGTTGCGAATCGCGGCGGTACATCTCAGGCGCCGCGAAGCCCGGCGTGTACATCGGTCGGATGAAATTACCTTCCTTGCTCAGCACTTCGCGCGCTGCGCCAAAGTCGATCAGCACCGCCCGGTTGTCGTCGGTGATGAACACGTTGGCCGGCTTGATGTCCAGGTGCAGCATCTTGTATTGGTGCACCACGCGCAGGCCGCGCAGGATCTCGTCGAACAGCGAGCGGATGGTCGATTCGCGAAACACCTTCTGGCGCTTGAGGTCGCGTGCCGTGATGATGAACTCCTGCAGGCTTGCGCCCTCCAGGTAATTCATGACCATGTAGACCGTCTCATTCTCGCGGAAGAAGTTCAGCACGCTGACCACCGACGGGTGGGAAATCTGCGCGAGCGAACGGCCTTCCTCAAAAAAGCTTTTCAGGCCCAGCCGGTACAGCGACAGTTTTTCGGAAGCCACCTTGGGCAACAGCTCGCCGGGGGCCCGGGATGCCAGCGAGGACGGCAGGTACTCCTTGACCGCCACCTGCTGCCCTTGGTTGTCCACCGCCAGGTAGACCACGCCGAACCCGCCTGCAGCCAGCTTGCGAACGATGCGGTAACCACCAATCACGGTATCGGGGGGAAGCGGAGCGGGTTTGACCTTTGACATAATTTGGGGCGGGTTCGCCACAGGCATGTTGCTGAAGCCCGTCACACTCAGGCCTTGTCCACCTCCAGCAATCATCAGGGAACCTCCATGCCAGTTTACAGTATGACCGGCTACGCCAGCGTCCAGCACAGCCCCGCGGCCGGCCACACCGAGAACAATTCAACGCCTCTGGCCACGCACCGCATCGGGTTGGAAATCCGTTCGGTCAACAGCCGCTTTCTGGACCTGAGCTTCCGCCTGCCCGACGAGTTGCGTCAGCACGAGCCGGCCTTGCGCGAACTGGTGACACGGCAGATCAAGCGCGGCAAGGTGGAAGTGCGAGCGGCCGTCGAGGCCGCTGGTGACGACACGCTGGTCGAACCGTCGATGCGCCTGCTGCAACGCCTCAACGCACTACAGGATTCGGTGCGCGGCTGGTTGCCGGAGGCCCGCCCGTTGAGCGTGGCCGACGTGCTGCGCCTGAGCACCAGCACGCCACCGGTGGCCGCCGAACTGGAGCACGCCCTGCTGCCGCTGGCCGCCGAGGCCGTGCAGGCCCTGTGCGCCGCCCGCGAGCGCGAAGGCGAGCGCCTGGCCGCCATGCTGCTGGACCGCGTGACTCAGCTGCGCGCGCTGGCGCGTCAGGCCGAGCCGCTGGTGCCGCAATTGGTGGCTCAGCAGCGCAACCGCTTCCTGGAGCGCTGGAAGGAGGCGCTGGCACTGACCGACGGCGCCACCGTGCCCGAGGCGGCGCAGGACCGCGCACTGACCGAGGCCACCGCCTTCGCCATCCGCATCGACGTGGCCGAGGAACTGACCCGCCTCGCCTCGCACCTCGACGAGATCGAGCGCCTGGTCAAGAAGGGCGGCGACATCGGCAAGCGTCTGGACTTCCTGATCCAGGAATTGCACCGCGAGGCCAACACGCTCGGCTCGAAGTCCGCGGCGCTGGAGCTGACCCGCATCTCGGTTGACATGAAGGTGTTGATCGAGCAGATGCGCGAGCAGGTCCAGAACATCGAATAAACAATCTACTCACCGCATCGCGCAGGTATTGCTCATGGACTATCCAGGAAACCTCTTCGTCGTCGCAGCTCCCAGTGGAGCCGGCAAATCCAGCCTGGTCAAGGCGCTCCTCGAACTGGACTCCGGCGTGTTGCCCTCGGTGTCACACACCACGCGCCCCCCGCGCGGACAGGAAAAACACGGCCGCGAATACTTCTTCGTCTCGCAGCAAGAGTTCGACGCCATGGTGCTGAACGAGGCTTTCCTGGAGTGGGCCCACGTGCACGGCAACCGCTACGGCACCTCGAAAAAGGCGGTTGAAGACCGCATCGCCAAAGGTTCGGACGTCGTGCTGGAGATCGACTACCAGGGCGCCATCCAGATCAAGAAGATTTTCGCGAACGCCGTGCTGATCTTCATCCTGCCGCCGAGCTGGGAGGAGTTGCGCTCGCGACTGGAGCGTCGCGGCGAAGACTCGGCCGACGTCATCGAGTTGCGCCTGCAAAACGCCGCGCTGGAGCTGGCGCAGGCCAAGGAATTCGATTTCGTTATAATTAACGAGTTATTTGAACGGGCTTTGTTCGACCTCAAAGCGATCGTCCACGCCCAGCGACTCAAGTACGTCGCCCAGCGCCGCGCCCGCGCCGACACTTTCCAAGCCCTCGACATTGCCTAGTTACTCTGGAGAACTTCATGGCCCGTATCACCGTTGAAGACTGCCTGCAACAGATTCCCAACCGCTTCCAGCTGGTGCTGGCTGCCACCTACCGGGCCCGCATGCTGAGCCAAGGTCACGCCCCGAAGATCGAAAGCCGCAACAAGCCCGCCGTGACCGCCCTGCGCGAGATCGCCGCCGGCAAGATCGGGCTGGAGATGCTCAAGAAAGTCCCCTGAGGCACCAAGCGCCCGACCCCAAAGCACCTTCGCGGTGCTTTTTTGTTGCCCGTCACAAACCGGGCTGGTCCGCGCTACATTTAAAGGATGAGCGCGGTGATCCCCCCCCTGTCCAACCCGGCGGCCAACAGCCGCCCCAGCACCGGCCTGGATGCGGCGGCCAACGCGGCAGCCGCGAGCTTCGCCGCACTCACCGCACGCCTCGACTACCTGGACCCGGCGGACATCGAACAGGTGCGCCGCGCCTACCGCTTCGCCGACGAGGCGCACCTGGGCCAGATGCGCCACAGCGGCGAGCCGTACATCACGCACCCGATCGCCGTCGCTGCTCAGTGCACCGAGTGGAAACTGGACGCCCAGGCCCTGATGGCGGCGCTGCTGCACGACGCCATGGAGGACTGCGGCACCACCAAGGCGGAACTGATCGAGCGCTTTGGCGCGCCGGTGGCCGAACTGGTCGATGGCCTCACCAAGCTGGACAAGCTGCATTTCAACACGCGCGAAGAAAACCAGGCCGAATCGTTCCGCAAGATGCTGCTGGCGATGGCGCGGGACGTGCGCGTCATCCTGATCAAGCTGGCCGACCGCACGCACAACATGCGCACGCTGTCGGACATGCCGCGCAGCAAGTGGACCCGCATCTCGGCGGAGACGCTGGACATCTATGCACCGATCGCGCACCGACTTGGCCTGAACCAGACCTACCGAGAACTGCAGGATCTGGCCTTCCGCCACTTGCGCCCCTGGCGCTATGCCGTGCTGTCCAAGGCCGTGGGTCGTGCCCGCAACCGGCGGCGCGACCTGATCCAGAAGGTGCAGCGCGAGGTGGATGCGGCGTTTGCCGCAGCGGGCATGAAGATCCGCCTGGCCGGTCGAGAGAAGACGCTTTACTCCATTTATCGAAAGATGGACGAGAAGCACCTGAGCTTTGCCCAGGTCACCGACATGTACGGCTTTCGGGTGATCGTCCCATCGGTGACCGACTGCTACACGGGCCTGGGCATCCTGCACCAACTCTACAAGCCGGTGCCTGGCAAGTTCAAGGATCACATTGCCATCCCGAAGGTCAACGGCTACCAGTCGCTGCACACCACGCTGATGGGCCCCTCCAGCGTGAATGTGGAATTCCAGTTGCGCACCGAAGCGATGAACGTGGTGGCTGAGTCTGGCGTGGCCGCGCACTGGCTGTACAAGGCCAACAACCCCAACAGCAGCACGGCCGACCGCCTGGGCACCAAGTGGCTGCAGTCGCTGCTCGACATCCAGGACGAGACGCGCGACGCCGCCGAGTTCTGGGACCACGTGAAGGTGGATCTGTTTCCCGACGCGGTCTATGTGCTCACTCCGAAAGGCCAGATCATGGCCTTGCCGCGCGGCGCCACGGTGGTGGACTTCGCCTATGCCATCCACAGCAACATCGGCGACCGGACGGCCGCAGCCAAGATCAACGGGGAACAGGTGCCCCTGCGCACCGAGTTGAAGAATGGCGACAAGGTGGAGGTCATCACCGCGCCAGTGTCCACGCCCAACCCCGCCTGGCTCGGCTTCGTGCGCACCGGGCGCGCCCGCTCCAAGATCCGCCATCACCTGAAAACCCTGGCACACGCCGAATCCCAAGGCTTGGGCGAAAAGCTGCTGGCGCAGGCGCTGCGCGCCGAGGGCATCGAGAAGATGCCTGGCGACGAGCCGACCTTCCTGCCACTGTGGGAGAAGCTGTTGCGCTTCAGCGGCAACCGCAGCCGGGCCGAACTGATGACCGACATTGGCCTGGGCAAGCGCATCGCCAGTATCGTGGCCAAGCGCCTGGTGACGCTGCTGTCCGAACACGGCGAGAAGCCCGACGCCCTGCTGCTGACGCGCGAGCGCTACACGGCACACGAAACCGTGTCGCAAGGCGCCATCACCCTGGATGGGAGCGAGAACGCCTCCGTCAGTTACGCCCACTGCTGCCGGCCAGTCCCCGGCGACCACATCGTCGGCTACCTGGGTCGCGGCGAAGGTCTCGTGGTGCACACGCGTGGCTGCGCCATCGCGCGCAAGCTGCAGAACAAGGACAGCGAACGCTTCATCAGCGTGGAATGGGCCGACGAACCGGTGCGCACCTTCGAGACCGGCGTCGTGGTCACCGTCACCAACGGCAAGGGCGTGCTGGCCCGCGTCGCCGCCGCCTTCGCCGAATGCGAAGCCGACATCATCCACGTGGAGATGAACGACGAAGCCTCCCAGGAAGATGCCGCCGACCTGCGTTTTGTCATCGCCGTGCGCGACCTGCCGCACCTGGATGTCGTGCTACGCCATCTCCGCCGTACGCCTTCGGTGCTGCGCGCGACCCGCACACAGCCGGCCGGTTGATCAGCCCGGTGCCGGATAGCGGACCTCCAGCACCTCGATCTCCTGTACGCCGGACGGCGTGACCAGCTTCAGCACATCGCCGGTGCGCGCCTTCAGCAGCGTACGCGCGATCGGCGAGATCCAGCTCACCTCGCCCCTGGCGCTGTCCGCCTCATCGATACCGAGGATCGTCACCGTGCGCTCGACCCCAGCATCGTCCGTGTAGGTCACCGTGGCACCGAAAAAAATCTGGTCATTGCCATGGTGCGCGCTCGGATCGGTGACTTCGGCGATTTCCAGCCGCTTGGTCAGGAAGCGGATGCGTCGGTCGATCTCGCGCAGGCGCTTCTTGCCATACAGGTAATCGCCATTCTCCGAGCGGTCCCCATTGCTGGCCGCCCAATGCACAATATCAACCACCTTGGGTCGCTCGTTGTCGATCAGCTCCAGCAGCTCTGCGCGCAAACGTGCGTAACCGGACGGGGTGATGTAGTTTCGCCCCCCGGGCGGCAAGGATGGCAGCGCCACCTCGTCGTCCTCGACGTCCGATTCCTTGGTGAAAGCCTTGCTCATGACCACCTCCAATTCGCCAACCTGGGCGCACAAACGAAAAAGCCTGCAACTTTCGTTGCAGGCTTGTCGTATCTGGTGCGGCTGGCAGGATTCGAACCCACGACCCCTTGGTTCGTAGCCAAGTACTCTATCCAACTGAGCTACAGCCGCTTCATGAAGCTTGGAATTATAAGGGCAAAAAACATACCCAAAATCCCCATCAGCGATAAAACGAAGAAGCCTGCAACTCTCGTTGCAGGCTTGTCGTATCTGGTGCGGCTGGCAGGATTCGAACCCACGACCCCTTGGTTCGTAGCCAAGTACTCTATCCAACTGAGCTACAGCCGCTTGCTGAAGCCTTGAATTATAGAGACAAAAACAAAGAAAAAACAAGCATCGACGAAAATTCTCGCGTTCCGGTCATTCAGGAACATGGCCCGCCTCCGCGGGCCGGTCGCTTCGCCCGGGGTCACGCCCCGAGAAAGGTCTTTCGCGCACTACTTCTCGATCCCATGGCCGGCGCCATCCTTCGCCATGCGCCCGCCATCGTCCTGTCACGAAACCATGGGACCTTACCCCTCGGCGCGGAGGACTTCGCCCTCGAGTCTTCCCCCATGCAAAACTGAGGAAGTGAACCATCATCATGACCAGTGAACAACGATTTGAACTGATTGCCCGCTACATCATGGCCACGGATGACGTGATCAACGCACGCGGCACCGAAGACCTGGAACTGCTACGCTTACTGCTGCGCGCCGCGCGGGACGAAGCCGTCAAGGGCAAGATCATTGCCCACATCGAAGATGGAGTGCCGGCACCCGCCAGCCTCGAAGCACAGAGAAGCTGATCCACGACTGTTTCGCGGCCGTAAACCCTTTGTTTCATTGAACTTTTCACTTAGCACTCACTCTTACTGAGTGCTAATATGAAAGCATGATGAAAGGGACTTCGGCAATGACCATTCGGAATGGCTCTTCGATCAATGCGGTGGCAGTCACCAGCCCGTGGGCGGTCGTGCCCTCGCTGGGCAATCTGGACGCCTACATTGGCGCGGTGAACCGCTTGCCCCTGCTGACACATGAGCAGGAGCAGGACTATGCCCGCAAGTTGAAGGACCATAACGACCTCGAAGCTGCCGGCAAGCTGGTGCTCTCCCACCTGCGACTGGTGGTGTCGGTGTCGCGCCAGTACCTGGGTTACGGCCTGCCGCACGGCGACCTGATCCAGGAAGGCAACGTCGGCTTGATGAAAGCCGTGAAGCGTTTTGACCCGGACCAAGGTGTGCGCCTGGTCAGCTACGCGCTGCACTGGATCAAGGCCGAGATCCACGAATACATCCTGAAGAACTGGCGCATGGTCAAGGTCGCCACGACCAAGGCGCAGCGCAAGCTGTTCTTCAACCTGCGCTCGATGAAGCAGGGCTTCAAGGCCGAAGCCGGCGACGGTACCCGTCGCGAAACGCTCACCGAGCATGAAATCGACGTGATGGCGCGCGAACTCAATGTCAAGCGCGAAGACGTCATCGAGATGGAAACCCGGCTGTCAGGCGGCGATGTGCTGCTCGACCCGAACCCGTCCGACGACGGCGAGCAGGCCTTCGGCCCGATCGCTTACTTGGCCGACGCCAACCATGAGCCCACGGCCATGATCGAGGCGCAGCAGCGTGACGTACTCGCCAGCGACGGCATCGCCACGGCCCTGGAGGCCTTGGATGCGCGCAGCCGCCGCATCGTCGAGGAGCGCTGGCTCAAGGTCAATGACGACGGTACCGGTGGTATGACGCTGCACGAGTTGGCGGCCGAGTACGGGGTCAGCGCCGAGCGCATCCGGCAGATTGAAGTGGCGGCCATGAAGAAGATGAAGAAGGCCCTGGCGGCTTACGCCTGAGGCGGCATCTCGCCAGCCCCCTCGCAGGACCCGGTTTCAGCCGGGTCCTGTCGTTTCCGGGTCAAGCCGGCCTCCCGCGCAAAACTGCCACAATCGACGCGTGGGAACATTGAACTTGTGCAGGATGGGGGGAGGCCGAGCTTGGTGGGCCGGGCTGCTGGCCTTGCTGCTGATGCTGCTCCCGCTCGCGACCCACGCATTCGCACCGATGGTGCTCAGCCCCGGACAGCCCGGCATCCCACTCGACGGCCACAGCCGTTACTGGATCGACACAGCCCCTCCCGGACACCATCGCGACGTGCAGACGGTGGAAGCCAGCGCCGATCAGCTTCCATGGTCGCTGCGCACGCCGGGCTTCCAGTATGCGCTGGACCAGAAGGTGCTGTGGCTCGTGTTCGACATCATCCGCCCCTCCAGTGGTGACGAACACTGGTTCCTGGAAATTGCCGCGTCCGGCGTGGACCGGGCCGTCCTCTACCACCGCGACGCCGAGGGCCGCTGGGTCAGCCAGGAGGCTGGCGACAGCCGCCGCGTGGCGGACTGGCCTCTGCCGGGTCGCTATCCCACCTTCGAACTCGCTCCGCAAACGGGCCAGCCGGTGCGGCACTGGCTGCGCATCGAACACACCCGCGTGAAATTTGCCGCGCCGATCGGCCTCTACCGTCAGTCCGAACTGCTGGCCTCGCGTGACCGCGAGCAGTTCCTGCTCGGCGCCTATGCCGGCCTGAGCCTGCTGATCATGATGGTGACCCTGGCTCATGCCCTGTCCTACCGGGACCCGCTGTTCGCCCGCTATGCGTTCTACGTGCTGATCCTGAGCATGGGTCAACTGGCCTACCTGGGCGTGGGCGCGCAGTACCTGTGGCCCGATGCGCTGCGCTGGAATGCCGTCGCCACCTTCGTGCTGCCCGGCCTGTCCTCGGCCGTGGGACTGTGGTTCGTGCGCGGCGTCACCGAGCCGCACCGCTTCTCGCTCGGGCTGGACAGCCTGGTGCTGGCGCTCATCGCCCTGCAGATCCTCATGGTCATGCTGGACGCGTTGGCCGGCACGCCCCAGACCTTCTCGGCCATGATCTCGCTGATCCTGCTGTCCCTGGTCGTGATCTGTCTGCTGATCGCGCGGGTCTGGCGGCGCGGCGACGATCGGCACATCCGCCTGATCGCCCTCGGCTTCCTGCCCGTGGTGCTGACGGCCCTGCTCCCGCTGGCACGCGGCCTGCACCTGATCCCGGCCAGTGCCCTGACGCGCTACGGCTTGGCGATCGGCTCGGCGCTGGAAATGCCCCTCCTGTTCTACGCCCTCAGCCGACGCAGCGACCACCGGCGCGAGGCCGCCGTGCGGACGCGCGCGCTGTCGGAAACCGATCCGCTGACCGGCCTGACGCACCAGCGCATCCTGACCATGCGACTGGACAACGCGCTGGCGCGCGCGCGCCAGCAAGGCACGCGCTGCGCCCTGCTCGGTGTCAACCTGACCAACCATGGCCAGATCGCCGGCACGCAGGGCCGCGAAGCCGCCGACCGCGCCCTTGTGCTGGCCGCCGCGCGACTGCGGCAGGTGATCAGCGACGTCGACGTGGTCTCTCGCACCGGCGAGCACCAGTTCGCCCTGCTGCTGGACGGCCCGCTCTCGGCGGACCGGGCGGCCGCTTGCGCCACCCATGTCGTGGCCCAGGGGCTGCGCGACCTGCATGTCCTGCCCGGCGGCGAAACGCTGAAGTTCCGCGTCGTCGTGGCGATGCTGCCCGAAGGCGTGCTCAACACCAGCGACATCCTCGCCTGGGTGAACGAAGCCGCCCTCAGTCAGCCCGTCCAGGCGCGCAAGGCCATCGTGATGCTCAACGCCTGACGCGGAGCAGCTCCGACCGCACCGTGCCGCCTGGGCGCTACCATTGCCGGCGAATGAACCCCTCCAGGAACCCTCTCGCATGACTCACCCGAATTTCCGCCGCGCCACCCTGTTGCTCGCCCTGTCCGCCGTCTGCGCCGGCGCCCTCGCCCAGAAGGCGCCCAAGGCTGCCGACGCTCCCTGGCCGACCAAGACGCTGAAGATCGTCGTCGGCTTTCCGGCCGGCTCGTCGCCCGACCTGACGGCGCGCGCCCTGTCCGAGCCGCTGGCCAAGGCGCTGGGCCAGCCGGTGATCGTGGAGAACAAGGTCGGCGCTGGCGGCAACATCGGCGCCGACGCGGTGGCCAAGGCCAAGGACGGCCACACCATCGGCCTGATGATCAACGGCAACATGACCATCGCCAGGCTGCTGAACCCGGCGGTGTCCTACGACCCGCTGAAGGACCTGGCCCCGGTCAGCCTGATCGGCACCGCGCCGCTGGTGCTTACCGCGCCGGCCAGCGCGCCGGGCCGCGATGCCACGGCTTTCTTCGACGCCGCGCGAGCGGCCGGCGACACCTGGAGCTACGGCACGCCCGGCGTCGGCACCGTGGGCCACCTGGGCATGGAACTGCTCAAGGCGCGCGCCGGCCTGAAGCCGGTGCACGTGCCCTACCCCGGCTACCCGCAGGTGTTCAACGGCATGCTCGGCGGCCAGCTGCAGCTGGCGATGCTGCCACCGGCCCTCGCCAACGCCCAGATCAAGGCCGGCAAGCTGCGCGGCATCGCCGTCACGTCGGCCGGGCGCAGCACGCTGGCGCCCGACCTGCCCAGCCTGAGCGAACTCGGCATCAAGGGCTTCGAGCTGGAGATCTGGAACGGCGTGGCCGCCCCCGCCGGCATGCCACGCGCCCACGTGGCCAAGCTCTCCGCCGCGATCAGCGAGATCGTGCGCACGCCCGAGATGCGCGCGCGCCTGTTCCAGCAGGGCTGGCAAACCGTGGGCAGTTCGCCCGAAGGCTTGGCGAACCGGATCGCCGCCGACACGGGCCGGCTGGGCGCGATCATCAAGGCGCAGAAGATCTCGGCGCAGTGAGTCCCGGCGCGGCCACGGCAGGCGGCGGGATCAGCCGCCCTGCTTGAGCAGCAGCCGGATGTCGTCGGCCAGCGCCTGGGCGCCGCTGCCATAGCGGCTGTACAGGCGCACCTGGCCCCGCGTGTCGTAGATATAGCTGCCCGCCGCGTGGTCCATGGTGTAGCTGGTCGGCGTCTTGCCCTCGACCTTCTTGTAATAGACCTTGAAGTCCTTGGCCAGCGCGGCCAGCTGCTCGGGCGTCGGCACCAGCGCCAGGAAGCCCGGGTCGAAATTCGACATGTAGGCCTTCAGCATGGCGGGCGTGTCCCGCTCCGGGTCCACGGTGACAAGGACCCCCTGCAGCCGCGCGCCGTCGGCGCCGAGCAGGCGCTTGACCTCGGCCAGCTCCAGCATCGAGGTGGGACAGACATCGGGGCATTGCGTGTAGCCGAAGAACACCACCACCACCTTGCCCCGGAAGTCCTTCAGGGTGCGCTGCTGCCCGTTGTGGTCGGCAAGCTGAAAGTCCTTGGCATAGTCGGCCCCGGTGATGTCCACCGCGCGGAACTGTGGCTTGGCCTCGGAACAGGCACTGAATAAGCCTGCAGTTCCCACCATAATTGCGAGAGAAGCTATTCTTTTAATAGCAAAACGCTTGTCCATCAAATGCCTCGAAACAGGTAGTGATCGACCAGCAGTGCGGCGAACAGCGCACTCAGGTGGATCAATGAAAAACGGAAGGTCCTGCGCGCCAGCGCATCCGAGTACCGGCGCCAGAGCTGGAACGCGTGCCATGTGAAACCGGCGCAGAGTACCACCGCCGCCGCCAGGTACAGCCAGGAGCTCATGCCATAGACAAACGGCATCAGGCAGGCGGCGAACAGCACCAGCGTGTAGAGCAGCACCTGCAGGCGCGTGAACTCGTTGCCATGGGTCACCGGCAGCATCGGCAGACCGGACTTGCGGTAGTCCTCCACGCGGTACAGCGCCAGCGCCCAGAAATGCGGTGGCGTCCACAGGAAGATGATGAGGAACAGGATCAGCGCCTCGGGGCCGACCTCTCCAGTCATCGACGTCCAGCCCAGCACCGGCGGCATCGCCCCGGAGGCACCGCCGATCACGATGTTCTGCGGCGTGAGCGGCTTCAGGATCACCGTGTAGATCACCGCGTAGCCGACGAAGGTGGCGAAGGTCAGCCACATGGTCAGCGGGTTGACCCAGACATAGAGCAGCCAGGAGCCGGCGCCGCACAGCAGCGCGGAAAACGCCAGCGCCTGCGCGTCCGACAGCTCGCCCCGGGCGGTAGGCCGCCAGGCGGTACGCCGCATCTTCGCGTCAATGCTCTTTTCCACCAGGCAGTTGAACGCCGCCGCCGCGCCGGCCACCAGCCAGATGCCGGCGCAGGCCAGCAGCGCGCGCTGCAACGCCTGCCCGCTGGGCGCGCCGGGCACGGCCAGCACCATGCCGATCAGCGCGCAGAACACGATCAGCTGGATCACGCGCGGCTTGGTCAGCGCGTGGTACTGGCTGAAGCGGGAGACCGAGGGAAGAGCGGTGGCGATGGTCATGCGGCAAGCCTCCTCGAAGTAGTGACACGGCGAATCCGCTCGGCAGGCACGCCTTGCGCATCGGGTTCATCGGCCCGGCGGCTGGCGCACAGGACCCAGGTCAGCACCAGCACCAGCGCGGCCGCGCCGCCGGTATGGCCCAGGGCCGCCGCAAGCGGCCAGTCCAGCACCACATTGGTCAACCCGCTGACCAATTGCCAGAGCGCGAGCCCGGCCAGCCAGCGCGCCTGCCTGGCAAGCAACGCCACCCGGTACAGGCGCCAGGCCAGCACCGCCAGCGCCACGAGCATGGCATAGGCCAGCAGGCGGTGGCTGTAGTGGATGGCCGTCAGCGCGGCAAAGGCGATCGGCTCGCCCCGCGGCGTGTGCCCCAGTTCGCGCCAGACGGCGAAGCCCTGCGCGAAGTCCATTGCCGGCCACCAGCTGCCCTGACAAGTGGGAAACTCGCGACAGGCGAGCACCGCGTAATTGGTGCTGACCCAGCCGCCCAGCGCCACCTGCATCATCAGCAGTGCCAGCACGCCCCACAGCGCCACGCGCAGACCTCGCGGCAGGGGCACGGCCAGCGCCTGGCCCGCCACCTGCTGGTAGCGCACCGCCTGCACGCACAACAGCGCCAGCAGGCCCAGGCCGCCGAGCAGATGCAGCGTGACGATGGCGGGGAACAGCTTCATGGTCACGGTGAGCGCGCCGAAGGCGCCCTGCAGGCTGACCCAGAGCAGCGTGACCGCCGGCCAGCCGGGGTGCACCATCCCCGCCTCGCCGCCGGACCCCATCGTCCGGCGCGCCCGGCGGTGCGCGATCCAGCTCGCCAGCGTCAGCGTCAGGATCAGTACGCCCACGCCGGTGGCGAGGTAGCGGTGGACCATCTCGACCCAGGCCTTGCCATGGGTCACCGGTCCGCTGGGCAACGCCTGCTGGGCGGCACTGATCTCGGCATGCGCCCCGGCCGGACTGGCCTGGCCATAGCAGCCCGGCCAGTCGGGACAGCCCAGGCCCGAATCACTGAGCCGGGTGAAGGCGCCGAACAGCACCAGGTCGAAGGTCAGGAACAGGGTCAGCACCGTAAGCGCCTGCAAGCGACGCGCCAGGGGGGCGCCGGGGTGACGCAGCCAGACCCAGGCCAGCGGCCCGAGCGCGAGCACCACGCCCAGTCCCATCAGGCGCAGCACCGGGCTCAGGTCGTACAGGGCAGGCGGGTTCATGCGCTAGCGTCCCGCCGAGTCCCAGGAGGCCGAGGCGCGCAGCAGGCGCTCCAGATCGCGCTTGGCCTTGCTGGCCGCTGGCGCGGCCATCCCCGCCACCGGGCCGATCGATGGGACGGGAGCCTCCCGGTCGGGCGGCGGGCGCGCGCCCGGCGTGGCGGCCCCGGCCATGGCCGGGAAGCGCATCATCCAACTCCCCATCGGATCGACGACGTACAGATGGTCCGCCAGGCGATGCCCGGCGGCCGGCGCGAGCCAGGCTACCAACGCCGTCGCCGGCACGCGCAGCACGGTGGCGGACGCCAGCGCCGGACGCAGCGCCTCGGACACCGGCGCCGCGTCGTCCACCAGCCAGACCCAGTCCAGCCGGTCCTTGTCCTTGCCCAGGCTCTCGCGCAGCTGGCGCTGCAGGTACAGGTGGTGCTGGCAGGTCGCGTCGCAGGCGCCACCGGCCACGCTGAGCAGCAGCCACTGGCCCTTGAGCGCGCGCAACGGCTGCGCCGGTCCGGCCAGCGAGGTGGCCGCGACGTCAGGCAGCGGCCGCGACGGTTCGATCAGCTCGCCGAAGTTGCGCCGTCCTTCCGGGCGGATGACGTAGTAGGTGAAATAGGAGGCGATCACCGGCGCGGCGCAGACCAGCAGCACGCCCAGCATCTTCAGGCGGCCAGTGCGGGTGCGCCGGGCATCCGCCGGCACCACCTCGTCCAGCGAAGGCATGGCATGCACGGTCAGGCCCAGCGGCTGGTCGAGGATGGCGACCGGCTCAGGCCCGCCTTGAAGGGAAGAAGCGTCGGACAATTTGGAACCAGACATAGAGAACTGCCACCAGGCCACTGAGGCCAAACCACTGGAACGCATAGCCGTAGTGCCTGGCCACGCCCGACACGGGCTCCGGCCACTGCCGCAGCAGCCCCTCGGACGGATCGCCGGTCTGCACCACCGTCACATCGAGCAAAGGCAGGTGCGTCTCGACGCGAAACGCCGTCAGCGTCAGATTCTGCCGGATCATGCCGCGTTCGGCGCCCTCGAAGGCATAGAGCCGGGCCGGCGCCGGGGCGACCCTGCCCTGCAGCGCGACCTGGCCGGCGGGCGTGTCCACCGCCGGCAGCGCCACGCGTTCGACAAAGTTGCGCGGCACCCAGCCGCGCTGCACCAGCACGACCGCCCCGCTGTCCGCCAGCCGCAGCGGCGTCAGCACGTGAAAGCCGGGCCGGCCGTTCATCTGCCGGTTGTCCAGGAACACCGTGTGCCCGGCCAGCCAGCGCCCTTGCAACACAACCGGCCGGTGCAGCAGCGCGTCGGCGGCGGCGCCGTCGGCCGCGAGCGCCGCCCCGTCCAGCGGGGGCCGCGCGCGCTGCGCGGTGATGGCAGCCTGCAGCGCCTCCTTGTCCGCCGCGCGCGACAGTTGCCAGCGGCCCAGCGCCAGCGTCAGGCCGAAAGCCAGCAACGCGACCAGCGTGAGCCCCCAGAAACGCCATCCCCACGGCGAAGGGTTCCTCACGGGATAATGGACTCCATGAAATTCGGCATCGCGATCGCGTTTCTCGCCATTCTGGCCAGCCTGGGCTCGGCCCTGTTCTTCATGATGAAGGGCGGCGGCAAGACCGGCGACGCCCAGACCAGCAGCCGGCGCATGGCGCGCGCGCTGGCGCTGCGGGTCGGCCTGTCGATCGTGCTGTTCCTCTGCATCCTGCTGGCTTGGCGACTCGGCTACATCCAGCCCACCGGCCTGCCGGTCGGTCGCTGAGAGCGGCTGCAACCGCCCATCGGACACTGCCTTCGTCACGGATGTTGGCGCCAGAACCAAACCCTCACATCCAGTAGACCAGCACGTACAGGCCCAGCCACACCACGTCCACGAAGTGCCAGTACCAGGCCGCACCCTCGAAACCGAAGTGGCGCTCGGCGCTGAAGTGCCCCTTCATCAGGCGCAGCGTGATGAACAGCAGCATCAGCATGCCCACCAGCACGTGAAAGCCGTGGAAGCCGGTCAGCATGAAGAAGGTCGAGCCGTAGATGCCCGAGCTCAGCTTCAGGTTCAGCTCGGTGTAGGCGTGGAAGTATTCGTAGCCCTGCACGCTCAGGAAGGTGATGCCGAGCAGCACGGTCAGCCACATGAAGGCGATGGTGCGTCCGCGCTGGCCCAGCTGCAGCGCATGGTGGGCGATCGTCAGCGTGACGCCCGAACTCAGCAGCAGCGCGGTGTTGATGGTCGGCAGCCAGAACGGCCCCATGGTCTGGAACGGCTCCACGGTGCCGGCCGGCGACGCCGTGGCGCCCGGCGCGACGCTGGGCCACACGGCCTTGAAGTCCGGCCACAGCAACGCATTGTCCAGGCTGCCCAGTGCCGGCACCGAGTGCGCCCGGGCCCACCACAGCGCGGTGAAGAAGGCACCGAAGAACATCACCTCCGAGAAGATGAACCAGCTCATGCTCCAGCGGTAGGACAGGTCGATCTTGTGACCGTAGAGCCCGCCTTCGCTCTCCCGCACCGCGTCGCGGAACCACTGGTAGAGCACGACCAGCCACCAGGCCAGTCCGAAGAAGAGCGCGTACCTGCCCCATTGGATGCCGTTCACCCACTGGCTGGCGCCGAGGATGACGAAGAACAGGCCGATCGCCGCCATCACCGGATGGCTCGATGCATGAGGGACGTAGTAGTAAGGCGTGTTGCCGTGTGCGCTTGAACTCATGTCAGCTCCTGTGCTCTGCTTCGGTTGTTGATGCGTGCCACGGGCACCCCTACTTCGCCACCACCCAGTTCACCAGGGCGACCAGCCCCAGCACCAGGAGCGCGGCGCCGGCGATCCCCACCACGATGATGTGGACCGGATTGAGCCGCGCCAGGTCTTCCTTGTATTCGCTGTTCTTGCGCAGCCCGATGAAGGACCAGGCCACCGCCTTCACCGTGCGCCAGAACGACGGCGGGCGCGGTGCGCCGGGGCCTGGCGGGGGCATGTTCACAGCCGTGCCCCCGTGGCCACCGGCCCGGCATCCGCCGTCGCCGGCGCGGGGGGCGTCTTGCCTCCGACCTCGAAGAAGGTGTAGGAGAGCGTGATGGTGGTCACGTCCCTGGGCAGCTTCGGGTCGATCACGAAAGCCACAGGCCACTGCTTCTTCTCGCCCGGCGCCAACGTGTACTGGTTGAAGCAGAAGCATTCGAGCTTGTTGAAATGCGGCGCGGCCTGGCGCGGCGCATAGCTGGGAATGGCCTGCGCCGCCATGCGCCGGTCCTGCACGTTCTGGAACTCGTACATCACCGTGGCCAGCTCGCCCGGGTGCACCTGCAGCGAGCGCTGCGCCGGCCGGAACAGCCACGGGCCGCGCGCGTTGGCGTCGAACTCGACGGTGATGGTGCGGCTGGCATCGACCTGGGTGTTGGCCGGGCGCGCGGCGGCGCCCGCCACGCCGTTGCCCGGCACCTGGCGCTCGGTCAGCGACAGGATGTTGATGCCCGTCACCTCGCAGATGTGCCGGTAGATCGGGATCAACGCGTAACCGAAGGCGAACATGCCGGCCGTCACGACGGCCAGCTTGCCCACCATCCTCAGGTTGTCGCGGCGCAGGCTCATCGCTGTCAACCGGTCAATGGCCTAGCCACAGCATCTTGGCCATGAAGCCGACGAAGAACGTCAGCGCGACCGAGGCCAGGATCAGCCCGAGGCGGGCATTGCTCTTTTTCTGCTGCGGTGTCATGGTGCGCTCCTCAGCCGATCACCCGAGTTGCCGTGGCGTCCAGCCGGGGCGGGGTCTCGAAGGTATGGAACGGCGCCGGCGAGGGCACCTCCCATTCCAGGCCTTCGGCGGCCTCCCAAGGCTTCTGGGACGCCTTGGCGCCTCGGCCGCGCATCGCCGGCCACACCACGGCCACGAAGAAATAGACCTGGGCCAGACCGAAGGCAAATCCGCCCACCGAGGCCAGCGCGTTGAAGTCGGCGAACTGCATCGGGTAGTCGGCGTAACGGCGCGGCATGCCGGCCAGGCCCAGGAAGTGCATCGGGAAGAAGGTGATGTTGAACGAGATGATGGACCACCAGAAATGCAGCTTGCCGCGCCCCTCGGAATACATCACGCCGGTCCACTTCGGCGCCCAGTAGTAGAAGCCGGCGAACAGCGCGAACAGCGAGCCGGCCACCAGCACGTAGTGGAAGTGCGCGACCACGTAGTAGGTGTCCTGCAGCTGGATGTCGATCGGCGCCATGGCCAGGATCAGGCCGGTGAAGCCGCCCATGGTGAAGACGAAGATGAAGCCGACGGCAAACAGCATCGGCGTTTCGAAGGTCATCGAACCGCGCCACATGGTGGCGACCCAGTTGAAGATCTTCACCGCCGTCGGCACCGCGATCAGCATGGTCGCGTACATGAAGAACAGCTGCCCCGTCACCGGCATGCCGGTGGTGAACATGTGGTGCGCCCAGACGATGAAGGACAGGATGGCGATCGACGAGGTGGCGTAGACCATGGACGCATAGCCGAACAGCCGCTTGCGCGAGAACGCCGGCACCACCTGGCTGATGATGCCGAAGGCCGGCAGGATCATGATGTAGACCTCGGGGTGGCCGAAGAACCAGAAGATGTGCTGGTACATCACCGGGTCGCCGCCGCCGGCGGGATTGAAGAAGCTGGTGCCGAAGTGACGGTCGGTCAGCGTCATGGTGATGGCGCCGGCCAGTACCGGCATTACCGCGATCAGCAGGTAGGCGGTGATCAGCCAGGTCCAGCAGAACATCGGCATCTTCATCAGCGTCATGCCGGGCGCGCGCATGTTCAGGATGGTGACGATGATGTTGATCGAGCCCATGATCGAACTGGCGCCCATGATGTGCATGGCGAAAATGCCGGCGTCCATCGACGGGCCCATCTGCAGCGTCAGCGGCGCGTAGAGCGTCCAGCCCGCCGCCGGCGCCCCGCCCGGCATGAAGAAGGAGCCGACCAGCATGAGGGCCGCAGGGATCAGCAGCCAGAAGCTGAAGTTGTTCATGCGCGCGAACGCCATGTCCGAGGCGCCGATCTGCAGCGGCACCATCCAGTTCGCGAAGCCGACGAAGGCCGGCATGATCGCGCCGAACACCATGATCAGCCCGTGCATGGTGGTGAGCTGGTTGAACAGCTCGGGATTGACCAGCTGCAGCCCCGGCTGGAACAGTTCGGCGCGGATCAGCATCGCCAGCACACCGCCCACCATCAGCATGGTGAAGGCAAACAGCAGGTACAGCGTGCCAATGTCCTTGTGGTTGGTGGCGTAGACCCAGCGACGCCAGCCGGTCGGGGCGTGGGCGTGGTCGTCGTGGGCGCCGGGATGGTCAAGAACAGCACTCATGTCGTCTTCCTTGTCGATGTTCTGGCGGGAGGCGAGACGCGCTTACTTGCGCGCGGCCTTGACCTCGGCCGGCTGCACGGCCTGCCCGGTCTGGTTCGACCAGTGGTTCTTGGTGTAGGTGATCACGGCGGCGATCTCGGTGTCCGACAGCTGGCGCCAGGCCGGCATGGCGCCGTTGTTCTGGCCGTTCAGCAGCACGGCGATCTGCCGGCCCTTGTCGGCGTCGAGCACCACGGGAGACCCGTCCAGCGGCTTGATCGGGCCGGCCCCCTTGCCGGTAGGCTGGTGGCAGGCGGCGCAGTTGGCGGCATAGACCTTCTCGCCGCGCGCAATCAGCTCGGGCTGGGTCCAGACCTTGTTCGGGTCGTCGGCCTTGGCCGCCATCTTCTTCTTTTCCGCATCAACCCAGGCGGCATAGTCCTGGGCTGCGAGCACGCGCACGTGGATCGGCATGTAGGCGTGCTCCTTGCCGCACAGCTCGGCGCACTGGCCGTAGAAGTCCCCGGTCTTCTCAGCACGGAACCAGGTGTCGCGCACGAAGCCGGGGATCGCGTCCTGCTTGACGCCAAAGGCCGGCACCATCCAGGCGTGGATCACGTCGTTGGCCGTGGTGATGATGCGGATCTTCCGGCCCACCGGCACGACCAGCGGGTTGTCCACCTTGAGCAGGTAGTTGTCGCCCTCGGGTTTCCCGGCATCGGACATGGCGCGATGCGACGCGTCCAGCGTGGAGATGAGGGCGATGCCCTCGCCCTCGCCCTTGAGGTAGTCGTAACCCCACTTCCACTGGTAGCCGGTGGCCTTGATGGTCAGGTCGGCATTGGTCGTGTCTTTCTGAGCCACCAGCACCTTGGTGGCCGGCAGCGCCATCAGGATCACGATGATGAACGGGATCACCGTCCAGACCACCTCCACCGTCACCGACTCGTGGAAGTTGGCAGGCGAGTGGCCGTTGGACTTGCGGTGCTTCCAGATCGAATAGAACATCACCGCGAACACGCCGATGAAGATGAGGGTGATCAGGATCATCATCATCCCGTGCAGCCAGTGCTGCTCCTCGGCGATCCGGGTGGCCGGCGGCGCCAGATTCAGCTGGCGCACCGCCGGGCCGCCGGGCAGGTCGTTGACCGCGTGCGCCGCCGTCGCCCACCAGGCCCCGGCCCAGAGCAGGGCATGGCGCCAGCGCGAGGCCCCTGAGTTGGACATGTTCTTCATAGTTCTCACTATTCGTCTCCATTGAACCAACCACCCGGCACACCCGATCCGCCGTGCGCGGGACACGCGCGCAGATCGCCGTCAGGCCACGGCACGGCCGCGCACCCGGCCTATGCCAGCCAGACCGCCCCGGGCCCATACTCGACCGGCACGGTACGGCTCAGCCCGCGCGGCGCGGCCTGCGAAAACAAGGTTTCAAGAACCCGCCTTGCTGCAAAACATTTTTACCATGCCGCAACAAGGTTTGATACATCTCAAGGGGAGGGTAAATTCTGATTGCGGCGCTGCCGCAATTCGGCCCGCATCTCGTCCAGCGTGAACTCGCTGCGCGGGGCCAGCTTCAGTCGCGGTGCCGGCTTGAGCGCGTGGCCGTAGATGATTTCGAAGCTCAGGCGCAGCCGCCCGCCGTCCTGCGGATCGCCCAGTTGCGTGCGCAGCGCCTCGTGCAGGCGCTCGCGCCAGTGCCGCCCGCGCAGGCCCGGGAAGCGCTCGCGGGACAGGTTGCGCCCCAGCTCGCGCAGCTCCTGCAGCAACCGCTCGGGCGTCTCGAAGGTCAGCGTCAGGCGCTCCATGTCCATCACCGGCTCGGCAAAGCCGGCCTGCACCAGCATGTCGCCCCAGTCGTGCATGTCGGTGAACTCGTGCGCGGGCGCCGGCCAGCCCAGCGATTCATAGACGCCGCGCAGCTCACGCAGCGTGTCCGGACCGAGGCAGGAGAACATCAGGAAGCCGTCCACCTCCAGCGCGCGGTGCCACTGCGCCATCAGCGCCTGCGGATCGGCCGCGTGGTGCAACAGCATGTTGGCCCAGACCATCTGCACGCCGCCGTCCGGCGGCAGGCCCAGGCGCGTCGCCGCGCCGGTCCAGCGTGCCAGCTGCCACCAGGGCCGGGCCAGGCTGGCGCGCGCCAACTCGGCCCGCGCCGCGCTGCCCTCCACGACAAAACATTCCGCCTCGGGGTAGCGGCTCGCCAGCTGGCCATGGGTCTGCAGGCCGCCGCGCACGGCCTCCCAGTGGGCCCAGCGCTGCGGCTGCAGCCGGATCCACTGCAGACGCTCCTCCATGCGCCGCGCCACCTCCTCGTGCAGCCAGGGCGATACCGCCTCGTGCGTCGGGCGCAGGGCGGCCCAGCGGGTGGCGGCAGCGGGGTCGAGGGTGGGCGGATGGTCGGCAGACATGGGCGTTCGGGCAGTCGGAGGCGGTCAGGCGAGGCAGTATATTGACTCCATGTTCGCCCGCCTGCTCCAAGGGGCTTCGGTCCGGCTCGGCGCGCTGGCCGCCCAGCTACCCAGTCAGTGCGCTGTCTGCCGCGCCTGGCCGGCGCACCCGGTCTGCGAGACCTGCGCGGGCCGATTTGCCCAGCCCGTGCCGCGCTGCCGCACCTGCGCCCTGCCGTTGCCGGCCGGTCAGATGCACTGCGGGGCCTGCCTGCGCCAGCCGCCGCCGCTGGATGCCTGCTTCGCCGCAGTGGCCTACGCTTGGCCCTGGACCGAGGGCCTGGCCCGGTTCAAGTTTCATCAGGACACCGGCTGGGCCCGCCCGCTGGCCACCCTGCTGCGCGGCACCCCCTGGGTCGAGCCTGCGCTGGAACAGGCTGACCGGGTGCTGCCCATGCCGCTGTCGCGCCAGCGGCTGGCCGAACGTGGCTACAACCAGGCCCTGCTGCTGGCCCGCGTCCTGGCCCCAGAGAAGACCGACGCCACCTTGCTGCTGCGCACGCGCGACACCCCGCCGCAGCGCACCCTGGCGCGCGCCGAGCGCCTGCGCAGCGTGCACCAGGCCTTCGCCGTGGAGCCGCTGCGCGCCGCCACCCTGCGCGGGCGGCGCGTGGTGCTGGTGGACGACGTGATGACCAGCGGCGCCTCGCTGCACGCCGCCGCCACGGCACTGCGCGAGGCCGGCGCCGGCCACATCACGGCGCTGGTGGTCGCAAGAACCGAGTAGGCACAGGGTCGCCGCCACCGGGAGCGGCGACAATCCCGCCATGTTCCACATCGTCCTGGTCGAACCCGAAATCCCCCCCAACACCGGCAACGTGATCCGCCTGGCGGCCAACACCGGCTGCTCGCTGCACCTGATCGAGCCGCTCGGCTTCTCGATGGACGACAAGCTCCTGCGGCGCGCCGGGCTGGACTACCACGAGTACGCCGAGGTGCGGCGCCACACCGACTGGGCCGCCTTCATCGCGCGGGAACGTCCCGATCCGGCGCGGATGTTCGCCCTCACCACGCGCGGCACGCGGCTGGTGCACGAGGTCGGCTTCGCCCCGGGTGACTGGCTGGTGTTCGGCTCGGAAACGCGCGGCCTGGCGCCCGAGCTGCGCGAGTCCTTCCCGCCGGCACAACGGCTGAAGCTGCCGATGCGCCCCGGCCAGCGCAGCCTGAACCTGTCCAACGCCGTGGCCGTGACGGTGTTCGAGGCCTGGCGCCAGAACGGCTTCGGCCAGCCCTGACTCAGGGGTAGAGCCGGGTCAGGGCCTCGGCCACGCACACCGGCCTGTCCTGTCCCTCGCGCTCCACGCTCACCGCCCAGGTCATCTGCCAGCCTCCCGGCTCGATCGGCTCGGCCTTCAGCAGCGTGGTGCGCGCGCGCAGGCGGCTGCCCACCGGCACCGGCGCGGTGAAGCGCACCTTGTTCAGGCCGTAGTTGACGCCCATGCGCGCCTGCGCGACGGTGAACGACATCTCCAGGAACCTCGGCAGCAGCGACAGGGTCAGGAAGCCGTGCGCGATCGGCGCGCCGAACGGCCCGGCCTTGGCACGCGCCTCGTCCACGTGAATCCACTGGTGGTCGCCCGTGGCCTCGGCAAACAGGTTGACCTGCTGCTGCGTGATGGCGATCCAGTCGCTCACGGCGACCTCCCGGCCCACGCAGGCCGCCAGTTCGGAAAAGGTCTGGAAGGTTTTCATGACGCCCACTCTAGCGACCCGGCGCCACGCCGCGTGTCGAGCCCGTGACAGGGCGCGCCGCGGCGCTGGCATGATGCAAGAACTCGCCCCCGTTTTCCCGTCACGCTCCCGCATGGACCACCACCTGCCCTCCTGGCTCAGCTACAGCTTCATCTACCTCGCCGCCGCCGTCGTCGCCGTGCCCCTGTCCCGCGCGCTCGGCCTGGGCAGCATCCTGGGCTACCTGGCCGCCGGCATCGCCATCGGGCCGTGGGGGCTGGGGTTGGTGCGCAACGTGAGCGACATCCTGCACTTCGCCGAATTCGGCGTGGTGCTCATGCTGTTCCTGATCGGGATGGAACTCGAGCCGCGCCGTCTCTGGAACCTGCGCCGGCCGATCTTCGGCTGGGGCAGCCTGCAGGTGCTCGGCTGCGCCGCGGCGCTCACCGGCGTGGCCGTGCTGTTCGGCGTCAGCTGGAAGGTGGCGCTGGCCGCCTCGCTGGGCCTGGCGCTGTCGTCCACCGCCGTGGCGCTGCAGGTGATGAACGAGCGCAACCTGCTGCGCACCTCCAGCGGCCAGGCCGGCTTTTCCATCCTGCTGTTCCAGGACGTGGCGGCCATTCCGATCCTGGCGCTGCTGCCGCTGCTCGCCGGCCGCGCCAGCGGCGCCGAGTTCGACGCCGAGACCGCCTGGGAAGCGGCCCGGGTGCTCGGCGCCGTCGTCGCCATCGTCCTGGGTGGGCGCCTGCTGCTGCGGCCGCTGCTGCGCTGGATCGCGCGCAGCCGCACGCCGGAAATCTTCACCGCCGCCGCGCTGCTGCTGGTGGTCGGCACGGCGGCGCTGATGCAGCTGGTCGGCCTGACGATGGCGCTGGGCGCCTTCCTGGCCGGCGTGCTGCTGGCCGAAAGCGAGTACCGGCGCGAGCTGGAGACCGACCTGGTGCCGTTCAAGGGCCTGCTGCTCGGCCTGTTCTTCATGGCCGTGGGCATGGGCATCGACTTCGGCGTGCTGCAGGCCCATCCGGGCCGCATGGCCGCCATCCTGCTCGGCTTCATGGCCGTGAAGCTCGTCGTCATCTTCGGCCTGTCGCGCGCCATCCGGCTGCCCTTCCAGGAGCGGCCGGTGTTCACGCTGCTGCTGGCGCAGGGCGGCGAGTTCGCCTTCGTCGTGTTCCAGACCGCCGTCGGTGCGCGCGTGCTGCCGCGCGACAGCGCCTCGCTGCTCACGGGCGCGGTGGCCCTGTCCATGCTGCTCACGCCGCTGCTGCTGGTCGCCGTGGACCGGCTGCTGATGCCGCGCTGGGCCAACGGCAAGCCCGTGCGCAAGCTGGCGGAAATCTCCGAGCCGCAGGATGCCCCGGTCATCATCGCCGGCTTCGGCCGCTACGGCCAGATCGTCGGCCGCACGCTGGCCGCGCAGGGCATCCGCTCCACCGTGCTCGACAGCGACGCCGAACTGGTCGAACTCACGCGGCAGTTCGGCTACAAGGTGTTCTACGGCGATCCCACGCGCCTGGCCCTGCTGCGCACCGCCGGCGCGGAAAAGGCGCGGGTGCTGGTGGTCGCGGTGGACGACCGCGAGCAGTCGCTGGCCATCATCGACCTGGCGCGCCAGCACTTCCCGAGCCTGCAGATCGTCGCCCGTGCGCACGACGTGTCCCACTGGTATGCGCTGCGCGACCGCGGCATCGTCCATGCCCAGCGCGAGATGTTCGAGAGCAGCCTGGTCAGCGCCCGCAGCGCGATGGTGCTGCTCGGCCTCCAGCCGGAGACCGCCGAGGAAACCGTGCAACGCTTTCGCACGCACAACCTGGCGCTGCTGGAACAGATGTACCCGCACCACAAGGACCAGGCCAAGGTGATCGCCGTGGCCCGACTGGGCCGCCAGCAGCTGATCGAGCAGATGGCGCAGGAGCGGGCCGAGCGGGCGCGCGAGGAGGCGGCGGCCGGCGAGGCGAGCGACTGAACCCGCTCACCAAACCGCGCTGAGCAGCGCAACCGAGGCGTTGGCGCCGCGGCAACAACGGCCGCCTCCCCATCGTCTCCCCCTTGTGCCATCGAGTCCCTCAAGGACTCGCATCCGATCAGCAAGCACACGCGGATCAGGTCTGCGATCTCTTCCATGGTCAAGAGGGCGCCCTGAACCACCGCTTGTCCAAGGCACGGACGAGCCCTTGCTCCGCCAGCGGGCTCAACGCTTCCCTCGCAGGACTGCTGCCGGTATCGAACCGCTTGCCCACATCCTCGACTCGCAAGCGCGCCCCCGGATCGAATTCGCATCGAACGATGGCTTGCCTGGGTTCGCGGCAGGCCCGCTCGGCAAGCGGCCGGACTCCAGGACGGCATCCATGAATGCCCAGGCGGGCTGTTGTCCATGCGCCATGGCACGACAGCCACAGAACTCACTTTTACGCACCCGTGATTTCCCTATGCATGATGATATGTTTTATGCATAAAAATATCTTCAGTGCACAAATTAGGTGTGCGCATGAATTATTTGGAATTCAAACAAGGAGCTCTGCATGAAGTTGATTTCTTACACGCACGCGGGTCGAGAGTCCTGGGGCGCCGTGGTCGAGAGCCAGGTGATCGACCTGGCGGCTGTCACCGGTCTTGCCACGCTGGCCGAGTTCGTCGGAAGCCCTCGGTTTGAAAAGCGCGAAGCGCTGGTCGAAGGCCAGAAGCCGGTCGCCACCTTCGAGCAAGTCGAACTGCTGCCGGTGATTCCCCAGCCCGAGAAAATCGTCTGCGCGGTCCGCAACTACATGGACCACCATCAAGAAGCGGTCGGCGCCGGGCTCAAGGTCGAGTTGTCGCCCGAGCCGCCCATCTTCCTGCGTGTGTGGCGTTCGCAGTGCGCGCACAACGCGCCGATCGTCCGTCCCAAGGTGTCCGAGTCGCTGGACTGGGAAGGCGAACTGGCCGTCGTCATTGGCAAGGGCGGCCGCAACATTCCCGAGAGCGAGGCCTTCGATCATGTCGCCGGCTACGCCTGCTACAACGATGGCAGCGTGCGGGAGTGGCAGTTCCACGCCAAGCAGATCGCATCGGGCAAGAACTTCGAGTCCACCGGCGGCTTCGGGCCGTGGCTGGTCACCGCCGACGAGATCGACCCCAGCCGCAAGCTCAAGCTGGAAGTTCGCCTCAACGGCGAGGTGATGCAGTCCGGCGACACCGGCCAGATGATCTTCAGCATCCCCAAGCTGATCGCCTACGCCTCGACCATCTTCACGCTGACACCGGGCGACGTCATCGCGACGGGCACCCCCTCGGGCGTGGGCTTCTCGCGCAAGCCGCCGCGCTTCATGAAGCACGGTGACGTCTGTGAGGTCGAGATCGAAGGGATCGGCGTCCTGCGCAATCCCATCGTCGATCAAGCCTGAATCGCCGTTCGGCCGGCCATCCAGCGGGCAAGCCCCGGATGGCCAGAGCCCGGCGCCAGCGCACGAAACACAGCACAGCTTGAGGCAACCATGTCACTGATCGAAATCCGAAAACGCAGCCTGACCATCGAAACCATCTACCACGAGGGCGGGCCGGTGGCCGCCAGCCCCCTGCGCCTGGCCGCGGCCTGCGCGGTCATCCGCAATCCCTACGCCGGACGCTACGAGGAGAACCTGCTCCCGTTCATGGCGGAACTGCGTTCCCTGGGAACCACGCTGGCCACTGAGTTGGTGGAGACCCTGGGCAAGGAAAACGTCGAGGTCTACAGCAAGGCGGCCATCGTGGGCGTCAACGGCGAACTGGAGCATGCCGCCGTGTGGCACGAGGCCGGCGGCTGGGCGATGCGCGCCGTGCTCGGCGAGCCGAAGGCGATGGTTCCCGCCGCCAAGGCCGTGGCCTCGACCGGCTATCGCCTCATGGTGCCGTTGCACTACATCCACGCCTCTTACGTGCGCAGCCACTACAACACGATGGAAATCGGCATCCAGGACGCGCCGCGCCCCGACGAGATCCTGTTCGCCTTGGTCATGGGAACGGGCGGGCGGATTCATGCACGCCTCGGGGGCCTGACCAAAGAGCAGGTTTCGGTGCACGACGGCCAGCGCTGAACATGCGAGCCATCCAGATCTTCCAGCCAGGGGGCCCGGAGGTCTTGACTGAAGTCGAGATCGCCACCCCGCAGCCCGCGCCGGGCGAGATTCGCGTCAAGGCCGAGGCCATTGGCGTGGGCCGCCCCGATGTGCTGGTGCGCAAAGGCACTTACAAGTGGATGCCACCGTTGCCTGTCATTCCCGGCAGCGAGATGGTGGGTATCGTCGACGCGCTGGGCAGCGGCGTGACCGCGCCGCGCGTGGGTCAGCGCGTGCTGGTCAGTGCGCGGGAGTTGCCCGTGCGGGGCGGTTGCTGCGCGGAGTACATCTGCGTGCCCTCCTCGGCCGTGTACGCGTTGCCGGACAGCATCGATCCCGTGGATGCGGCCAGCCTGCCCAACCTCCAGTTCGCCAACGCTCTGTGGCAGTGCAACGGCGGGCAAGCCATCGAATCCATCCTCATTCCGGGCGTGTCCGGGGGCGTGGGTTCCATCCTGACCCGATTGGCCCGCAGCAAGGGCGCCCGGGTCATCGGCACCACCTCCTCGCCGCAGAAGACCCGTTACATCCTGGACAACGGCATCGACCACCTGTTGCAGGGCGACTCGCAAACACTGCCGGTGGCCGTGATGGAGGTCACCGGCGGCCGCGGCGTGGACTTCGCGGTGGACCAGCTCGGTGGCGACTCGCTGATCGCCTGCCTGCGCAGCCTGGCCCCCATGGGCATGCTTGCCTCCATCAACGTCATCACGGGCCTGCCCGAGGCGGACGTCTTCCGGGAAATGCGCGCGCTGCTGACCCGCAGCCTGGCGATCCGGACGTTCTCGATGCACACCTTCGACGAAGACGCCCACCAGCGCCGAGCGTTGATGGAACAGGCCATCGGACAGATGGCCCGCGGCGAGGTGAAGCCCCCCAAGGCCACCGTGCTGAAGATGTCCGAAATCCAAAAGGCCCATGAGATGCTGGACGCCGGCGCCAGCATGGGCAAGCTCGTTCTTGAACCGTGAGGTGATCATGCCTGCGACTTACGCACCCAATCTTTCCCATGTGGGCGTTTCCTGCTTCGACATCGACAAGATGATCGACTTCTACACCGCGGTCTTCGGCCTGCGGGTGACCGACAAGGGACCCGGCCACACCTTTCCGTTCCCGCTGGCCTTTCTGAGCGGCAAGGCGGACCAGCACCATCAGCTGGCCTTCGCCCAGAACCGCCCCGAGGGGGCGCCCAGCACCGTGATGCAGCTGTCCTTCAAGGTCCAGGCCCTGGACGAGCTGCGCGAGGCGCGCTCGCGCGCGCTGCTCAAGGGCGCGACCCACCTGCGCGGACTCAACCACGGCAACGCCATTTCCATCTATTTCGTGGACCCCGAGGGCAACACCGTCGAGGTCTACCTGGATACCCCGTGGTACGTGGCACAGCCTCATGGTGACGCGCTGGACCTCGACCGTCCCGACGCGGAGATCTGGGCCGAGACCGAGAGGATCGTGAAGGCCGATCCGACCTTCAAGCCCGCGCAAGAATGGTCCCGGGAGTTTGGCGCGCAGCTGGCGGCCGCCACGCATTGATCCGAACCCGCGGATCGTCCGTCGAGGTCCCGTCTTGGACCACGGAAGTTTGGCGACAGACCGATCGCTGGCGCCTCTACGCATGTCAATCCACCCGCGCTGAGGCCATCCGAGCCAGCACAACACCACAGAACGACAACGGAGACAAAGCATGAACAAGATCGACGTCATCATCGCCGGCCTGGGGCCGACCGGCGCCACCCTCGCCGGCCTGCTGGGCCAGAGCGGCCTCAGTGTGGCCGTGTTCGACCGGCTGCCCGACCTCTATCCGCTGCCCCGGGCCATCGGCCTCGACCAGGAAACGATGCGCATCGTGCAGGAGCTCGGCGTCGCGGACCGCATGGCCCCGCACATCGCGCCCTATCAGCCGAGCGAATACCTGGGCATGGACGGCCAGCTGATCAAGCGTCTGGACACCCTGCCCGAGCCGCGCCTGCTGGGCTGGGAGCCGAACTATGTCTTCGATCAGCCGGCCTTCGAGAAGGTCTTGCGTGCCAGGCTCGCCGAACTGCCCAACGTGCAGGTTTACCTTGAGGCCGAGATCCAGGCGACGGGCCAGGACAGCGGCCAGGCCTGGGCCGACGTCAAGCTGCCCGGCAGGGCGGAGCCGACACGCTTTGAGGCCGATTACCTGGTGGCCTGCGACGGGGGATCCAGCCCGATCCGCAAGCGCCTGGGCATCGAGCTGGAAGACCTGAACTTCGACGAACCCTGGCTGGTCGTGGATGCGATCGTCCCCGACGAGAAGCTCGGCAACCTGCCGCAGACCCAAGTCCAGTATTGCGAAGCTGACCGCCCCGCGACCTTCGTGGTCGGGCCGGGTAATCACCGCCGCTGGGAGATCATGCTGAACTCCGGCGACAGCCTGTCGCCGGAGTTCCCTGACGAGGAGCTGTGGCCCCTGCTCAGCCGCTGGCTCAAGCCAGGGGAAGCACGCCTGTGGCGCGCCGCGGCCTACCGCTTCCATGGCCTCGTGGCCAGGGAGTGGCGCCGTGACCGCATCCTGCTGGCCGGGGACGCTGCGCACATGACGCCGCCCTTCATGGCCCAGGGCATGGTCGGCGGCATGCGCGACGCGCACAACCTGGCCTGGAAACTGGCGCGGGTCGTCAAGGCGCAGTCGCCGCAGACCCTGCTGGACAGCTACATGGAGGAGCGTCGCCCTCATGTCCGGCAGACCATCCTGAGCGCCATGGGCCTGGGGCGCATCATTTGCGAACGGGACGCGGGCCGCGCCCTTGAGCGGGATGCGCGCTTGCGCGCCGAGCATGGCGGCACCGTCAGGACCGAGTACCGCCAGAACATGATCCCGAACCTTGAGCACGGGATCATCGCGACCTCCGGCGCCGCCTTCGCAGGCGCATTGTTTCTCCAGCCCTTCGTGAAGTCCGGGGCGTTCTCGGGCCGGCTCGACGACCTGACCGGCGCCCGTGTCCGGGTCGTGGTCAGCGGTGCGCTGTCGGACGCGGAAAAGGCTTCTTACCTGGAGGCGCTGGCGCCGATCGACGGGGTGCTGGTGCAACTGGCAGCCGGCGGTGGCGAGGATGGCGCGCTGGCCATCGTCGAGGACAAGCCCCTGCTCGCGCCCTGGCTCCAAGGCCGCCGCCAGGTCGCGGCCGTCGTCCGGCCGGACCACTATGTGTTCGGCGCCGCATCGACGCACCAGGATGCCCTGGGCCTTCTCGACGCGTTCAAGGGGGGCCTGTCGTGAAACCCAACTTCATCGCCGGCCGCTGGGTCGAAGGGCCCGGCGTCAGCCGCAACATCAATCCCTCCGATCTGAACGATCTGGTCGGCGAGTACGCCGCGGCCGATGCCGCCCAGGCGCGCGAGGCCATCGCCGCGGCGCAGGCGGCCTCCTTCGGCTGGTCGCTGTCGACGCCCCAGCAGCGCTTCGACATCCTCGATCAGGTGGGCTCCGAGCTTCTGGCCCGCAAAGCCGAGCTGGGCGACCTGCTGGCGCGCGAGGAAGGCAAGACGCTGCCCGAGGCGATCGCCGAGGTGGGCCGCGCGGGGCAGATCTTCAAGTTCTTCGCGGGAGAGGCGCTGCGAGTCCAGGGGGAGAAGCTCGCGTCGGTCCGTCCTGGGGTCGAGGTGGAGATCACCCGCGAACCCCTGGGGGTGGTCGGCCTCATCACGCCCTGGAATTTTCCGATCGCGATCCCGGCCTGGAAGATCGCGCCGGCACTGGCCTACGGCAACTGCGTGGTCTTCAAGCCGGCCGATCCCGTCCCCGGCAGCGGCTGGGCGCTGAGCGAGATCATCAGCCGCACCACCCTGCCCCCAGGGGTGTTCAACCTGGTGATGGGACGTGGCCGGGACGTGGGGCAGGCGATCCTGGAGGATCGCCGTGTCAACGGCGTGAGCTTCACCGGCTCCGCCAGCACGGGCCAGAGAGTGGCCCAGGCATGCTCGGCCCGCATGGCCCGTTACCAGCTGGAGATGGGCGGCAAGAACCCGCTGGTCGTCCTGGATGACGCGGACCTCGATGTGGCCGTCCACTGCGCGATCCAGGGTTCCTTCTATTCGACCGGGCAGCGCTGCACGGCATCCTCGCGCCTGATCGTCACACAGGGCATCCACGACCGTTTCGTCGAGGCCATGGTGGCCGCCATGTCCAGGCTCAAGGTAGGCGATGCGCGTGCAACGGGCACTGACATCGGCCCGGTGGCCGATGCCAGCCAGTTCGATCAGGACCTCAGCTATGTGGCACTCGCACAGCAGGAAGGTGCTTGCCTGGCCTACGGCGGCGTGCGGCTCGAACGCGACACCCCTGGCTATTACCTGCAGCCCGCGCTGCTCACCCAGGCCAGCAATGCGATGCGCAGCAGCCGCGAGGAGATCTTCGGCCCGGTCGCCAGCGTGATCCGCGTCGCCGATGACGAGGAAGCCCTCGCGACCGCCAACGACACGGAGTTCGGCCTGACCAGCGGCATCTGCACCACCTCGCTGCGGCACGCGAGCCATTTCAAACGCCATGCCCAAGCCGGCATGGTGATGGTGAACGTGCCCACCGCCGGGGTTGACTTCCACGTCCCGTTCGGCGGGCGCAAGGCGTCCAGTTTCGGGCCCCGTGAACAGGGGCGGTATGCCGTCGAGTTCTATACGGTCGTGAAGACCGCTTACGTGGCGAGCTGAGCCAGCTTTACAAAACTGAAGGAGACAACGATGAATCAGAAGATGCAACGTCGAGAGTTTGTTCTGTCCGCCGCGGGGATGGCCGCGGCCCTTGGATTTCCGGGCCTGGCCATCGGCCAGCACGCTGGCGTCGTCAAGCTCAACGTCGGCTTTGCCGCAGGCGGGCCGGCGGACACCATCGCCCGGCTGGTCGCCTCCCTGCTGAACGATTCGGGCTCACGCTTCCTCGTCGACAACAAGCCCGGCGCCTCGGGCCAATTGGCCGCGGATGCGGTGCGCAGGTCCGGCGCCGACGGCGCCAACCTCCTGGTGACACCGTCAACGATCCTGACGCTGGTGCCTCATCTGTACAGGAAGCCGATGTACAACAGCCTCGAGGAGTTCGCGGCGGTCGGCTGCATCTGCGACCATTCCTTCGGCCTCGCCGTCGCGGGCAATTCGCCGATCAAGTCGGTGGCGGAATTCATCAAGGCCGCGCAGGCGAACCCCGGCAACGCCACCTATGCCACCGCCGGAGCGGGCACCGGCATGCACCTGCTGGGGTCCCTGTTTGCCCAGGAAACCGGGATCAAGCTCACCCATGTTCCCTACCGGGGCACGGCGCCGGGCCTGCAGGACCTGATGGGTGGGCAGATCTTCGCGACCTTCAACCCGTTGCCGACCATGCTCGAGCTGCACCGGGCCGGCAAGATCCGGATCCTGGCGGTCAGCAACCCGCACCGCGTCAGCAACCTGCCGGACGTGCCGACCTTCACGGAACTGAAGCTGCCGGCACTCGAGCTGGTGGAGTGGTATGGCGTTTTCGCCTCGGCGAACACCGCGCCGGAGGTCTTGCGCTCCCTGCGCGAACAGTTCGCCAAAGCCTTGAGCAAGTCCGACATGGCCGTTGCCGCGAAAAAGATGGAACTCGAACCTCGCGCGGCCGACGCCGCCACGCTGCGCAAGATGCTGGAGGCCGATTACCAGCGCATGGCCAAGGTGGTCAAGGCCACCGGCCTCTCGCTCGATGTGTGATACCCGTCAGCTCACCGGAACGCATCCCACAGCAGCTTCACCCCGGTGAGGAACATGCCGCCATAGACGAAGCGGTAGAACAGCTGCTGGTTGATGCGCTTGGCGATCTTCACGCCCACCCACACGCCCACCGGCGCCAGCGGCAGCAGCGCCAGCGAGGTGGCGAAGTTGCGCGTGTCCAGCAGGCCCAGCCAGGCGTAGGGAATCCACTTCGCCAGATTGATGAAGAAGAACAGGAAGGCCATGGTGCCGGTGAAGATCATCGGCTTGAGCCTCAGCGGGATCACGTAGGCGTTGACCGGCGGGCCGCCGGCGTGCGCGATGAAGCTGGTGAAGCCCGAGGTGGTGGTCAGCAGCGCGCCGAGCCAGCGCGGCGGCGGCGGGCTGTCGGGGCGCGGCGGGAACAGCAGCCGCTGCGCCAGGAACAGCAGCGTGAAGGCGCCGACGATGCCGGCCACCAGCCTGGCGTCGAGCAGCTTGAACGACAGGGTGCCGACCGCGATGCCGAGCAGGCCGAACGGCAGCATGAACTTGAGCAGCTTCTTGTCGAAATCGTTGCGGAAGGCCGCGAGGCCCAGCAGATCCATCAGCAGCAGCACCGGCATCAGGATGGCGGCCGCCTGCGGCACGCTCACGCTGAGGGCCATCATCGGCACGGCCAGCGAGCCGAAGCCGGCGCCGAAGCCGCTCTTGCTGATGCCCAGCAGCAGCACGGCCGGAATCGACACGGCGTAGAAATAGGGGTCGGTGATCAGCGGCAGGTTCACGGCGGCGCGTCTTTCAGGTGCGCCGGGGAGCGGGCACGCGGGGATGGGTCGGGCGGGAAAGGCGCCATGTTACCCGGCCGGGCCCGGTGCACCCGCCGCCCATCCGCCCGTTGATTCGGCGCGACAATCACGTCCCATGAGCGACATTCAAAGCTGGGGCGAAACCTTGCGACTGCTGGTCGAGCTGCTGGCCGCGGCCGCGTTCGCGCTGTCCGGCCTGATGGAGGCGGCGCGCAAGCGGCTTGACATCGTGGGCGTGTGCGTGGTGGCCTTCCTGGCGGCGTTCGGCGGCGGCACGCTGCGCGACCTGCTGCTGGATCAGCGCCCCTTCTTCTGGGTACGGCAGGCCGGCGTGCTCTGGGGGCTGCTGGCGCTGTGCGTGCTGGCCGTGCTGTTCCTGCGCCGCCGCCATTTCGCGCTGACCGAAAAGGCCATCCTGTGGCCCGACGCGCTGGGCCTGGGTCTGTTCTGCGCCACCGGCGTGCACCACGCGCTGGCGCTGCAGCTGCCGGCCCTGGTGGCGGTGATGATGGGCGTGATCACCGGCGTGTTCGGCGGCGTGCTGCGCGACATGGTCTGCAACGAGATCCCGACCGCCTTCCGCGACCATCGCCCCTACGCCGTCTGCGCCTTCGCCGGCGGCTGGGTCTATGTAGGGCTATGGAACTTCGATGCGCCCGGCTGGCTCTCCTTGGTGAGCTGCGTGCTCATCACCGTAGGCCTGCGCGCGCTGGCCCTGTGGCGCCACTGGCGACTGCCGGCCTGGCGCATCTGAGCGCACCTTTCTTCAACCTCTTGCGGGACGCACCATGCCCCACATCACCATCGAATACACCCCGAACCTGGCCGACGAGATCCGCCAGACCGACCTGGTCGGCGCCGTACACCAGGCCGCGGCCGACACCCAGGTCTTCCCGCTCTGGGGCATCCGCACCTTCGCGCGCGCCGCCGAGCTGTCCACCGTCGCGCACGGCGACCCGGCGGTCGGATTCATCCAGATCACGGTGCGCATCGCACCGGGACGCGACCTGGCGACACGCCAGCGCGTGACCAAGACGCTGTTCGACACCGTGCTGCAGCGCATGGAAGCGGTGCGCGCGCAGCGCGAGCTCGGCATCCAGCTCGAAGTGACCGAGTTCGACAAGGAGGTCTGCCTGCACTGGAACAACCTGACGACGCCGAGGGACGACGCATGACGCAGCGCGTGGAAGCCGTCATCTTCGACCTCGACGGCACGCTGGTGGACAGCGAGGCGCCGGGCATGGACGTGCTGTTCGAGGAGGCGCTCAAGCTGGGCGTGCCCTTCACGCGCGAGGAGGCCCATGCCGTGTTCCGCGGCCAGCGCATGGCCGAGTGCGTCGCCTACATCGGCGCGCGCGTGACGCGGCCGACACCGGACTTCGCGCACGACTTCGAGCAGCACTTCACCGCGCACATCCGGCAGGCGATGGCCGCGCGCTTCCGCGAGGGCCTGAACCCGATGCCCGGCGCGCCGCAATTGCTGGCCCGGCTGAAGGTGCCGTTCTGCATCGCGACCAACGGGCCGCGCGAGAAGGCCGAGCTGACGCTCGGGCTGACCGGGCTGCTGCCCTGGTTCGAGGACCGGCTGTTCTGCGCCTACGACGTGGGCAGCTTCAAGCCCGACCCGGGCCTGTTCCTGCACGCGGCGCGCGCACTGGGCGCGGCGCCCGAGCGCTGCATCGTGGTGGAGGACAGCGTCCCCGGTGTCGTGGCCGGGCTGGCTGCGGGCATGCAGGTCTATGCCGTCTGCGCGCCCCACCAGCTGCCGGCGCACCTGGCGGCCGGGGTCCGCTTCATCGGCCACCTGGCCGAGCTGGACCCGGCGGCGCTGTAACGGTCACCCGCCACGCAGGCACGGGCCTGCGCGCGGAGGTGCCGGTCAGTCCGCGGTGGCGCCGGAGTCGCGCACCACCTTGCCCCACTTCACCGATTCCTTCTGGATGAAGGCGGCAAACTGGGCCGGGGTCTCGCTGACGACCTCGCCGCCCTGCTCGGCGATCTTCTTCTTCACCTCCGGCTGGGCCAGCACCTTGACGATGGCGGCGTTCAGCTTGGCAACCACCGGCGCCGGCGTGGCGGCGGGCGTGAACAGACCGAACCAGGAGGTGGCCTCGTAGCCCGGCACGCCGGCTTCGGCGATGGTCGGCACGTTCGGCAGTTCCGGCGAGCGCTTGGCGGTGGTCACCGCCAGCGCACGCAGCTTGCCCGAGCGCACATGCTGGATGGCCGAGGGCATGTTGTCGAACATGATGCCGATCTGGTTGCCCAGCAGGTCGGTCACCGCCGGGGCACTGCCCTTGTACGGGATGTGCACCATGTCCACCTTGGCCATGGCATTGAACAGCTCGCCGGACAGGTGGATCGAGCTGCCGCTGCCCGAGGAGCCGAAGTTCACCTTGCCCGGGTTCGCCTTGGCGTAGGCGATCAGCTCGGCAACCGTCTTGTAGGGCTGGGCCGGGTTCGCCACCAGCAGGTTCGGCACGTTGGCCACGCGCGTGAGGGGCGCGAAGTCCTTGATCGGATCGAACGGCATCTTCTTGTACAGGCTGGCGTTGATGGCGTGCGTGCCCACCGTGCCCATGAACAGCGTGTGGCCGTCCGGCGCCGCCTTGGCGGCCAGCGCGCCACCGATGTTGCCGCCCGCGCCGGCGCGGTTGTCGATCACTACCGACTGGCCCAGCTCGGTGCTCAGCGCCTGGCCGACAACACGCGCCAGGATGTCCGTCGTGCCGCCCGCGGAGAACGGCACGACGATGGTGATCGTCTTGCTCGGAAACGCCGCCTGCGCGAGGGCGGGTGCCGTGGCCAGCAGGCCGGAGCCCAGGGCGGCGGCGGCAGCCAGCGCGCCGAGGCTGAAGCGGCGACGCGACGGGGTGACGAAACGGGAGGCTTGAGACATGGTGTCTTCCTTCAGGGTGAAATCAAGGGAAAACCGGGGTGCCGGCGGTGCCACAGCCTCGTGGGCCATCCACCCCGGCGGCAGCCGGGAACAACGCCCCTCGCGGGGCAGAAAAATCAGACCGGCGCCACGCCCAGCGTGGTGCCACCACAGACGTAGAGCACCTGCCCGGTGACGAAGCCGTTGTCCGGCGACAAGAAAAACAGCGCGGCGCGCGCCACGTCCTCGGGGGTGCCGATGCGCTTGACCACGATGCTGTCGATGATGCGCTGCGTCCGCGGCGCGCCTTCCGGGTTGCTGTTGCGGAACAGCTCGGTGGCGATCGGGCCTGGCGCCACGGCGTTGACGGTGATGCCATCGCCGCCCAGCTCCATCGCCAGCGTGCGGGTCATGCCAATCATGCCGGCCTTGGTGGCCGAGTAGACGATGCGGTCCACCTTGCCCAGCGCCGCGCGCGAGGACATGTTGACGATGCGGCCGTGGCCGCAGGCCCGCAGGCTCGGCAGAAAGGCCTGCGTCAGCAGCATGACGGCGCGCAGGTGCAGGCCGACCACGTCGTCCAGCGCCGCGGTGGTCGCGGTGTCGATGGTGCCGGGCCGGGTGGCCCCCGCGTTGTTGACCAGCGCCGTGACCTTGTGCCTGGCCGCGATCTCGGCGGCGCGCTCGCGCGTGGGCGCCTCCTTCGTCAGGTCGGCCTGGTAGGACACAAGCTGAGGATGGCTCCACGTCGGCAGCACGTAGTCCAGGTTGACCACGGACCGACCCTGCGCGAGCAGGGCCTCGGCGATGGCGCGGCCGATGCCGGCGCTGGCGCCGGTGACCACGGTGACTTCTTGTTGACTCATTTCACTTCTCTCCAGACGCGCCGTGCGAGGTCGGTGCGCCGTCATGGGCCGGACGCGGGCGGCGCCCGGCCGGGCGTGCTTACACGCGTTCCAGGATCACCGCGATGCCCTGGCCGACGCCGATGCACATGGTGCACAGCGCGTAGCGCCCGCCGGTGGCGTGCAGGCGGTTCACCGCCGTGGTGGCCAGGCGCGCGCCCGAGGCGCCCAGCGGGTGACCCAGCGCAATGGCGCCGCCCCAGGCGTTGACGCGCTCGTCATCGTCCTTGAGGCCCAGGGCGCGCAGCACCGCCAGGCCCTGAGCCGCGAAGGCTTCGTTGAGCTCGATCACGTCGAGTTGCTCCAGCGTCAGGCCGGTCTGCGCCAGCACCTTCAGCGTCGCCGGCGTCGGGCCGAAGCCCATGATGCGCGGCGCCACGCCGGCCGTGGCCATGCCGACCACGCGGGCGCGCGGGGTCAGGCCGTACTTGGCAGCACTGGCTTCGTCGGCCAGCAGCAGCGCGCAGGCGCCGTCGTTGACACCGGAGGCGTTGCCCGCCGTCACCGTGCCGTCCGGGCGCACCACGCCCTTGAGCTTGGCCAGCGCTTCCAGACTGGTCTCGCGCGGGTGCTCGTCCTGGCTCACGACGATGGGATCGCCCTTTTTCTGGGCGATGGTGACGGGCACGATCTCGCGCGCCAGGTGGCCGGCCTTGATGGCGGCCACGGCACGCAGCTGGCTGTTGAGCGCCATGCGGTCCTGCGCCTCGCGCTCGATCTTGAACTCGGTGGCCACGTTCTCGGCGGTCTCGGGCATGGAGTCCACACCGTACTTTTCCTTCATCAGCTTGTTGACGAAGCGCCAGCCGATGGTGGTGTCGTACACCGCGTTGTTGCGGCTGAAGGCGCTCTCGGCCTTGGGCATGACGAAGGGCGCGCGGCTCATGCTCTCCACGCCGCCGGCGATCATCAGGCCGGCTTCACCCGCCTTGATGGCGCGCGCAGCCGTGCCCACGGCATCGAGGCCGGAGCCGCACAGGCGGTTGACGGTGGCGCCGGGCACCTCGATGGGCAGGCCGGCGAGCAGGCTGCTCATGTGGGCGACGTTGCGGTTGTCCTCGCCGGCCTGGTTGGCGCAGCCGTAGATGACGTCGGTGACGGCCTGCCAGTCCACGTTGGGGTTGCGCGCCATCAGGGCTTTGAGCGGGATGGCGCCCAGGTCGTCGGTGCGCACGCTGGAGAGCGCGCCGCCGTAGCGCCCGAACGGGGTGCGGATCGCGTCGCAGATGAAAGCTTGGGTCATGGAAGTCTCCTGTTGGTTGAAAGAATGAGGTACGGCTCAGTCCTGCAGCGGCAAGCCGACCAGGCTTTCGAGCTCGGTGCGGGACAGGCCCTCCACCGCGTCGATCAGCCGCAGGCCCTGCGGCGTGCATTCGAAGGTGGCCAGGTCGGTGTAGATGCGCTTGACGCAGGCGAGACCCGTGAGGGGGTAGCTGCACTGGGCGACGATCTTGCTCTCGCCCTTCTTGGTCAGCAGGTCCATCATCACCCAGGTCTGCTTGGCGCCGATCGCCAGGTCCATCGCGCCGCCCACGGCCGGGATCGCGCCGGGCTCGCCGGTGCTCCAGTTGGCCAGGTCGCCGCTGGCCGAGACCTGGAAGGCGCCGAGCACGCAGATGTCCAGGTGACCGCCGCGCATCATGCCGAAGCTGTCGGCGTGGTGGAAATACGCGCCGCCCGGCAGCAGCGTGACCGGCTGCTTGCCGGCGTTGATCAGGTCGTAGTCCTCCTGGCCGGCAGCGGGCGCCGGGCCCATGCCCAGGATGCCGTTCTCGCTTTGCAGGATGACTTCACGGCCTTCGGGGATGTGGTTGGCCACCAGGGTGGGCTGGCCGATGCCGAGGTTGACGTAGGCGCCGTCGTGGATGTCCTGCGCGACCCGCTTGGCGAGTTCTTCCTTGGTGCGTTTCTGGTAGCTGCTCATGCTCAATCTTTCTGCGCTGGGGGTCGGTGTCAGGCGGACTTCTTGAAGCCGCCGGCCTGCGTGGCGACGCGGTCGATCTTCACCACCTGGCTGACGTAGATGCCTGGGGTGACGATGCTCTCCGGGTCGAGGGCACCGAGCTCCACGATCTCATGCACCGTGGCCACGGTGTGCTTGGCGGCGGTGGCCATCACCGGGCCGAAGTTGCGTGCCGACATACGGTAGCTCAGGTTGCCCCAGCGGTCGCCCTTGTCCGCCTTGATCAAGGCCACGTCGCCATGGATCGGGTACTCCAGCACGTAGTGCTTGCCGTTGATCTCGCGCGTTTCCTTGCCGGCGGCGAGTTCGGTGCCGTAGGCGGTGGGACAGAAGAAGGCCCCGATGCCGGCGCCGGCGGCGCGGATGCGCTCGGCCAGATTGCCCTGAGGCACCAGTTCCAGTTCCAGCTTGCCGCCGCGGTACAGCTCGTCGAAGACATAGCTGTCCGCCTGGCGCGGGAAGCTGCAGATGATCTTGCGCACGCGGCCGGTCTTGAGCAGCGCGGCCAGGCCCTGGTCGGCATTGCCGGCGTTGTTGTTCACCACCGTCAGATCCTTCGCGCCCTGCGCGATCAGGCCGTCGATCAGTTCGCCCGGAATGCCTGCCGTGCCGAAGCCGCCGATCAGCACGGTCGATCCGTCCTTCACGCCAGCCAGGGCCTGCGCCACCGAGTCCGCCACCTTGTTGATCATCGAAAAAGCTCCTGGAATGAGATCCTATTGTTCGAATATCGAACAACTGTTCGTATAATGAATTCTAAGTCAGAGTGACCATGAACACCAATACCCCTCCCACGCCCGGTGACAGCTACGTCCAGTCCTTCGCGCGCGGCCTGGCCGTGATCCGCTCCTTCAGCGCCGAGGCGCCTCAGCAGACTCTGAGCGAGGTGGCGGCGCGCACCGGCCTGACCCGCGCCGGCGCGCGGCGCATCCTGCTGACGCTGCAGACGCTGGGCTACGTGGAGAGCGACGGCAAGCAGTTCCGCCTCACGGCACGCATCCTGGAGCTGGGCTTTGCCTACCTGTCGTCGATGCCGATCTGGGACCTGGCCGAGCCGGTGATGGAGGGCCTGGTCGAGCAGGTGCGCGAATCCTGCTCCGCCGCGGTGCTGGACGGCACCGAGATCGTCTACGTGCTGCGCCTGCACACGCACAAGATCATGCGCACCACGCTGGGCGTGGGCTCGCGCCTGCCCGCCTATTGCACCTCGCTGGGCCGCATGCTGCTGGCCGGCCTGCCGGACGCCGAGCTGGAGCAGCGCCTGCGCGCCAGCGATCTGCGGCAGCACACCCGGCACACCGTCACCGACATCCCGACGCTGATGTCGCTCATCCGCCAGGCACGCACCCAGGGCTGGTGTCTGGTGAACCAGGAACTCGAAGAGGGATTGATTTCGGTGGCCGCGCCGTTGACCAACCGCGCCGGCCAGACCGTGGCCGCGCTCAACATCAGCGGCCAGGCCAACCGCACCAGCGCCGAGGTGATGCAGGCCAGCCTGCTGCCGGCGCTGCTGGCGGCGGCACAGGCCATCTCACGCATGCTCGGCACCCAGCGCGGGTGAGACGCGCCAGCGCTATCGCTTGCGCAGCCCCACCACGACCAGCACGGCGCCGACGCCGATGGCGCCCAGGCTGAGCCAGGGCGGAATGCGCCAGGTCTCCGTTTCCTGCACCTTCAGTTCCAGCGGGCCGAGCTTGGCGGCGGTGGTGTCCTTGGTGTAGCTGACTTCCTTGCCGAAAAAGCCGGCCAGGCCCGCCAGCACCAGCAGCAGGCCGGTGATCCAGATCGCGTTCTTCATCGGTAGGCCTCCGGGCCCGTGGGACAAGCGGCGCATGATACCCTGCGCCCCCATGTTCAATCCCTCGCAAGCCGACGTCCGCCGTTTCTTCTGCTCCGTGCATGCCAAGGCCCGCGCCGGCCAGGCGATGGAGGCCATCGAACTGCTGGCCAGCCAGTGGATCGCCGAGCATCCCGAGTACCACGTCGACCTGACCGACGCCGACGCCGCGGTGGCCCGCAACTACGACGACCCGCCCGGCCAGACCAACCCGTTTCTGCACCTGTCGATGCACCTGTCGATCAGCGAGCAATGCAGCATCGACCAGCCGCGCGGCATCCGCCAGGCGGTGGAGCTGCTCACGCGCCGGCGCGACTCGCTGCACGACGCGCACCACGAGGCCATGGAGTGCCTGGGCCGCATGCTCTGGGAGGCCCAGCGCGCCGGCCGCCCACCCGACGGCGCCGCCTACATCGACTGCGTGCAGCGCCGCGCGACGAGCGACTGACGATCCTCGGGACGCTGCCGCCTGCAGCAACGCCCCCCGCCGCAGCGGAGGGCGCGTACCGCAGACCGCTCAGGCGATGTCGCCCACCACGAACTCACCCGCCAGGTTGACGCCGACCAGCACGACCAGGGTATCGCCCGCATCGACGGAGCCGCTGTCGTTCTCGTCAACCACCAGCCAGCCATTGCCCGTGCCCGCGGCGTTGTAGGCCTCATAGGCATCGTTGACGCCGGCCCCCGCGGTCAGCACGGCGTTGGCGGCACTCACGAAGGCGGCGAAATCCGCCAGCCCGACGCCATCCGCGATCGTGACGTTGCCAGCCGCCAGCGAGGTGGTGATCACGTCGTCCGCCGAGGTGAAGTCGGTGATGGTGTCCGCGGCCGCCAGCGTGATGCCGGTATCGCCGGTCGCGAAGACAAAGCTGTCAGCGCCCGCACCGCCCGTCAACACATCGACACCGGCCAGCCCCTGCAGGATCTCCGCGCCACCGGTGCCGTTCAGATAGTCGCTGGCCGACGAGCCCAGGAGCGTCGTGCTGTCGCCTTCCAGGTGAACATTGAAGCCAAAGTTGGCGGAATCACCATCGGCATCGACGACCTTGCCGGCGAACTGCAGGTCGGTGTCGAAATTGGACTTGTCTTCCGTGATCACATCAATCTTGATGATCTTGAAGACATCGGCGTCCGAAGTGTCCGCATAGTCCTTGCCATTCGCGGTCAACGTCACCGCTGCGTCGTCGCTCAACGCATAACCCGTGCCGGTGACGTCCTCCGTGCTGCTCAACACCTGGACACCGTAGATCCGGTAATGAGCGCTGTCGTAGTTGCTCTCGGTCACGTTGACAACCTTGAAGCTCCCGACCGTTTGGTAGTCCGACGCCTTGTTGGCGATGAGCAGCTTGGTGGTGAACTCAGGCAGGCCATTGGTCGCGTGGTCAGCGTTGTACAGCTTGAGCAGGATGGCGACGTCCTCGCCGACGATGATCTGGTCGAGCGTGATGGAGATCTCGTCGGCATAGGCCCTTGCGGCAGCGGGGTCGATATGGGCCGAGGGGTCCTGTCCCGGGGTCGTTGTACCGATCACCGGGTTGAGCGCATAGAAGTCGAAGTTCAGCAGCTCGCCCCCTTGCACCGTGTCGGAGTTGACACCGACGGTTGCCGTCTCGATGTTGACATAGGCCGTGCCCTGGCTGGTGAAAGTCTCACCGGCAGCAAACGCATGGTCAGCCCCCGCCAGCAGATCGGAAGTGTCGCTCGGAGGCGTTGCGGCCTTGGCCGACAGCACGCCGTAAAAGCTGGTGCTGTATCTCTGAACGACGATTTCCGGTGAGTTGTTGCCCTCGGTGTCGTAGTTGAAGGAGGCCTGCGGCGCGCTGGTGGAGAAGACCGTCTGACCGGTAATGGCATTGTCCAGGTCAAACACGTAGGTTCCGTTGCTCTTGTTGAACGTCACGGTGCCATTGGCGGTCTCCTGCGCCGTCGAAAGCGGCCCGGGGTAGTAGGTGAAAGTGAACGAATAGGTGACCGACGTGGGGTCCTCGCCGGTATGGGCGAAATTCGTCACGGTGATGGCCCGCCCGGCCGGCGTGATCCCCCCCTTGGCCGTCGTGCCGGTCAAGCCGGTCAGTACGATGCCATTGGCCACCGCATTGCCCACGGCATCGGTTCCGATGCTGAAATCGTAGACCCCTTGCAGCGGGTCGGCCGTGTTGAATCCGACGATGTTCGAGATGGAGCGGACCAGCGGCCCGTCGTCCTCGATCTTGAAGACGCCCTGCCCCAGGTTCAACGCCGCTGTGTCGCTGTCGCCGTCGCGATCCGTCACGGTCTGCACCAGCCGCAGCAGGTCGGCGCTGGCCGTGGTCAGCGTCGCCGCCTCGTCGTTGCTGCCCGTG